>Ga0209639_1002363_pt1 | contig 15057 bp, 9 predicted proteins | sample EPASupsiteHSE605_FD_187268 | JGI IMG/M metagenome (GOLD analysis project Ga0209639, IMG submission 187268) | Bioremediated contaminated groundwater from EPA Superfund site, New Mexico - Sample HSE6-05 (SPAdes) (version 2) | ecosystem: Environmental > Aquatic > Deep subsurface > Groundwater >...
CTTTTTGTTCGGATCCGTTGAAGGTAGCCGCCTTCAGGTTGCAATTGCCGGTGATGGTGAGAGGCGCTGAGTAGAGGGCCGACCGGCCATCGGGTGCGTCTCCGTTGGTAGTATAACGAATCTCCAGGTCCGGTCTGATACAACTCAACGAGACCTCCAGTTCACCGTTGCAGGGCAATACCTTATGGTCGATGTTGTACATGGAGCGGGCATAATCGATTCCTTTCTGCGAAAGATGACGGTTAAAACGGTCCAGTCGGCTCAGGAAGCCGGTCCAGTCCTTTTTCCCCTTTTCGCTCCAGGCTACCTCGGCCAGGGCGGCCAACCTTGGGTAAATCAGGTATTCCACGTCCTGGGGAGTGCTGCAAAATTCCGTCCACAGTGAACCTTGGATCCCTTGCAGCAGTTGACTGTAACCCGGTTTCCACTTTTCCTTTACCGGCTCATATTGGTACACATCCTTCAGGGTATTGTTGCCAAAATAGGTAAGAGGCTCGAACCATTGGGGACCCTGGTAACGTATCAGGTAGAGGGTACGGGCGGGGGTGAGTATAAAAGGATGTCCCAGTTCGGCAGCTTTCAGTGCAGCTTCGCCATCGCCTCTCCATCCATTGATTACTGCCCCCTCGGGAAGCTTGCTGTTGGTGAGCTCGTCCCAGCCCATCACGGTTTTTCCTTTGCTGCGCACGTAACGGCTTACCCGTTCCATAAAGTATCCTTGTAATTCCTCCTCGTTGGCCAGCCCCTCTGTCTGGATGCGATGCTGACAAAGCGGACAGTTTTTCCAGTGGGGCTTCGCAGCTTCGTCGCCACCCAGGTGTACATAGCGCGAGGGAAACAGCGCCATCACCTCGTCCAGCATATTTTCGATAAAGGAGAATACGCTGTCGTTGCCTGCACAATAAATAATCTCTGCATTTTTACCACCCAGACCCGGAATCACTCCGATGAAGGATTTCACCACCGGACAGGCCAGTTCGGGGTAAGCGGCAAGGGAAGAGTTGGTATGGGCCGGCATTTCTATTTCCGGAATAATTTCGATCTGCCGGCTTTCGGCGTAATCGATAATCTCTTTCATCTCCTGTTGGGTGTAAAATCCCCCCTCGGTTGTTTGTTCGCCGGGAAGCGGGTTTTTTCTGGCCGGAAAAGGTTCATCCCTTTTCACCCGCCAGGATCCTACCTGGGTTAAACGAGGATAACGTTTGATTTCGAGTCGCCATCCATTATCATCCACCAGATGCAGGTGCAATTTATTTAGTTTGAGTAGAGCCATGCAATCGATGGTTCGCAGGAGGGTTGCTTTGGGAATAAAATAACGCGAAACATCCAGCATGAGTCCCCTGTACCCAAAACGGGGCCGATCGGTAATCTCCACACAGGGAAGTTCCCATCCCTGCGTCTGGTTGTTCATATCCTTCCGAAGGTCGGGGGGCAGCAGCTGACGGATGGTCTGCAGCGCATAATAGAAGCCTGCCTTTCCGGAAGCCATTATTTGAAGAGAATCGGGGGTGATGCGGAGCCGGTATCCCTCGTAGGCCAGTGAATCGCAGTGAGTCAGACTGATTACCTGCGGGCTGTGGGCGGGTGTAAGAGCAGGCAGTTTCCCGGAGACCAAAGCCGCCGAAGCAGTTGCCGGCAATGCCATCGTTGTAGTTGATGCCGGGCGTGTGCCGGAGCGCTCGTTGCAGGATACCTCAATCTTCCATCCGGAACCTTCTTCTTGCAGTTGTTGGCCGAAGCGTTCCACCACTTCAGCCTGTTCATAATTATCTACCTGCCAGAGGGTGGCGGGGGTAAGAATAAAAGTTCCCGGACGATCTACCTGTGCCACAGGCTGTGGCACTACCTGGATACGTTTGCTTTGTGCAATAACACCCGACTGTGTTAAGCCGGGTGTTACAAAGCACAAACAGATACCTAATACAATCTTTTGTATATTCATACTAACCTAAATCTTGAGTGAATTTCATAGTTCACAGCAAATATCCGGGTTTAGTATAAAAAGGATGTCTGTTTATGTCCAGAAGAAGTTTGTTATTTGTTTAAAAAGTAAAGTTTAGATATTTTCAAACATTGTTTAGTCAAATTTAAACTCCGGCATACACTGCGCATTTACTTTTTTACCACGGGAATATGTCCTATCTGCTTGATATGTTGCAGGTCGGCATAGTCATACAGGTAAAATCCATCGTCGCCCACCATGAAGAGATATCCGTTTACCGGAATCACGTCGTAGGTTTTAATATCCGGAAATGCCGCCAGCTGATGTGATGTGATAGCCTGCTTGTCGGTTGCATCGTATACCTTCAGTCCCGCTTTACCGTCGCATACAAACAACGTATTATTGTCGATTGCCAGTCCGTAGGGGTTGATAAGGTTGTACGAGGCTGTGAGGGTGTTTGTCTTATAGTCGGCCGACAGCTTAACCACATCCAGCCTGTTGAAGTCGGCATGACAAACCTGTCCGCCTCTCAGCGTGATGTATGCATATCCATCCTGCACCACCACCGGGTCGCAGCTGGTGGCATGCCAGAACGTACTTACCAGTACAGGCGTGTTGGGAACCTGCAGCGAGTAGATCAGCATTCCGTTGGGTGTCCCGAAAAAGAGATGCTTGTCGTACACAAACATAGTCTCTACATTGCCGTTCAGATTCGATTTGCCAACGTTTACCAGCGTACCGCTTACATCGAATATATTCAGGGTATAGGTGTCGGCTATGTAAAGGTACTTGTCGTATAACCCGAACCGGGCCATGGATCCGCTCTTTCCAAAACCGCTCCCGCTGATCCCTCCGGCCGAAAGTTTATCCGACGAACTTGAGTTTTCAAGGTTGTCGTACATCGGATAATTCGGATAATAGCTAGGTTCCAGTTCCCTTTTTTCGGATATGATTTCCCATTCCAGAATCACCCCTTTTTTCTGATCTATTCTGGTTACCGGAAATTCGTTATCGGTAGTGGGAATCCGGTAGGGTAATACATCCTTTAGCCGGTGACTCTCTTTTACGTTGCTTAAATTGGATACATCCAGCGCCACCAGGTCTACATAGCTGTCTGCAAAAAGCAGCTGATTCCTTATGGCCATATCCGTACAGCCCGGTATCTCTATAAAACCGATGTTTTTGGGGGCGGAAGGAGTGGATACATCAATCAAATGAATACCCTTCATCTGCTCTATTATCAGGATATAATTATCCTTGAAATAGATCTTGCCCGGATGCTTCATCGGCTGGGCGGATGATGTCTTTACGGCGCTCCGCAGATCATCGTAACTCATGTATACCGGTGCGTTGGCGGTAAATATCTCGGTGTACTTGTCTGTGCACGAAAGCATTCCCAACAGAGAAAGCAGGCAGAACAAGTGGGTGTAGATTCGTTTCATATAGCTGTTTTTTTAATGGAATAGAATACCTAATTTGATGGATAACCGGTTGTAATCGGCCCGTAATTTATAATCGCTCTTGTCGCTGAAGCGAAGTTGGTGGAAGCGGTATCCGGCCGACAGTGTAATGCCATATCCATGACTGGTTTTAAAAAGCAACCCGGCGGATGGGTTGATAAGAAAACCACCCTGTGCATCAAGGTTGTCTCTGCGGATGGGTTGTGGCCAGTAGGAACTCAGGTAGTCGTAAGGATAATAACCGCCGCTGATGCGGGTCTTGTTCTCCAGGGCGATGAGGTAACCGGCCTGAAGCGATACAAAAGGCGACACCTTGCGGTTGTTGAATTTGTATAACAGGTTGGCAAATACAGGCAGATAGGTTTCATTGTAGAATTCAACACCGATACCGGCCCCTGCCGAAAGGTTGTTGCGGAACGAATAATTCATGGAAGAATGAAACAGAAAAGGAGCCTTATGCTCGTTGTCGGGATTGCCAATCATCACTCCCCCTTCGGTAAGGTTGAACCATTTCCCGGGGCGGATATCGAAGAATTCGGCATCTCCTTTCTCCCTGGCTTGTCTGGTTGCTGCTCCCGGTTTATTAAGGGTGATCTTTTCAACTTCGGAAGCGTCGATAATCTTCGACTCTTTGCCCTGTATGATCCGTATCTTTTCCAGATCGGACGAGTAGATGTACTTGCCTTTCACTACAGAGCCGTTTTTCATGTGGATGTACCCTTTTTCCATCAGGGCTTTTTCTCCGCTGGTGCTTACCTGCGATGTGGCAGAAATCATTGTACACCAAAGAATCAGGTTAATAAGGAAAACTTGCTTTATCATAAGCTAACAAATTTATGGTTGTTAAGCATAAGATGCCTGAAATGTAAAAAAAGCTGTAGTATTTATTGTGAAATAATCTTAATAACAAGTATTCTATTACTCTCTGGATTTATTTATTTAGCTGTTTCGTTTATTGATTGTTCTTTAATCGACTCTAAATGTGTCAGATTGTGATAAAAAACCAACTTGAAATGTTAATAGAAATCTTTGCGTATTTTGTGCAATATAATTTAGTTAATAAACTAAATTTTAGTAAAAAATCATTTAATTTGCATTGTGTGAAAAGTTATATAAAAGGTGAAATTTAAAAAGGATTACTTTATGAGACAAACTATTTTGCTTGCCTTTTTCTTGCTGGTTTGCGTTGGTTTTTCGTACGCCCAGAAGATTAGCGGTAAGGTGACAGACAAGACATCCGGCGAATCCGTCATCGCAGCCACAGTGTATGTAAAGGGTAATACGTCCGCGGGTACGGTAACCGACATGGATGGAAATTTTTCGTTGAATCTACCGCAGGGAGCCAAGATACTGGTGGTTTCTTATATGGGGATGCAAACCCAGGAGGTTACTATCGGGAACCGGACACAGTTTGACATTCAGTTAGCCCCCGATGCGAGGCAAATAGACGAGGTGATGGTTACTGCCATGGGTATCCGAAGGGAAAAAAAGGCCCTGGGCTATGCCGTACAGGATCTTAAGAGTGATGAACTGCTTAAACACAAGGAGGCCAATGTGGTAAACTCGCTAAGTGGCAAGATAGCCGGTGTGAATGTTACTAATTCGGGCGGAGCACCTGGTTCGTCTTCTTCCATTGTAATCAGAGGAGGTACATCACTTGCCCGCGATAATCAGCCTTTGTTTGTAATTGACGGGGTACCCATCGACAACTCTACGGGACAGGGAGACAACAGTGCATTCGACGGATCAACAAACAGCTCTACTACTAACAGTAACCGGGCTATGGATATAAACCCCGAAGATATTGAGTCTATTTCCGTGCTGAAGGGCCCGGCTGCTGCAGCTTTGTACGGATTACGTGCTGCTGCCGGTGCCGTAATTATCACTACCAAAAAAGGACAAGAAGGGCAGGTCGCAGTAACTTTCTCATCCCGTCTGAATACAAACTGGGTAAACCGCTTACCGGAACAACAGAATTTGTACAAACAAGGATCGTACTATAACAGTACATCACTTATCACACAAACAATGACTTCGTGGGGCGACCCGTATGCCAATGGCGAGATTATATACGATAATATGGGTGATTTCTTTAAAACAGCCACAGGCTTTGATAACAATGTAAGCGTATCTGGTGGAACGAAGACGGGTAATTTCTTTTTGTCGGCTTCCAACCTCGACCAAACCGGTGTGGTGCCAACCACAGAGTTCGGAAAAACCACGTTCCGTTTTAACGGCGAACAACGATACGGAAAGTTTACTTTTGGTGCCAACGCATCGTTTGCCCAGAGTAATACTACCAAAACCCTAACAGGAAGCGGATTGTGGGGTTCTAGCGGTAACGGTTACATGGAAGGAGTCGCCCTTTGGCCTCGAAGTGACAATATGAAAGACTACCTGAATGAAGATGGCACTAAAAAAAGAATGTTCCCCAACCAGGATTTGGTGGACGATTTTGATAATCCATACTGGCTTATTAACTATAATCCTCAAACGGATAAAACTCAGCGTTGGATTGCATCTGTGTATGCCGGTGTAAAGGTTACAGATTGGCTGGATATTAATTATCGTTTAGGATACGACTCGTATACAACAAAATATCAGAGTGTAACTTTTCCCGGATCCGGAGTGAAAGAAGCCTGGCAGAAAGGGATGCTGTCGCAATCAGACCGTGCTTACGATTATATCAACTCAAACCTGATGGTTACCTTGCATAAGGTCTTTTTTAAAGATTGGGATGCCAGCCTTTTGCTTGGACATAATACAGACGATACAAAGCTTACCTCCAATTCGCGCCGTGCCGAACAGTTCGTGATTCCTACCCGGGTAACAGATATAAATAATGCCACTCACGAAAATCAGTATTTCTCACAAGCTACCCAAAACAAGCGGCTTATCGGTGTGTACGGAGATTTCAGGTTGTCGTATAAAAGCATGGCATTCTTAAGTGTGACAGGACGTAACGACTGGTCGTCTACCTTGCCACAAAAGAACCGCTCATTCTTTTATCCCTCTTTCAGTGGAAGTTTTGTGTTTACTGAAGTTTTGCCTAAAAACAACCTTTTGTCTTACGGTAAAGTTCGCGCATCTTTGGCAGAAGTGGGTAAAGATGCTTCTGTTTATCAGACTAACACCTACCTGTTCGGTCCTGAAACAACCATTGGTGGTGGTTTCCGAAATTCGTGGACAGGGGGAAACTCCGATCTGAAACCGGAGTCGACTGTCTCTCAGGAATTCGGACTGGAAATGCGTTTCCTTAATAACCGTCTGGGATTTGATGTGGCTTATTACAACAATACAAGTAAAAATCAGATTGTTCAGCCCCGAGTTAGTAATGCTACCGGATATATACTGAAATCGGTAAATGCAGGCGAAATCTCGAACAAAGGGATAGAGGTTACTGTAAATGCTACGCCAGTACAAACCAAGAAATTCAGATGGGACGTAACCCTCAATATGTCTCACAACAAAGGGTATGTGGATGGTTTGCCGGGTTCTATTCCTATTTTGTATGTTACAGATGTTCAGGTGGGTAATGCGAAGGCTGCCTCTTTCGATAAGGGCGATTTTATGGGTTTAAGCGGTCAGGAATGGGCCCGCGATGAAGCTGGTAACCTGATTCTTGACTGGAAAACAGGGTATCCTACAACCGACGGCTTGCAAACCAAGCAAGTGGGTAACCGCGAACCCAAATTAATAGGCGGATTAAACAACAGTCTGACCTACAAGGATTTTAATCTGTCATTCCTGCTGGATTTCAGATTGGGAGGAGATATCTATAATGGAACTGATTATCTGATGACATCCTACGGTATGAGTAAACTAACAGAAAACCGGGGTGGAACAATCTCCTTTACCGGGGTGGCGCTTAATCCGGATACAAAAGCTTACGAAGCGGTAACAAAAGAAGTGAAGCTGAGTGAAGAATATTACAGAACCCAGTATTTGTGGAATTCACATAACTTTATAGAAGAGGTGAACTGGCTGAGGTTACGTTCTGTTTCGTTGTCGTACAACCTGTCCAGAAATATCGTAAGTAAATTGAAGTATATCAAGGCAGCTTCGGTTTCCGTATCGGGAAGCAACCTGATTCTGCTTACTAACTACTCCGGTATGGATCCTGAAGTTAGTGCTGCCGGTGCGGGCGTTACCGGTTCCGGTTCTACAGGGATCGATTATTGCGGTGTTCCGTCTACAGCCGGATTTACATTCGGTGTAAATTTAACTTTCTAAAATTAGATGACTATGAAGAGTATATATTATATCCCGGTTTTACTGATGTCTTTTTTTACATTGGGTTCCTGCAACGATTGGCTCGATGTGAATGATAATCCGGACAGTGCGAATTCTACCATACCAACTGCCGAACAACGGTTACCTTCGCTGATTTCTCAGTTTGCAGATTCCTACGAAAGCGCCGGAACACGTGCCGCCCTTATTTCGCAGCAATTATCGTGTGTGTATGCTGTTAACAATAACTGGAACTGGACGCGCTGGTATTCTACAGCCAGTAGTGTGGGTTGGCCCTGGCAGGCCTGGTATGTAAATACCGGAGTAAATGTGGATCCGATTATCGCTGCTGCCGAAAAAGAAGGCGCTTTCCATTATGTGGGAGCTGCCAAGGTTATCAAGGCTATGGGATTTGGATTTATGGCCGATTTGTACGGCATGCTGCCTTACCGTCAGGCTTTTGATGAATCGACTTATACTCCCGAGTTTGACGACTGCGAGTATGTGTACAGCCAGATATTACCATTGCTGGACGAAGCTATTACCTATCTGGAGATGGAGCAGACAAACAAAATGGCGCCCGACCTGGCCGAGGGGGATATTCTGAACGGGGGAAAGGTGGATAACTGGATCCGTTTGGCTTACGGTTTAAAAGCCCGCTTCCTGAATCACCTAAACAAGCAGGCCTCCTATAATCCGGATGCTATATTGGCAGCATTGGCCAAGGCTCCGCAAACCGTAGCCCAAAGTTCGATCTTGCAGTATGTAGACGAATCGCCTGCGGCTACAACCACTCAGGCTTCGTTGCAATATGTAAACACAGGAACTACCATCCGATTTACTAAACTGTATATAGATTACCTTAAGAATACTTATCCCGGAGCTCCTGCAGCTGCGGTTGGAGTGGAAGATCCGCGAATCAACCTCATTATTCCCAGCTATCAGAAGGCCGACGGTACGTATGTGCGTTCCGAAGGAGTGGATATGACGTCCGACCTGCCTTCCAAGGGTCCTTCGGCTTATTCCTACAACGTGTCAAAAGCTCGCTATATCGCCAGCAATACAAGCCGGCCGGGCGATACGATCTATGTGCAATTGCGTAAGTTAACGGCAACCGATGGACGGGTGGTTTCAACCGGCAGCTGGTACACCGAACGTGGTGGCAAAGGGTTGTTGCTTACACATTCAGAAATGAAGTTTATCGAAGCCGAAGTAAAATTCCGTAAAGGGGATAAACCGGGTGCCCTTATAGCCTATAAAGCAGGTATTCGCGGTCACATGGAGATTCTGGGAGTGCCCGAAGCGGCAATCAATACCTACCTGAATGGTCCGGCTGTGGCTCAGACGGCTAATGAGCTGACGTTAAGTTTGATTATGATCCAAAAATACATTGCCTTGTCTTTTTCGCCCGAGGTATTTACCGACCTGCGCCGTAATGATTTTTGCTGTGATGCTTCCGGTAATTATAACGAGGCTACAGGAGTGTACAAAGGCTTTAAACGTCCGTCGCATGTGTATACCATTTCATATCCGTCGGAAACCGATTGGCCCAGACGTTTTGCTGTTCCCAGCTACGAGGTGAACTATAACATCGATATGGTGCAGGCAGCCGATCCGGATGCTGCTTCTAATACCTACATTTCCAAGAAAGTATGGTGGGATAAGTAATCAATATTTCTCCTAGGTAAACATAAATTTTCCCTTAAGTCAAAATTATTTTTTACTTAAGGGAATTTTTATGTTTACTTAAGGGAAGATTTTCCAATATGGGGGGGATGTGACTTTTACTGATTTGAGTAGACACTATTTCGCCAGGTATTGGGTGAAGCCTTCGGAATGTTCGGTTTTGTAGTTGCCTACAGAATCGGTGTAAATAATAAAGTATTCAATTTCCGGAACCCTCTTTTTAAGTTCGCGTGCCTTTTCGGATCCCAGTGCCATGAAAGAGGTGGCATAGCCATCGGCTGTAGTACAGTCGGGTGCGATGATAGTGGCACTCAGGATGTCTTGTTCAGCGGGATATCCCGTAATCGGATTGATGGTGTGACCATACTTCTTACCGTCTTTTTCATAAAAGTTACGGTAATTTCCGGAGGTGGCCAATCCCACTTTACCGCACAAGTGTACAATCTCCTCCAGCTCCTGGTTCAGTCCGGCCGGATCGTCGGTGGGTTTGTTTATCCCGATACGCCAGCATTCGCCTTTGGGATTCAGCCCTTTGGCCATCACTTCGCCGCCAATCTCGATCATATAGTTTTCGATACCCTTGCTGTCCAGTAGGTTGGCAATCACGTCGCAGCTTAGTCCGTCGCCCAGGGCCGAAAAATTAAGCAGAATACGTGGGTCGTCCTTCGTCACCCGGTTGTCCTGCAGGTGCACCTTGGTATAGCCTACAAAAGAACGGATGCTATCTATCGCCTGGGGTGTGACACTGTCTTTTTTGCTGAACCCGAATCCCCAGAGATTGATCAGCGGGGCACAGGTTACATCGAACATCCCATCGGTCTTTTGCGAGATTTCCATCGCCTTGTTGAAAACAATGCCAAAGAGAGAATCTACTTCCACTGCTTCATTCCGGTTTACCTGAGATATGATGGAGGTGGAGTCGAAGGGATTGATAGAGTGATAATACCCCTTCAATGCCTCTTGTATCTCTTTGTCCAATGCCTTGGTATAGCTGTATTTGATGTGGTAAGGGGTATGCAGTCTACCAACAGTTTCGAAATACTGCGTTTTTTCCTGACAGCTGAAAAGCACCATGGCACAGAGCAGAAAAAGGATGGAGGATAGGATTCCTGTTTTCATATGAATCGATAAATTTAGGTTGCAAAGGTATAAATTTAAACGGATATGAATTTGTTGCGGATAACCTTAAATTGAGTTAAGATTGATTATAATCAAGTAATAATTGCTTCCTTTTTTTTCAAAAAGCCTATCTTTGGACTCCGTTTTTTTAATCTGATATCTCAATTATTATGAAAACACATCTTCTCTGCCTGTTTTTCCTACTATTAAGCTTGCCTATGTTTGCGCAGACACGGCTTACGGGAGTCAGCCAAAACGATATAAACCCCTCTTTGCTGCAGGGCCCATGGAAAGCCCGCTGGATTTCCGTGCCCGACGAGGCGGCGAATACCTACGGGGTGTACCATTTCCGTAAATCCTTTTCACTGGATACCCTGCCGGAACGTTTTCTGGTGCATGTAACAGCCGACAACCGGTACAAGTTGTTCCTGAACGGAACGATGGTTTCGCTGGGTCCAGCCCGTGGGGATGTCTACAACTGGTCGTACGAGACGGTGGATCTTTCGCCCTGGCTTCGTAAGGGAGTCAACGTGCTGGCTGCCGTGGTGTGGAACTTTGCCGAGCAGAAGCCGCTGGCCCAGGTAAGCTTTAATCAGACCGGTTTCCTGATGCAGGGCAACTCTGCCACCGAAGAGGTGGTGAATACCGATGCAAGCTGGTTGTGCACCACCAACAAGGCCTATGCACCGTGGTGGAAGCCTGTACATGGTTACTATGCCGTTGGAGCCTGCGAACAGCTGGATGCCGCCCTTTATCCGTGGGGATGGGAACAACCCCAATACGACGATGCCGGATGGAAGAAGGCACGTGCGGGAATGGAAGGCGCTGCCAAAGGGGCGAGGGATTATCCCGGCCGACTGCTGGTACCGCGTCCGATTCCGCCCATGGAGATGAAAACGGAGCGTTTCCAGGCCGTACGCAGGGCACAGGGCATCACTTGTCCCAAGGATTTTCCACAGAAAAAGGTTGCTTTACATATACCGGCACATACCGAAACGGTGCTGCTGCTGGATCAGAAACAGCTCACTACCGGTTACCTCACCCTGCTGTTCAGCAAAGGAAAAGGGGCGGAGATACGGATTACCTATGCTGAGGCCATGTACGAAGATAAGGTGGATAAGACTACCAAATCTTATAGTCTCCCGGTAAAAGGGCACAGAGACAGCATCGAAGGTAAAAAGATGATCGGTTACGAAGACAGGCTCTTGCCCGACGGTGGCGACGGCCGTTCTTTCACCTCCTTGTGGTGGCGTACCTGGCGCTATGTACAGCTTACCATCACCACCGCCGGCGAGCCTCTGGTGGTGGACGACCTGTACGGCACTTTTACGGGCTATCCGTTCAAACAAGATATTACCTTCGCTGCACCTGCACTTCCCGAACTGAACGAGATGCTTTCCATCGGTTGGCGTACGGCCCGCCTGTGTGCCAACGAGACCTACATGGATTGTCCCTATTACGAGCAGTTGCAATATTTTGGCGATACACGTATCCAGGCACTGGTTACCATGTTCAATACCCGCGATACGTTTATGGTGAAGAATGCCCTGGAGCAGGGCCGTCAGTCCATCGTAGCCGATGGCATCACCATGAGTCGGTACCCTTCGTACCTGCACCAGTTTATTTCGTCCTTCTCCTTGTGGTGGATATGTATGGGTCACGATTACTGGATGTATCGTGGCGACGAGGTCTATCTTAAAACGCTGTTACCTGCCTATCGGGGTATTTTATCCTGGTACGAACAATACCTGAAACCGGACGCCAGCCTGGCTTATGTGCCCCATTGGTTCTTTGCCGACTGGAGCGACGATTTTCCTAACGGCGAACCCATCCGCGAGAAGGAGGGGAATTCCGCATTTCAGGATCTGATGTATATCCTCACCCTGGATGCCGCCGCCCCCATGGAGGAGCGTTTCGGGATGCCTTCCATGGCCAGTCATTACCGCGAAATAGCCACTGCCATGCGTAACACGATCCGTGCCAAGTACTGGAACGAGGCCAAGGGGTTGTTTGCCGACACCTACGAGCAGAAAAGCTACTCCCAGCATGTTAACTCGCTGGCTGTGCTGGCCGATGTGGTGAAAGGCGACGAAGCGGCACGGGTGATGAGCCGCTGCCTGGCGGATACGTCGCTGGCCCAGGCAACCATCTATTTCAGATACTATGTGCACAATGCCCTGAACAAGGCCGGCATGGGAGATCAGTTGCTGGACAACCTGCAGATATGGAGGGATCAGATGGCACTGGGACTAACAACCTGGGCGGAGATGCCCGAGCCGTCGCGATCCGACTGTCATGCCTGGGGTGCCAGTCCGAATATCGAATTTTACCGCATCCTGCTGGGAATAGACAGTGCGGCTCCGGGTTTCCGTAAAATCAGAATTGTTCCTTCGCTGGGCAACCTGAAGGAGGTATCCGGATCCATGCCTCACCCTGCGGGGAAGGTGGCTGTATCCTATAAAATAGGGAAAAAAGGAGACCTGCAGGTACGTATCGAACTGCCGGCAGGTACCAGCGGAACGTTCTGCTGGAAAGGAACAGAGCGTGAATTGAACGAAGGAATCTCCACTTTCAGCATTCCCTGAAAGATTTTGTCGTATTGTGAAGACTGATATACGCAAATTGAGGAGGGATTCGCGACGTTTGGATTTAATTTTGCATCGGAGCTCAGCTTTTGATGCCTTGAACTTATTGAATACCCGTCTGTGTCTGAGCAATCTGGCCAAGCGGATATTCAATAAGTTGTTTTTATTGATAATTTATTGACAATCTAATAAGAATGGAAACAACAGAAATAGGAAGAAGAGACTTTCTAAAAACCGTAGGAGCACTGGGCAGCAGCGGATTGCTGCTTACCGCTTTTCCTTGGTTACAATCCTTTGCCGCCGATAATCAGAAGGCGCTGAAGGGAGAAAAGGCTAAACTGGCTATCATCGGTACGGGTTCAAGAGGGATGTACCACATCAACAACCTACTCAACACCCGTCAGGCCGATATTGTAGCCCTTTGTGATATCTATAAACCTCACCTCGACCAGGCAGCCGCCCTTTGCCCGAAGGCAAAAAAATACAGCGATTACCGGGAGGTACTTGCTTCGCCTGATGTACAAGGCATCATAATCGCCTGTCCGCTTCACGAACATGCTCCCATCGCCATTGCCGGGATGAAAGCCGGAAAGCATGTATTCAGCGAGAAGTCCATGGCCCGCACCCTGGACCAGTGTAAGGAGATGTATGATGTGTACAAGCAGACCGGCCAGGTTTTGTATATCGGTCAGCAACGCTTGTTCGACAAAAAATATATCAAGGCCCTCGAAATGGTGCATAACGGTACCATCGGTGAGGTAGTGGGACTGCGTAACTTTTGGTTCCGCAATAACGACTGGCGCCGCCCGGTTCCGGAGCCTTCGCTGGAGCGTCAGATAAACTGGCGTCTGTATAAGGAATATTCCGGGGGACTGATGACGGAGCTGGCCACACATCAGCTGCAGATCGGCACCTGGGCGCTGAAGTCGATCCCCGATTACATCATGGGTAGCGGAGATATCACCTTCTGGAAAGATGGACGCGAGGTATACGACAATGTGAATGTGATTTACCATTATCCCAACGGCGTGAAGATGACGTTCGAGTCGATCATCTCCAATAAGAAATACGGGATGGATGAGCAGATACTGGGGCATAAGGGTACCCTGGAGCTTGCCAAAGGGAAGTACTTTTTTGAAGAGGTTAAACCGGCCCCGGGTATCCAGCAACTGATCAACCAGATTGAACATAAGGTGTTCGACCAGGTTTCGTTTGCCGGTCCGAGTTGGGTGCCCGAGACGGCATCGGAAGATAACGGCGAATTTATTGTAGATAAGGTGAAGACCCACGATGGATCTAATACAACGGGAGCTGCGGGCGACGGATCGGAAGAGCTGGTGGCATCGTTCTGCGACTCGGTGATAACCGGCAAGCCTATTCCGGTGCTGGTGGAAGAGGCTTACTACTCTTCGGTGCTTGCCCTGCTGGGACTAAAAGCCATGGAAGAGCGTAGTATCATCGAATTTCCGGAGGAGTATAAGATTCCGTATTTAAATCACGCATAGTTAAAAAACGAGGTCGTAAAATTCTAGTTATATGAAAGATATTGTATTTACCGTAAAAAGACAGCGCACGGAGTTGATTGTGTTTGGTGTATGCCTTTTGGTGTCGTTTTTGATGAATGTGTATGCCATTGTTACATTTAATACCGAATGGAAAGAGCTGTATACTCAATTGCTTTGGGTTTTGGCCATTGCTGTATTCCTGTATGCCGTATCCGTGGGTATCAGGTTGATCTATACCGGTGTAAGATCTGTGTTGAAGTCCAATAAGAAATAATTGATTCTTTGTGATGTACCTGAAAGGCGCCGACTGACAATCGGCGCTTTTCTATTTTTACTACCTTTGTCCCCAAAAATGAAATTATGCGGGACGCCTTTATAAAATTGCATCTTTCCATTCTGTTGGCCGGGTTTACGGGGATATTCGGTAAGTTGATCTCCTTAAGCGAAGGGGTGCTGGTCTGGTACCGCATGCTTATCGCCTCATTGATGCTGCTGGCATTCCTGTGGATGGGAAAGAAGCTTCGGAAGGT
>Ga0209639_1002364_pt1 | contig 15056 bp, 9 predicted proteins | sample EPASupsiteHSE605_FD_187268 | JGI IMG/M metagenome (GOLD analysis project Ga0209639, IMG submission 187268) | Bioremediated contaminated groundwater from EPA Superfund site, New Mexico - Sample HSE6-05 (SPAdes) (version 2) | ecosystem: Environmental > Aquatic > Deep subsurface > Groundwater >...
CAAACCCCAAGGACTTCAGATGAAATTGCATTGAGTTTGGCAACTTTCTCAGGAGCTTGCTTTTCGACTGCTTTGAAAAAATCAACAGATGCCTGATAAATAGCCAGCTTTACCCATGCAACCGCTTGAAACCACTCCAAATGAAAGGGTGTAATATCGGGAAAATTCTCCTTTGCACGGAATGCATGGATCCCATACAAAGCATCATCGGGTAAGGTTACTGTTCCTAAAAAATCTGATTCTGTTCGCATGTGCTAAGCTAACAATTTTTTATAAATTGGGTACCGAATACATTTATTTCCGCCATAATACCGATTGAAAAAATAGAACAGTCCAATCTTTGCAAGTTCAACTGACCTTAACATTTCTATTCCTCGGCATTAGTGCCCGAAATGGTTTTAGGATAATACCCGCATAGTATAATTTGCAAATGTACAACAAAGCATTTAGGTTCTTGAAATACCCGATAATTCTGTTTCTCCGAAATCATAAACATTCTAAATAAAAAGGCCCCGCAATTCATGAACAACTTAGCATAATCACACACCATTAAGTCATTCAATCTTGCGAGGCCTTTTTATAAAGGCAATTCAATTGCCGGGATTACAACATATTATCCCCTTCTATTAAATTTACGTAAATATTTTGAATGTGCCAGACGAGCTTTCATTGCATAGGCAATCAAATACATTGCAGGAACAAAGACCAACGTGAGGAAGGTTGCAAACGACAATCCAAAAATGATAGTCCATGACAATGCTCCAAAGAATGCAACATTGTCACCACCAAAATGAATATGGGGGTTCAGATTTGCAAAGAGCGAGATAAAGTCGATATTCAACCCAATTGCCAACGGAATTAAACCGAGGATCGTTGCTGTTGCAGTAAGAATAACCGGAGTTATACGGGTTTTGCCCGCCTGAATAATTGCTTCACGGGTTTTATAGCCCTGCTCTTTCAATACATCCGTGAATTCAACCAGCAGGATACCGTTACGAACCACAATACCCGCAAGTGCTACCAAGCCCATTCCAGACATGATTACGGAGAAGCTCATATCAAAGACAATGAAGCCAAGCAATACGCCAATCAAACTAAAGAACACCTCACTTAAAATGATTAATGGTTTGCTTATCGAATTAAACTGCGTAATCAGGATAAACAGAATAAGGAACAGAGCAAGCAACATAGCCTTACTTAAAAATGCACCAGATTCTTTCTGATCTTCCTGTTCTCCGGTAATCGCGATGTTGATATCATCCGGTTTTTGGAAGTTTGGCAATGCCTGTTTGATTTTGGGAATGATTTCATTTGCGGTATAACCCGACAGAACGTTGGATGAAACGGTAATTACACGCTTCAGATTTTTACGATTTATACCCCCGTAGGAGTTTCCATATTTAATTTTTGCAACGGCCGAAATAGGGATATGACGCAAACGGCCCGTATTCATATCGCGATAAGTTATGATGTGATTCAGAACCTGATCTACATTATCACGTTGGTCAGCAGCATAGCGAATCTGAATCGGGAACTGATCTTCTCCATCCCGATATTTGGAAGCTTCTTTTCCAAAGATTGCTGTACGAATTTCCATTCCAATTTGTCCGGTTGACAACCCTTCATAATTGGCACGTGTACGATCAATATCAATCACTATTTCAGGTTTGGTTAAATCAAAATCAGATTTCAACTCTTCGATACCGCCAATACCCAAGGAACCGATATATTTTTTAAGTTTATCAGCCGAAGCAACTAACTCTTCAATATTTTCTCCACTGATTTCAATATTGATTGGTTTTCCCGTAGGAGGCCCGTTCTGATTTTTTTCCACGGTAATTTCAGCAGCAGGAATTCCTTTCAGATTATCACGAATCAGGTTCAATATGTCGGTGGTCGATTTTCCGTGTCGTTTTGAAAATTCAACAAAATTTACCGTAACTTTTGCCAAATGTGACGAGGTGGATTTGTTTCCAAACATCTCCTCTGATGCACCTACGGCAACATTCGTTACGATAGACTCAACCATCTCTTTATCTTTTTCAACCAATTTACTGATACGGTTTTCTACAATACGAGCGACAGAATCTGTAGCTTTTACATCCGTACCAACCGGAAGTTTTATGAATGCATTGATGTAGTTAGGCTGATTCTCGGGGAAGAATACAACCTTCGGCTTTGCAATTCCGGCAATAATAAGGGTTACGAAGAAAAGAACAACCAGCCCCGACAATAATGCGTAAGGGCGATGACCTTTCAATATATAGCGCAATACTCTTTCGTAAGCATTCATCATACGGGGAATATAATTATGCTGAAATTTATGAAGCACATTTACAAAATATAAATTATGCAATACGTAAGATACCCCGATAAAAATTGCCAGGTTTGCAATAAAGCGTAATCCAAGCAAGTGAAGCAGAAGACCTATTCCGGCAAACATTCCTCCAATCACAAAGAGTCTTTTTTTAGTAGGTCTATGTGATTCATCATCATCATGTTTCATAAAATCTACTGCAAAAATCGGATTGAAGATATATGCAACAATCAAGGAGGCAAATAACGTAAGGATTAGCGTTACCGGGATAAAGAACATAAACTTACCAACAACACCCGGCCAGAATGCTAACGGGAAGAATGGAGCCAATGTTGTTAATGTTCCTGACAAAATCGGAGCAAATACCTCTCCGGCAGCTTCTTTTGCTGCCTGAACAATCGATAGCTTCCCTTTTCCCTGCATAAAAATACGATGAGTATTTTCGATAACTACAATTGCATCATCCACAACAATTCCCAATGCAAAAATGAAAGAAAACATTACCAGCATATTCATCGTAAAGTCGATTCCAGGCAAAACAATGTATGCCAGTGCCATCGAAAGCGGAACAGATAATCCGACAAATATCGCGTTGGTTAATCCCATAAAAAACATCAAAACAATTGTCACCAAAAGGAAACCGATGATGATTGTGTTATTAAGATCAAACAAAGTTGTTTTCGTATAGCGCGACATATCGCCCGTAAGGGTGATGTTAAGTTTTGAAGGAAGTTTGCTTTCCTTCATTTTTTCGATAATTGTTTTTATCTGATCAGAAGCATCCAAAAGATTTTCACCACTTTTCTTGATAACATTAAGTGTGATAACATTTTGTCCGCCAAGACGTGCATAGCTTTCACGTTCTTTATAGTCATCTTTTATTTCAGCAATATCTTTTAACGAAACCAATGCACCGCTTGATGCTGTCAGTACAATATTGCGGATAGTTTCCATATCTTTAAATTCACCGGTAATACGGATCGTACGTCGCATTCCCTGTAAATCAACAGAACCTCCGGAAATAGTATGGTTTTCACTTGATATTGCGCGTTCAATATCAGAGAAAGTAGCTCCCGCAGCCTGCATTTTATACATATCCACGTTGATCTGAATTTCGCGGTCAAGTGCACCAATAATGTCAACACGGGTAATTTCTTTGAGTGACTCTATTTCATCCTGAAGATCTTCTGCATATCGCTTCAGCTTACTTAAATCATAATCGCCCGAAAGGTTGATATTCATAATCGGAATTTCCGAGAAATCGACATCCATCACAGAAGGATCTTTCGGTAAATCGTTTGGCAGGTCAGACTTCGACTTATCAACCGCATCTTTTACTTTCTGCTTGGCATCCTCAACCTTTACATTCGTATTGAATTCGATGATGATAATTGAAAAGTCCTGAATAGAATTACTGGTAATTTTCTTTACACCATTAATCGATTTCAGATTTTTTTCAATAGGACGGGTTACTAGGTTTTCCATGTCAACCGGAGAACTTCCCGGATACACAGTACTTACAATCATGGTTGGAATCACCAATTCGGGGAATTGCTCTTTGGGAATGGTATAATAATTAATCATCCCAAAAGCCGAAATAATAAAAATCAATACATAAATACTGGTCTTATTATCGATCGCCCAACTGGTTCCAAAAAATTCTTTTTTCTTATGAAGCTTCATAAACTCTATCTTAATTTAATGATTACTGAGTTGATGATTAAAATTTAATTGAATCGCCGTCTTCTATCCCCTGAAATCCATTCACAATCAGCTTATCTCCAGTCTTAATCCCAGAAATAACTTCCAAGTTACCATTATAAGATTGTCCGGATTGAATTTCCACTTTCTTGGCTTTACCATCAGTTGCTATATACACAAAACTCTTTCCATTGTTTTGATCAACAGCATTTACCGGAATTACAACTACGTTTTTCTTTTTATAATCGTTCAATTTTACCTGAGCGATCATATTTGCACGATAGTTTACACTTCCACCACTAAGCTTTGTTTCTATTGTAAAAGTACGGTTGGTTGGATTGATAAAGCGACTTGCAAACGTTACAGGAGATTCGATATCTTTGTCTAAATCAGGGAATTTAACATACACTTTATCCCCTTTTTTAACACGAAGACCATACGATTCAGCAACTTCTGCTTTCACTTTAATGCTTGAAAAATTTACAACTCTGAATGCAGGGAATCCAGCAGCAGCCATTTCTCCTTCTTTCAGGTTTACCTCTTCTATTGTACCATTAATCGGTGCAATTATGCGGGTTTGATCAAGCTGATCTTTCATGGTTTGCATTTTCTTTTCCAAAGATTCTTTGTTATTCTTCGCAGTGAGGTATTGTACTTCCGAACCAATCTTTTTATCCCAAAGGTTTTTTTGTTTCAGATAAAGATTGTTTGCAAAATCAAGTTGATTTTGAAGTTCGGCAATACTTTGCTTAAACACCTGATTGTCCAGTTCTGCTAAAATCTGACCTTTACGAACAGCATCTCCTTCTTTTACATAAACAGCAGTTACTACTCCTGGTTGTTTTGGAGGAACCGCAATATTCTGATCACCGTCCACTTTACCCTGAACTTCGATGTAGTGATTAAACTCTGTAAGCTGAACGTCACTTACAGAAACAAAAAACATTTTTTTGTGAGAAGAGTCACTTCCAACTTCGAGCTTCAGTTTATTGATTTCCTGCGTGAGTTCATCTCGTTGCTTAATTAATTTTTCGAGTTTGGCCTTTTTATCGGTTTCTCCATTTTTACAGGCAAATGCAAACAGAAGAATAGCGATGAGAAACAAATTTCTTTTCATAGTATATTTATTATCTGGATTATACATTATTTTATATTTAAAATTTTGTCGAGTTTACTTTTTGCTGCGATCAATGAATTGATTGCACTATAATAACTCTGTTCTGTTGAAAGGAATTGATTTTGAGCATTGGTTAACTCCATACTGCTGGCAACCCCTTCGGTGTATTTAACAGTAGTGATATTGTAGATTTTTGTCGCCAATGCCAGATTATCTTTCTCTTTGTAATAAGTTTCCAATGTATTATTGTACTCATTACGAGCCTGAAACTCCTGCATTAATAATCCTTGTTCAACCTGTTTACGCGAAACCTGAGTTTGTAAATAGGCAATTTTGGCTTGTTTAACTTTTGAAATTCTTGATCCTGATGAAAATATTGGAATATCTATGTTCAATCCTACAACAGTAGTCGGATACCAGCTTGTACTTGATTTAAATACATCAAAGTTATCACCCATCGCCTTTTTCTGATAGCTGAAAAAGGCCGAAACTGTAGGGAGAAACGATGCCTGAGCATTTTTTAGATTGAGTTTTGAAAGCTCTTCCTGAGTTTTCATCAACTTGAATTCTGCATTTCGGGTAAGGTCAAATTTTGTACCCAAAACCGATTCCGGTTTTGATTGATTCAGGATATTTTCCAGATTGTCTTTCAGGACAATAGGAGCATCTACATCTATTCCCATTTGAAATTTCAGAAGTTTTTCAGCTGCATCACGCTGACGTTTGAGTGAACTTACCATATTTGAAATATTGGATACATTCAACTGAATCTGGTCAACACTAATCTCTTCAACCAATCCTTGTTTTAATGTTTCTTTTGATTCATAGAGTAAGCGATTGATATTTTTCAATGTAGAATCTAATATTTGCTGGCTTTCCTGTAATACAAGAACCAGACAATAACTTTGAGTTACCGACTCACGAATATCGTTTTCCGATTTTTCCAGCTTGTTTTTCGACAGTTCAAGAAATACTCTTGAAGCCTGAAGTCCAACAATATAAGATCCGTTAAATATCAATTGAGACGCCGAAATCCCCCAGGTTGTATTATGTTGAGTTCCAAATTTTGCAGGAAACAATTGACTACCACCCTGAGGCATCGTAATCGGATTTCCGTTTGCATCTCTCACTCCTTCTTTTATCAACACTCCATAAATTGACGGACTAATAAAATCGGGCAATAATGTTGTAGGAATATCGAGCATGTTTTGGTACTGAATGCTTCCACTTACCTGAGGCAATCCAATTGCTGTAGTTTCCCATATTTTTTTCTTGGCAGCATCTATATCGTAGGTACTGTTCTGAGTAGAATAGCTGTTCTTTACAGCAAATTCCTGAGCTTCTTTTAATGAAAAAGCACCAGATTGATTTTTCTGCGCATTTAATTGGTTTTGAAAAAACAAAAGGATTACCAGCATCGTAAGCGTTATAGCTTTGCGAGTGTGTTTCATATCGATTTAAGATTTAAGGGGTGTTTCATTTTTAATTTTCTCTTCGTAGTATTTTATGCCTTTTGCACTTGAAATTCCTCTTATGTGATAAAGCATAAGTTCTTTTACTACATCTGCATAGGAAAAGTCCTGAAATTTCATCACTTCATCCTGAGCAAGAGTACTCATTCGTGAAGTGTAAATCAGCGCAATGATATCCCGATTCATATCGGTTCGGTACAATCCTTCTTTAATACCACAATGCAAGTTTTGTATTATGCAATCACGTACAAATTTATTCTTGCTTTCAGCAAATGTGCGCATTATTTCGGGATAGTACTTATTCAAATCGTAAATGAATGCTGGGTTTGTGTCTTTAATTTCAGCAACAATAAATTCAGTAACTGCAATTAAAACATCAATTGAATTGAGGTGGCTACAACCTATGGAGCGTATTTTATCTTGCTGATTCTGACAGTGCATTTCAAGAACCCGCTTGATGATATCAGTTTTGTCGCAAAAATACTCATACAAGGTTTTTTTACTGACTCCGGCATGTCGTGCCAAATCATCCATCGAAACACTTTTTACACCATACCGGTAAAAAAGTATCTTCGCTTGCTCAAGTATATACTTTTCTTTTTCTTCCATGCTGCAAAAGTATAAACATTTTCAATATGGAAACGTTTTTGATAAAAAAAGTTTCCATAGTTTACAACTATTTAACATCGCAGCACATTATCAAAAACAAAATAAGCTGTTTTTCAAAAACTTATAATTATGAATATTTTTATTCCTTAATCAATTTTTGGCTATCAATTGGTGTATTTTGTTTATTTATAATGATAGCCTGATAGATTCCTTTCGAAAGAGTTTCCGCTCTCCAGTAAAATGAGGTAACTGTTTTTCGGATTTCCATACGTTCAATGATCTTGCCTTTCAAATCAGAAATTATCAAAATACAATCCTCGTTATTATTCATTTCGAAATAAAAACCTTCTTTTGCAGGATTTGGAGAAATCTTCATTACTTTCTCTTCAGTTTTCTCTATCCCAGATTGATTTGGGTTGCCAATACCAAGGGTATATTCTCCCTGTTTTAATTCATTCGCTATTAAATATCCGCTAAAAGGGTCTCCTTGTTTTGTAAAAGGAGTGATTTTCCAGTCGTCAGCACAATTCTGACGATAGAGCAACACCAACGAGTCAGCAGAACTAAATGCGGGAAGTAATTTATTATCGAGCAACCCATTGGTTTGGTTGTTTTGCTTGGTATACGTAAATTTTCCTTTCGACTGAAAACCGGCAGGCAAAACACCTTCAACTGTCCAGAAACGATTAGGTGACAGGCGATAAATTATCGTTGAGGCTTGTTTCAGATCATCCGGTTTTACCCAGTTATGTGTTACACGCATAAATGCAGAATCAGAAACAGCAAGAACGTCTGCACTAAAAAAAGTTTCAGGAAACTCAACTATACCCGTATTTTTTAAAGTTCGGTAGCAATCAGTCGTAGCATCCGAAAAACGTTCCTCCATATCGATCATGACCAACACAGGAGAAAATGGTATTGTAAAGATTTTATTTCCGGTTTGATCATCAAAGTGAATCGTGTCTTTGTAAATCTGCCAGTTTTGTCCCATAAAACTAATTTCTAACCGGTTATTTTGAGCCATCGAAGGTGCATTATTCAAACGTTGACGAACCCAAACCTGAGTTTGGAAGGCCCCTGATGTTGACAATACTTTAAATGAATCGACTGCAAAATGTGTAAATCCGGGTTGAAAAACATGAAACTGATAAAAGTCATTCAGATTAACTCCGGTTTTTGCAGACAGATAATCCCGCATTTGTGATGATGACACAGACCTGAATGCATAGTCATTCATTATCTGCTTAATCGCATTAAAGAATACGGTATCGCCCAGGTAACTTCTTAATGATTGTGCTACCAATGCTCCTTTCTGATAAACAGTTTCTCCATAAGTATATTGATTTGGAATACCATATAATGCACGATAGCCCGCATCTTTATAATGTGCAAACTGAAGCACTTTACGCATTTTATCTCTTCGGTAAGCTTTTGCAGCTTCATTTCCGTACATTCCTTCCATAAACAAAGCTTCGGAGTAGGTGGCCCAACCTTCATTAATCCACATATCTTCAGCCGAAGCACAGGTAATTAAGTCGCCAAACCAATGATGCGAAAGCTCATGAGCTGCAAGTGTTTCGTAATTAAGTGTACCATCAATACATCCTGTTGGGTAGCAAATATTGGTAGGATGCTCCATTGCCCCCAGTGGTGTAGAAACATATCCTACCCTGTTCCATCGGTATGATCCCCATTTGTTTTCAAAAATTTGCATCATGTTATTCAAATGAATAAATGAAGCACGAGCATTGGCAGTATCAGACGGATTTGCATAAATGTATGTTGGAATAGTACCATTCATTCCGTGATAAATTCCTTCAACTGCTGCATAATTGGATACTGCAACAGAAACCAGATACCCTGGAATTATTTCATTCAAGCGCCAATGAAATGTTTTACTATTATCATTATTTGTAGTTGTTTGAAGTAAACTTCCGTTACAAACAGCATTATTCCCGGGAGCCGCCGTGATATAAAAGTCATAAGATGCTTTGTCGATAAAATCATCAATACAGGGAAACCATGCCCGGCCATAATTGTGGGGGTTTGCATCAAAAGCTACGCCCAGGTTGTATGAAACTGCATTGGAAATATGAAATCCCCCCCAACCGTAAGGTTCAATAGTTGGTGATCCATGATAATATACAGTTATTGCAAAGGTATCAGTTTGATTTTGCAAAACAGATAAAGGAACTTCCAATATATCATTGTTGTAGTTCCATGAAGGAATTTTTGTTGATTCCTGAAAAATTGAATCAACCGTAAAATTAAGCAACTGAAGCTTAACTTTGTTTACACTTGCAACCTTGGGCGTAAGATGAGCTACCGTATGCCCGCTTAGCTGATTTTGGAGCTGATGATTTACATCCAGATAAACATCATAATGAACGGCATCCAATGTATCGCTGAGAAATGTATTTTGAGCTAAGGCTTCATTCATTAACAAAACCGCAAATAATCCAATCACAAAACCGAAACAGTAAAACAACTTTTTCATACGTCTGTTCATATTAATAAATCCGCAAAAATGAGTTGGTAAACCGCAAAAGTAATCTATTCGTCGAAAAAGCAGGGTTAAAATAAAAAAAACTCTACGGTAATTAGCATTAATACTATACTTTTGAAAAATAGATAATAGATTTACCCGTTTTATAACCCACTGGAAACAAGTACGAATGAAATCTATGAGAAAATCAGTCCTGATGTTATTTGGAATACTGATAATCAGCCAAATGACATACAGTCAAAAAAAATGGACATTAGAAGAGTGTATTCTTTATGCCCGTGAAAACAATTTACAAATACGACAATCAGCAGTTACTGCCGAAGTAAACAGGGAAAATCTTACACAAAGTAAGTTATCTGTGCTTCCTACAGTAAATGCAGGAGCTTCCCAAAATTATTCATGGGGAAGAAATGTTGACCCAACCAGCAACTCTTTTACCGATCAGCAAACCCGTTCGAACAGTTTTGCGCTAAATAGCAGCATGAGCCTGTTCAATGGTTTTCAGAAAGTAAATAGTGTTCGACAAAGTCAGATGGATTACAAAGCCAGCCAAATGGATCTGGAGCGTTCTAAAAACGATATTGCGCTGGCAGTAGCACAATATTACCTTCAGATTCTTTTTAACCGGGAATTGCTGGCTGCTGCCGAACGTCAATCGGACATTATCAAACTTCAGGTTGAACGAACCCGAAAACTTGTGGATGCAGGAACATTACCCAAAGGTTCGCTTTACGAAATTCAGGCTCAGGAAGCTTCTGAAGAAGCAAATGTTATTGCTGCTCAAAACCAGTTAGAACTTTCGTATCTGGACTTGGCGCAATTGCTCGATCTGAAATCAACCGTAGGATTTGAAATCGTAATTCCTGACTTAAAGCTGGAAGAGAATCCTATTCTTCCTGATCCGATTACTGTTTACGCCAAGGCCCTGGAAACGCAACCGGATATCAAAAGTGCTGAATTTCGTTTAAAAAGCAATTCAATCGGAGTTTCTATTGCACGCGGAATGAGGCTTCCTTCATTATCGATGAGTTTCTACTATGGCACAAACTATATTGCCGATTATAAAGATTATTCGAAGCTAAAATCAGGGCCCACCCTGATCTCTGAAACTCCTACCAGCTACTATGTTCAGGGGACCAATCAGGTAATTATGCAAAAAAACTATGCAACGGAGTTTGAAACTCTTTCGTTCAAAGACCAATTGGACCGAAACCTGAGCAAATCGCTAACCTTTAATCTGAACATTCCTATTTTTAACGGATATCAGGCTTCTTCAAGTGTAAAGCGGGCAAAACTAAATGCGTTGAATGCTGAATATTCACTCGAAACAAATAAAAACCAGCTTCGTAAAAAAATTGAACAGGCTTATGCTGATGCTCAGGGAGCAATGAAAAGTTATGTTGCTGCTCAAAAATCGACACTTGCTTTTAAAGAATCATTTACATACACCGAACAAAAATTTTTGGTTGGTGTAACCAATAGTATCGAGTACAATACTGCAAAAAACAATCTGTTTAAAGCAGAATCGGAATCACTTAAATCAAAATACAATTTTATTTTCAAGAAAATGATTCTTGACTTTTATGCCGGAAACACTCTGGTTATTAAGTAAAACACAAATACAAAACTCAATCAATCATATAAGTATGAAATCAAAGAAAAAAATTTGGTTTATCGTCGGAGGAATTGTTCTTGTTATCATTTTGTTGGTTGTTCTACGCAAGCAAGGTGTAATGGGAAGCAACGACGAATTAAAAGTTACTGCTGAAAAAGTAAAAGCCCGTGACATTATTGAAAGTGTGACCGCCAGCGGCAAAATACAACCGGAAGTTGAAATTAAAATCAGTCCCTACATTTCAGGTGAAGTTGTAAAGATTTACGTAAAAGAGGGAGACCGGGTAAAAGCCGGCGATTTACTTGCTGAAATTGATCCTGAAATCTACAAATCATCATTTGAGCAAAGCATTGCTGCGTTGAATGGTCAAAAAGCCAATCTTGCCAATGCAAAAGCAGCTCTGGCTCAAGCCAAGGCACAGTTTAGCAATGCAAAAACCAGTTTTGAGCGCAATCAAAAACTCTTTCAGCAAAATGCAATTTCAGCTTCGGAGTTTGATGCTGCCAAAGCAAGCTATGAAGTAGCCAAAGCTCAGGTAGATGCTTCTGACCAAGGCGTTCTTGCAGCTTCGTTTTCAGTACAAAGCTCTGAACAATCTTTGCGTCAGGCAAAGGAAAACCTGACTCGTACCACTTTGCGGGCTCCCGCAGATGGCACCATATCCAAGCTTAGTGTTGAAAAGGGAGAACGTGTTACTGGTGCTTCACAGTTTTCGAGCGGTACCGAAATTATGCGTATCGCAAACCTAAATAACATGGAAGTAAACGTAGATGTAAACGAAAACGATATCATCCGCCTTTCGCTCAACGATACGGCTATTGTAGAAGTTGATGCTTACACGAATCGTAAATTTAAAGGGGTTGTCACCGAAATTGCAAACTCTCCCAAAAGCTCATTAACGCAAACCAGCGATCAGGTGACCAATTTCAATGTAAAAGTTCGCATATTACAAGAATCATATCAGGATTTAATTAATCCTGCAACTCCGCATATTTCACCATTCCGTCCGGGAATGTCCGCCTCTGTTGAAATTCTTACCAAAAATGCAACCGATGTACTTACAGTTCCTATTCAGGCTGTAACAACCCGCTCAGACACATCTGGTAAAGTGAGTAATTTAACACAAAAGAAAGAGATGGAAGATCCTGACCGCCCGGTAAACGAGGATGCAGATAAAAAAGAAAATGCGAAAGCGAAAAAAGAAAAATTTGAAGAATATGTTTTCGTAATTGAAAAGAATATAGCGGTTATGCGCAAAGTAAAAACCGGAATTCAGGATAATAACTATATCGAAATTAAAGAAGGTTTAAAAGATGGTGAACAGATTGTAAGCGGGCCTTACACCGCAGTTTCAAAAACATTGAAAAACCGTCAGAAAATCAAAGTCGTAAGCAAAACCGAAATCTATAAAGACAAAGAATAAGCCGATCTGAAAAGAAAAGCAAAGCAATTCCGCTTTGCTTTTTTTATTTTTGCAAAATATTGATTTCATTATGCCACAACTACTCTTTATCGAAACTTCTGCTTTGGAATGTTCTGTTGCGCTTTCGCGAGATAAGGAAATTATTCTCTGCAAGGAAAATGCAATTCAAAATTCGCACTCAGCATTACTCTCCGTTTTTATACAAGAAATTATAACCGAAAGCGGAATAAAATATCAGGATTTGGATGCAGTGGTTGTGAGCAAAGGCCCGGGTTCATATACTGGTTTGCGAATTGGAGTTTCAACGGCAAAAGGAATTTGTTATGCCGCCGAAGTTCCATTGATTGCAATTGATACAACACTGGCTTTGGCAAATGCTGCTGTAAAACAACTGCCTTCGGAAAATGCACTGTATTGTCCGCTGATAGACGCCCGACGTATGGAAGTTTACACCGCATTCTATAACTATAAGCTGGAAACTATTCGGGAAGTGAAAGCAGAATTATTGGAAGAAAATCCTTTCGATGAAATCTTGAAATCACAAATAGTATATTTTTTTGGCGACGGCATGTCCAAAAGCAAAGAAATACTACAACATCAACCTAATGCGCATTTTTTGGAAATCAAAAATTCTGCCCGTCATCTGCTCGAACCTGCGTTCGTGGCATTTGAAAAAAAACAATTTGAAGATGTGGCTTACTTTGAACCATTCTACCTAAAAGATTTTGTTGCCGGAAAACCTAAAGTGAAAGGACTCTACGAATAATGGAAGTACAAACCGACCAACGAATTGCAGCATTGTTGAATGGTTTCGAGAAAAACCAACCAGCACTTTCTCACGTTCTGAACCTGGCTCGTTTTCTTAGCAAAGCAGTTGTGCTTTTATACTCACCGGAACTGTCTCCGGATGATAACGCAGAAAAAAAACTGGAAGCACTTTCTACAGAAATGACTCAGAAAGAAAACTATCCAATTGACTTTCTGTTGCTGAAATCCAAATTCAAAGAGGAGGTAAAGTCTTTGCCTGAAAGCTGCGGAAGTGTGGTTTTGGTTCTTTCATCTCTGGAAAGCTATACCTCGTCAACACCCGAAAAAATACTAAAAGCATTATCACAAGCCCGCATTCCATATATTATTACACAAACAGCACTCGAACATACCAACTTGTATAAACGCATCCTGCTTCCCATTGACTCGATGAAAGAATCGAAGGAAAAGGTATTGTGGGCAAGCTATTTCGGACGTTTCAATGCTTCGTTTATTCAGATTTTTGCAGGTTCATACAAAGATGAATACTTACGCCGCCAACTACAGAATAATCTGAAATTTATCCGCAAAATGCTGACAAACTTTGAAGTGGAGTACGACATTGACTTTCACGAAAACAAGCTAAACTATGATAATGCAATTATTCAGTTTGCACAGGAAAAGCAATGCGGAATGTTATTGATATTAGCCTGGCCTAAAGGAGGCTTACTGGGGCTAATTTCGAAACCCCGCGAACTGAAATGGCTAAAAACTGAACAGAAAATTCCGGTAATGTTTTTAAATCCTCGTGAGGATTTATATGTTTTGTGCGATTAGTACTCTGATATTTGAAATACAGAAGTTAGAAGGGAAACATGAAAAGAACCTAAGTCTTTCCTGTTTCAATAAAATAACTTCACATCTCCTAATTCTTCTATATTCTATCTCCTAGTTTTTATCTTCTACAATCAGAAAAGTTTTCCTTGTATGTTTCACAGGAACATATATGTATAAAAAGTTTTCCCCTTATCTTTCGCAGAGAGGGATATATATAAAAAAAGTTTTTGCCCTATCTTCCGCAGAGAAGGATATATGAAAAAAAGTTTTTGCCTTATCTTCCGCAGAGAGGTATATATAAAAAAAAGTTTTCCCTGTATCTTCCACAGAGAAGGATATATAAAAAAAAGTTTTTGCCTTATCTTTCGTAGAGAAGGATATATGAAAAAAAGTTTTTGCCTTATCTTCCGCAGAGAGGTATATATAAAAAAAAGTTTTCCCTGTATCTTCCACAGAGAAGGATATATGAAAAAAAGTTTTTGCCCTATCTTTCGCAGAGAGGTATATATAAAAAAAGTTTTCCCTGTATCTTCCGCAATAATATATATAGTAAAAAAAGCTTTTCCTCAATGATTAATCGACACAGGATAATAAAAGTTTTTTACTTAGTAAATATAAAAGCAATGCTAATGCGAAATAATAATATAGTATATGCGTTTTTTGTATTATAATATTCTATATTTGCATTAATTAATTTGAGTTGTAGAATTTT
>Ga0209639_1002365_pt1 | contig 15055 bp, 9 predicted proteins | sample EPASupsiteHSE605_FD_187268 | JGI IMG/M metagenome (GOLD analysis project Ga0209639, IMG submission 187268) | Bioremediated contaminated groundwater from EPA Superfund site, New Mexico - Sample HSE6-05 (SPAdes) (version 2) | ecosystem: Environmental > Aquatic > Deep subsurface > Groundwater >...
TGAGGCAATTTGATGGGACATATTTATCTTGAATTAAGTCAAAAATTGCAATAGATATAATTTCTCCATTTTTCTGGAAAGAATCTGCTTTAGAAACCATTTTTACTCTCTCTTAAACATAATGAGAAAGATAATTCTCATCATTATCTAACAGTTCATCTCTACTTGTACCATAGAGAAACTGTGATATGACTCACATCATTTCATTCAAATATCCAAAAACATGAACAAGATGTACATTTAAGGCTCAATAGCCTATTGTATCATCACCATTACCCTGAGAAACAAACAAAACATTAAGATGTATAATGTAACCTTAGTCACAACTCATTATTATCACTCTCTTTATCCAATTTGTTAGTTATCTCTTGGAAAGGCCTGCTCTCATGTTCAACCAAGTTGTTCGAATCACTTCTTGCCTTTATTTCGCTACTCTGTTATAATTTATGCTCTTCTTCTTTAATCAACACAATATCTTGTGATTCTTCAATATTGTTAACAAGATGTAACATGTTTTTTGTATTTCATGGTTACTAACTAATTAAATCAATGTACAATGTTTTTTTAATGCACTTACACATACATCAACATGAAGGCTCGCATTCACATACACAAATTCCTTAGTATTTCATTGTATTAATTTCTATCATTGGAGATAGCAGTGGATGAAGAGGTTTGAATGTGTATTCACCACAAAGAGGTCACATTCATATTCACCAAGCTTTATAAAAGGCGTTGTTACTTTGTTTCACTGTTTTAGTTCCAACCAAGCTGTCTATAACGAGTATAAGGACCGAAAACACATAGTTTGGTGCCGATTGAAGTGCCGTTTCGGTAAATACATGGAGGGATGAAATGGTTTGATACTCGAATTAAATCTTTAAAAAAACTTCCTCATCACTGTCAACTTCTTGACTACTTATCTTAAAGAGAGAATGATGTAACTCTTTCGAATGTTCAGGGCAATTTTATTCGGCATGTTTGATTTCGTGGATTCTTCATATCAAGACATTTCTCATTAATATGATTAATTGGAATTAATGAAGATAACAGAAAAACAAGAGGTTCATGAAAACAAATAAGTGAGTGTGATTCATGATTTGTTGTTGTTTTGTAGATTCAATATGGAAACTACAATGATTGATAAGAATGGAATGTGATGAATCAACACTATGGAGTAGTGTGATGGATGATCCAACTGATAATGAATTAGAATGAATGTAACAATACTCAAGTTGAATAGGTGTCTTGATGTATATAAGACTAGAACTCACTGTGTTCCCAACAATATTCAAATGATGAACTGAATGACTGCTTCCACTTTCAAGATAGACACCAAATGCTCTTGAGCCTACATTATTAATAACATTAGAATACGAAAAGGTTACATTGCGATCCAAATATGCATGAAATGCAGCCGTTTCTGCACTATGTCCATAGTTTCTAGAGAGATTACAATGAGAAACACAAATATTTTGCGATCTACATATGCAAAATGCGTCATCTCCATAAGAAGTTGTATTCCAACATTTTTGAGCCACTATATTGCTATATTTACCATTTTCTCCGTTATATATATATAAGAATTGACCAGATAAACCATCTGACCCAGATCTGCATAAACTCCCACAAATCTGAGTCATCTCACAATAGTCAGATGTTTCAATATAAACAGCACCACCTTTATAATTACAAATGCATAAAGAAAAATCACACCGTTGGATTTTTATGAACAATCCAGATTCAAAAAAAAGAACAGCTCCACTATTTGGCGTCGAGAATCCAAAAAAAGAACAATCGATAACACTATATGAACCACATGTTATTGTTCTTGTTGTAGAGCAAAAAGAATATGTTAATGAACAAAGAAAAAATACCTGTATCATAATGAAAAAATGCTTCATATATTGAAAGAAAGGCTATTTAATACAGACTAGATGCCAGTTGGGTATATATATCTAGTGTTACGCCATTTTAATCAATGAAGACTTCCCTTATTCAATAAACAAAAAACACATCAGTATAGATAAGGGTGTCCAAAACCCAAAGAAAGGATAATTCGGTAATGTTTGATTGAAAATGATAAACAAATTGCTAAATACCACTATGGATAAAAGTAATTCAAAAATATTGGATATTTCACGAATAGATCAACGGGGTTTTTTGACTTGAGGAGGATTTTTTGAAGGAACTGATGATTTCGTTTCTTTGGGTCGAGGTTTTTTGCTCTGCACTTTGGTTGGTTTTGGTGTATTCAATTTGGATAGAATCTGTTTTGCATCAGAATCTTCAATATAACCAATGCTAACGAGATTCTTAAGAACTTCTTCAGGAGGCTCGTCAGGAAGTTGATCTTCTTTTGAAGTGGTGAGCTTTGCTTTGGTTTTTCCATGAATTTTTTGCATTAACCTAACATTATTAGCCAGAGAAAATATGTATGTTTCAGTTTTTGGAATCCCTTCGATTTGCCTTGAAACTGAAGTGGGTTGTTCAGGATGCCTTAAATGTCGAAGAGAACCCCCAAGAGAAGTAAAAGGATCTACTCTTTTATCGTTCCTTTCCCCTCTTGGAGAAAGGACTGTTTGAATATAATATCCTTCACTTTCAGATTTTGATGGGACTGATGAATCATCGATTGGAAGCCATCCAACCTCAGCTATTGTTTCTTCAAGAGTTCTAGGCTTTTTTTCTTTAACTTCGACATAATCAGTGATGTTAATACTTTTTAGTTTGTCTAAAAATGCATTTATCACATTTTCACTCACATTTGGCGGAGTCTGAATGTACATAGATTTATTCTTTGGAGAAGAGTTAATTATTGCATTCATCAATGTGTTATATTGTTTTGGAACTACCAAAGAAATCCAGAGCAGATTTGCATCTGTTATTACAAATTGAGGAATGATTCCATTTGATAAACCAATTCTTGTCTTTAACAAAGTATGATATAATGATTGGTTGGGCAAAGGCTGCTGATATAATGATGAAAGAATTGTTTTGTTCGGAGAAAATACAAATGTTCTATAATTTGACCAATCAATGCATGATGCTTTATGCTGAGAAACAATTAGAACACACTTAAGAGCTTCATAATTAAGTGGCTCACCAGATGCTTCACTTTTGCTCGATAAATCATTACTTTTGAGGAGCTTTTGTCTTAAAGAGTCATATAAATATAAAAGATAGTGGACTCTTTGTCTTGCTAATCTCATTTGGATCAATGAGAAAGGCCTAAGCCTCCAATCTTGTTGAGCTCGAGACTCAGATTTGGCAACAATTTTTGTGAGTGTTTCAGAACATCTTTCAGTGGGAAAGTCGTTTAGCATAGGCTTTGGCTTTGGAAAGTCCTTAATCCATCCTTCAGATAGTCTGTCACGAAACCTGTTGGTAAGATCTTTTAACAAGGGTGAAATCCCAAGATAAAATGATGCTGTTGTAACACAGAACACATTAACAATATTATCAATACCAAATTGATGAAGGAGATTACAGCAATGTGCTGTGTTATGGAAAACTTTTGTTATTTTTGGAGAGCTAAAAACTTCTTCAAGCTTTATAAGGGCATTTGGTACTTCAACCAGATCAATTAAATATTCACAATCCCTTGTAGATAAACATACTGAGCATATTCGTAGAGGGTTAGGGTGATCAACTATGTAAACTCCAATAGCATTGTCTCCTTCTTTTGAATCTAACAAGGATTCTACCAAAGCTTCCATATAAGACATTTCATCAATTATGGAAAACTGCACTGATGAAATAGATGGATACACAATGTTTTCAATTGGAGAAAGTTCATCATATGAGTGATACGTATTGCTAGGCTTTTTTGGAGATAATTGAGGCAAATTGTCATTCTGTGTTGATGAGGTGTAATATGAAAACAAAGAGCAAGGAACATATGAGAATTTAACATTATTTAACGCCTCTTGCAATTTGTTAGGCTCAAAATCATTATAATTTTGAGCCTGCAATCGTAATCGCTTAAATGTTTTTTTATATTTTCTCCATTCAATATTTGGATCTTTTTCAATAAAAATTTCATTTAGTCTCGTGAAACACTCGAAAGCAGAATGTATCTGCTCAAGAATAGCTGATTGTACAAGCGGAACAGTGACAATTCTCTCGTCACTCATAAATTTCTGAAAACCGCTTATGACGGTTTAAAATTAAAAAAGTATTTTAATTTGAGTTTTGTACATCTTCTTCTTCGTTCCTTATTGAAGCCGAGTCAAAGTTTTTGGATTCAATGGATTCATGACATTGATCTTCAGTTACTTTTCTAAGTTCTGAGAGTGAGTATGCGGCCTCCTCACTATTAATTTGATCTGCAAACAAGGTAATTAACTCAGTAATAAGTCTGAAGTCTCTTAATTGGAGCTGACATGCTATGCATAGTGCTTGTTCAGCCTCATTATTCCTTCCTGTTTTTATACACAAAATTGCGCAATATCCCCAAGTAATGGGGAGCCATCTGTCCATCTCGTTTGCTTGTTCAAAAGCAACATTTGCTTCTGAAAAGTCGCCAAGCCTTAAACAACATATACCTAAGCAAATCCATTCTAACATACTATTTGTTTTTTGAACACTATACATAAGCAAATCGAATGCTCTCTGGTATTGAAAATGTTGAATTTGAATTAACGCCAACTTCAAACAAGTTTCGGGATCAGGATCATCGGCCAAAGAAAGTAGAGTCTGATAAGACTGTTTTGCTTTGTCTTTAGATCCGCAAGAAAACTGAAAATCTCCCAAGAGTTTCCAGATTGAATGATCCTCTCTATCAATATCAAGAGCTTCTTTCAAGTATTCTTGAGCTCTTGAATAATCCCCTTGTAGTTGATTAAAGCGAGCCATTAAAACGAGCAAATCTTTCGTTCTTCCGCTTTGTAATTGTTCTCTGGATAAAATTATCTCAGTCAAATATGTGTCATGTACATCTATTAATGCGGATGCTGCTAATAAATAAGGTGATTTTGGTAATGTTTGGCTCATTATTGAAATTTTTGCTAAAAACTCATCAGATTTTGAACTTTCCATCATTGTATAAACAGTTGATAAACAAACAGTTGAAACTGGGTCATCAGTATTCATATTATACAACATATCTAAAAGGATTAATGCATCTGATTTGTTTCCTAACTTTGTCAATTGTGCACAAAAACCAAGAATTGCGGCCCCAAAAGTGTAGTTTATCCCAATAGCTTGAGCAAAATAATTTAATGAATCTGGGGATTTTTTGTCGCATAAATATAATGCATACTCAAAAGGCCATTGAGCGTTCAATTGATCAACTTCACACCTTTTTTGGTGGAGATAATCTAGATCATCTGAATGAAAATAGTTTTGCATATTTATCCTATTAGATATATGCTCAACAGACATTTCGATGGGCTTAACAGATGAACGAGGGTATGATAGATCAAATTTTGCATTTAGAGTCTTATTTAAATGAGTCAACAAAAATGTTCTGAGCTCAGCAATAAAAGATAAACTATTATCTGCTTCAACAATAGAAGAATTTTGTTCTGTTGATTGTGAAACAGATGGAGCCTTTGATATTGATGTTGGCTCCGAATTTGCTGCAACTATTGGTCTTGTCATTGTTAAATCAGCTTTTGGAAGGGGTTTCTTCTTGTATACATGATTAACAATCCCAACTATTGATGGTTTAAGTTGCTCCTTTATCTGTTTTTTCAAACGAGCTATATCACCTTGATTATCTTTAATCTCTCCTATTGCTAATTCGATTTGTCGACAGAATTCTGCTGTTGCATCAGCCAATCGGTTTTCATGAAGCTTTGGAAGTGGCCTAATAACTTCTTCCGGATGTTTGGTGATCATTGGAGTTGATGATCGAGGTACTAAGGGTTTTGAAAGTACCACTTCAACTTTGAGTTGCGAAGTGGAATCTTTAAAGAAATCAGTGTCAGGATCAAAGGTAAGAACTGCTTGAATCTGCTGCAACAGCTTTTTATCCTTTGCAGAAAGTGCTTTGGCTTTCTTTTGGGCATTATTAATGGCATTAGAAGGTGGTTTAGACTTCGCTGAATTCCTTGAAGATAATGTCTTGTTTCTCACAGGTGCTTTCTTTTTTCCTGTTGCTAGATCAGGAGGCTGCTCTTGAGGAAATCCTGTAGGAGTCAGAATCTGCATTGGTCGATCACTTTCGGACCATTTGGGATCCCTGAATAGAGGTATTGGAGAGAGAAAATGAGAACGCCCGGGTTTCGCAAAATTTGACAATGGTATGTCTGCTCTACCATATAAAGCGCTATATTGGTTGGGTAATAATCCTAAAGGTTGAATCAGAGGAGATAAATCTGGAATCAAGAAAACAGATATCATTTCATCCAACTCTGATGAGTGTTTCCATTTTTCAAATGCATCTTTACCAATGAAAAACTTTTGTGGAGTAGAAAAAGTAATTGAAGCATCAGATCCATCAGGAGCTGAAGAAGTAAACTTTCCATCTTCAATAGATAGAACTTGCCCATCTGGAAGAATTGCAAACAGTGAATATGTGAAAAAGTGAGTTGAAAAATTGCCTGGTTGTGCACAGCAGTTCAAAAGGATCTGTGGGAGTGCATTTACCGAGGATATATTAAACGTAGCAATTAATGATTGTTCGCTTTCCGATGGGGTAAAAAGAGGCTTAGACCAAGTACATTCTATTGTTGCTTTCAATCCTTCTCCAGAAAGAACAGAGGCTCCCTCAGGCAAAATACTTCCCTCGACAACTGCACTATAAGATAAATTAAAGAGCAATAAATCAAATTGGAATACAAAACGAGCGACTTGTGTTTGTTTCTTAAAATCAGGAGTGCATACATAAATATAAAATTCGAGTGGATTTGATAATAATGCATTCATTGTTGTTTGTGGGAAAAAATTAATATCATACTTTTCAGAAAACTCAAAATTAATTTTTGGAGAAGGGACAAATAATGGGGAAAGAGTATCGTTCATATGTCCTGGAAACAAAATTGATACAGCAATTTGTTGGTTTCCTAACTCTGTTGAAAAATTAAGACCTTCAATCGAACGAACTAAAACTTGAAGTTCACGTGGTTCGGGTTCAAGTGTGGGAACAGCACTAGTTTCTGTAACAATGGAAGACATCTTGTTTTAATAACGGACTTAAAAAATGTAAATTACTGAATGCTACTTTACTCAATAAAGTATGAAGGGTTCCAGAATTGGTCAAAGCCATATTCCTTGAGAAGCTTGATAGTATCAGCCCAGAACTGATTTTGGTGTTCGCGAAGCTGTTCGTAGTGAAGGAAAACACCCGAGAATGTGTTGTGGATAACTCTAACGAGTTCGAGGGCTCCGAAGCCGGACTTTTGAGCAAGCTCAAGGAGCTCTTGTGAGCGTGTTTTTCCACTGAAAGAATGGTTAGCAGATGAGTAGGCTACATAAACACCGAAATCCATAAAATCACGGATTGGACGAGTAGCGAAGATTGGCTCAAATGCATCAGAGGTAGCATGGGAATTGGTGATGACAACAGGAACTGATCTGGCAGCGAGTTCCTTAAGAAGGTTGGGATTCTCTAGAGCACGATAAGCACCATCAACTCTGCGAGCGTTACCACGGATGATAGCAACGGGGACTGATTGTGGGTCTCTTTCTCCTGCAAACATTGAAACATTGATGAAATTCTTCCTAAGATAATCAAAGATTGGTTGGAAATATCTATATTCTTCAGGAATAATCTCACGTGTGAATGAAAATCCAACAACGCCTTTCTCTTCGAATTCGACAGCAAGTTGAGCAATTTTCATGGCATAAAGGGGATCAACATCACCTACAGCCAACACAACACGTGCATTAATTGATGCTGCATTCTTTGCTTCATCGCAGACGATGGAGATAACTTGTTCTTCAGTCAGTCCTTCTTGTGTATGCTCCTCTGGGTATAATCTGATTTCGAGTGAAACAACATTATCTGCAATAGCTTCAGCAATTATGCCTTTAACACCTTGGCGAATGTTAGCCTCATTTTGAAGAAGTGAAACAGAAACCTTGAGAGCCTCTTTAATGCAAGAGTCCTTTGATGTGCAGACAAAGAACTTGGAAAATTCTTCTTCTGAAGCAAATGATCTTACTCTCTTATTCTCTGGAAGTTGTTGATAGAAGCTATATAGAGTCTTGAGAGGAACAGATCCTGACAATCTTGTATCAACATCAGCCTTCTTAAGCTTCTGGATAATCTCCATTGTAAGTTGTGGTTGGGGCTTTGGAATAGCAAATTGATTTGGAACGTTAAGACCTAAGCTATTGTAATAATGGGAGTTGGCAGCAATTCCGGAAACATCTATTCCATTGGCCTTCAAAACTTTAAGTGAACGGGTGATGGCTTCAATCCTCAATCTCTTTTGGAGGTTCTTATCAATGAATGCGCTTCTGAAACCATAATCCATTAGGCGAACAATTTGTTCAACATTGAAACCAAACTTTTGATGGAGTAATAAATACTCTCCAGAAAGAGTAACACCGGAAACAGTTGGGTTATCTGTGCATGGAACGCAAATAACACCCTTTTGGAATAAATCTTTAATGGGATGATCTTCGATCTTTTGGATAGCCTTGGTTTGAACATTTGATGAGACACACATTTCGACAGGAATACGTTTGTCAATAACTAACTGCAAAATCTTTTGGTTTTCAATGGATCTTGTTCCATGGCCAATACGGTTAGCACCACAAAGGAGAGCCTTCTTAACAGAAACGGCGCCATAAGCTTCACCAGCGTGAATTGTTACAGCAAGGTTCTTTTCACGAACTGTACGGAAAGCTTGGATAAACTTGTGTGGTGGGAATCCGTTTTCTGGGCCTGCAAGATCAAAACCAACTACTCCTGAATCACGGAAACGCCATGCGATATCAGCAACTTCTTGGTTGAGCTCTGGTGACATGTGGCGCATTGCGCAACAAATGATTCTCACAACAATGGGAAGCCTAGCTTGAGCCATGTGAACACCATCAATGGCAGCTTGAAGGATTTGAGAGTATGTCAATCCCTTCCTTGTGTGAAGAGCTGGAGCAAACCTGAGTTCGAGGTACATGATACCATCATTTACGGCATCTTCACAGGCTTCATAGAAGATTCTTGTGATTGCGTATGCATACTGCATAACATCAAGTGGAGCATCGAAACAACGAAGGTATGTAACAAGATCAGGGCAATCTGGTGGAGCAGTGAGGATTTTCTTGAGTTCTTCAAGATTCTCGGTGGGAAGCTTAACTCCTTGTTCTTTAGCAAGTTCAACAATGGTGGATGGGCGGCAAAAACCGTCAAGATGGCAATGAAGCTCGGCTTTGGGTAACTGCTTGATGATGTCGAGAGTAAGAGACATTAATTAAAGTGAAGCCAAAAACCCTTTTACCCAATTCAATGTTTCTTTTCAAATTATTTGTTCTCAATTTTGTTGGTCGGAATAATCGTTTTTCCCAACGACGATAATGTAAAAGTCCGATTAAATAAATGAAGACCCCACGGGAGAGGCTTCAGTTCAAGTTTCTCATGATTGGCAACACCGGGGTAGGTAAAACATCGCTGATTCGCCGTCTTTGCCTCGATCAGTTTACGGAAAACTTTAATGCAACTGTTGGCGTTGAATTTATGGTTTATAAAACCGAGATTAATAATACAAAAATTCAATTGCACATATGGGATACAGCGGGACAAGAGCAGTATAGAGCACTTGGGCGGGCTTACTATAACGGATCTATTGGAGTTCTTCTGGTTTTTTCTATGGATAACCATGATTCATTTTCAAGCCTTGAAAACTGGATGGCTGATGTTCAAAAATTTTTACAGCCACAGGTTCGAATTCTATTGGTATGTAACAAATCTGATCTGAATGATAAGAGAGAGGTGACTTCTGCAGAAATTGATAATTTTTGTCGTGTTCATGGAATCGAGTGTATATCAACATCTGCAAAACTTAACACTAATGTTGCTGAGGCTTTCAATAAAGCTGCTAGGAGTGTTTTGCAAGGGCTAATAACAAATGAGATAAAGCTTCCTGGATCTGGTTATGACATCGCAAGTAGTAGCGACAATCCTAGATGCTGCTAAAAAGTGTCAATCTAAAATGGAGAGAACAGTCAATGTAGCTCATTATATGTGTCCCAACGATGTTAAATCTCTTGTTATTAATAGTAGTATATTGCCAAAGAAGTTGTTTCAGAAATATAAAGAGTCAATTGGAAATCAGATGTTAGAATCGACTTCTGCTCTTCTATATAAAAGTTTAGAATCGTTTAAAAAACAAGAAGAACCTGTTCGGGATATAGATATTCTATATCCTATTGATCATTCGCTTAATCAGGGCGATCAACAGATTCCCTTTATTTTATTTAGAAATATCAATGAAGCGGGATAATAAACAACTATTTTATTACATTTTGATTCGAGACAAAAATATTGATATGGTACTTGCTTGGACTTTGTCTTTTAGTATCTGTTCTACCATATCTCCTACTCCTCTTTCATTAAATGCTTTTGCACACTCTTTATATAGACTCAAGCCGTATAGTAAGGAAAATGTTGCCTTTGCAATTATTGTACCTGATGTTAATAGTTTTTGATGTACATCGATGTATTTTGAGAACTCAGGAGAATACCCTAGCTTTGATAATCTTGTTAAAACATTTAATAGTGACATAACAAGAGAATCAGAATTCTCTTTTTCTAATTTTTCGAATAACGACGCAAAGAAGCCAGAAGAGCTTATTAGAGAAATCATTGGGCGATTAATGGGAATTCTCATTGTTAATAAATCTAGTGCCATAACAATATCAGGATTGTTAGATGAAACAATTTTATTCATGAATAATGGGAAATTCTTCATAGCTATAACTCGTGATCTCAAAGTTTGATGAGAAAATACAACTAAAAAAAGTCTGAAGGTACCTTCAAAACTCGGCAAATCATATTCTAACCATTCAGGAAAAGATAGTAGTACTTGTGAGGTAGTGGGATTCTTTGCCAAACGAATGAGTATATATAGAGCTTCACTATCATTCTGAGCTAATTTTACAAGATTGGATATGAAAGAGGGCGTAATAGGAATATTTTGTTTTTGTTTTAATGAATGAAGGACACAATCATTGATATCAAAATTCTCAAAATCTTTCATTATTATTTCAATTGGAATTGGAGAATCATCTGGGTACAAACAACATAATGAGTTATAAGATATTCTTTTAGCTCGGATACTATTCGATGACTTTATAACATTTAAATATAGTTCTATAATCCTGTTTCCATTCGACTGAATAAGAAATGGAAAATGCTGTATAACATTATATAATAGAATTAAATACTGTTCGGAATGTTTAGAAGATATGTAAAACAAAGACTTTTCAAATAAAAGCAAAACATATAGATCGCTAATTACTAATTTGGTACTATTTTTAAGTATTATGCTCATCAATACCAAAACTTTGTCAGGATACTTTTCAGTACAAAGAGATAAAATAGAATAAGCTTCCATTGGAATTGTATTTGGAGAATTCTGTGCAATTAGATAAATCAATTCCAGAATTGGAATATGCAATTGAACTTCATGATAAGGCAGAACTTGAAATATATTTGTTTTAGAAATTGCATCAAAATCAGTTTTCTTCTTAATAGCTCTTGATATAGACCTCACAATTGCCTCTTTCATCGGATCCGGAAGCATTTTTTGAAATTGAGCTTTCATTTTCAACAAAAATCCTTCAATATTCATTGTATCGATAAGAGAATCAATTTTTTCAAGAGCTTCGCTAAACTCAGGAGATGCAAAATCATCAAAAACTTCCACACCTAATGCATCAATAATTTTAAGTGGTTTCCATGTTGAATTATTAACTTCATTAATTGCAGGACTTGAATCAATGCTTAGAGGCGGAGATGACCTCATTGTACCTGAAGACGAAGCAACAACAATCTCATCCCATTTCCTCTTGTTTGATATTTGTTGATTTGTCGTCGGGGCTTGTGAAGTTTTCATCTGTCTAGTAACTGTCATATATAGATCAAACTCATTTTCACTAGGTTTCTTTTTCTTTAAATGCTTTTGAGTTTTAACAAAGTTCAGAACATCTTTGTGATTTGATTCGGGAAAAGCAACAGTTCCTGAAAGAAAGAGGTTGGTAATATCATTAAAAGTTGGTCGATTAATCCTTTTTGGCGACCAACAATGCTTGATTAATAATTTTAGCTTTTCAGGTGTTGAATTTGGAATTGTTGGACGCATTTTTTTCACGCATATAGATTTATCCGATTCGGCTTGAGAAACTCCTTGAAACGGAACAGATCCTGTGAGCATTTCGAATAAAACAAAAGCAAATAAAAATACATCAGATTTTTCATCCCGTGAGTGCCCTTTATACACTTCAGGAGGCTTCCAAGGAGGAGGATCAATACTATTGCTTTCAATGAGACTTAGAATTGGTAAATATTCTTTGTTCATAAATATTGATTGAGTGCTTAAATGGTGCATTGAGTATCCATTAGAATGAATATAGGATAGGGCTTCAGATATTAATAATGCTGTAATAGTTGACCTTGTCCCATCAAAAGCAATATCCAAATCATTATCAGATATAAAATTGTGAAGTGTTCGGTTTTCTTCTATTTGAGTAAATGCTGTAAGTGGAAATGTATTTGTTACGCCAATTATTGGAAAAATGTTCGGATGTTCTAATGAAGCAATATTCTCAAGTTCGTCAAAAAATGTTTGAACTTCTTTTTTTGAAGGCTTTTCACGAGAAAGCTGTTTTGCATAGCATAGAATTCCCCCATTAACCTTTTTTGCTATCCAAAGATCATATAATCCATGAGATATCTGCGTTTTAAATCCAAAGTCATTTAATGTAACTATTTTATCTTGCAAAATCGATGGGAAAGATAGTTCAAAAGTTCTGGTTCTCATGAATACGTTTAATTAGTTAAAAACACTATTTATTCTTGTTGTATACAAGCTTCATGTTAATGATGGAATTCTCCTCTGTTATAATAGATTTGTTAACCTCTATTCTATTATCATATTGTATTATTGAGTCATCTAAATCACTCATTTCACTTACAAATCCGCTGTCAACATCTTCAAATACTTCTTCAGGTGGTTTCACAAGTATTAGCTTCTTCTTCTTTTTAACTTCTTGCTTTGGTTGCCCTATTGTAACCATAATAGGAGATACAAGCTCCCCATATTTTCTTCTGTAAAACAAAACATAAGGTCTAGAGTCAAGGACACTCTGATTTGATTCTCTAACAATTTTTGAGTCATCAGCCGAATACCAATTGCCATTATCACATTTCATATAGCAAGAAAAATGCCCGCGAGTAATCTGATGGCCTGTGTGATTAATAACAGCAAACAATTCGTATTGATGGTGTGTTTCTGGAAGTGAAAAACTCCCCAGGTCAAGATCATGTCCAAAATCAACTGGTTTCTCAATTTTTACACCAGCAGCAGTAAATCTCATCATTGTTATTATTAAGATATTAGGGGTTTCTGCAAAAACTGTCGTACTTGAACATGTGCCAATGCCCTTACACTCCTGGCAAATATAATTGCTCCCAACATCTCTGGTAGACATAAAATTCTCGAAACAACTTTCAATCGAATCTCCATCTAGAGTAATGGTTATATCAAGAAATTTGGATTTGGTAGTGCATTTCCAATTACATTGACTGCAATGTCGAGTTTCTAGCAATTGTCCTCCAAAAAACGAATGTATTGGAGATGAATACTCGGGCTCACTTTTATTTATAGAAACTAAACATTCATCATCAAAATGATTTAATAGGGCAAATAAATACTCATGAGCATCTTGTTGAGATCCGCATTCTAAATCCGGATTTACCATTGACAAATTCGCAAAAAATAAATGAGGTGCCACTATTTTAAAGGAAGAAAGGGATTGAAACAATTCACCAAAATAATGCAAAAAGCATGGCTTTCCAATTATACTCTCATAAACAATATTAGGTAAAGTGAGTGCAAATTGTGCAAAACCAGGAGTATAACACAAACATTGTATCACGGAATTCAAAAAGCAACTATTCCCTAAATTATGCAAACCACCAAGAGGTTCGACAATTGGGAACCTTTCAATTAGTTTTTTTGACCATTCCCGAGAAAAAAAATTTGAATGAATTGACGGCTGCTCTGGAAGAAAGAAAATAGGGGATTTTTCACTAATCTCGTTTTCCGTCTGTTGTTTCATAATAATATTGCCCTTCGCTCCAAAAAAGGGAAAAAAAGATACCAAAAACCTTTTATTTCTTTCGATTCTGCCTTTCTTTGAGAGATTCTTGCGATTTAGCGACTGTTTGAACTGTAAGCATCTTTCCTCCATATTCAATTCCATGCTCAACAGCTTTTTGAGCTTCTTCTTCTGAACCAAGTTCAACATAGGTACGGCCTCGATAAAAAACCTGGCCATCTTTAACCTTTTTGAACAAAGATACCCTGCGGATATCCTTAAATAATGTCTCGAAAAACTGTTTCTGTAATTCGAAATCGGCTTCTTGATTCATTCCACTGATTTCAAGAACCCTGTATATTCTCCTCGGGTCAGAAACAAATGGAATCTTGGTACGCACTAATAATTGAACGGGATCAACGTCAAATACAGGAGAATTTTCAATTGCTCGCAAAACATCTAATTCTGTAGCTTTAAGTAGTTTAAGATGCATTCTACCCAATAGTATAGATATTGGAACATATCTATCTGGATTACCATTGATAGCTTCAAGAAAAACATGATCATGTTCAAGATTCATATCGCTGAAATAAAACTCTACTTGATCTCTAATCATTTCCAAACGGTTTTCTTCTTCGGCATTATGAGAAAATCCAAAACACTTTGCAAAAGCCTCAAGAAAGATATTGTTCATCTTAAGTTAAACGTTTTGTTTTATTTACGATTATTTTGTAAACACTCTACAAGAGAACCCTCCTGAATCCACTTTTTGTAAATCAGGCAAATCTAAACGTACATTCTAAACGTCATTATTGATATATGAATGAAAAAGAACGCGAAGTAG
>Ga0209639_1002368_pt1 | contig 15002 bp, 9 predicted proteins | sample EPASupsiteHSE605_FD_187268 | JGI IMG/M metagenome (GOLD analysis project Ga0209639, IMG submission 187268) | Bioremediated contaminated groundwater from EPA Superfund site, New Mexico - Sample HSE6-05 (SPAdes) (version 2) | ecosystem: Environmental > Aquatic > Deep subsurface > Groundwater >...
CAATGATGCAAGGCCGTCCATCCTGGGCGGTAACCTGCTGGTAGGTGACGCCTTCCAGCGGCGGGAGATTTTCAAGACTCGCTGGCGGTCGATTTGAGGGGGCTGAAGATGGGTTGCGGTGTTGCCCTTTTTGTGATTCAGGGGCAATTACTGGCAATTTTGGACGTGTGGATGATTTTTTGCCATTTTTAGCCCCTTCGCCATCGTCATCTTCAGTTACCATGCCCAACATGGCGGTTAAAGCGTACCTCCTCGCATAGGTAATTGCCGATCCCATGCCCTGCGGATCGGCCTTGGGTAAAGGAACCACCGCAAGAGAGCTTTGCCACTGACCAGACTCTGCATGCGTCAATTTGGTAACCAGCCCCAATGAGTTGGGCTGCTCCACAGGCACCGGGTACTGGCAGAGCCAGATACCATTTTCAATGAGAGCATCACGGCAGGCGTCCATGACGCTGTTGAGGCTGGCGTACCAGCTTTTGGTGAACGGATTTTCTGCGTCTTTGGTGACAGGTTGCACGGTTCGCTGCACGTTAAGCAGGGCCTTTGCCAAATCGGTAATATTTTCTGATTGGTATGGGGTCATGTGACAAGCCTCCTGTCGGCAACAAAATAGCAAAGCCCTACCTAGCATGCGCTGGGCAGGGCTTTAGATATGTTTTTAAGTATTGTTCTACTTTTCTTGCAAGTATAATATATTTATTAAGTAGACATGAATAACATGTTATCGCCAGTAGCATGCTTAAGGAGATAAATATGTACCAATAAGCCTATAAAAATCATGGGGGGGTAAGTCGCTAACATCTTTTAAAAGGCCGAAAATGGGCGTAAATTCTGTACTTTATAATCTTAAATGTGTGGCAATTTTAAGCATATGGATTTTATTTAAAAATGAAGTTTACTATAACCGTAGTAATTATAATTCAGGAGTTGAGTATGCAAGGAAATTTTTTTTGTGGGCTTAGCGAAAATGAATTATTCAATTTTTTTAAGAGCATTCATGCATCTCGCGAGCTATATAAGAATATTATTTTCTATATAATCCTGAGTGAATTCGAATTCTCTATCATTCAACAGAATGCAACAGGTTTAAACAAGATAAGTAGAATTTTTGATGATGCTTCACGGGAATTATTTTGTAAGTACATAACTTCAAGGAATTTTCCGTTTTGTCTTTCGGAAAGAATTAGATTTAACTATAAAAAGGCGTCTTGTATAATAAAAGGAAAGAATAATAGTGCTGAGGTTATATCCCCATCAAATCCACTGACAGAGCGTCAAATTGAATTGCTAGTAGAGTATGGCGTAATGAAAATGGTTCGAGAACCATTAAATATAAAAAATTTTAAAATTGTTCCTGGAACGAAAAAGAAATCACTTAAGAAAACATCACAAAGGAATGGGGGTGGCGAAAAATCTATTGAACGGTATGGCACGGAGAGCACCGTTGGAGTTGGCGATTTTAAAAAAGTCCGAGTCTGCGGTGCACCAGACGGCCCATCTGTTGACTTTGAGTATGGGCCCCAAGGAATACCAAGTTTCAAAAGAATTTGTTATAAGAGTCGAGATTGACCGTTTCCACATTAAAAAATGCAATTGAGTGCTTGATATCCCCGGAATTGGAATAACTGAATAAACGCCTCGCTTCCTCGAAACGCAGTTTATTGGGATATTCGGCAAGCTGAGGCTGTGGTACTCGTTATTTATTTGTGTCACCAGGAGGGCAGGTCAAACGCGACATTTTACAAATGGCGCATCAAGACTGCAAAATAAAATTCCTACATTGTCTGCTCATTGATTGCAGTTATCCAAAACGCGTTACCATTCATTGCCGTTATTGTGGAGACGGTGAGAGGACCTATTTGTTAGTTGAGCAAATGTGGGTGGTAGCACATTGTGACTGGATTTTTTTTTGTATACTATTCCGGCATGCCAACGCCATATCACGCCAATCTTTTTGCTCACGAACTCACCCTTCGTCGAACAGCGTCGAATGTGGAAAATCTCATCCCCACGCTCATGGGGGCGCGGGTGGATTTGAACCCCCATCAGATCGACGCGGCTCTGTTTGCCTTTCGCTCGCCCCTGTCCAAAGGGGCTATTCTGGCAGATGAAGTGGGGCTTGGCAAAACTATCGAGGCAGGCATTGTACTGGCCCAGAAATGGGCAGAGCGCAAACGCGCTATCTGTATTATCACCCCTGCGTCCCTGCGCAGCCAGTGGCAGCAAGAGCTGTGGGAAAAATTTTCGCTCCCCTCGGTTATCCTCGACAAACAGCTTTTTGAATCCGTGCAAAATACCGGGCATTCCAATCCATTCAGTACAGAAACAATTGTCATAGCCTCCTATGACTTTGCCCGCAGAAAGGCCGACCTGCTGCGATTGGTTGCTTGGGACTTGGTGGTCATTGATGAAGCGCACCGGCTGCGCAATGTGTACAAAAAAAATAATACCGTTGCCAAAGAGTTGCAGCGAGCCCTCATCGACGCGCCCAAGCTCTTGCTCACGGCAACGCCCCTGCAAAACTCGTTGAATGAACTCTATGGCCTAGTGAGCTTTATTGACCCGCATATTTTCAGCGACATCAAAACTTTTCGGGCGCAATACGTTCGACCTGGCACGTTGGACGATTCTGGTTTTGCCGATTTGAAAGCCCGCCTTGCTCCGGTATGTAAACGTACTCTGCGGCGGCAAGTGCTCGAATATGTGCGCTACACTGAACGCCGCGCCCTCACACAGGATTTTACCCTCTCTCCTGAAGAAGAAAACCTGTACCAAGGGGTTTCAGCATACTTGCAGCAGGAAAAGCTCTGGGCTTTGCCTTCTGGGCAACGTTCTCTCATGGTGCTGGTGCTGCGTAAGCTTCTGGCCTCATCCAGCTATGCCATTGCCGGGGCACTCAAGACCATGTTGGAGCGGCTCAATTTTATTCTGCATAATTATGCGGCTTGGAAAAACGGCGACACGCCGGGAAACCCTATTCTGGACGATTTTGAAGGTGCGGGGCTGACGTTGGAAGAAGAACCAGCCCTCTATGGGCTGCCCGGCCAGACAATCCCCCTGCCACATGAAGAAAAAGCCATCCGCGACGAAATACTTGCCTTGCGCACCATGCTCTTCAAGGCGGAAAGTATTACGGATAATGCTAAAGGCAAGGCCCTGTTGCAGGCTCTTGCCACGGGGCTGGACATGACGCAGGAGCTTGGCGGCGCGGCCAAGGCCATTATTTTTACAGAATCTCGCCGCACGCAGAAGTATCTCTATGAGCTGCTGAACCAAAACGGCTATGCCGGGCAGGTGCTGCTTTTCAACGGCAGCAACAGCGATAGGCGCACTACAGATATTTATACGGCCTGGAAAGCCCGACACCAAAGCACCGGCAGCCGAGATGTGGATGTCCGCGCCGCCCTAGTGGAAGAGTTCCGCGATAGCGCCAGCATCATGATCGCCACGGAAGCGGCCAGCGAAGGGGTTAACCTGCAATTCTGCTCTCTGGTCATCAACTATGACCTGCCGTGGAACCCCCAGCGTATAGAGCAACGCATTGGCCGTTGCCATCGTTATGGTCAGAAGCACGATGTCGTAGTGGTCAACTTCCTCAACCGTAACAATGCTGCGGACAGACGAGTATTTGAAATCCTTTCGGAAAAATTCCAACTGTTCAGCGGCGTATTCGGAGCCAGTGACGAGGTGCTGGGCAGCATTGAATCCGGTGTAGACTTTGAAAAGCGTATCGCCGAAATCTACCAGACGTGCCGCACTCAAGACGCCATTCAGGCATCGTTTGATGCCCTGCAATCCTCGCTCTCGCAGGATATTGAAGAAGGTCTGACAACCGCCCGGCAAAAACTGCTGGAGCATTTTGACACGGAAGTGGCCGAAAAACTGCATGTCTACAAGGCCGAAGTAGCCGCCGGGCTGGACAGGGCAGAACGTCTGTTGTGGGAGTTGGCAAAGGCAGTGCTTGTAGATAGCCGCCAAACCATATTCAATGAGGCACAGCTTGCCTTCACATTGGCTTTGCCTCCTGTGAAAACTCTGTCGGCAGGTCGCTATGCCCTCAAACCTGGTGAACAAGGCGAGCACTTCCACTGCGGGCATCCCTTGGCCGTGTGGATGCTTGAGTACGCCAAAACCGCTCCCTTGCCAGCTGCGGAGTTAGAGTTCAACCTGACCGGCTCCGGCAAAAATATTGCCGTGCTGGAGCCTTTTAAGGGCCAAGGCGGTTTTTTGGCGGTCAGCTGCCTGAGTCTCACCGCTCTGGAGGTAGAGGAATACTTGCTGTATGCGGGCTGCACCGATACGGGCGAAGCTCTGAACGCGGAACTGACGCGGCGACTTTTTGAATTGCCTGCACATATGAACCCGCTGCAACATCCCTGCGGGCCTCTAGCCCCTCTTCAACAGGCCCTGGCGTCGCAACAGTCCGCTATTCTGGCCACTGCCTCTGAACGCAACGCTGTTTTTTTTGAAGAAGAAATGGACAAGCTCGAACGCTGGGCCGACGAGCGCAAAAAGCATCTGGAATATCAGATAGAAGATATGGATCGCGCCATCCGCCAGCAGAAGACTGATGCCCGTAGAGCCGCCTCGCTGGATGCCAAAGTTGCCGCGCAGCGTCACATCAAGGTGCTGGAAACCAAGCGTAACGACATGCGCAAGCGTCTCTTTGAGGCTCAGGATAACGTGGAAGAGCGCAAAGAAGACCTTTTGAACGCCGTGGAAGCCCGCCTGCGCCAGATAGTCGAGGAAAAGCGGCTGTTTGTGGTGCGGTGGAGATTGATGTAAACAAAAGGGGCCGATATATTCAATGTCACGCTTTCAATATGAATGCAGGCATTTTTTTGAACATCTATGCTCAGTTGAGGTTCGCCGATGATCATTACCAGAATCAAGCTTGAAAATTGGAAGAACTTCGCTGACGTGAACGTCAACTGTGGCAAGCGAATGTTTCTTATCGGCCCAAATGCTTCTGGAAAGTCAAACTTTCTTGATGCACTTCTTTTTTTGCGAGATGTCGCTCAATATAAATTGGGACATGCGGTTGCACTTCGCGGCGGTATGAAATCCATTCGCTATATTAACGCAAGGCAACACCCTGACATCACTATAGCCTTAACGATTGATGATGCCTGGAAATACGAGCTTACTTTCGGAACAGAAAAAGGCAAACAAGTCCCTATTGTTATCCGTGAAATTGTAAAGCAGCGCACTGAAGATAAGTGGAAAAGAATTCTTTCTCGCCCAAATGAAGAAGATGAAAATGATCCATTGCGTCGTACGCAAACGTCTTTAGAACAAATAAATGCAAATATAAAGTTCAGAGAATTGTATGACTTTTTTGCAACTATCCAATATCGACATATTCTGCCACAGCTAGTTCGCGAGCCCAAGGCATTTTCCCCTGCGCCCGTAACCAACGATCCCTATGGACGTGATTTGGTTTTTTCCATTGCAAAGACACCGGAAAATATCAGAAAAGCACGGCTTGCCAAAATTAATGCTGCGCTCAAGGCTGCGGTGCCAAACTTTGAAGACCTACAGGTTGTTCGCGATAACGACGGTTTGCCTCACCTCCAGGTCAAGTATTCCCACTGGCGACCGCAAGGAGCCAAGCAGCAGGAAAATGTTTTTTCAGATGGCACATTGCGGTTACTTGCGCTGCTGTGGTCACTGTTTGATGCAGATGGTCCGCTTTTGCTGGAAGAACCAGAACTTTCCCTGCATGACGGCGTTGTGGCGCTACTTCCCGGTATCTTCGCCAGAATAGACAAGGGCCGCAAAAAAAAGGTTCGCCAGATATTTGTAACAACTCATTCAACCAGCCTATTGAGTGATCCGGGCATCGGCAGCAATGAAATCTTGCGATTGGAACCTGGCAAAGAAGGTGTTTTGGTACACAGCGCAGATGAGCAGGAACGTAAGCTGATGCAACAAGGACTAACAGTCGCGGACGTGATGTTGCCCAAAACGCGCCCTGAGAACCTTCAGCAGCTTTCACTATTCTGATTATGCTGATTCATCTCATTTTAGAAGGCTATCTTGAAGAGCCTGTTGCTGAAAAATTGCTCGCCTATTGTGGGCATAAGAAAGGCATTGTTCGCGGGCTTCAGGGCTTTGGCTATATTCAAACAAAAGCCGCGCAGTTTCATCCTCTTGCTACAGACAAAGAGGGTGTTTTGGTTCTTACCGATTTTATGGATGCGCGTACCTCGTGTCCCCCTCATGCTCTTGATAAGTACGTCCTCCAGCATGTAGCAAACCCGCCCAAAACCTTTCTGTGTCGTTTTGCCGTGGCAGAATTGGAAAGCTGGCTGATGGCTGACCGAAAAGGTATGGCAGATTTTTTAAGTATTTCCGCTGCAAAAATTCCTTCCGCCCCTGACGCCTTGCCAGATCCAAAACGACACTTGGTAAATCTGGCCCGAAAATCCAGAAAAAGCGCTGTCCGTAATGGCATTGTGCCGGAAAAATCACATGGCGGCATGGTCGCTCCTGACTACCTTGCCACGATGCGTAGTTTTGTGCGCGATTACTGGACTATTGAGAACGCGGTTACCAATTCCCCCAGCCTTGCGCGTTGCGTTCGTAGGCTACAGCAACTTTAATCGTAGTGGTTACCATCATGCCCAAACAACGCCTTGAACTTACCTGGATCGGCAAAGACGTTCGCCCAAAGCTTGAGCCGCGCATTTTACTTGAAGACCCGGCCAGGTCATATCACGCGCCGCACCGGGTGTCGGACAAAGATATTTTTGACAACATGCTCATCCACGGTGACAACCTGCTGGCCTTAAAGGCTCTGGAGCAAGAATACACAGGTAAGATCAAGTGCATTTACATTGACCCGCCCTACAATACCGGCAGTGCCTTTGAGCATTACGACGATGGTGTGGAGCATTCGCTGTGGTTGAGCCTGATGCGGGACAGGGTCTCACTGCTCTGGAAATTGCTTACGACAGATGGAAGTTTATGGGTCACACTTGACGACAACGAAGTGCATTATTTTAAAGTGATGTGTGATGAGATTCTTGGAAGAAACTGTTTTATAACAAGCATTGTTTGGCAAAATAGATACTCACGTTCAAATGATGCGACAATATCTCTATCACATAATACAATATTGCTTTATGCAAAAAATCCTATCGCATGGAAAAATATACGCAATAGACTGACACGATCTAACCAACAAGCAATGCAATACAACAACCCAGATAATGACCCAAAGGGGCCGTGGCGTGCTATTCCATGGGATGCTCCTAATATACGAGAAAATCTATCTTATAAGATTATCACTCCCAAAGGAACAGTGAAATTACCTCCACAAGGCCGTTGTTGGTCGAGGACTGAGGAGCAATGGCTTGAATTGGTGAATAACGGTAGAGCTTACTTTGGTAGAAATGAAGATGGTGCGCCTTCTTTTAAGAAGTACTTGTCTGAGGCAAGTGCCATTGTACCAAACACATGGTGGCCCCATGAAGACGTTGGGCATACAGATGAGGCCAAGAAAGAAATCTACACCCTATTTGGTACAAAAGATGCGTTCGATACTCCTAAACCTGAACGCCTGATTCAGCGTGTCCTGCACATCGCCACCAACCCCGGCGACCTTGTGCTCGACTCCTTCCTCGGCTCCGGCACCACTGCCGCTGTGGCCCACAAAATGGGCCGCCGCTGGATTGGCATTGAGTTGGGCGAACACTGCTATACCCACTGCATCCCGCGTCTGCAAAAGGTCATCAACGGTGAAGACCCAGGGGGCATCACCAAGGCGCAAAACTGGCAGGGTGGCGGCGGCTTCCGCTTTTATGAACTGGCCCCCAGCCTGATCAAGTTTGATCCATGGGACATTCCGGTCATCAACCCAGCGTTCAACGCTGAAATGCTGGCCGAAGCCGTGTGCAAACTGCATGGCTATCGCTATGCCCCCAGCGTGGACTGGTTCTGGATGCATGGCGAAGGACATAAAAACAGTCATATTTTCGTCACCACGCAAACCCTGACCACAGAAATACTGCAATTTATCAGTGACCAGGTGGGGGAATCACGCTCGCTGCTCATCTGCTGCCCCCCCTGCCCGGAAGCGAATGCAAAGCTTTTTCCAAATATCAGCCTCAGCATCATGCCTAATGCTCTGCTCAAACGCTATGAATGGGATCACGACGATTACAGCCTGAATGTTAAGAACCTGCCCCAGGTGGAACCGCAACCATCTGCCCCCACAGAACGAGCGGTCAGAACAGCAAGGGGCAAAAAGGCCGAGGCTTCCGGGCAAATTTCCCTGCTTGATCTTCCCAAAGGGGGTGCGGAATGAGCGCCGTTCAAGCCATTGCCAATGCCCTTGCCCTGCGCTCGCCGCAACGCGAAGCGCTGGATATTCTATCCCGCGTGTGGGAAGCCGCCCCTCTGGGCAGGGACGCCAACCTTGAGAGTGTTCTTGACGCTGTGCAAGCGGTCTTTCCCCATGTGCGGAGTTTTGACCGTGATTTCCCCTCTCTGTGTTTCGCCCTTGCCACCGGTGTGGGCAAAACCAGGCTTATGGGTGCTTTCATTGCATGGTTGTATCGTGAGCGCGGCATCCGCAATTTCTTTGTTATCGCGCCCAACCTCACCATCTATGACAAGCTGAAGACAGACTTTTCGCCCAACACGCCGAAATATGTGTTTGAGGGCATCATGGAGTTTGCCGCGCATCCGCCGCTCATCATCACCGGTGACAATTACGAAGACGGCGTGGCCCTGCAACGCTCCACTCGGCATGAGGAAACTGCGCAGATCAATATCTTCAACATTGCCAAAATTACCGCCAAGGACAACAAAGACAGCAAGCTCGCCAAAGACGATGCAGGCCGCACGATACCTCGTATGAGAAGGCTCAACGAATATATTGGCGAGAGTTATTTTAGCTATCTTGCAGGATTGGACGACCTTGTGGTGTTGATGGACGAATCGCACCGTTACCGTGCCGATGCGGGGCTTGCCGCCATCAATGATTTAAAGCCATTGCTGGGGCTGGAACTGACCGCCACCCCGCAGGTGGAGCGCGGCGCAAAACAGGCTGAACCCTTCGGTAATGTCATTTATAATTACCCGCTGGCAGCGGCCCTGCGCGATGGTTTTGTCAAGGAGCCTGCTGTGGCTACGCGCCAGAACTTCCACGCGGAAAACTATTCAGCAGACGGCCTTGAGCGCATCAAGCTGGAAGATGGCGTGCGCATCCATGAGCACACTAAAGTCGAGCTGGAAATATACGCCCGCAACAACGATGTGGCGGTGGTCAAACCCTTCATGCTGGTTGTGGCCCAAGACACAACCCATGCCGACGAGTTGCAGCGCCTGCTGGAAAGTACGGACTTTTTCGAGGGGCAGTACGCGGGCAAGGTCATCACTGTTCATTCCAAGAGCAAGGGCAGCGAGGGCGACGACATTGTGGCAAAGCTGCTCACCGTGGAAAGCCCATCTAACCCGGTGGAAATTGTAGTACACGTCAACATGCTCAAAGAGGGCTGGGACGTGACCAACCTTTACACCATTGTGCCGTTGCGGGCTGCTAACTCGCGCACATTGGTAGAGCAGTCCATCGGGCGCGGTCTGCGTTTACCCTATGGCCGTCGCACCGGCGTGCCTGCTGTGGATCGCCTGACCATTGTCTCCCACGACCGCTTCAAGGACATTGTGGACCACGCCAATGATCCGGATTCCGTCATCCGCAAGCAGGTGGTGCTGGGCGTGGATATCCCGCTGGAAGGCAAAAAAGCTGTCACAGCCCCCACCACAATGGACGCTTTGCTGACCGGGGCCGTGCCCACGGTGACGGAAGGCGGCGAAGCCAAAGCCCTTGATCTGCCGCCTCTACCGCCGTCACTGGCGGCTACGGCCAAAAAATCCCCCTTTAGCGATTTTACCGGGGCCGAAGCCCGCGTTGCTGCAGTAACCCTTGAGGTCATCCGTCAGTATGAACGGTTGGAAGGCAGCCACGAATTGCAGAAGCCCGAAATCCAGAAAGAAATAGCTCGTAAGGTGAGCACCATCCTGCCTCCGGTTCAGGGGAGTCTCCTACCGGAAAATGTTAATACGCTGAATGTGGTGGAAAAAACTACGCGCCTGTATCAGGAACTTTCCATCGACATTCCGCGCATTGTCGTGGTGCCTGTCGGTGAAGTGGTCACGACCTGGCAACCATTTACGCTCGATCTGTCGGCGGTTCGCTTGCAGCCCGTGGCGCTGGAAATTCTTATTCAACATTTGCACGATCAGGGACAGCGCTATCTGCTGGAAACCGGCTTTGCACTGGCGGAAGAAAAATACCCGGAAAATTACATCGTGCGCGGTCTTATGCAGTACGTGCCCTATGATGAAAACCCGGAACTATGGCGTGATCTGGCCAGACAAATGGTGCACCACCTACGCAGCTATCTGGACAGCGAAGATGCCGTGGTGAACGTGCTGCAATACCACCAGAAAACCCTGGTAGACTTGGTGTACAGCCAGATGCGCAGTCATAGAGTGCAAAAAGGCGCCCGCTATGAGGCCCATGTGACCAAGGGCTTTACCACATTGAAACAGGGCAGCTACACCATTGATGGTGATGTGCGCGACTTTCGTATTTCCCTGCCGGAGGGACAGCGCTCGCAGATTCGCTCTATGCTCTTTGACACCTTCACCAAGTGCCTGTTTACCGTGCAGAAGTTCGACTCCGACTCGGAGCGCCGATTTGCCGTGATTCTGGAAAACGACCCGGACGTGCTTAAATGGTGCAGGCCGAACAAAAGCGATCTGCGTATCTACTATAGCCACGAAGAACAATATGAGCCGGACTTTGTGGTGGAAACCACTGATTGTAAATACCTGTGCGAACCCAAACGCGCCGACCAGATCGCCACAGACGAAGTGCAGGCCAAAGCCCGCGCCGCGACTACATGGTGCCAACACGCCACCGAGCACGCTCAAAAATATGGTGGCAAGCCTTGGTGCTATCTACTTGTGGCGCATGACAGAATTCAGGAGAACATGACGCTGAAGGGGCTGGAGGGATAAGATACAATTTTAATGAGAATTGGGGTGCTCTATGGAACAAAAGTGTCCAATTTGCCTAAATGCTGCAAAGGTAATGTTGGTGCCTTGTGACTCTAATTTAGCAACACAAGTTGAATGTCCCCGCTGTGGTGGCCCATTTCTTGTGCAGAATCACTTGAATGATATAATGTTGGGCGGGCATTATCATGCTGATTATAAAGCCGTTTTTACACCGCGAAAGCGAAGTATTGCATCAAGTTTACTTAGACAACAAGAAAACTATTTCATCTTGAACGATGAAAATAAGGCATATTTCTGCGAAGCCCGTGACCTTTCAATGTTTGAAAAGATAGACAACATTTTACGTTTTATTGAAAAGAAAGTCTTTTCTGGAGATGGATTTCAGCGATGTGTTGAAATCCACCCGGATGACTTGTCTTTACATGCGCAATGTTGGGCTATGAACACTTATGAGCTTGATGCGCTATTCATGCTATTGGGAGAAGTAAATTTCTTAGAATACGAAGAAGTTGAAGGCATTGGGCATGCCACAATCACAGCAAAAGGATGGGAGCGGCTTGAGCAGTTGCGCACCCCTAACAAAGATAGCGCTCAGGGTTTTGTCGCCATGTGGTTCGCCCCTGAGATGACTAACATCTATGAAAATGTTCTTGCGCCAGCAATTCAATCGGCTGGCTACATACCTCACCGTGTTGATCAACGTGAGCATATTGATAAAATTGATGACGAGATTATCCTACAAATACGCCGTAGCCGCTTTGTCATCGCTGATGCCACGGGCCACCGTGGTGGTGTATATTACGAAGCTGGTTTCGCCAGCGGTTTGGGATTGCCGGTATTTTGGACATGTAGAAAAGATGTCATGAAAGACTTGCATTTTGATGTCAATCACTACAATTGCATCGTCTGGGAGCTCGACAAACTTGATGAGTTTCGCGACGCCCTTGCCCGCCGTATAGAATCCGTCCTTGGCCGTGGCCCTCGTCCCACTACGTAACCGGAGCGCGCATGTCCCTCTTCACACAGATTCCCTACACGCTGCAAACGCTCATTGCCAATATTGATTCTGGCATTCTGGCTTTGCCGGAAATCCAACGTCCTTTTGTTTGGGAAAACGCCAAGGTGCGAGATCTGCTCGACTCCATGTACCGGGGCTATCCTGTTGGCACCCTGCTTTTCTGGTTGACCAGCAACAATGCCCAGGCTGGGCGAAGTATCGGCCAAACGCACCAAAGCGTGCCCCATAGCCTCATTGTGGACGGGCAGCAACGGCTGACAGGCTTGTATGCCGTTATCAAGGGCGTGGCAGTGCTGCGTAACAACTATGAGCGTGAACACATCCGCATCGCCTTTAATCCTCTGAAAGACGAATTCATGGTGCCTGACGCCTCCACCCCCAAAGATCCAGCATGGTTACCGGATATTTCCGTCATCTGGATGCCGGGGGCAGACTTGTTCAGTATCGTGCCGGACTATCTTGCCCGCTACCGAGCCGCTCGGGGACAGGACAGTCTAAGCCCGGAAGACGAAGCCCATATCAAAAGCGCTCTGAACAAACTGCACAGCCTGCCGGGTACATACAGCTTCACCGTGCTGCAACTGGTGCCAGATATGACGGAAGAAGAGGTTTCGCAAGTATTCGTGAGGGTCAACAGCATGGGGAAGCGCCTGAACCAGGCTGATTTTATTCTCACCCTCATGTCAGTCTATTGGGATACCGGGCGACATGAGCTGGAACGTTTCGCCCGTGAAAGCCGTACACCACCAGCAGTAGGCGCAAAAGTTCCTTTTAACTTTCAGTTTAGGCCGGAACCGGATCACCTTTTGCGCGTTAGCGTGGCGCTGGCTTTCCGTCGCGCTCGCCTACAAAGTGTGTATGCTGTGCTGCGTGGCAAGGACATGGAAACCGACGCCTTCAGCCCGGCACGACGCGATGAGCAGTTTGCAAAACTTCAGCAGGCTCAGGCAAAAGTCCTAAACCTGACGGACTGGTTCGCCTATCTAACCTGTCTTACGCAGGCGGGATACCGCCGTGAAGACCTGCTCATTTCCAATATGGCGGCAGTGTATGCCTATGCTTTCTTTCTGATTGGCAAACACGATTTTGGAGTTGCACAGTCAGAATTGCGCAAGGTCATTGCGCGCTGGTTTTTTGCCAGCGCTCTGACAGCAAGGTACAGCACCTCGCCGGAATCCGTTATGGAAAAAGATATGGCCGCCCTGCGTGACATCAGCACCGCACAGGAGTTCGTCGCCTATTTGGAAGGGCAGATGACCTTGATTCTGACTCAGGACTATTGGAACATCACGCTGCCCGGCAATATGGCTACTTCAGCGGCCCGCAGCCCTGAACTTGCTGCTTATTTTGCCGCACTCAACCTGCTTGATGCCCGCGTACTGTTTTCTAAGGTAAAAATATCGGAATTGATGGAGCCCGGCTTGCAGCCGCGCAAAGCCCTTCTGGACAGGCACCACCTCTTCCCAAAAGGTTTTCTGAAGAATCACGGCATCACCGCGGTGCGGCAGACCAACCAGATCGCCAACATGGCCCTGCTTGAGTGGCCGCAGAATATCAATATCAGAGATGACGCACCGTCAGACTATGTGTCGAGGATCATGCAAGGCGGCCAGTTTACAGATGAAGAGCAACGGTGTTTTGCGCACTGGCACGCACTGCCAGAAGGCTGGGAACACATGAGTTATGATGCCTTTCTCCCCAAACGTCGGCAACTCATGGCGCACGTTATCCGCGAAGGGTTTGAACGTATTTGAGGAGCATCTGGTTAGAAACGCTGGTTAGGGGTATGGCTAGGCCACACCCCTTAGATGAGTTCTCTTCCCGGCCCAGAGTAAGAGGACTACACAAAACGTCCTATTCCCATCATGCTCCAATTATGAGGGCAACCACTTGCGAGACTCTTCAACCCTCGCAGTGCCCAGGGGCATCATTCAGCCTTGCCCCGTAGTTCTGCGAAAACTTCTCGAACGGGGCGTCCCTTGTCCGCCTCAAAGCTTTTGCCGGAGATGCTGAGAGCCTTGAGCATGGCCAGCGTTTCCTGCATGCGCTCATATTCATGAACGCCCATGAGCACGGCCTTGGCCTCGCCATTCTGTGTGATCACAACGGGCGGCGCAGATTCTTCGGTGAAAGTGTGAATGATTTCTTTAAGGTGCGCCTTGACCGCACTAATTGGGCGTACTGCTGTGCTGAGTTGCATTTTTACGCTCCTTTAGCCAAATAAGTGCTGAATTTGGTTCTATCGGTCAAGCTGGCTTCGCGTCACCGTGCGCTGGATTGTGCTTGCCAATCAGTGAAGGCTTGTCCCCGTTCATAAGAGAATAGCCAGCCAGAATGAAGAGGGCCGGGGAAATCCCCGGCCCTCTTTCCTCAGTCTCACTGTAATCAGCTAACCCGATCTAAAACTCATACCGCAGCGAACCAAACACTCCATGCCCTGTGCGGTATTCTGAGGCCTGCAAGTTATAGGTCAGCCCAAGGGTAAAGTCGCCCTTGCCAAGCTCAAAGCCCAAGCCGCCGTCAAAGGTGGCGTAGTCCACCACCTGCATTTTCATTTCGGCCTGGCTGTCTACACCGGGAACGCGGGCCTTGCTCTTGGCCTTTACGTCTCCCGCCGCCGGAATAACACCCAGATCAAGTTGTGGCTTGATCTGCCAGCCACTCTCGGTTTCAAAAGCTTTGGCAAAGCTCACGCCCACGGGGAATGTCCAGATGGACTGCGTGCTTTCGTCCACCTCAAAGACAGTACCGCCGCTCTTCACGTCATAGCCATCGGTCACAAGCCCGAGGTAGCGCACCCCCACATGCGGAATAATATCCAGCGCACCGGCGTTGAATTTGTATTCCGCCTTAAGGCCCGTATTCCAGGCATGGCTGGTGACGTCGGCCTTGAGGTCGCTCATCTGCATGGAGGCGGGCATCTCCTGCTCCACCTTACTGTAGTTGC
>Ga0209639_1002373_pt1 | contig 14965 bp, 13 predicted proteins | sample EPASupsiteHSE605_FD_187268 | JGI IMG/M metagenome (GOLD analysis project Ga0209639, IMG submission 187268) | Bioremediated contaminated groundwater from EPA Superfund site, New Mexico - Sample HSE6-05 (SPAdes) (version 2) | ecosystem: Environmental > Aquatic > Deep subsurface > Groundwater >...
GATTGGTTCAGCAACCTTTTGATTTGCCTGATGGCTCCGTAATTCGCTTAACTACAGCAAGATACTACACTCCATCAGGCCGTTGTATTCAAAAAGCTTATACCGATGGTGCTGAATCTTATTATCAGGATTATATGCGCAGATATCTGCACGGTGAGTTTTTGCACCCTGATTCAATTAAATTTCCTGATTCTCTGAAATATCTAACTGCTGGAAAAAGAGTTGTTTATGGTGGCGGCGGAATTATGCCTGATGTTTTTACTCCAATTGATACAAGTAAAGCCTCTGATTATTATGTTGATTTGCGAAGAAAAAATGTACTGAATGATTTCATAATGGATTATATGGCAAAAAATCGTCAGACTTTGATGGCAAAATATCCTACATTCAAAGAATTTGCAAAATCATTTTCTCTGGATGGCGAATTTATGAATTTATTTAATCAGTTTGCAGAAGGGAAAGGTGTTCGTAAAAACCAAATTATTCCTGACAGGTTAACCAGCTTTATGACAGATTTTACGAATGGTTATTTAAAAGATACAACGTTGGTCAAAAAATATAAATCATACGAAGAGTATATTAAGGGAATGATTGCTTCAGGAAAATTACAGGAAATATTGAGTGAAGAAGCAAAAAATGAGGATCAACAAAATGCACGTTCTATTGAAAGTTCTGATAAGTTTATTTATTCTCAGCTAAAAGCTTTGGTAGCGCGCAATTTATACGGAATTCGCTATTATTATGAAGTAGTGAAAGATATTGATGATTCTTTTACAAAGGCACTTGAAGTAATTCAGGATGAAAAACAATTCAAACAATTAAAAATCAATTATTAATTCAAAAAAGAAAAGAGGCTGTTCAAAACAGCCTCTTTTATAATAAAATCGTACTTACATCTTAGGGTTTATAGAAATCAGTACTTTCAAAAATTTTATCAGCTGATTTTGCAATGAATCCGGAATAAAGATCTCCGTTTTCATCAGGATATCTGCGGGCAAATTCGTAATAACAGGAAGGTATTTTATACTTATCTTCTTGAAATTCAATTTCAATGATGCCAGATTTAATACTTGATTGCTCAAGAAATTCTTCAGGAGTCCCTTTAATTTCACCATCTGAATCATTCAGGAGAAAACCATTATCTTTGAGTAATTTATTTACCTTTTCAATCGTATTATTTTTTTTTAAATGATTGATACTTACGGTAAAATGATTAGCACAATATCCAAAAACATATACCCAGGCCGCATATTCAGACTCACTTCTTAGCATTTCATATACCTTATAAGATGGTTTACCCCAACTGTTGCCTGAAAAAATAAATTCATCAGATTTTAGCAAGCTGACAGGTATTTTGTTAATTTCGTTTCTGATAATGCTCTGAAATTCAATGCTAAAATCTTCTAATATTAATTCGCTGATAAATACTCTTGGAGCACTTTTATCATCCTTATGCTCATAGTGTTTTGCAAAAAGATGTTTGCTTTCAAATATATAATTTCCTTTCAGTTCATATCCTGCATCTGTAAATACTTTAGAAAGTACTCCTATACAAACTCTTGGGTCGTTAAATGTTCTAAATGCAATATGATCATTTATAACATCTTCCCCTTCAGAAATAAATAGATCATACACATTTTGCGCGATAGGGTTTTGAGAGGTATAATTATCCCATAACCTGTCGAATATATAATTCTTATCCATACTTGTTTTAAATTTTAGGACCTTAAATAAGTTAACAGTCGGCTTAGAATATAGTTCACATGCGGATTGTGTTGAGTATCGAAAGACAGAACTCTAAATGAACTGTAAAAAATTAGTACAGAGGTTTTTGTGTAGCAGAAAATAGTATACCTTTATCACATAAAAATAACAGATTGACTAATTTGTTGATTCATAGATGTATATTGAGGTTTTTTATTGAATCTGTTTATGGAACTAAGCAAACTTCGTAAATTTATTTCACCAGAAGTTGTAACAGGAGAAAATTCACGTTTTCTATTGACAAAGTATATTCGCAATCTGGGAATGAAAAATCCAATGATTGTAACAGATTCTGGAATTATTGAAGCAGGTTGGGTACAAGAGATTTTAAATTTGTTGAATTCTCAAGGTGTTGTTTATGAACTATTTTATGAGATATTACCAAACCCGAGAGATTTTCAGGTTGAAGCTGGAGCCAAACGCTTTGCCAGTGCTCGTTGTGATTCATTGATTGCAATTGGAGGAGGAAGTGTGATTGATTGTGCAAAGGGAATAGGAATTGTTTTTAGTAATAAGCAACCTATTTATACATTTGAAGGTGTTGACAAGGTGAAAGCGCCAATGCCTCCATTGGTTTGTATTCCGACAACCTCTGGCTCTTCGGCTGATGTGTCTCAGTTTGCCATTATTAATCATGTAGAAGCGAAAACAAAATTTGCCATTATAAGTAGCTCTTTAATACCGGACGTTTCATTGATTGATCCGGTTGTTTTGCAAACAATGTCTTCTTTTTTAACTGCATGTACAGCGATAGATGCGATGACCCATGCATTTGAAGCCTATGTATCGTTATCATCTTCTGAAATAACCGATTTACATGCTTTAGAATCTATTCGGCTTATACATGAAAATTTGCCATTACTTATAGAAAATCAATCAAGTATTCATCATTGGAATAATCTGATGATAGGTAGTTATTTTGCTGGTGTTGCATTTAGTAATGCAAGCCTTGGATGTACTCATTCTTTGGCACATAGCTTAGGCGGTTATCTCGATTTACCTCATGGAGAATGCAATGCATTACTTTTACCGTATGTTGTAGATTTTAATTTTTTTTATGCTGCGTCAAAATACCGAAAAATAGCGACCATTTTGGGGTTACATTGTAATATTTCTGATAATCGGCTTAAAGACGAGTTGGTAAACTACTTAATTCAGTTTAGTAGGAATTTAGGAATTACTGATACGTTAAAACTGAAAGGAATTACGACCAATGTTATTCCAATATTAGCTTCAAAATCAATACTTGACCCTTGCAACGCGACAAATCCGCGTATTCCTTCACAAACAGACTTAGAAACAATTTATAAAGAAGCTCTCTAGTATGAACTCTGACAAAAACTTACAGCAAAACTGGGATGAACTACGCAATAAAATAACAGGTTTGGGAGATAATTCCTCCCGTAAAAGTTATTTTCCCGAATTACAACAACGGTTGCAGGATCAAGGTAAATTCAGAGCATTACTGAATAAAACATCAGATGCTATTATTCAGGTTAATATTGCAAATGGATTGATCATTGATTTGAATGATGCAGGTTGTTATTTGCTTGAAAATGAAAAAGATAATTTAGTTAACTATTCTGTAAATGAGGCTTTTTTTGAAGATTTGCTTCGAGAATATAAGTTACATCTCAGTACAGTGCTTTCAGGACAAGAACATATTTTTACCTTAGTCCATAATTATGCTGATAAGGAAAGCTTTATAGAGTTTTTAATGCAGTCGGTTTATTTTGATCATGAAGTTTATGTTGTAATTGTTGGCAGAGATATAACCAAACAAAAAAAAGCAGAAGACGAGCTTCGTGAAAGCAAAAGAGATTTTGAAGAATTGCTCCAGAATATACCTACAGGAGTTTATAGAATAAGAGCAGCAGAAAATAAAGTAAGCAAGTTTGAGTTTGTAAGCAATCGTTTTACGGAAATTGTAGAATCAAGCATTGAAGACTTGTATGACAACCTTATGAACGCATACAATAAAGTTGAAGAAGAAGATTTGAAAGCACTTTTTCAAATGGAAGAGTGTGCAAAATCAAATTTATCGATTATTGAATGGGTTGGACGAATATATACTTCTCATGGGCTTAAATGGCTAAGTATCAAATCTACTCCAAAACTTCAACAAAATGGTGATATAATATGGAATGGAATTGTAAATGATATTACGTTAGAAAAACAAATAGAAGAACAGCGAAAATCTATTCAGAATGAGTTGCTTAATGCAAAAGAAAAAGCAGAGGAAAGTGACAGGTTAAAAACAGCTTTTTTAAACAATATGAGTCACGAAATACGAACTCCCCTAAACGGAATTGTTGGATTTACTGACTTTATGACTTTGCCGGATATTTCACAGGAAGAACGGATGTATTATTCTCGTATTATACATCAGAATTGTAATCAGTTAACATCTATTATAGATGATATTATTAAAATCTCGACTATTGAAGCCGGACAGGAAGTTATTCGTGAAAAAAAAATTAATATCAATGAAACATTAAATCATCTTTATGCTCAATTCAACATACGGATTGATTCTCCTGATGTCATTTTTAACTATAAAACCTCTTTAAAGGATGAAAAAGCAGAGATATTAACCGATGCAACAAAGGTTATTCAGGTTTTATCTAACCTGATTAGCAATGCCATAAAGTTCACATCTAAAGGGAATATTGAATTTGGTTATGAGCTGATTGAAAATAAATTGCAGTTTTATGTAAGGGACAGCGGAATAGGAATTGAATCAAAATATCATAATTTAATATTCGAACGTTTCCGACAGGTAAAAACTCATTCGGGAAAGGTTTATGGAGGGAATGGTTTAGGTTTGGCAATTTCAAAAGCCTATGTAGAATTACTTGGCGGAAAGATATGGTTGACTTCAATTTTAGGAATTGGAACAACGTTTTACTTTACATTACCTTATACCCCCGTAAAGAAAGATTATACCTTAAGAAGTTCAACAAAGCCAATACGCCTTGATAAATCCACAACCATATTAATTGTTGAAGATGAATTTAGCAATTATGTCCTGATTGAGAAAATTCTGGAAAGAATTGCAGTAAAATCAATACATTGCATGAATGGAATAAACGCAATTGAAGAAGTAAGGGGGAATCCGGATATAAAATTGGTATTAATGGACATGAAAATGCCGGAAATGGATGGTTTTGAAGCCACTCAACAAATTAAAGCAATACGAAAAGATTTGCCAATAATTGCACAAACTGCTTATACCTTGGATTCTGACATAAATAAAGCAATTAATGCAGGTTGTAGCGAAGTTTTGGTTAAGCCTTATAAATCAAATGATTTATTGGAGATAATCATGAAATATTGTTAATTTGACTTATTCGTAGGCGATTAAAACAATTCATCTTCATTAAATATCTGTCGGATTTCTTTCCATGCATTTTCTACAGAATCAGATGCATGAATCGCATTATCCGTAATAGATTCTCCGAAAAGGTTCCGGATAGTTCCTTCCTTTGCTTCAACCGGATTTGTTTTTCCAATAAACTCTCTAAATTCAGAAACGGCATTTTCTTTTTCCAAAACCATTGCAATAATGGGGCCGGAAGTCATATGGTTTATCAAATTAGAGAAAAAATCTTTTCCTTTATGGATTGCATAAAAAGATTCGGCCTCATCTCTCGAAAATTGAGTTTTTTTGAGTGCAGCCAACCTGAATCCTGCATTTTCGATAAGCGAAATAATATTCCCGCTTTTGTTTGCTTTTACAGCGTGAGGTTTAATCATTGAATATGTGTACATTGTCTCCTAAGTTAGAGAGTAAAGATAAGAAATTTATTTAAATACAATAATGCTTAACTTTGCAACTGCTCATTTTGTTTAGAAAAACCAGAAATAATCGCATCCTTCACGTAGAAAAATATCGTATGCAAATTTCTCAAGAAGTACTTAATACCTTAAAGACGAAGCTATTCAGTTCAGAAAACATTGTAATTATTACACATCACAATCCTGATGGAGATGCTTTGGGTTCTTCGCTTTCATTAGCTGATACTCTTCTATCTTTAGGTAAAAATGTAACATCAATAGCGCCAAGTGCTTTTCCAGACTTTCTCACTTGGATGAAAGGAGCTGAAAATATGTTGATAGGAACTGAGCAAATGCTTCAATGCGGGGAAAAATTATCTAGCGCCGATATGATTTTTTGTCTTGATTTTAATGCTCCCAAAAGAGTTCAGACACTATCGGATTTATTGAGTAATTCAAAGGCATACAAGGTATTGATAGATCATCATTTAGAGCCTGATACCGCTCAGTTCAATATCGTGTTTTCTGATATCAGACCTTCATCAACCTCTGAAATGATCTGGAATATAATTGAACAGCTTGAATTATTAAATTATGTATCTGTTGAAGGGGCAGAATGTATTTATGCAGGCATAATGACAGATACTGGCTCTTTCAGTTATTCAGCACAAAATCCTGAAACATATTTAATTGTAGCGAAATTAGTAGAGCTTGGTATTGATCCTGAAAAAATTCATCGTTTAGTATATGACACTTTTACTGAGTCGAGAATGAAGCTTCTGGGATTCTGCTTAAATGAACGGATGAAAGTAATTCCCGAACGTTCAACGGCATATATTTATCTTACAAAAGAGGATTTGAAACGTTTTAATTATAAAGTTGGTGATACTGAAGGCATTGTAAATTATACACTTTCTATAGGATTGGTTAAGTTTGGGGCACTATTTACGGAACGTGATGATAAAATCAGAATTTCATTTCGTTCGAAGGGAGACTTCAATGTAAACCAGTTTTCACACGAACATTTTGGTGGTGGTGGACATAAAAATGCATCCGGTGGTGATTCATTCATTTCAATGCTTGAAACTTTGAATAGATTTGAATCTATTCTGAATCAATATGATGAATTAAAAAAGCAGGATTAAAAATGAGAAAGTTATTTTGGATTTTGATGATGATGTGCAGCATTTTTTCTTCGTGTGAAAATAACTCTCAACCTGTAAAACAAAAATCATCAGAAGCTTCAACAGAAGAAAAGCTTATATGGGCTAATCAACGTTTAGTCAGAGTTGAAAATGATTTAATTGGTAGCTATATAAAACGTCATGAACTTCAAATGAATCAATCTGCTTCCGGGTTAAGATATTTGATTAGGAAAGAGGGTGAGGGACAAAATCCAAAATTCGAACAAACGGTGACCCTTAAATACTCTTTGAAGTTGATCAATGGAAACGAAGTTTATAACTCAGACAGAGATGGCTTGAAAGAATTTGTGATTGGTAAATCACAGGAACCCAGTGGTTTGGATGAGGGTGTGCGAATGCTGAAAAAAGGAGGAAAGGCACTTTTGATAATGCCATCAAACTTAGGATATGGCTTATTAGGTGATAGTTTTAAAATCCCTAAAAAAGCAATCCTGATTTATGAAGTTGAATTAATTAATATTAAATAAAACAGTTAGTTATGAAAAAAATTGCATTCTTTTTAGTAGTGGCAGCTATTGTAGTTGCAGCATGTAAAAAATCTCCTTATCCAGGATTTGAACAAACTGAAAATGGTTTGTTTTATCAATTTCATATTCAAAACAAAGATGCTGCTAAGCCTAAAAAAGGTGATATTGTTGTTGGTGAACTTTCAATACGTTTGGAAGATAGTTTGATCTTTACAAATGCAGGACAGCCAACACGTTTATTTCCTGTTGATTCAATTTATCCTGGTGACTTATTTGAAGGTGTTCAAATGATGGGAATTGGTGACAGTGCAACATTTATTGTATTTGCAGATACAATAAAAAAATATGTACCAATGCCACAGGATGTTAAACCTGGAGCTAAATTTTATTATAGCATTAAGTTAACCGAAATCATCTCAAAAGAAAAAGTTGAAGCTGAGCAAAAAGTTCAGATGGAAGCGTATACAAAACAAGCAGAAGAAGCAAAAGTGAGAGAAACTGCTGATATTGAAAAATATATTAAGGAAAAGAAAATATCAGTAAAACCTACTGAATCAGGGCTTTATTACATTGAAACGAAAAAAGGATCGGGTACTCAAGCCGAAAACGGAAAAACTGTAAAAGTTGAATATACAGGAATGTTATTAAATGGTAAAGTATTTGATACTAGTATTAAAAGTATTGCTGAAAAGGCGGGTCTGTTTAATGATCAACGTCAATATGAACCTATTGAGTTTCCATTAGGTGAAGGCCGGGTAATTCCGGGCTGGGAAGAAGGAATTGCCAAAATGAAAGTTGGTGGAAAAGCAAAGTTTATTATCCCATCAAATATTGCTTATGGAGCACGTGGTGCAGGTAAAGATATTCCTCCTTTCTCCACCCTGATATTTGAAGTAGAATTAAAAGAAGTTAAATAGATCAGCCTTTGCTTAGTTATTCTATTTTCCTATCTTTGCACACTTTTGAAGGTCTAAAATAATCACAAAAAGTACTTTTATGAGTTTTAGAATTGTAGTTATGGCCAAACAGGTTCCTGATACCCGTAATGTGGGTAAAGATGCCATGAAGGCAGACGGTACAGTGAACCGCGCGGCATTGCCAGCAATTTTCAATCCAGAAGATTTAAATGCTTTGGAAATGGCACTTCGCATAAAGGATATGCGAAAAGATGTTGAAATCGTGATCGTTACGATGGGTCCTCCTCGTGCAGCAGAAATTATCCGCGAATCCTTGTATCGTGGTGCTGACCGTGGTTTTCTTATCACCGATCGCAAATTTGCCGGTAGTGACACCTTAGCAACGTCGTATGCTATTTCATTAGCAGTACAAAAACTGGCTCCTTACCAATTGGTAATTTCTGGCCGTCAGGCAATAGATGGAGATACCGCTCAGGTTGGTCCTCAAACAGCCGAAAAACTTGATATTCCTCAGGTAACCTATGCTGAAGAAGTTATGGATGTTACCGATAGTTATATAACCATAAAGCGTCGTTTGGAACGAGGGATTGAAGTAGTGAAATCTCCTCTGCCATCGTTGATTACAGTTCATAGTTCTGCTCCTGACTGCCGTCCACGTAATACTAAACTTTTGATGCGTTTCAAGCATTCACGTACAATAACTGAATTACAGGAAGAAACTAAAGATTATACTGAACTTTACAATCATCGCCCTTATCTTCAAATAGACGAGTGGACAGTGGCAGACCTGAATGCAAATGATGAATACTTAGGATTATCAGGTTCTCCTACTAAAGTAAAGAAAATTGAAAATGTTGTTCTTCAACAAAAAGAATCAAAAGTACTCTCAAACAACGATCAGGAAATCGAAGCTTTGATGAAGTCTTTAATTGACAGTCACGTAATTGGTTAATCAACGCCCGAAAATCACAGTATGAATAATATATTCGTTTATTGCGAAGTTACCGAAGAAGGTACAATTGCAGATGTTAGTCTTGAGCTTCTATCGAAAGGTAGAAAACTTGCTAATGAATTAAATGTAAAACTCGAAGCTGTTGTTATTGGAAACGAAATTCCGACTATTGAAGAGCAGATTTTTCCTTATGGTGTAGATGTTATTCATCTTGCTCAGGATAATCGTTTGTTTCCTTATTCAACGCTTCCTCATGCCGCCATTATTAATCATCTTTTTAGAGTTGAAAACCCTGAAATTGCTTTGTTTGGGGCAACCTCAGTAGGTCGTGATTTAGCTCCTCGTATTGCTTCGGCAATGCGTTGCGGCTTAACTGCCGATTGTACAAGCCTTGAAATTGGTGATCATTTTGAAAATAAAACCCAAAAGCAATACAAAGACTTATTGTATCAGATTCGTCCTGCTTTTGGTGGAAATATCATTGCTACCATCATCAATCCGGAAACACGCCCACAGATGGCTACCGTTCGCGAAGGTGTTATGAAAAAAGAAATCATCTCATTAACGCATAAAGGCATTGTTAAACATATTGACATTCACGGCATTGTAAAAGATACTGATTTTGTTCTTGAAATTATTGAACGTCATGTTGAAAAGCAAAAGGTAAATATTAAAGGTGCTCAGATAATTGTAGCTGGTGGTTACGGTGTTGGTACCAAAGAAAATTTTAATTACTTATTTGAATTGGCTGAAGTTCTTCAGGGTGAAGTGGGTGCAACTCGTGCTGCAGTTGACGGCGGCCTTATTGAACATGAACGTCAGATTGGTCAAACAGGTGTTACTGTTCGCCCGAAACTTTATATTGCTTGTGGTATTTCCGGTGCAGTACAACACCGTGCTGGGATGGATCAGTCAGCAACGATCATCAGTATTAATACTGATCCCAATGCTCCGATTAATAAAATAGCCGATTACACTATTATTGGTCGTATTGAGGATATTGTTCCCAAAATGATTAAATATTACAAGGCTAATTCGAAATAGCTCTGTAAAGTCATTCAAGGTACGATAATTAATGTTATTTTTAACCAGGAAAAAAGCACACAATGGCTAATTTTTATACTGATAACGAAAATTTAAAATTTCATCTGAACCACCCCTTAATGGACAAAATCGTTCAATTAAAGGAAAACGGATTTAAAGATAAAGAAAAATATGATTATGCACCGGTTGATTTCGAAGATGCTTTGGATAGCTATGATAAAGTGCTCGAAATTGTGGGTGAAATCTGTGGAGATATTGTCGCTCCGAATGCCGAATCTGTAGATCATGACGGACCATCTCTTGTAAACAACGAAGTGAAATACGCTTGTGGCACTCAGGAAAACTACGATGCTTTGGTTCGTTCAGGAATGATTGGTATGTCATTACCACGCCAGTATGGAGGATTAAATTTTTCGATAGTTCCATACGTAATGGCAGCAGAAATTGTATCGCGTGGTGATGCTGGTTTTGCAAACATTTGGGGATTACAGGATTGCGCCGAAACAATTCACGAGTTTGGTTCAGAAGAAATCAAAGATGAGTTTCTTCCGATGTTTCCTAAAGGCGCTACGGCGGCAATGGATTTAACCGAACCGGATGCAGGTTCAGATCTTCAAGCAGTACAGCTAAAAGCGCACTTCGATGAAGCTACTCAAACATGGTTATTGAACGGTGTAAAACGTTTCATTACGAATGGGGATGCTGATGTATCATTGGTGTTAGCCCGTTCAGAAGAAGGTACTAACGATGGCCGTGGGTTATCGCTATTCGTATACGATAGAAGGCATAAGGCGTTTACTGTTCGTCGTATTGAAAATAAATTGGGTATTAAAGGTTCTCCAACTTGCGAATTAGTCTTCAATAATGCCCCTGCTAAATTGATTGGTGATCGTAAAATGGGGCTCATTAAATATGTGATGGCTCTAATGAATTCAGCACGTTTAGGTGTTGGTGCTCAGTCAGTTGGTATTGCTGAAGCAGCATATCGCGAAGCAGTGAAATATGCAATGGAAAGAGAACAGTTTGGCAAAACTATTATCCAGTATCCAGCTGTATTTGAAATGCTTACAAATATGAATGTAAAGATTGATGCAATTCGTACACTTCTTTATGAAACATGTCGTTGCGTTGATATTTATAAATCATATTTTCATATTCAACATGACCGTACTTTAAATGCAGAAGAACGGAATGATGCTAAATATTATCAACGTAATGCTGATATGCTAACACCAATGCTTAAGCTTTTCTCAAGTGAATATTGCAATCAGATTGCGTATGATTCATTGCAAATTCATGGTGGAACTGGTTTTATGAAAGATTTTCCCATCGAGAGAATTTATCGTGATGCTCGTATCACAACTATTTACGAAGGAACTTCTCAGCTTCAGGTAGTAGCAGCTATTCGCTACGTTGGAAATGGAAACTATTTAAAAATGATTAAAGAATATGAAGCGATTCAGATTAAACCGGAACTGAGTTATCTAAAGCATTCGTTATTAAAAATGGCAGAACAGTATCAAAAAACGGTACAAAAAGTTCAGGAAGCTGAAAATAATGAACTGTTTGATTTCCATTCTCGCCGTTTAGTTGAAATGGCTGGAAATATCATTATGGGATATTTATTAATGTTTGATGCCAACCGAAATGATAAATATAAGAAATCTGCTGAGTTCTTTATTCGTATTGGTAGAACAGAAAATACCCAGAAAGTAAGCTTTATTAATTATTTTGATTTAAAAGATTTAAGCTTATATAAAACTATTTAACATTAATACCTATGAACCTGATTTATGGTATTTTAGGAGGTATTGCAGCCCTGTTTGTCATTGTAATGTTGAACAGGGTTCGCATTTCCCTTTTTGTTATAACAATGATACATGGACGTTTTAGTTATGAATACATGCAGTTTCATAAAAAACGCAATTATAAAAGTCCTCACAAACCATGTATAACAGATGATATTTATTATCATATCATTGTATTTTTTAAGAAAAAGTTTAAAGAGCACGTAGAACGGTATAATACTGATACCCAAATTGAATTTGATAAATTCAAGTTTGGTGAAAATTATAAAATAATCTTTAAACAAAAGGGAATACCTGATTGCTTTAATATCCTTGATATGGATGGTAATGAAATTTCAATTCTTGGATATTTTAATGAGGATGCCATGGGTGTAAGAGTAAAAAGTTTATTCTTTTTCTTTGATGGAGAATTCATCATGGGTGAATATGTATTTTCCGATATTAAAAAAATTGACACATCGTTGATTATAAAATCAATCCGTGACAAATATTTGTCGAATGATTGCCAATGGAGTGATATGTTGATGATTGAAGAAAAAAATGGTCAGCGAATGTTAAATATTGAAAATAATGGTTTCACAATGAGCTTGAGATATTACAGTAAACAAAATCAAAAAATTCAAGATAAATTAAAAGCCTATTTTTATAAGATGCAATTGGTTTTTGTCGATTTTAATACTGAATCTGAAGAAAGAACATTACCTGTAGAATTATGATTTTAATTAAGTTGTACGTTAAGTTACAATTGCTCATTATTCGAGCTATTTACGGAAAATATAGTGCTGAGTATCATGGTTTTTACAGAAAAATATTCATGAAAGGCCCATATCCGCATTGTACAGCCGAATCACTGATTCACCAAACTTATAGAGCATTGTTTAACAGAACAATACCTTCGTATAAAACAGATATACCGGTGTCATTTGGAAAAGTTCCATTTGAATCTAATTTTCAAAAGCTTCGTAAAATCAAAGGTAATCCCTGGTGTTATGAAGAAAAGTTAACGAAAGGAGTTGTGTTTAAAGTTGCAGGATATAGAGAAGAGGTTTTGGGAATGTCGATGAGGGCTAATTTTTATTTTATAAATAATAGCTTTGTCATGGGACAATATTTACTTAAAGATGCGCCATTATTAGATGTTCATGGTATTGTGAATACATTGATGTCAAAATATGGTATAGATGCAACATTGCCTGAAATAGGACAATTTTACATATCTGATTCTTTAAACAATACAATACATTTTGAGAATAATAATTTTAATTTGTTTTTTGAATATAGCCCAGCATCAAATAGTAAAACAATACAGTTTCTAAAAAGATTCCAAACAGGAGAGCTATTTGAAAAAGAAGATAAAGGGACCGAATTGAAAGATATTTTTTAATAAAAAAGCCTCGAAATTTTGAGGCTTTTTTATTAAAATCTTTTCTGCCATTTATTTTTTAGCTTTTTCTTGCGGTTATTGTTAATTCCATTACTTCGTTTGTTTGTTCTCCCATCAGGATCCAGAAAACTCTTATTCCGTTTACGAATTTTAAAGTCAAAGTGATACGTAAAACCTACAGACATAAATCCATACCCTTCCAAATTTGCTTTGTCAATCATTAGTGCATCCAATTTGTCTGTAAATACATTCCGAAGTGAAGTTTCAAAATTAAGGGAAGCTTTAGGATTTATGTAATATCTAAATCCTAAGCCTAAACTCAACATAGCTTCTGTTGTTCTGGATGTTACATCTTTCCCATTTGCAGAGTATCCGAATGTTTGTAATAAGCTATCATTTATTAAGGAGTAAAGATTTGTACGAAAACTGCTAAGTCCTAATCCTCCAAAAGCATAAAATGAGTATTTTCTATTACGTTTATATCTAACTATATCAAGAATATTTGCATATGCCTCTATGCTTATTTCCTGAACATTTCCATTTGTGTAAACACCAATTTTTTCGGATTTTCCATTAAACTTACCCCAAAGTAGATTTCCCCTTAATCCAAAAAACTCATTAAAGTCTTTTGATCCAGTAAATGAGAGCATTATATTCCTGTCTTCGTAATAATATTTACTAAAAGGTGTGTTATTCCAAAGTCTGTTCTTACCGTCAGATGCATCTCCATAAAAATAGCTTGTTCCTAAATTAAATCCAATAGACCAGCCCTTACTGAAAGGGTATAAATCCTGACTATTTGCTCTCTGAAACCCAATAAAAATGGAAATTAAGATAATTATGATTTTATATGAGATACGCACTGAGTTCATTTTCGTTTATGTTAATATTTTATAGTAGTGATAAATAGATAGTTAGAATGGCTTCTGCGTCTTGAATTTTAATATACTGCAAAAGTAAGCATCATTCATGATGCTTGACATGGTAATAACATAATATTAAAAAAAATGTTGTGCGATCCAATCAGTACTAACTCTTATGCAAGTTGATTTTTTTATGGATAATGTAGTAAAGTTCTTTATAATCGATAGGTTTAGATATATATGCATCAAATCCTTCGTGAAGCAGATTGTCTTTATCTTCAGACATTGCATATGCTGTTTGTGCAATAAATGGAATTAATTGATATTTAGGCCATCGATGTTTAATTTCCTTCATTAAACTTATTCCATTCCAAGGTTTTGGAATATTAATATCAAAAAGCATAATGTCGAATACTTTTTTAGTTTGCTCGAAAGCCAATATTGCATTGAGTACTTTATCTCCATCTTCGGCAAGAACAACTTCTCCGGTTCCTTTCAAAAGTTTCTCTAAAAGCATACGATTTATCCGATCATCTTCTAAAACTAATATTTTTAAACCTTGCAAATGAATATGCTGGCCAAATTTATCTCTATTCCCCAATTCTTGTTTATTAGCGTCCTCTTTGGTAATCGGCAATTTTATACTTATGGTTGTACCTGCCCCTTTTTTTGAGGATATATTAATATTACCGTTCATTAGCTTAATGAGTCGGTAGGAGAGGGGTAATCCTAATCCAGCTCCTTCAAATGAACGATTATATCCAAGACTTTCCTGTCGAAATGC
>Ga0209639_1002375_pt1 | contig 14964 bp, 15 predicted proteins | sample EPASupsiteHSE605_FD_187268 | JGI IMG/M metagenome (GOLD analysis project Ga0209639, IMG submission 187268) | Bioremediated contaminated groundwater from EPA Superfund site, New Mexico - Sample HSE6-05 (SPAdes) (version 2) | ecosystem: Environmental > Aquatic > Deep subsurface > Groundwater >...
GAGGGGGATGATAGTGTGGATAATGCAATCTTGATGAACACCGACGAGGATTATTGGGCGGCCAAGGATGTGAGTGCTAAGTTCGGTGGATTAGCCGTGTTTGTGCGTCAAGGGACAACACGAACTATTCCTCCGGATGCGTTGAAGACTAAGCACTTGTTTACGATCGGCGGGGCTACTACAGGCCACGCAAACGAAACGCTTCTGAGTGGAAAGACGAAATATGATACTGTTGCAGAGGTCAGTAAATATTTAGGTTAAGTTTACAATGTAAATTCGCAAGCGCTTGCGAATTTGACCAGGAATATTTTTTGCAAAAAAAGTGGAATATTCTTAGGAATAATTTCAAAGGAAAATGTAAAATCACCTATACCCTAAGGGGGTTGCTGAAAACCACGCTAATTATGCCAAAAAATATGCCGAATCTTAAAAGCCTATCACTTCAAGTAATGTGGCAGATTTGCGAAATTTAATCAAAAGAAAAAGGGGGAAACGAAGATGTCTGTTCAGAACATAACGTTGTTAATCGCTGCCCTATCCTTGGTATGTTTCTTCGGGACGATGTACGGGATCCAAGTGTTGGTTAAGCGGGGCAAGGACCCGGGTAAGCAGCTGCAGGTAGCTGACGCTATCGTGGATACGGTGGCATCGGCCCACACAGCTTTGGAGACTTTTATCCCGGATCCCATAGATAATATTATTGATACGGTCCTTAAGGTTACTCAGGCCGGCGTGCATTCGGCGCAGCAACTTTATAATAGCGGGCAAATTCCTCCGGATCTGCGAAAGGAACAGGCTGCTCAGTATGCTTTAGATATGATCAAGTTAACCGGGCGTGAGATTACGCCAGAATTGGAGCAGACAATTAGGAATACTTCAGAGGCTGCTGTCTTTGTTATGAAGCAAAAGGAGAAAAAGCCAGATCCCGTGGTAACAATACCGGTACAGGATATGGAACCAGTGATACCACAACCGGAAATAGAACTTCAGCCAGTGATCGATCTGGAGATTGATCCGGTTCAACAATCAGCATAAATAAGCATGACGAAAGCCCTCCTGCCTTAATTGCTGGGAGGGCTTTTTTGCGTTTAGGTAAACAACAAGCACCTAAAACACAAATTACCATAAATGAAAAAAATAATGGTAGAGGGAGCTGAAGTGTAATATGGATGGTTATGGAATAGGATATGGGCACCCGGGACACTGGGGGCATGAATATTTCGGACATGTAATGGGGTATCATGGTCATTGGGGACATCATCATTTCCCTACAGTAGACCTCTTCTTTCCGTATGGATGGGGACACCTGGTTATCATCATCGGTGGTAAAAAGAAAAGTCCTTGGACGGTACCTTGCTAAAACTACGGCCTTAGAATTAATATGCCTTTTTTGGTATTTACACGTTATTGGTAAAATGGTATATTATTACAGTTAACCGTGCGTACCCCCGTTGATAAATTTTAAGAAGGAGATGATTAAGAAATGAAATTGATTATCCTTCTATATATGGATCGGCACTGCGCCTTCCTTGTCAAGAGCGTGGCTCTGTAACGAATAAGGTACCAAATAACAGTTGACCACCCGTTAATTTAGCAGTTTACATAAATACTGCCCTGCACGTCCTAACGCATGAACGAAGTGACATAGGAGAGGGGCTTTTTGTGCTTATAAGTATATTATAAACGGAAAGTTCATGATATTCATAATGTGAATTATTCAATAGGAACCATAACGCGATTTGTATTTCTAATTTCTATAGGAGTCAATAATTGATAGTATTGCAAAATTGAATCATACAGACTACCAACATAATTCTTTGATTCAATAGTAACCGCAACAAAATATTTCAACTCACTTACCTCGTACCCATTTCTTCCCATAGCGTGAAGAGTTAAATAAGGATTAAGCAAAGAGGGACCTCGCATTGATTTCCCCTTTTTTATAACAGTATCCCATTTTAGATCAGACATTCTGAGCTCTGTCTCGTCCCAACTTTTTTTAGGAGATTTACTTGCTGGAAGATCAGACCTTTTGTATCCCTGGTTAAGTAGCGCGTTTGCATTTACTGCACCCTCAGCTTTGGATAGATTCAAAGTGAAAGTTTTTGCTCCTCGTTTTGTGAAGTTGAAAGTAAGATCATGAGGGATAAATACATCTTCAATGCAATTATTGGTATATGCGTCGGGATCATTAGCGCAAGGGTCAACGATCGTGGTAATAGTCCAGGATATATTGACGGTTCCTTTTACTGAGTTAATATTGGGAGAAAAAATTGGGAGTTTAACAGTCTGGCTAGGTATTAAAGTTCCTGAATAGAGAATCGTGACCTTTTTATCTTCACATGACAAGGTGTCTTCTGCGTCATCTATGCAATATCCATAACCTTGACCAATTTCGTTGGTATTGGAATCAGCGTTAGCGTTATGAATTAGTAACGTCCTTCCTAAATGAGGAACAATACTTTCGCACCTTGCCATCAGCTTTCCGATTTTACCGGCTACTAAAGGAGAAGCAAAACTGGTCCCCGCACTTAGAGAAAGGGAGTTGTGCTTAGCACCTACTAAAACGAAGGGGCGCTCTTTACTTCCACCAAACTCGAGGAAATCGGGTTTAATTTTAGCCCCCTCGCGACCAGATCCAACGCAACTATAAGGAGCGCGGATCTTTTCGCCGCTAACAGCATAAGAGTATGCACCGATAGCTAATCCGTTGACCATGTCAGCGGGAGCCTGAATGCGGTTTAGAGGATCGTCCAATTCCCCATCATTTCCTACAGCAATACAGAACAACGGATTAACAGCACCGTCCTCGACGTCGTATGTGAGCTTGTCCATTACATAAGTAAAGCGGCTTATGCTATCGTCGAAAATTGCGCCTTGTGGGCCAAACGATAAGTTGTACAGCTTTATATCGGGGCGTTCCTGAACAACTGCTTCAATTGCATCAATAGCCTCATAAAGCCCTAATGCTGCTTCAAAATCATCAGTACCTTTAAGCGGCAACACTCTAAAACTATCCACGGACACATCGGGAACAGGTAAAATATCATGTTTAGATTTGCCAGCTAAATTTCCATGCAATAAAACACCGCAGACGGCATCCGCATGTTCCATGTATGAGGGATGAGCAGGAGCGGAAACCTTATCATATGATTTAGTATATCCTTTTAGCATAGGAATAGTATCGTCAGCACCGCCATCAAAAACCCCCACAGTAATTTTCGATTTGTTTTTAGCTGGGGTTACAGCTGGGGATTCTCCAAAAGTATCGCCCCTCAAAGGAACTATATTTACGCGTCCTAGAGGATGAAGAGCCCTCAAAGGATTGAATTTTTTAACTTTTTCAACCTCATCGCGTGTGCATTTAGCGCTGATAAAAGTAAGGCCGTTTTCATAACTTTTAATAGCTGTACGTTCTTTCGAAATACCAATTGTTGCATAAAATAAAGAAATCATATTCTCTCTATCAGAATCTAGGGGATGCAGGACAATTTCAACTATCCCATCGTGCCAATTCTCATCTAACCCCATGATTTTTTCTTCAGGAGATAATAAATCCAAGGAGTGGATAGAGCCTATTTGGTCACACCACTTATCAACGTTATCTTTCAACCCTTTTTCAAGTGTTTGTTTAATTATCTGGATTCCCCTATTATTAGTTCGCAAAAAGTAAAGCTTCGCACTTTCTTTCTCGCCTTCGTCATTGACGAACGAGTATTTCCTACCCCCAACTATATCCATATCATCTCTGGATAGAATCAGTGATGAAGGCACATATGATTTGGCCTCAAACTTTGGCTCCATTCTTATGCAAACTATTTTTTCACCAAGAAAAATCTCATTTTTTTCTTGAATTTCTCGCGAAATGGTTGCAATATCATTCAGCATCCTTTGCTTTGCCAGAGAGTATTCGTGCGGTATTTTTTTCTCGCCGCCACCGCCTTTTTTGGTAATCGGTTCTACATACATTTCGCCATGAGCAATAATAGGATGTTTACCCTTATCCATCATTTATTCTCCTTTAAATATCTATCTACAGAAGTTAATGGGATATTAGTAATTTGAGCAATCTCTCGATACTTCAAATGAGGAAAATTATTCTTGAGCATTTTGCAGATTCCCATTTTATCGGTTCTGTCCGAATATGTTGCAATCTTGAACATCTCGGTTAGTGCAATAAGGTCAAGCGAGCTTCCCTCCATAAGAAAATGGCGTTTAATATGTTCGCAAAGCTTTGAAATATCAGCGGCATTAACGGATTGAGTATATTTAACAAGAACACTCATTGTTGTTCCGCTCAATAAAGTAGCATATTTATCGAGGTACCTTACAAGTAGGTTTTTGCGTTCCAATTCTGCCGGCATTGGTATAGTAAGCGTTCGATCGAAACGTCTCCATATTGCCTTATCTAATAATTCAGGATGATTTGTAGCCCCAATAATGACGCAGGTTGATGGACATAATTCGAGCTCTTTGAGCAATACATTAACTAGACGTTTTAGTTCACCTAAATCTGATGAATCATCTCTGCGTTTGGCGATAGCATCGAGTTCATCTAGAAACAAGACTGCATTTTCAGATTTCGCATAATCAAAAATACTTTTAATGTTTTGACCCGTTCTTCCTAAATAGCTAGAGATGGACGACGCTAAGTCTAGTGTAATTAACGGAAGGTTCAGTTTGTAGGCCAGCCATTTTGCGATGTACGTTTTCCCGACTCCCGGTTGCCCATCTAGCAAAATGCTATTAGGCGGCACAACTCCTTCCGTAATAAATGTTTCTATCATAGCGCGTTCTTTCAAAAAGTCGTTAAGCTGAGTCTCGATATATTCATTCAGAATAGGTGGTAAAAATTCAGTTGGTTCTTCCAGTTTTACTAAGGAATACCGAGTTTCTCTATCGACTGGGAGTGGATTCAAATCAATAGATCTTATAATCGGAGCCCCTGCATTAGAATAAGAGAGTGTTTTTGCGATATCGCTTGCGACTTCGGGGTACTGCTTTTTCAATTTCTTTATCATTGCCAAAGAGATAGCCTCTATTGTTTTTCGATCTTGCTCGAAAGATGCCCGAATAAGTTTAGGGATAAGATCGTAGATCATTTACCATTCCTCCGAATAATCAAAATATGGAACAACATAATTATCGTTTATATAAAGGGGTTTGTCAATGAATTTGTTCCTATTAATGTTTTGGGTTAATAATGGAACAGCATTGTTCTATGGTGCAGTTGGCGAAAAACACCTCTCCTAGCTATCAGGAAAACAGCTTTTTGAAGATCCTCACTATTACGGCAGGGGTCTTTTTATATTTGTGGGACAAGTTTCTCCTAATTTCGCGAGAGAGTTGTGAGATGATTAGGGCATCTTTTTAACAGATAACACTAGGTAATTGGATATTACGTAGCCTGCAGAATCAACGTTATGTGAATTTCAAGAAGAAATTCAAGAAGAATTTCAAGGAGTGATTTGATGTATTTTCACGTGCTGGTATTCACAGAGGAGACTGGGGAGATCTACGAGTTTGATAATCCAGAACTAGAGGGAATAATTGAAAATGTTGTTCGCCCATACATAGAGAATAGGGAGTTTCAAGTCGTCGGTTTTTTCATTGAACCATCAAAAGTAAGAAGAATGATGATTACACAAACAGATTTCTCCACTGGATTTTATCGAAATATTATTTCAGTTAAACCAGGAGAACTTATAATAAAGCGAGAAGACTACATATTTAAAGAGGGCAGTTATTTTACAGATATAAGCAGAGATATTTTAAAGAGAGTTAAAGATGAAAGTTCGCCGAGTGATACAACACAGAAAGAAAATCAAATCATCCCCGGTACGAACGAGAAAAACACAATTTTTTTAGCCTATAGCTATCGTACAGTAGATGATGAGTTTGTCGAAGGATTTAAGGAGTTGCTGATTGATAAGGGTTATAAAGTGTTGGATGGCAAAGCAGATCGACTGGGTTCCATATCACACGCAATTCTTGAGAAAATTAGGCTGAGTGATATTACAGTAGTGGTTATGACAAAGAGAGATAAGAAAGAAAACGGAAATTATACAACAGCCGCATGGCTCTTGGAGGAGAAAGGTGCTGCCATCGCCTTAGGAAAAGATGTTGCTATGTTTGTCGAAGAAGAAGTGGATGAGTCTGATATAGGTGGATTACAGGGAGATGACCAAAGATTCCATTTTAGGCGAAACAATTTTCTTAAGGTAGCTATGAATTTTGTTAGGGTAATCGAATCAGCCAAGCAAACCCCATGAAAATCCTCTCAACCCCAATCGCCCCTGGCCGGAAATCGTATGCTGTGCTTCAGGTGCCAGAGTGAGATCAAGGGGGAGTTGAGGTCCTTCGAACTTAAGTATGAATTGGCGACCTGCAATGGTTTTTGTGGATGATGTAAGCTTGACCCCTATTGGGGTCTTTTCTTTTGGCTTAAATTACTCTATAATAGAACGTATGTTCTTTAAATAGAGTTTAGTGTTGGGGGGAATCAACTTGAATAGTCCAATCAAATGGATGGGCGGGAAATATAGGCTAAGAAAGGCAATAGTAAAGATGATACCAAAGCATATATGTTATTGTGAACCGTTTGGTGGAGCAGGTTGGGTTCTATTTGAAAAGAATCCCTCAGAGATTGAAGTATACAATGACATAAACAAAGAGTTGGTCAACTTCTTTAAAATCATAAGGAATAACCCGGTCGAATTCATAGAAAGAACAAATTCTCTCTTAATATCAAGAGATCTATTTCAAGGTTTTAGAGAAACCAACCCTTTAATGATGTCTGAAGTGGATAGAGCAGTCCGATTTTATTACTTGTTGCATTTCAGTTTCGGGGCCAAAATGAAACACTTTATCATTACGCCATTAAAGAAGCCACCAAGGGTATTGGAGAGGGTAAAAGAAGAAGTAAACCTGGTTAGAAATAGATTAATTAACACAGTCATCGAAAACAGAGATTACGGGGAGATAATAAAGAGCTATGATCGAAGTTCAACGTTCTTCTATTGTGATCCTCCATACTACGACCTGACCGATTACCGCAGCCAGGGGAGCCGGCCGTTTGGAAATGAAGATCACGTCAGGTTAAGAGATTGTCTGTCTGGGATTCAAGGGAAATTTTTACTCAGCATTAACGATCACCCGGAAACAAGACAATTATATGCTAGGTTTAACATCGAAGAGGTAAAGGTGAAATACTCTATTTGTAAATCTGATAAGGGTTCAATATATAAAGAGCTCTTAATAAGTAATTATGAAACTCCAACTGAATCGGGCATGGATAACGCAGCATGAATCCCTTACCTGGAATTTTGCTCTCACCGGAAACGGTGGGAGCCTTTTTTTGTTTTAGTGACTTCGTTCGCCAAATTTTGGACAAGCGTTATGTCATAATTAGAGAATGCCGCAGGGTGGCTTGCAAAGTCTTGGAAGTGGTGCCAAATTCAAAAGTTAGACTGCACCTGAACAGGAAAATCATGAAACGGGTGCTCCAGTTAGTTTGAAGTAATGTAGCCGAATGTCTATAATGCGAACCTCTGAAAGCAATTAAATAGAAGTAACAATAGGATAAGATGTGACCAGAATAGGAAAAACCAGAAACAAAACATCATAGTAAATCGACGTGAGCGAGAGAAAAACGGATCTTGGTTTCGAACAAAAACACGCTCAGAAGGGCCAAATGAACAATTAACACGCGTTATGCGAAATTACTATTTGGGGGAAGAAAAAATGTGTAATGATAATAATGGATTGCAGCCAACTAGAGGTGATAACTTACACACGTTAGAGAGAGCAGGCTTATCTGCTATTCCTATAGTTGGAGGTTCTACTGAGGAAATTTTTTCTGCAATAATCGTACCGCCAATGACAAGACGTCGTGACGATTGGATTCAGGAGATAGTAACAAGGTTAGAAGAATTAGAGCAGATGTTTGATAACCTTGATCTCGGAAGCTTAAGTACTAATGACGTATTTATTACTGTAATTACTCAAGCAACTCAATCGGCACTTAGAAACCATAGTGCCGAAAAGCTATCTGCACTACGTAATGCAGTCTTAAATTCTGCATTGCCAAATGGCATTGACGATGAAATTCAACAAATTTTTATAGCTCTAGTTGATTCCTTAACACCCTTACATTTAAGGATTTTGAAGTTCTTTGATAATCCAAGGGCGTGGGGAATTAGGAGTGGGATAAGTTTTCCTAACTGGTCTATGGGAGGACCTGCTACCGCGTTAGAATATGCCATTCAAGAACTGCGTGGCCAAAGAAATTTATATGATCCGATTGTTAAGGATTTATATAATAGAGGACTAAATGGAATAGAACAGTTACATACCACCATGAGTGGACATGGGATATTAGAATCACGTACAACCCAATTAGGGAAACAATTTATTAGGTACATTAGTTCACCCATTGATACAAAATGTGACTTCACATAACTTCAGTTATTGGACTCAGGTGTTACTTACAGTCTATAAAAGGAATTTCCAGATTTTTGGCGAAATAGAAAGTATATTGAGTTTTGGAGGTAAGGTGTAAATGCAATTTTCAATGATTAATAATGTTGTATTCCCTATAGGAAGAATTACTCCTACTGGAGTAATTCTGTTAGGAACATCGTTTTTATTAAGAAAAAACGGACACTTCGCAACTGCTGCCCATGTAGTTAAGAGTGATGATAACAACTTAGTAATTATCACTGGAATTAGCACTACTTTGGATTATCAGGATACCTCAAATAAACAGATACAATATATTCCAGCTAAAATTTCCGCCATCGATCCATTTAGAGATATATGTATTCTAGTTACGGAGACGGAGGTTAATTCAAATCTTAAGATTTCAGGTACCGACTCAGCCCAAACAGGCGAAGTAGTAGTTACTTTTGGCTTTCCTCATGCTGACCATGGTAGGATGGTTCTTACGCAGCAAAGAACTGAAATTGGCGCAAAGATATTAATTGAGTCAAATGGTATTAAATCTAAGCACGTGATACTAAATATTCAGGCGCGCCCCGGTCAATCTGGAAGTCCAATTTTTCGAATTAGTGATCTTTCATTGATTGGAATATTAATCGGATCCTATGCGCCAAGTGGAGGCGGTGGAATCTCCTTAGGAGGGATTGATCCGGCTACGCTTCATCAAACTACGCATGTCATTTCTGCAGAATACCTAAAGGAGATGCTTTAGTATCATGGAAGATTTTGAAGGTTTGTTCCAAGAAAAATCGAGCACTTGGCTAGAGGCTTTACCAAAATTTCAAAAAGAAATTATTGATCAATTATTCTCCCAAGGCAAGAGCCCTGAAGAGGTCGCATCTGCGTGGTTAACAGCGACCTCAGGGGATACATATCCTTTTGGAGTAGAGAAAGGGCAATCATTGTTCTTGGAAAAAATTTTAAAAGAACTAGAGGCCTTTTTATGTGGTGACCCTAAGTATATGGATGACCGATCAAAATTATCTAAGCTACCAAAAGAAGCTCATGCATATTTTGTCGGAATAATTTCTACTGCAATCGCGCCTGTAGTAGGCTCCTCAGGGGCTGTCCTAGCCCCTGCCATAGCAATTCTCCTATTTGGTATGGGTAAAATTACATTAAACGCATGGTGCTCAATGCGAAAAGAGATTAGGCAAAACGCCTAGGTCTTACAAAGAACAGAGAACCCGCTTACATTTAGTGCGGGTTCTCTTGTTCTTTGGTAAGAAGATATCAAGGATTGTTGGTGCCTTATTAATAATTTTTAGAGATTTAGGACGCAAGAAAGGTTTGTTGAATTACCAGAAAGTTAAAGGAGGAAGTATAAATGCCTCAAAGTCCTAAACCCGAGGATTATTTTACTAAAATTCCTTTATATGAGTCTTTTGATATGCCTGAAGATACGCTGAAATCATGGGTCGATAGATTAAATAGATTGTTTAATACTCTCAGAAAATAGATATATTTTGCCCTAGTTGTAAAAAGGAATCAGCTTTTATCAATAGTACCGAGACGAGTCCAATAACTGAAGCTTTATCAAAGGCTCATATGTCGGGTACTTCTGAACCATATGATTATTGCTATAGAACCCTCAAAAAGGCTCGATATTTTCAGGTTAAATTACGTGTTCTCGTGATTCTGAGCATACCTTGATTTATCTGTCGCCGATATAAAAAAGTATGCGAAGGTGCTTAGTTAAGAAGGACATATGGAATTTAGAGAATCTATAGGATTGGCTGCTCATAGTGTTGGAATAGGTTCTTTTGTTTATTTAAGAAGGATTCTTAAAGGTTTGATTGAGGAAGCACATACAGAGGCGAAAAGTCTTAATCACTACCCAATAATGAAACTTGACATAGAGATGATACTTGATGAGAAGTTAGAGAAAATTGAAAGTCAAAAAAAAATTATAGAGGCTAAGAAATCAATTGATCAGATACAGCAAAGTCTAGTGAGTGGCTAATGAGGTAGCCCCAACCAAGCCGATAAAACCTACGTTAAGGAATTGTGCCATAAATGAGGGATGCTATTGGTTTACGTACCTTATTTATAGGACCTATACCGCATTATTGCTGACTGATCCGCGTCCCATTATCTATATACCCATTAGGCTAATAACGAGAATAGTTAAATGAAATAGGGGGTATAAACGTGCCAAAATACGGTCGAGGTTTGAACAGAGAAATTGTTGGTGGAGTTAATCAAGGTAATTTGTCTGAACCATTCTCGTTAGCTGATATTAAGAAGTTCGTTGCACAAAAGTCGTGGCAAGTTCCGGAAACATATGTCGTCGTCTGTTTAGCAAATGGTGCAGCTAGCAAACATAGTCATACGTATAGAAAGTACTTTGTTACCCTCGGAAACGGGCAATACAAATTATCGGAGAATTTTAAAGGCGTCCAATGGAAGTAGATAAAGAACTTATCATTTCCATAAACCCATTGGTATAAATGCCTTCCACTGCTGGCATTTAAGCAAAGGAAAGTATTGTCTATAATTGGAATTTGAGATTTGGATTATACGAATAGTAGGTAGTACTAAAAAAATAATTAATAATGTATATTAAAGTTAAGTCTCCAAGATAAACTGTGAATAAAGGAAGATGGAATGAGATATCTATATAAAAAATCATTAAAAATTGAAAATCAACTTAAATTAATTTGGGTTATACTTATAATTTCACCAATTATTGTTTCTATCTTAGTATCAATACATATTTTTGACATACCAACTTCAAATGATTGGATAGGATTTTACGCAGCACTCCTAGGTGGTCTATTAAGTGGAACATTAACCTTTTTTAGCATGTATATGAGTATGGCTGGTGTTCGTGAACAAATTGCTCAACAAAGACGATCAAATGAATTATTAGAATGCCAACTATATGATGAAAAGTTAAAAATTGAGGAGAGCCAAAGACTAAGTGTTAGACCATATATTAATGAATATCTGGGGGATTTAAATCACGTAATAAAGTATAGTGCAATAATATTTGAAAACTATAGTTATGAGAACGAATTAGAAGATGAATTGACATTGAAAATTAAAAATATAGGATTAGGACCATTAATAGAATTCATTGTAGTTTCTTTTAATGGATATACAACTGAAAATGATGAAATTAAGTCACTTGAAAAAGATGGAATTATGCAGTTGAAAATCTTTTATACATTTAATGAGTTGTATCTTGTGAATACTTATGAATTAAAGATAAAATATAATGATATTCTGAATAACCAATATATGCAAATAATAACAATTGTTGCTTTTAGAAATAAAGAAGGTAAACAGGTAAAATCATCTATTTCTAAAATATCCAAGCCTGAATTGGTTTAGATATTTCCTGATTTCAGATTATAAGTATCCCTTGCAAATAGTGTTTAACTCAATTTGGTAGAAGATAACAAGTGTCTATAACTGGTATTTTAGTTTGAAAATTAACGATGATAGTGATGGCAAATAGAAGGGTGTGAATTTTTTGTCCCAACTACCTGATGCAGAGTATAAAAACAGTGAACTAAAACAAGACACTAATAACAATTATTGGTTTATAGTCCAGTTATATAGAGAGTTTGAACAGGGGAGTCCGGCTACGAAATTAGGGATTATAAGTAGCTTATTTACGATATTTGGTATATCATTGTTAGCTGTATTTTCAAATTATATTTTACATTTTATTTTTGGAGTCAACATTGAAAAACTGGGCTTCCAGATGATTAGATTATCAATCGTATTTTTGTTTGTGTTATTGTATCTTTATATTATCGTTATCATCGTTGTAGCTTATAAGAATGGCACTAATAGACATATATTAGAACGGACATTCTATTATTTTATGTTTGTAATTATTTTGTTATTTCTAACTGGATTTTTAATACCCTTTTTAAATTTTATTTTTAGCATTGATATAGCTTAAATTCGGGTTATCCATATACCTATTAGGCTAATAATGCGTAGTTCGGTAGGTTATCTATCCTAAAGGATTGAACTCTTGATGCAGTATAGAAAAATATCGTAGAATTAGATCAAGGCGAAACTCGGTCGAACAAATTCTAGTTGATGAACGTAGTCAATTGCAAAAACAAAAACAAGCACTTGAAATCATGCAAGAGCTGAAGAGCAGCCGAAGCGGAAGTTTAAGGCAAATATTAAAGAAAGAATTGGAGGGATAAACGTGACTTCAAAAGTAATTGAAGAATTAGCCACAAACGCTGTTAAGAAAAGCATAATCACCACTGATTCCCTTGACCAATTTATTTCTGAGAATGATAAAGAACCTACTTGGGATGGATATGTATATATTTATAATGACAAGAAAAAGAAAAAAAGTGATTTAAGAGGTCGTGTAGCTGTTCAAATTAAAGGTAAACAAAAAGATGAGATGCCAACAGATGAGATCAGTTTTCCTGTAAGTACTGTTGACATGAAAAACTTTCTTTATGATGGTGGTGCCATATACTTTGTAGTGTACATATCCTCAGATGGAACAAAAGAAACTATATATTACAATACTTTAACTCCGGTAAAACTAAAATTGTATCTTGCTGAAGCTAAAGGTCAAGCTACGAAATCATTAAAGTTTACTCCATTTCCAACAAACAAGAGCCGAAAAGCAACCATTTTTCTGAATTTTTACCTTGACTGCAAAAGGCAAGTAAGTTTTGCAACAAAAGATATGTTTTCGCTTGAAGATTTGGAAAAGCAAGGTGTTTTGACTGGGTTAAACTTTTCTGTTACGGGATACGGATACAGCCGAAACGACATACATAAGGCTTTATTTGAAAATGAAGTTTATCTTTATGCAAATATTAAAGGCAGTAATGCACCAATTCCTATTGATTTGATTCCATGCGACCTGCAAACACAGGAAACTGAACTATGTACAATAGCAGTTAATGATAAGGTGTATTATTCCTCTCTCTCTCGAATTCGTTCTAAGGATAAAGTAGTTGTTCAAATAGGCAATAGTTTAAAAATTAATATAACCAAATTGGGGACTTCGGTAAATATTAAATATAAACCAGCACCAATGTTAAGTGATAGAATCATAGACACAGAATTCATGCTTGATGCCCTACATTCAAAACATTTCACTTTAAACGGATGTAAGTTAAATATCAACCCTACTGAAACGGAACTACAAAATTTTAAAATTGCGGCACAGACAGAGTCGGTTAAGTATTATAAGAAAATGCAGATGGTTCTAAAACTATTAAATGTGCAGCAAGACATTAACCTATCGACGATAACTGAACAAGAACAGCGAGAAATGCACAATCTTATTACTGCATTTGTTGATAAAAAAACTGTGTATAACATACGCAAAGACATACCTGTTGTCACTAAAATTGAAATACAGAACATTGTCCTAATATTAGTTTTTGAAGAAACCAGTGAAGGTTCCGGCGAATACAATATATACAATTTCTTTCATTCAAACTTAGCATTGACATATAATAGGATAGATAGTGATGATAAGTATATCACATCACATTATTCGATTTTGCAAAAAGATGATTATTTAAAAATTTCTAATATTGATTACGATGCAATCTTACCTTCCTATCAAGTTTTATTAAAAAGCAACCCTACAATTTTTGAAAGAGCAAATATGGATATGTTGAATATGATTTCTGCCTATGACGTAAATAAAAATTCAAAACTTTTAACAGTCGCAAAAAGCTTTGCAGAATGGATTTTTAATGAGGATAAAGATGTCCTCTCCTATGAAATTAAATTGCTAAATCTTTTGCAGATTATTCGAAGAGAGCGAGCGTTAAATCTTGATGAAGTTAAGCAACTTTGTGCAATAACAGAAAATTCTTTGGCAAGCGAGGATATAAAGGTTGCAGCGTATTTGTTATTAAATAACCAAATGGCTGCACAAATTCATTTTGATATGCTAGATAAAGACATGCAAGATAATTTTATAAAATATCCTATCTTTGCTTTATGGGAGGAACATAAGTTGCTCAAAAATGAGTGAAGCCAGAAATTATTCTACTTATGTTTATTGTGGCTCTTCAAGAACGCTAAACTTCCCATTATCCATATTGTGGGAACTTTTAATGTCGGTATTTGACTATGTGACAAATACATGAAATACTAAGACTCTGACATTGCTGCTGGGGTCTTAGTATTGAAGGGGTATCAGGAACGATTTTTCTATTATTTATAATACTGAAAAGTTAGGTGCTTCAGCAGTGTAAGTTCGCCTCCGCCATCTAAACCCTCGAGATTAAGCGGAGATACATAACGGAAGCCTTGAGGTACATGAAGTTGTACGCCTCAAGGCTTTTTTCATGTTAGAATGAAATTCCCATACACACCTTCAGCAGTATCAGTTACGCGGTTTCTACGTGGAACAATTTATAATTTGATTTGAAAGCAACAACAAAATGAATGGAGAAATGAATTAATGGCTGATTTTCCAAATTGCCCAAAATGTAACTCAGGATACACTTA
>Ga0209639_1002378_pt1 | contig 14936 bp, 9 predicted proteins | sample EPASupsiteHSE605_FD_187268 | JGI IMG/M metagenome (GOLD analysis project Ga0209639, IMG submission 187268) | Bioremediated contaminated groundwater from EPA Superfund site, New Mexico - Sample HSE6-05 (SPAdes) (version 2) | ecosystem: Environmental > Aquatic > Deep subsurface > Groundwater >...
CTTCAACTAAGAAAAGAATTGAATATACGATCGTGGAAAACAGCGCCGCCGCATCATACGGAAAGATATATTTACTCTGGTTGGCCAGAACGCACATAAAGAAATAGGCTGTAATCTTTACAGCGGTACCGCGAAATATCTTATTTGACTGGATATGCCTCTTTTTTACCGCCTGGATAAACCCTCCATGCTTCTTCGTCTCGGCAAACAACCGAGAAATAAGGTCGAACATTACAGATATCCACAAAGCATAAAACGTGGCTGAAGGGTTCACTAAATAAATGATTACCCCCAGAATAATACCGAATAGCTGGGCAACTTGGTTCTCAAGTATTCGGTTAAACGTGTTTTGGAAAAGAGCAAAAACGGTCATCTCACCCCCGCCTCCTTTAAACCTCAGAATGCAGACTTTATCTTAAATATAATATGATGAAAGCCTGACAAAGGCTTCTGCAAACGCCTATTTTTTTCCAAATATACTCTCAACTCCAAAACAAAACCGCCCAGTTGGGCGGCTTGATCTCAAGAATTCAATTGTACGTATTTTGAAATAGAGCAAAAACGCTCATCCCACCTCCGTTAAAATAATAATCCATAGCTTGATTAGTGGTTCCGTATGTGATACCATTTTATTAAGGTGGTGATCCTGATGACCATAACGGATAAACTGTACAACCAAATAGTACGCAATCCCAAAGATGTAGACTTTAAAGAACTTGACAAAATTCTTTAATATTATGGATTCCAATGTAGACAGCCTGGTAAAGGATCTAGTCATTATATCTACTACCATCCAGGTCTTCCAGATATACTCTCAATCCCTAAAGCCAAGCCCGTCAAGGCAATTTACGTTAAACAGGCTATAGCGGTAATTGAACAGCTTAAAGAGAGAGGTGAGCAATAATGAAAGACTTAAACTACTATCTTGATATAAACTACGAAATAAAAATAAGAAGACTTACTGAAGAAGAAGGCGACGGTTGGTTAGCCAAAATCCCAATTCTCCCCGGATGCATGTCTGACGGAGAAACAATTGAGGAAGCTATCGCCAACCTCGCTGATGCTAAAAAATGCTGGATTGAAACCAGCCTTGAATTGGAGCGACCTATACCCGAACCGATAACTGATGACTTTTCAGGGCAGTTAAGAATTCGTATGCCCAAATCACTTCACCGCACCCTGTCAGAAAGAGCCCACGATGAAAAAGTAAGCCTTAATCAACTAATTGTCTATCATCTAGCTCGTGGGGTTGGATCTAAAGGTTAAGAGAGCTGCTTGGCTCTTTTAACCTTTTGCCTTACATCGCACTAGCCCAATTGAATGGCTTGATAGTGGATTATCTTATTCAGCCCTTTGAAATCACCTATAAATTATAAATTATAAATTATAAATTATAAATTATATGACCTGAACCATCATAAGAACCCGTAAAGCAAAGACATTGAAATTTATCTATTCCAATGTCTTTTTTATCAATGACGACGATGTACGAAGTGTTTTAAACCTATTTTTAAGTAACGACCACTGAGAAGTTCCCCGCGATAACTTTTCCTGAGCTTTTTCTCACTTACTAATAAATGAAGCTATAGCTCGAAACGCTTCATTCAAATTCTTGATAGCCATACATCTATCCTGCTCTGTCACCTGACTATGACATCCAATCTGAACACTTGACTATCAAATCTGCTCACTTGGACGTGTTCCCACGGAGCGATAAAATCACGGTTTTCAGGCTCAGTCTAAAGTGTAACGATAATCATAAAATCTTCCTTTATATAAGGCTTTTCATTAGTTCCTAAATGTGTAATATATTTAATTATGATCAAATTTTAATCATGGTTTCAACCGTAATATAAGATTTAGTTAAGAAAAACCATTCAATCTCTTAAACCTACCTATATTTCAGGTGTCCGGAAACACATATTTACACATCTCTAAAAACACACTGTTTTCGGTTTTTCCTCCCTATATATCCTTACCACACACTCATCACGCCTCCCAATAACCTATCTTACAATTAAAAAACACATGATTAATTGTGCTCAAAATTTAATTTTACTAGTTCCCTAAAACCTTTTCAACGAATACTCTAGCAATACAAGGGTCAAACTGGGTTCCAGCATTTCTTTCTATTTCCTCAATCGCAACTTCCTTACTTAATGCCTTTCGATAAGGTCTATCACTAGTCATGGCATCGTAGGTATCAGCTACCGCAATAATCCTGGCTTCCAACGGTATTTCTTCTCCTTTTAATCCCTTAGGATAGCCCTTTCCATCCCATCTTTCATGATGCGCCAAGACATATTCGGCTAACGGTGCAAACTCATTTACCGAACTCAAAATCCGATAACCGACTTCCGAGTGTCGTTTAATTTCAAGCCATTCTGATTCGCTAAGTGCACCTGGTTTATCTAGGATCCGGTCATCAATTATTATTTTCCCTATATCATGCATTAAACCCACAGTCCGAAGTTCACTGATATCTTCGATACTTAATTCTAAAGCCGCCCCTATGGCTTCAGATAATTGACTTACCCGGTATGAATGCCGCTGTTCTCTTTCATTTTTTTCATACAGGGTTTTGATAATCACTTTGATGGTCTTATTCCTCATACTGAAGCTTTCAGACAGCTTACTTCTATACATGTAATCTTCGGCTTTCTTAAGAACTGCCGTCATTTCCTCGGTAGCTTCCATTTTTGTTTCCCAGCCAAAGGAAATGGACAACATGATGGAATTCACTTTTTCGTTGGAAATTGTTTTATATATTCGATTTACAATCTCTGCTGCTTGCTCTGAATCAGTTTTTGGTAATAAAAGAACAAATTCATCCCCGTCAATTCTGGCAATAATATCATCGGTTCGACATTCTTTTTTGATAATCTCGGCCGCTTTTTGTAAAAGCTTATCCCCCACAAAATGACCAAAAGCATCATTGGTAAGCTTTAACCCATTGATATCTGCCATAACCAGGGTTAGAGGAAGATTTCTTTCGGTATCCAATCGCTTTAACTCTTCCTCAAAGAATCTACGATTATATAATCCGGTTAGTTGATCGCGAAAACTTAAATACTCGATTTTAGCTTGCCTTTCTTTCTTCTCGGTGAAATCTCTAAATACCAAGACTACCCCGTTAATATGGCCATCTTCATCCATAATGGGTGCCGCACTGTCTTCAATGGGTCGTTCAATACCTTCTTTGGAAACTAGAATAGTGTGATTAGCTAGCTCAATAGTTTTTCTGGTCTCTAACACCTTATATGCCGGGTTCTCACATTTTTCTCTGGTAAATTCATTAATTGTATTGAATACCTCTTCAATAGGTTTGCCAAAGGCTTCCTCTTGGGTCCAGCCAGTCAGCTGTCCTGCAACTTTGTTTATTGAGGTTACCTTGCCTTGTTGGTCGGTGGTGACCACTCCGTCACTGATGGAAAGGAGGGTAGAACGCAAAAGTTCTTTTTCACGGTATAATTCTTCTTTATACCTTTCCCGTTCGGTCACGTCAAATATGATAGAAAAAAGCGTTTTTTCTCCTTTATGAATTACCGGACAGGAATAAACGTCAACCAATCTTATTTCGCCGCACTTTAAACGATGTGGGAAAAGGAAATATCTCTGCTTTTCCTCTAAAACCATATACCTCCGTCTTTTAAGTTCTTCTTTCGGCAACAAATTAATATCCTGAATAAGCATGTTGAGTAATTCTTCCCTGGTATAGCCGTAGAAAGTACAAGCGGCAGGGTTAACATCTATAATTTTTCCGGTCAGAGGCTCCATGAGGAGCATAACCGCAGTATGTTCACTAAACATGGCCTGCAGGAGCAACAGTAAGGCTTCTCTTTCTGCTTCTGCTTTTTTGCGCTCGGTGATGTCCCGAGCCAATCCATACAAACCTACCAAGACCCCTTGGCTATCCCAAATGCTGCTTATAACATTTTCCAGCCAACAAGTGGAGCCATCCTTATGAAAATATTCTATTTCAAGTTTGATGACCTTTTCAGGATCCAATTGATTCTGCGGTTCTTTATTCAACTCCCTGGCCGCAGTTGAATAAAGAACCGCTAAGGAAGCTGGTGTAACCTGGTCCTGTAAATCCTGGTTCATTCGTTCTTCTGGAGTAAAACCTAGAATCCGTTCAATTGAGGGGCTAACATATGTAGTCCTAAAATCAAGATCCATGGTCCACACAATATCGTTCATTTTGTTGGCAAGGAACCGATACTTTGCTTCACTCTCCCGCAACGCGTTCTCGACCAGTTTGCTCTCGGTAATATCACTTTGAGTGCCGATAACTCTTAACGGCTTTCCATCAGGTGTCCAGCTTATAACTTTGCCTCGGCCAACTACCCATTTAAAGGAGCCATCTTTAGTCATAATCCTATGCTCACTACGATAAATCACTGATAAGCCTGCCAAATGCTGGTATATATCGGTATAGACATTTTCCCAGTCATCTGGATGAATCCGCTGATCCCATTCAGCTAGCGAATTAGTAATTTCGTCTTCGTCATAACCGAGCATCTGCTTCCACTGTTTTGAAAAGTACACTTCATTTGTGACTGCATTCCAATCCCAGACTCCGTCACCAGCTCCCTCTAGAGCGAACTGCCATCTTGCTTCACTTTCCCTTAATGAATCCTCCATTTGCTTACGTTCCGTGATGTCGATGCCAATTGACTGATAACACACAAGTTCTGCTTTAGCATTAAAGATGGCCCGGTCGGTCCAACGCTGCCAGCCTACGGTTCCATCGGAGACAATAACTGGATGTTCATAAGTCTTTATTGGTCGGTCGATGGTGAGCGAACGGTATTTCTTTATAACCTCTTGGCGGACCGTATCGTCCGGCAGGAAATCTAAAAAACTATGCCCTACAAGCTCCTCGGTTTTCTTTTGAAAATATTCACAATAAACGCGGTTTACATAGGTCAATGTGCCATCTGGTAAGAATACGCAAATCAAAGCCTCCATATCTTCCGCTAGACTCCGATATTTACTTTCACTATTGCGCAACAGCTCTTCTACTCGCTTGCGATCGGTGATGTTCATAAAAGAAACGACCGACTTTTTTGTCCCAGGTATAATATTAACCGCAAGGTGAATATCTATAACATTTCCCCAGCGGGTTAAGAATTTGATCTCGTAATTAGCAGGAACAGATGTAGCATCGATCCGACGTTTTTTATGATATTCCTTCATCCGCGGCAAATCATCATCTAAAATGAATTCGATCCACTTTTTCTTATTCTCGATTTCTTCTTTTAAATAACCTGAATGTTTCTCAAATTCCCGGTTCACCAAAGATATTAGCATATCTTCCCCAAAAATCATCATGGCCGTACCGCTGGTCTCGAAAATAATTTGGTAGAAAAGCTCCGATTCCCTGCAAAATACCTCGGCTCTTTTCCGTTCGGTAATGTCAATGCCGGAGCCTAATATTGCTGGCTTTCCAGCATAATTAATTACCGCTCCGCTATATATTATCCACCTTGTTTCTCCGTCCTTATTAATGATTTTAATTTCGTATTTAGCCGGTACTTCTTCCCCACTTTCCCGCGCTTGAGCTCTTTTTTTAATTAAATTCCGATGCTCTGGGGCAACAATTTCCCAAGCAGTTTTCATTTGATATAATTCATCTGCAGTATAGCCGGTCGTTTTGGTAAAAGCCGGGTTTACATAGAAATATCTGCCTTGCTGGGCCATGAAAATCAGAGAGTCTGCGTTTTCAGCCATAACACTAAATTGGTCAGCGGAATGTATTTGTATTTGCTTATCCGTTATAAAACTATTATTATTTGTAATATTTTGCATCATAAAAGCTACCTCATTATAAAAGTTTATGATAAATGGTAGAAAACAAGGTGAAACCATGATGTATGAATATATGACAATCTTTTTTAATTTCGTGATTATTCTGTGATTTCCTTCTTTTCACACTAATTTCTTATATTTCTTCAGCATACTTGCTTATTTTTACCAGTTCCAAAAAAAGTGTATCTAAACTTGGTGCCACAGTTTAGACGAAACAGCTTACCGGAAAACGGATAATGGCTGGTAAAATCACTTTTGCCTGTTTTAGAATAGCCGCGCATACTTGACTTCCTAACTAACTCAGCCTGAAACTCCTCTTTGGATATTATGGGCGAATGTCTATCCTCGACGTAATACTTCTAAACAATGCCATTATTGACCACCCGTTTCTTGGTTAAAAAGTCAACGGTATAGGTTTTCTTAAGTAAAGCATCGCCCATATACTTTTCGTTCCTTAAAATCTTATAAACGGTCGTATCCCACCACCTAAAAATTTATTATGGTTGACCCGAATTTTCCCTTGCTGGAATTGATGTACAATACTCCAGCGAACATTTATACTGAGACTTCGAGATTCTTCTTGCCTCGCAATAACCTATCGTTCAATTAGAAAACACATAACCAAAAATTGATATTTACTGTTTTTAAGAAATATTCGTCATATACCATATTTAATAACGGAGTATTCTAGATAGCGTTATAGATAATGGACACAGAGAGACTTTTGTTGTTATCCTATCCTAATGATTCTTGTTCCGTCCTTCTCCACTCCCACTAAATAGAAACACCCGGCTAACAATTTTAAACGGGTGCTTCTAGCATTTTTAGAATTGTGTTACCTATTCAACTTAACTTATGGGAGCAACCCGCTGAATGAGTACATACGGACATTTATCTCTATTTGTTTGGCGCTTCTCTAAACAATTTACAGGTATTCGAACCTGTCAACTGAAAAATCAAGTAGTGTTTTCAAAGCATCTTCCGTTAAAGGTCTACTCAATAAAAAACCCTGTATATAGTCACAGCCATGATTTTTTAAATAATTCAATTGATTTTCATGTTCAACTCCTTCGGCGATAATGGATATACCTAAATCATGAGCTAAGTCAATAATATTGCCGACGATATGCTTTTCTGGCAACTGCCATAATAAGTCATCCACAAAGTATTTATCCAACTTTAAAGTATCAATTGGTAATATTTTAAGATATCTAAGCGAGGAATAACCCGAACCAAAATCATCTAGGGCAATTCTTATGCCAATCGCCTTTAGCTCGTTCAATAATTCAATGGTCTCATGGATGGATGCTATAAACACTGATTCCGTTATTTCAATTTCCAGGAACTCCGGTTTTATCCCGGTTTCTTCCAATACATTTTTTATAAATTCAATAAATTTTGGATCTTTCATCTGCACAGGCGATATATTCACGCATATACAAGCGTTTAAATGATATTTTTCCTGAATTAATTTATATTTGTAGCAGGCAGTTTTCAAAATCCATTTTCCCAACGGAATGATTAACCCCATCTCTTCAGCGAATGGAATAAATTCCATGGGTGATACGGCACCTAGATCGGGGCACTGCCAGCGAACTAATGCTTCAAAACCTCTGATTTTATTATCTCTAACGCTATATTGTGGTTGCATGACCAGAAAAAACTCCTGCTTTTTCAAAGCTGTTTTTAAACGAGTTTCCATCCCGATTTTTTGCAGCACTTCCTCCTGCATCCCTTTACTAAACAACTGGATATTATTTTTTCCAAGTTCCTTAGCTTTGTACATTGAGATATCGGCACTTTTAAGTAATTCCATCGTATCATCACCATCTCGAGGAAATGCAGAAATACCAAAGCTAGCACTAATAATGATTTTTGTGTTATCAATTATAAATGGTTGCAAAAAACTTTCACTTATGGATTCAACATATTGCAAAACATCTTCTTGTCTTAATTTACTCCGTAGAATTAATGTGAATTCATCTCCACCCATACGTCCTAATAAATCTTCATCAAAAATAGAATCTTTCATTCGATTTCCAACGGCTTTAAGTAAAAGGTCACCGTTATGGTGACCAAATGTATCATTGACTTTTTTAAAGTTGTCCAGGTCAATAAAAACAACATAAAAAGGTTTAAATTGTTGCTTAGATAATTGAATCAAGAAATCTATTTGATCTATCAACATTTTTCTATTAGGTAATTTAGTTAAAATATCATGATATGCCAAATAATTTAATTTTTCCTCATTTTGTTTAATTTCTGTATTATATATTATTAGCTGATTATTTTGCGCCAGCAATTCATCTTGAGAGGCTGTAAGTTCCTTGTATAAAGCCGTTATCTCCTCCTTATTTTCCAAAACCTCTTTGAGTTGCTTACCAATCCTATTATAACGCCCAATATTAACGTTATGAACACCATAACTAATAATGAATAGAATTAAGAATAAAAATATTTGGAAATACATTACATCGGAAGCGTGATAAAAGACATAGGCGTTACTTATTATAATAGTAAATACTAGAAAATTAAACATTGTTTTCGTAACACGCATTATGGCCAGCATCAACTGTATAAATCCAACAATCCATAGATTATGACCGATAATATCAAAAAAACCAATGGCTATGAAAGCAAACGTTAAAGAAGCAAGCCCGGAAATAATTAACGTAACTAAATTACCATTTAGGCTTATTCTAGTTGCAACTTCAAAAGATATTCCTAAAAACAAAAAAATCGAGCTATAGAATAAGCAAGTCCTCCCATCTTGCAACAGAATAAAGTACCGAACAGCAAAGGATATTATTGCTGCCAGCAGCAATAGCGCTGATGCATACATACTGATCATTATATTTTCAAGGTAACTTATCGTTTTAATATCATTAGCATTATAGAGGGAATGTAATATATTCGGTATAGTACGTTTAATAGTTATTTGATTGCTCATATATTATCCTTTAATTACATCAACTAATACAAATTCATCCTACAAACCTTTTATAATATGGTAGGCATTCCATAACACTAACTCACATGTCCTATGCAGTTTTAGGCTTCATTAGTACTATGCAGTAATGCTACTGCTTACCCGACGCCTTGCCTCCTAAGATTGTTATCATTTATTTAAACATACTTCTTATTGATTAGCAGGTAAATCATTTCAAGTTGACGTGTTATAACCATATCAACCATCCCCGGCTCTACGACCCTTTGAGGCCTGTCTGGTCTTGACAAAAATCGTCCAACTAAATGTTGCCTTCTATACTGACAACTACATCAGCCTCTCTGTTTTATAGTTGGTTAGTCATAGAAATCCAAAATTTTAGCTCTATTCATGGGCACATTATAATTGAATAACAAGTTTAATCACAGGCTATTATTAATGCAAAAAGTTCTCCGCAGAAAACTTTTAAAAACAAAGCATCTTCTTCGTCAACCTGGGCTACTATAGTTCATTAGGTTTTAGGCTATGGGGTTGGAGGGGTTTCCCATTATCAAAAAACCCTAATTTTTTTGTTGAGTTTCTTAAATCTAGTCTATAAGTCCCACTTAATATCCTAATTAATATTAATTATCCCAGGGCATATGTCGTAGGAGGTTTATGAAAATTATAACATCATTAGACGACAATGAGACTTAATCGACATTCTTAGACAAGAAATGCTATACTCTAAAAGCTCTTTCCTGGTTTGAAAGCATGAGTAAAGTTGAAACTCTGCCTTCCGCAAACTTATGTTGTCCTCGTTATCATAAGTTTTATGTCCTCCTCCCCCTCCATTCCCACGGGCTGTAAACTTCACTTCTGTGGCTTAAATGACATATCTTTACGTTCTCACGTGCGGTGGATTTCCTTCCATTTTAATGCTTTTTCACCTACAAAAAGTTTCTGTCTTGCCCCCAGCCCGATCCCAACCGGCGTAATACCATCCAATCCTCCATCACCTCAACACCGCCCGCACCTCAACCCGAGTCTTAAACATAAACAACGCCCCGACCATCGACTGAACCTTAACTCTATCATCACCCGGCGAAATGAATCCCCATCAAATCCCTTTATTCCAATTTCCTGTCCTGCTGGCTCAAAACAACTACCAACTCTGCACGCTCTACTTGCAGCTTGATTATTCTGCTTATCAGTTCCGCGTGTTCTGATAAAAATAAGTTCGGTTCGGTATAATCTTTTATTCGAAAACCTCTCTGGGAATAATAGCTAGGTGGTTATTCTTTAATATAATACTTAGGCATCTGACCTCTATTTTTCTTGCGTTTATCCTTGCTCTTGCCAGAGATCACCTCATCCGAATAAATGCCGGCAAATTTCCAGGCAGAATTGTTTTTAATGTAGGAGGTGTAGTGCTCAACCTGAGCCAAAAAACTGTGTTTTTGCTCGGTCAGGCTGGTAGTGACCCTGCAGTATGCACATACTTTTAGCTTCTTTAGCGGACTGCAGCCTTTTCCCACCAAGGGTTCTATTGTCCAGATCTTCTTAATGTAAATCCTTTCCTTCCCGGATACATAAGATTCTAAGGTGTATGCGGAAACATAAAAAAATATCCTACCCCTCGGAAATAACCCCATGGTGTAGGAATGATAGCTCTACTCTGTTCTATTAGCAAGTAAAGATTTTCCGGTTCTCCTCATCTATCTTGTGATACTCTTCTTGAGTTATTAAACCGTCAGACAATAGCTTATTTATCAGGTGCTTAGCCACCACATATGCCGCACTTTCCATTATGATTTCTCCCTAAAGTTACCAGGACTAAAAGTTTCCTTTTACATATATGGCTTATCTTTTAAAACCCTTCTGGGTCTAATACCAACAGGAATACACCCACTATTTCCGAGTCAAACTGGGTGCCGGAACATCTAATTAACTCTTCTATAGCCTCCTCTTGGCTTTTAGCTTTACTATATGGTCTATCGCTAATCATTACATCGTAGGCATCAACAATCGCTAGAACGCGACACTCTATCGGAATATCAGCCCCCTTAAGACCAATAGGATAGCCTTCTCCGTCCCATCTTTCGTGATGTTTAAGAATAAGATCCGCTATGCCAGCTAAACTAGGAGAAGCCATGGCTATACGGCGACCTTTTTCCGGATGCTGGCGCATAATCTCCCATTCCGCATCGTTCAAAGGACCATCCTTAAATAAAATACTATCCGGAAGTCCTACCTTGCCTAGATCATGTACGCCCGATAAAAGAGCAAGGTCAGCAAGTTGTTTACTAGACAGGCCTAGTCTATTTCCAATAGCCGAACTATAGGCAGAAAGTCTCAGAGCGTGTCCTTCGGTAATATAATCCCTTTCAGCTAAAGCAACCATAAAGGCGTCAATTATTTTACTACTACCAGTTTTATGTTGTGCTTTTTCTCGATACATTAAATCATCAGCTTTTTTAAGTGTATCTTCTATAGTTACACTTGAATTGTTGGCAGTAGCTATACCAATTGAAATACTCAATGGCAATTCCGGATGTTGCTTGTTGTATAAGTCAATATTTGCTTTAATTCGATGCGCAATCTCCCTCCCTCTGTTTTCACTGGCTCGAAAAAGAATCACGGTAAACTCATCCCCTCCTATTCGCGCTAGGATATCTGAGCCTCGTAATGATTTTTGCAGAACATCAGCACAGACTTTTAATATTTCATCCCCTTGATGGTGGCCTAGGGCATCATTGATAATCTTTAAGTCATCCAGATCAACAGAAATAATAGTTATAGGGTAATCCCGACTTTTACCTAAGCGTTGCATCTCCTCCTCAAAAAAAACACGGTTGTATAGACCCGTAAGCTGGTCGTGAAGGCTTATGTATTTTAACTTTTCCTCCGTTTGTTTGTGTTCTGTAATATCACGAATAGATTCTATGGCCCCAATTGCTTTTCCATTTATATCAAAAATTTTAGTTGCAAATCCCCACAAATAAGCTCCTTTGCCCCCATAGGCTTCAGGGATGAAATTTTCCCCTACAAGTAAATTATCTTCCTGCCGAAAACCTCCATATTTTTGCCTAAGTATAGCCTGTTCACTTTCCGGCAGAAGAACGAGGTCAATCAACATTGGGCGACGTTCTTCGTAAAAAGGCAAGGCGTATTCATAATTGCCTTTGCCCAATATTTGGGATTTGCTTAATCCCATCAGTTCTTCCATTGCTTTATTCCAAAAAGCAACCCGACTTTGTTGGTCAATCATGAAGGTTGCATCTGGAAAAAATTCTATTATCTGTTCTAAGTGCTGGTGTGCTACTTTTAGGTTTTCTTCCGCTTGCTTGCGCTCGGTCATGTCGATAGCTGAACATACTACATACTCAACGACGCCGTCAGCATTAAACTTGGGGGTTTTAGTGATGGCCAGTAGCCGGAGTTCCCCTTTTCCATTCACTACCCATTCTTCAGTTTTTATTGGTCTCTTTTCTTCAAAGACCTGCCTGTTTCCGGCTATGCAGGTCATTACTTCATCTTCCGAGGAGGAGATTGCCCACAATGCTTTTTGTTCCAGTTCACTTTTGTCTACACAATAAAAATCTGCACGGGCATTGTTTACAATTCCGTATGTTTCAATGTCCTTTAAGTACCATACCTGGGTATCGATATTATTTAAAAGTATCTCCTGTTCCTCAAGAAGCAAGTTGAAACGTTCTTCCGCCCGTTTTCGTTCAGTGATATCCTCAACGGTTGCGATAACTCCTGTTATTTCACCTTTAAAATTATATTTAGGGTTCATTCTATAACGCAAATATGCAGATTTACCCCAGCTCGAAGTATAAAATTCCTCATGCGTGACCAGTTTATTTTTTTCAATACATTCTTTCATTACCTGAGCAACTTTAACAAGAGGAGGGTATTGAAACACATTTATTCTTTCTGTTGTTTCTTCCTTAGAGGGAGATCCATATATCTCAAACGCGCGAGGATTAATCTGAAGAATATTACCCTTTGTATCAACAAATATGATTCCAATTGGAGATTTTTCGAACAAATCAAGAAATCTTGTTTCACTTTCCCACAGTGTTTCATAAATCTTCTTCGAACTGGTAATATTACGGAAAACTACTGCGAAATAGCCGGGTTCGTCGCTATAAGCACTTATTTCGTACCAACGATCTTCCAATTCAAAGTACTGTTCAAATCGAATATTCTCACCAGAGACCGCCACCCGTCCATAGGTATTAATCCAGTCAAAATCTAAATCCTTGATACTTGGATGCACTTCAGTAACTTTTTTTCCAATAACATTTTCTCTTAGAAGCCCCGTCATAGTTTCAAAGGCCGGGTTTACATCAAGAAAGATATAATCAACAGGTCTTCCTTCGCAATCGAATATCATTTGGTGATAGGCAAAAGCATCTGGCAAATTTTCTACCATTAAGCGATATTTATCTTTTCCCCGGATCATAAAATCCCCCTAGTTCGTTTACATATGTTAACTTATAAAATTAAAGATTCAATTTCACATAAACATCATTTATATACTCAAGTTAATAACAAGTAAACCAAAACTACATCGGTATATTTACTTATAGCCTCCCAATTGTCAGCATTTTTTAAAAAATGTAAATAATTAATTTTAATTATACTATAAGTATCATTTAAACCATACAAAAAATACCTCAACCCATGCCAAAAACTCTATATCCCTTAATTATCAAAGGGTTGCGGGTTTAGATAAATTATTAGGGTACCAATTTTCAACTTTTTTAGCTTATAATCAGAGAGCTTATTTAGCGGTTCTACCTCAGATATTGGACGTTATTTTATTTTTCACGTTATTATCGCCCTTTCAATAATAAAGCCGCTATCCTCTCAATCAGGATGGCGGCGTATTGACCGTTAATCGTTTTTCCTTTTACTGCATTATTTAACCAAATTTCTCCGCCATGCTCCAAACCTCGACTAAAAAGAGAATCGAATATATGATCGTAGAAAACAGCACCGCTGCATAATTAGTTTCCCAATAATTCAAAAACCGGCAGTTTTACGTATACTCTTATGCCGTCCTGATGCTGCTCATACCAAAAATGAACCATTTACTTTCTATCCTTGATTCTGCTATGGCTGGCCGGCTTACGTATCGTCCTATATACTTCGCAGCGCCCTTGGCATTACTCATACGATTCTTCGCATGTACATAAAATCCTACTTTTTGTTCTCGATACATCTCATCGATGAGTCGTTATTTTCTCTGGTTTTTGGAAGTTACTTCTTTAGCTTGGTTAATAAAATATGTTGCCATCGTTTCCTGAGCATTTCGTAGTGAAAATAATCAGCGCGCTTCCACTGTTTGTCTTCTCTTAATACGCCTTCTGTAACAAGGGCATGGACATGTGGATTCCATTTCAGATCTCTTCCAAATTTGTGGAGAGCACATACTATGCCAGGTATCGGTTTCTGCTTCTTACTTCGCTCCCAAAATGAGCTTATTATTGTCTCTCCTACAGCATCGGATAATTCTTTCAATAATTTTCTATATCTCAAAAATATAATCCTCATCTTCTCTGGTATGGTAAAAACCATACCAGAGAAGATGAGGCACATCTAATAGCTCTTGGCATAAATTTTCTACCCAATCATCTGTTGCCTTCTTACCTTAAGATGAACAAAAACGGTTTTTCACTTAAAAGCCACATACTTACTTTCCCCGCATTCGGGGCAGCTATATTCACTATATCCTTCATCTAAGTCACGGCACTTTAGTGTTTTCTTAACCTCTTTTGTTACTACATCTCGAACTCTGTTATTTGCTTCGAATCTTTCCCATTGTTCTGAAAATATCTGTTTAATAATCCCTTTTGACATGAAGTGCCCACTTTTATTTTACCAACTTATCAACAAGTAAAAAATATATACTTTCCTGAGCAACAAAAAACGCCAATTTTTTTAAATTGGCGTTTTCTATCTCCATGAAATAATATCCAATTATGACCAAAGAGCATATAAATAAGCCGTTATTTTACTAGATTTAACCCAGCATGTTCCCGTAGACGCACACAGAACGCATTTTCCCATGTTTATTACAAATATTACCTATTAACCAACAGCTCCCAACCTCGAAACCATTGCTACGAGCGGCTTTCAGCTGTGATTTCTATTGAGACTTACTACGCACTCGATGTGATGCGTC
>Ga0209639_1002381_pt1 | contig 14935 bp, 18 predicted proteins | sample EPASupsiteHSE605_FD_187268 | JGI IMG/M metagenome (GOLD analysis project Ga0209639, IMG submission 187268) | Bioremediated contaminated groundwater from EPA Superfund site, New Mexico - Sample HSE6-05 (SPAdes) (version 2) | ecosystem: Environmental > Aquatic > Deep subsurface > Groundwater >...
TATGTTTCCTTGGACAGGGCACGTGGAGACGGTAGTTTGTCTCAATAGAAAACACAGCTGAAAGTCGCTTGTGGAGCGGGTTTCGAAAATTTGAGCTCTGGGCTAATGGGAATATTTGTGGTAAATTAGTGTTAAATGTTTTCTATGCGCGTCCAAGGGAACATGTCGGTACAGTTTGTTTGAAATGTTCCGGGGTATGGCTAATTTCTTCTGAGGACAGGTGGATTGTCCATAAAGGAGATCGGTGGATAAGTAAGATGATAGGAAGGTCAGATCGTTTTTTGGCGAACTGACCTTCCTATATTGCTATTGAATTATTTCTGTTATCTTGGAAGGATATGGAGTAAGAATGTGGAAAGTATTAGATATGAAATATCAGGGGACTTCGAAAATACCTATCCACTTAGAATGTGTTTCAGTTGGATTATTGATGTTTATCATGAACATAGACCTAATATGCCACAAGACAACAAGGAATCAAGCTTTAGGTAATTGATGCTAAGAAAATATAAATATTAGGTCTTTGGATTAGTTAATAACTGAACAGAGTTATCACTCTGTTCAATAGCGTTTTGGAGGCAGTCGTGTGTATTTTATGAGGGGAACCCTAAATAAGAGATTTAATCGAAGAGAATACTTCCAAAAACATTATTATTCAGAAGATTTCGGTACCGAGAAATTACAAAATTTCAGGCACGAGGGATATATTAAATGTAAACTTATGCATACCGACGTAAATAAGTTTGGCGGTTCCATTATTATACCAGAGTTAATTTTATTAGAGAGTAATCCCCTGAAATTTATTCAACCATTAGCTTTCTTCCCAAACTTAATAGCCAAGACTGACGAAGAGACAAGTTGTACAATGTGGATTGATATTTCATGTGGGCAGATTATAAAGGTCGAGTTTACAGGGCGACAAAAGTTACGTACCCTTGAGGATAGTTCCGAGATTTATAAATGTACAATCTATGGCCCCCAAGATCTTGGGCATTACTATACCGGAGAAGCCCAATTCATAGAAGATTATCGTTTGTTCCTTAAGCTTTATCATTATACTACCAATGAGTTCGCAGAACTGATTATCAGAGACAATTGGCTCAAGGACTCGGCTTGGAATTTTGCAGGTAACTTAGAACTGGAAAATATAGGATATATATATTTTACTTGCTTGGATGAAATAAAATGTGAGGGCGACTTACAACAGATTGCAATGTCAAGTAAAGGAAAACTAAGGCTGAGGACTGATCATTCCAATAGGATATTGACTCTTGACATTACTCAAAAGGATGCATCAAAGTTGCAATGCCAATTATCATATCATATTGAAGCATCAGCAATAGCGCCCAATCATCTATTCAGACACACGGACGATAGAGGGTTTGTATGGTATCAAATTTGTTCTCCTTTTATTTATCGAATTGGTGTTACGCCGCCAGGGGTGGGTATTATTTATGTCAATAATGAAATAACTTCTTCAGGGGTAAAAACGTTTGATTATATAATATCGGGTGATTCAACTTATACTGATGGTTTGCGCGCTCCCTACGACGAAGAGAATACTCAATATATTTATAAAGTAGAAAAGCTTAGTCATGATACGAATATCTTAGACTTCTGGATGGATAATCCGAATACAGATCATTTTTCAGATAAAGATATAGAATTACAACGATTCAAGAAGGAGTAAGGACTTAAGATAAAACCAACAAATTGCTTGCCTCACACCAACTTGCCAAATTCATACACCCTTAGTCGTGGGTAATCCCCTTCCGTCACCTCGCCTCCACAATTCCGACCTTTGTAAAAGATGATAGTTAGACTCTCATGTCCGGTTGATGAAATGTTTTTATATGATGTGGGATTTGGGATATGCACTAAACATCCTGTATGCTACAAATTAGCATACAGTTAATTCTTGTCACCTCGTTACCGATCTGCAATAAATCAATTCCCCGTTTTCCAAAAGAGGTCTCTTTCAAAGTTGGGTGAGTTGCTTGGGGTGAGAGTATACTGGTTGACTTGACCAAATGATGCACAAAAAGTCTTATAGATTAATGTGAGAAAAAGGTGATAGCAAAATGCAGGTTCTCAGGGCAAATATTTTATTCCTTTTGATAATCGCATTCTTAGTGATTATATTTAAATCAAAAGAACTAAAGAGTGTAATTCCGAATATTGGTAGAAACATTGACCGTAATAAGTATATTAATTGTCTTATATTTCTTGTGATAATAACTATTTTCCTTACAATAGTATATAGATTAATAACCTATACATATCAGATGATAGTTTTACTAAAAATTTGGATGGTTCCAATTTTAATTGGTTTTTTATTAATCTCAATCAAAATTATAAGGTTAGAAATAAAAAAACCAGATTGGAGCTTTGAAAGACTCTTCAAGAGATTATTTAAAAAAACAGTAATAGATTATATTATTTTGCCTGTTAGTATTTATATAGTTTTTTTTACTTTTATAATATTAGTTAATTATTTTACAAGAGACTTTTATCTTTATTTATATTGGATAACGTATTTTATAGTATACTTTGTATTTGCTCTAATGATTCGATTTCTTTATATGATTATTTGGAAAAAAAGCTTTCAATTCGTTTTATTTATTATAATGTTATGGCTACCTCTTTTTACAGGAAGCATTAATTTTGGTATCACTAATAGAGTAATACTTAATCATAGTGCTGATAATGCGTATTTCAGCAAAAACCTCTATTGGCTATCATCATTAATTATTATTGCATACTTACCCAAATCATTAAAATTTATTTATGATAAATTAATTGTGGAATAAATGAATATTTCGGTGTGCGGAGCCACCATTCCGTTGAGCTGAGCCACTTGTCCGGTGAGCTCATTTTGACCCGGAGTATTCAATATCTGAGCGTCCCCCCGCCGGGGTCGCTGTCTGCCGTAACAGGTGCGTATTTATATATGAAGGTTTCTGGAATCACTACCATGGAAGAAAGGACATCCGGTCCAATGCGTAGCCCCGACCGGGGTGGCTGTCTTGGTTAACTGGTTCGTTTCTATATATTTAGGTTTCTAGTAACTCTACCATTGGAAGTTAGTGCATCTAGTCAAATGGCTAGGAGGAAAAATAATGAGTTTAAAGATTCAGATTGATTGTTCAAATATTAATTGGGATATTGTATCTCAAACTTTAAAAATAGTTGGAATGGCAAGTTTCACAGCGGAAATTCATAAGAAAGCTTTTGAAAATAGCCATACAGTAGTATTTATTTTTGACGAAGATAAACTAATTGGGTTTGGTCGTGCACTTTCAGATGGAGCATATCAAGCCGCCATATATGATATTGCAATATTACCGGAGTACCAAGGTAAAGGGATAGGACGAATTATAGTGAATAGTATTAGAAAGTTACTTCCAAAATGTAATCTCATATTATATGCAGCACCCGGTAAGGAGAAATTTTACGAAAAACTAGAATTTAAAAAAATGAAGACTGGGATGGCATTATTTTGTAATGCTACAGAAATGCAGAAGAAGGGCTTTACAGAATGAGTTTGAGGTAGTTTCTTATCTTCTGAGGCAAGGGTACCGGAGTTCATGTAACAGTCTATTCTAAATGCGTTCTGGTAGGTTGCCGTTCTAATGGAGCGAATCCCACCGGGGTGGCTGTCTTTCTTTCTTAACTAGGGAGTTTTTAAATATGTGGGTAACTGGTATCTCTACCATGGAACCATAGTTAATTAGTTCATTGAATGCAAACAACACCCGGGTGGCGTCTTCCAAACTGGGTCGTGGGAATAATCTTTAGCAGTGTGAGGGAAGCGGTGCACTGGCGTTACTACAATTTAGAACTACTAAGGCAGATTAAATATAATTAACTATATTTTAAGATGGGGGTAGCTAATGAGTCAGTTATTCAATTACACTGTCATTACTGGCATAGGTGTAATAATCCTCGAGGCAATTACTCTCCTAATAAAGACTGAATCAATTGAAAGATTATTGCTTGATGAAAAGAAAAAGCTTCTATTAGATATTGCCAGGATAATAATGCTCGCATTTGGTATCTCTTTTATCCTTTATCGTTTTCTTGATAATGGATCTATTAAGGAACCCATCGTTCGATACGTTATTACATTCATAGCAAGTGTGTTATTTAGTGTAGAAATATATTACCTTGGAACATGGACACTCAGGGACATAGGTTTTGGTAATAACTTCTTTATAGAAGACGAACGGTATGGGAAGCTATATTTAATAAAAAGTTCGAACAACAAATTTATTTTATTAGCAGATAAACCACGGACAAAAGAAAGCAAATTTATGGTCTATGAAGATGGTTCATTTATTGTAGGTAAAAAAGTTTATGCTGAATCGAGAAAAACTGCAATCACATCAGAGACAACGGACATTCCACTAACGACAGAAAACTCTTCTGAATCAGTAGTAATTTAGATGGTGAAAAGCTGGGGGTACAATTTGTTAGTAAGGCGTATTCCTGGATACTACCAGTACATCAAACCTAGTTGAGGCGGAGAAACCCGCTGGGGTTGGCAAACGTGTTCGATTAATATGTGTCGATGACTGGTATCGTAATCACCGCCGGTGTCAGGTTATATCTCAGAGACAGGGTACGTGGAGACGTCAATAATGCTATATTTGTGATTTCTGAAAGCCTTGGTATGAGCGGGTTTGAGAGTGCGATTGTCTTTTTAGCGTGTCGAGTTGTGTGGGGAAACATATTGAGCTAGATCGAAAGGTCTGGCTTTTTTATTTTTTCGTGGGTTATTTTTACTATCGTGGAAGGATATGAGCGAAAACCGTGGAAAGTTATAATCTGATGGTCCTACTGATTTTTAAATTCGCACTTTTTTACCGAATCATTTTAATTGAGTACTGCGACAATGATAGGAAATTGACCTTATGTATAATTGCTTTTCAGACTACTTTCGAGTTAATAAGAAACATGCTATCAGGAGAATGAGCTTATTTCGAACACTTAACCAAGAAATGTTATGGGGATGCGTAAGGAATACACGGTATGTTGATATAACCAAATTTAAGAAATGGGGATTTTAGGTGGGGATAGGAACTAAAAGGAACACTAAGTGTGATTGTGGGAGTGGTGAAAAATATAAAAAATGTTGTGGGATATCAGAAACTTCAACGGTACTGAAAAGTATGGAGAAGAATGCTCAAACAGCTAATAAGGTAATACCACCAGAGGAGTTCATTCCAAAATGGTACTCTGGATTGTGTAGTAAAGATGAAATTAATAGACTTCTTAATAAATCAACTCCGAGTGATTTTCTCTTACAAGTGAGAGCAGACCAAATAATGGATCATACTAGATTATACAGAGTTATAATTGCAAGGGGTTGGGCCGATTCACCAGATCTAACATCTAACTTTTCGAACGTAGAATTTAGATCCTATATAAATAATCTGCCAAATGATAAGAAGTTATTATGTAAGCAAATCGAAAAAGGATATGTATTTTCCGGTGATGCCAATGGAAAGTATATGCGATCCCCATATGGAGATTTAATTATTATTTCTGAGTCGCTTAAATATTTCCTGTTTTATATGAATCTTTTTTTCTTAAACTATAACAAGGAAATCCCCTTAGATGTAAGGTTTTCCTCTTTGATGATTGCAGTGAGAATTATGCTGCAAACAGAAGCCCTTGATTTTGATATTGATCCAAGAGGTATTATCCCAGATGAAATAACGAAGATAAATAGGTTATATGTAAATGAACAAATGCAGTTTGTTATTGGACATGAATACTCCCATTATCTATTAAGTCACCTTGATAAGAGTAACACGTGCTTTGAACCTTTATGCTTTGTGAAAGATGATATATCTCCTAGGAAGTATGAATTCTATAATTATAGGCAAGAGCAGGAATTTGCGGCAGATGTAGCATCCATCATAAATCCAATTCATGATAATGAAATATTTGAAAGCAAGATTCAAGCAGCAATTTTCTTTTTAATATATATAGATATTTTTCAGAAAGTGAAAGAACAAATATTACCTTCTATTTCATACATAAAGACACATCCTGATCCTATAGATCGGATTTGGAATCTTTATGATAAGTGTAAGGATAAACTAAAAATTGTAACTGTTGATTTCATTAATTCGCAAATTGATTTAGCCAATGAATATAGTGAAATTTTGCAAAAACATGTGGCTTTGAATTTTGAAGAATATGAGGTTTATGGCTCTGTCTATTTGGGTCAGTGGAGGGGAAAACCATTAATTGATAGGGTTGACTATTGAGTAAAAGTACATTGAGGATTCCGCTTCTCCTAACTTCTCGTTGATAGCATGGTATAGAAATTTGCGCCCAGTCTAACCTTGCACGCGCCTATACTTATATAGGCTCCTTAAGTCCACTTGCTACTTCATATTATTGTTACTAACGGAAAAACTCGTTGACGGTGTAAATTGGTAACCCACCGACGGGGTGGCTGTCTTTTCGAACTGGTGCGTTGGAATATATTTAGGTTAGTAGTATCACTGCCATGAGAAGATAGTACATCCAGTCCATGGCGTAGCCACCGACGGGGTGGCTGTCTTGGGAAACAAGTGCGTTTTTATATGTATCGGTGACTGGTATCCTAGTCATGGACGATATGGCATCCAGTTCGTGGCATAACTACCGCCGGGAGATGGTCTAGGAAAACAGGCTCGAAGGGATATATGGCGGGTTAGTGGTATCCCGGCCATGGTTGATATCACTATTTGGAGAAGGATGAATGAGGTGTGAAAATTGGGGGAAAAAGGACACCCTAGGCGCTTAAAATGGTTTGAAATAATGATAAACATCGATTTAGATAATCTGAAAGAATATGCTAACACTTTGGAAGACCTGTTAGAGCAAAAAGAAAGAAGTTTCTCTATTCAGATTGAGCAGGAGGCACATACATTCACTGAGGATCAGCGTGAAGAGTTTTACGAGTTTCACGCCGACACACATTGGCAAATTGCAGAAGTATTTCCCGACATCTTAAGAAAATCCTTATTTACGACATGTTACTCATATTTAGAAGATAGCCTCAACCGTTACGGTGACTATCTTTATAAACATAATACATATAAATTGACTTTATCAGATCTTAAGCACGATGGAATAGTCAGGGCACAAGTCTATTTGAAAAAAGTAGTCGGAATAAACTTTCCTGACCAAACACCGACATGGATGGACATTAAGCAGTATAACCTAATTAGAAATTTTATCATTCACAATAACGGAAAAATTAAAGGGGACCCCAATAAACTAGAACCGATAATGAAATTCATTGACGATCATCCTTCAATTACACTCAAAGATAGGGAGCGCATAGTGCTCTCTAAAGAATTTTCTTTAGAATTTATTAAGACTATGGGTGTATTTTTTAGTTTGTTAACTGAGGAATTGCCTTAGTTGCACTTCCTATAATAGGACATTCACGAAACCTGCCAAGATGAATGTGGTAACACACATCATGAATGCCCAAATGATTTACAAGAGAGACCCTATCAAATCGTAAAAGCCTAAGCCTCTCTCGCCTCAGAACCGTACTCGTTGTCAGGGCGACCCCCGCCAGGGTGGTATATACCGACTAAGCATTGAAAAAAGACCCACCAGAGTTGGTGGGTTAGAGCTTATGAACTATCGGGGACAAGCTAGTCCCGACTGCGTAGCTTACTAGCATAGCCCAAATACTTTCAAGCGTTGCTGCAGTAAGAAGTTTGACATTATGAAACACCTTTTTCCTCATAGGCATCTCCCCTTTCAGTGAAGGACTAGTGAATTTGTAACTCACAAATCTTAATATACCGAAAGCACTAGCTATAAGAGAAGCTATGAGTATCGTACGCGAGCCCTGGGTAAAGCACACTCCCAGCAGGGTTGACCCCGATAGCTCATAATATCGTTATTTTATCACACTTTTAGTTAAAGTGAAATTGTTCCTGCATTTGTATTTTTGATTGTAGGGGATGCGTGAATACTTATCCTCTATTAAGAATGAGAAGGTTTAGTGAAAACATTAGAAAAAAGGGTGTGAATAATATGAATGGTTTAGCAACTGTAACAAAAATGGTTGAAGAATTATTAGAAGAATTTCATGGAATGAGCATTAGCGATGTAGTACAATATATTAATTCTATCTATGACTATAATCTGTTTTTAAAACAGCTTATTTACGAGATATATTATTCTATAAAACTAAAAGTTTATGAAGAAGAAAACTCTATTTTAAATTCGTATAAAGAGCGAATACCAAACTCAATAAATAAGAAATCAATAGATTTTGCCGATGATTCAGAATATGCCAAAGAAAAAAGGACATATGTAACGTATCGTGGCTATCAAGACGAGCTTGCAAAAAAGGCCAATTTATTTGATCAAGTTAAAATGAAGCCAATCAATACTGCTACAGATAGATACTCTGGATACAAGCTAAAAAAATATGAGGTCTTTCAATTAATTCAATTGAAAGACGTAGCTTTGTTTAAATATCTAATGAATAATTCAATTCCTGATAGTAAACGATTGAGTAATGATAATATAATTAGGGAGTTTAATGAATTGAATAAGATATATAACAATATTATCAATAGTGACTTTAATTACTTTGAAAAAACAATTCAATTTTCCCATTTGGAATTAAGTACTAGATTCGAAACTAATTTTAAAATTGCAAAAATGTTAAGCCGCTTAAAATGCCCAGCAGAAGATAAAGCTCAGATTGCTCAGGCGTTTAAATGTTTGCGTAACATATATTGCCCAAGATTTAAATATTTTGAATGTGAATTCAGGGAAAGCTCTTTTGAAAGCAGATTCATAATGGGAATTGATATAATTATAGGAAAATTCATAGATGATCCTAATTATTATTCACAAAGATTTAAACAGCATATATTTGGGCTTGCCGCAGTTAAATCTGTTACAAAAAAATCAGTAATTGAAAAACTAGGAAAATGTGACATAGGATCTCATTTCGTAGATATTGAAGTACTTTGTAAAAATTATATTGGAGAGGGACAGCATATAGATTGGGATAAAAATTGGGGTGAAATTAAGTTAAAGTACTTCAGAAAATTATATTAGTTTAAAATATACGATTTTTTGTCCAAGGACTAACCTAAGCACTTCCTATAATATAAAGATAGAAAAGGGAGGCGCTATTTATGAAAAAAGGAAAATGTATAGTTTGTGACAGCAAGAAGAATTTGATCTCCATTTATAAGAAGGGAACCTATTGTGGAGGAGACGAAGATGATTACTCTGAAATGCAGATATGCCGGAAGTGTGTTAAGGATAGTGAAGATTATGGCCTTTGTGGATTATGTCCAGAAGACGTGGCTTTCCACATGGAAGATCTCTCAACAGATGGCTTCCATTACTGCTGCAGGGAACATATCCAGGATATTCTTCCAGAGGGTGAAAACGATGGGGAGGATATGGAAAGTTATTTGGATTATGTAACAGATCCTTCACATTGGCCAAATGATTGAGTGGTGATCAAAATGCCTAAAGCTGCTCAATGCACTTATGGGAGTTCAGCTCTCTAATGTAGTTAGATCTGACAACTTATATTCGGGAATTTACAAAGCAAGGCATGTGTCAATTGAGTAAAGGTTGCTCGGCACAATCCCTCCGTCCCGTCGGAATTGTGTCGGTTGCGCCTTGCTAAGCTGAAATAACCGCCTTGATAAAGCATAGCTTAATAAAATTTAGGTTATTTTTAGGAGGAATAGATACAGATGAATATTGAAATAAAAGCATACGAAAAGAATTACAATGCTGAAGCAATTTGTATCTGGAATGAGGTTGTTCAAGACGGTGTTGCCTTTCCACAAATGGATTTATTGACAGAAAGCAGTGGAGATGAATTCTTTTTGCAACAATCATTTACTGGTATTGCCTATAATACGAACAGCAAAAATATTGTTGGCCTGTATATACTTCATCCTAATGGCGTTGGACGATGTGGGCATATCTGTAATGCAAGTTATGCGGTAAAAAAAGGTATGCGTGGTCAGCATATTGGTGAAAAACTTGTTACTCATTGTATGATTCATGCAAAAGAGTTGGGCTTTAAGATTTTGCAATTTAATGCCGTAGTAGTGACAAATGAACAAGCGATTCACCTATATGAAAAACTTGGATTTGTTAAACTAGGCATTATTCCTCATGGCTTTTTGATGAAAGATGGCACATATGAAGATATCATTCCTCATTATCATGTATTATAGTTTGCGTTTTCCAATTTGTATCAGTTGAGTAAATGAGCGTAGCATAAATATTATTAATCTTGCTTATTCTGGATACACCAAATTAACTACTCCACCCGCGCCCCTTACTAATCTCAAGAAGTAATGGCTGCCTTGATTAAGCCTAGCTAGCAGTCAATTACAGAGTCAATTTCCCCCGCTTTCCCAAAAGAAGGACCCTTTCAAAGGTGGATATGATGGTTGGGAGTAGAAAGTTTTTTGTCCTTGATAGGTTAATAATATTTAATGAATATGAGGGAGATTATTTAATTATGGAACCAAGAATCGAGACTTTAACCGGGAAAAAGCTAATTGGAAAACGAGTAGTTATGTCTTTTTCAGAAGATAAAACACGGGAACTATGGCAGAGTTTCATGCCAAGACGAAAAGATATTGAAAATAGCATTGGAACAGATCTTTATTGTTTTAAAAGTTTACAACCATGACTTTGATTTTAACAAGTTTGACCTACATAAGAAATTTGAAAAATGGGCCGCCATAGAAGTAACGGACTTTAACACTGTTCCACCTGAAATGGAAACTATTACATTGGTTAGCGGGCTTTATGCCGTTTTTATTCATAAAGGAGCTGCTAGTACTGGGTAAAAACTTACCATTATATTTTGGAACCTGGTTGCCAAACTCGGAATATGCGTTAGACAATAGACCACATTTTGATATATTAGGAAAAAAGTATAAGAATGATGACCCGAGTTCTGAAGAAGAAATATGGGTACCAATTAAGCTAGAAAAATAACGCGCACTATTAATGAGGGCTAGCTTCGCTGTGGGAATACGTAGGCTAAGTGTCTTGCGGCCCGTGCGGCCCTCGCCCTCCCGAACTGTGCTCGAAGTATGGGTTGCGCGTCCCACATGAGTTAGGAATATAGGTAAAGTCGCCAACTGAACTTATTTGCCAGATCGTTTGGACGGTCTGTCTTTATTTGTGCTTTCTTGGATTATTTCTGGATAACTTGGGAGGAAATGAAGGGGAGATGTTGAATGATTAGAGGGTGAATTATCTGGGGGGGCACGGTAGACCCCTCTGAATGGAGGAGTCATGAGACAATCACCTTATCTTGATATTGATGTAGTGAATGGTTGTGTAACATATAACATGAAATCATGGGACGATTTTAGTAATTTCATTAACAAGCACTTTCTTACATACTCAAAGCAATATATATGGAGAGGGCAGGAAAGAAGCGATTGGCTACTCGAATCTAGTTTAGATAGATTACTTAAGAAGTTTAATAGAACGGATAGGCCTTTATTAAGAGCAAAACATTTGGATAATTTTAGATATTCTATCAGAGGAAGATGCGATTTTTCATCTTCAGATTTATTGGAGGATGAGTGTTGGGCATTGGGTCAACATTATGGTTTGGCCACACCTTTGTTAGACTGGACAATTTCTCCTTTTATTGCTGCATTTTTCGCCGTTAATAACGTACCAGTTATCTATCCAAGTTCAGTTGATAATGGGTTTAATGAAAAGAGTTTCGCAATTTTTGCATTGCATAAACATAGTACCTTGGAAAAGAACGAAAAATTGAATTTAAGTGAAGAAATGTCCTTAAAAGTTATTGATCCTTTATTTGATGGGAATCCAAGATTGGTCAGTCAGGGCGGGTTATTTACAAAAATACCAGTATCAAGTGATGTCGAATCATGGGTTGAGGACAAGTTTTGTGGTTATGAAGATTATGAGATTTTAATAAAATTTATTATTCCATATAAGGATATTAAAAATACTAGAAAGATTCTTTCTCTATTAAACCGTATGAATGTTAACCATCTTTCTTTGTTTCCAGACTTGCAAGGGTCGTCTTATCACTGTAATACTATGCTTGCAGTTCCTTCATATTAGAAATAGCCTCGATTATTAAGCCCTAAAAAGTGTCAATAGAGATGTATCCCAACCCCACCAACCGTACCACACAGCCGACCCGTGCTCGACCACATATCTAGGCGAACCCCGCCGGGGTGGCTGTCTTACCAAACAGGTTCGTCATTATATATTTGGGTTGCTTGTACCGCTAACATGGAGAGATAGCGCATCCAGTCCATGAAATGAGGTTAAAATATGATTTCAGATATTGAAGAATTATCGATGAATGCATGGCCAGCGTTACAGACAAAACTATATGATGGATGGGTATTGAGATTCGCAGACGGCTACACTAAAAGATCCAATTCAATTAATCCAATCTATAATTCAAAAATTTTATTACAAATGAAGCTGGATTTTTGCGAAAAAGAATTTGAGAATGTTAATTTGCCAGTAGTTTATAAATTGACTTCAGATAGCCAACCAAGAGATATTGATGAGGAATTGGATAAAAGAGGGTACATTAGGATTGATGAGACTTCGGTAAGAGTTCTGGAAATGGATCATTATTGCCAGGCGAAGGCAGGAGATATACATTTCGAAACAGAATTCAGCGATACTTGGATTAATGGCTTTCTTAAGTGTTCCGGTATAAATGAAAGAGACCAAATGACCGCAAAAAAGATGCTAAATAATATTATTGGTGAGGTAGTTTGTGTAAGTAAGCGGGTAGGTGAAAAAGTCATTGGTTGCGGTTTTGGGGTTATTGAGCGTGATTATATTGGAATATTTGATATCATTGTTGATAAGAGTTACCGAGGAAATGGATACGGAAAAAATATTATGGATAGTATTTTGAACACGGCAGCAGAAAAAGGTTTAAAGACTGCATATTTACAGGTAGTTGTAGGGAATAGACCTGCTGAGAATCTTTATACAAATTTAGGATTTAAAGAAGAATACAGATATTGGTATAGAGTGAAAAGAGTCTGAGATAAAGGGGACCTTCAATCGCTCATGCTTCGTGGGCGAACTCCGCCGGGGGGGCTTCTGCCTTAACAAGTGCGTTTTTATATATTGAGGTTACTAGTATCTCTACCAAGGAATATGAAAGATGGAGTATCCAGCTGATCCCTAAAAAGTCTGATAAATGAATTGGTGAGGGGAGAAGGGTATGAAAATTGGTGGTAGGATTTTGGCTTTCGTAGTTGTCTTTTCAATAATTTTGGTTGGCTTCTCAAGGACAGTGAACATTCCTGATATACATAGGCCGGGATTGGAAATATCGAGTATGGGTACAGGACTTGGTGCTGTTGACGTAAACGATACAAACCATGATATCCAAAGGTTCAGTTATTCTATTGCTTTGGCAAATAATGATAAGGACGAGGTTTATATTAAAGAGACTATACTGGTTTTGACACCGGAATTTGAAAAAATTCTTATAACCAAACAACTTACAGTTCCTGTTAACAAAACCATTTTACCCAAATCCAGCATTGACATAAAGGGCTCACTAGATTTTAATGCTGCCGGAATGTCCAAAGATGATATATTAAAGTTAAATCCCAGAATTAAATCAGTAAAGATTGTAAGCGAAAAGACAATTAGCTTAGACAAGTGGTCTCAGTAATTGTGGACAACCGAATGGGGCATTCCGGGGTGGCTGTCTTTCCTAACAGGCGTATGGATATATTTTGGTTACTGGTTTCTCACCATGGGAAGAATGGCGCATCCTTTTCACGGCGCAGTTCATGGTGGTGGCGTCTAGCAAACAAGAACGTTAGGATAAATATGATGCGTAACTGTCCCCGACCGTGAATGCGTCAAATGCGTCATTAGAAAAGAGGAATTTTAGTGTCTCGCGACAATTTTTCTGCGAAAACAAAAATCGCTTTAGCGCAAAGGTCGGGCTACTTGTGTTCAAGGCCCGACTGTCAAAGGATAACCATAGGACCATCCGATGAATCTACTGACAAAGCAGTTAATGCGGGAATAGCTGCACACATTACTGCAGCAGCACCAGGGGGGCCTCGATTCGATGGCAGTATGTCGGATGAAGAAAGATGTTCCATCAATAATGGAATCTGGCTCTGTGCATACTGTGCTAATATTGTTGATAAGGTTTTCGCTTTTCTTGGATTAATGCCACGACTGTAGCAGGAAGTCGTGAAAATATGTGGAAAGTTAAGAGTAAATATCTAGTGATTTTGAAAATGTCTCGATATAGATAGATGTATCGTAAACGGTAAATAGTGCGTCATAGAGTAAACAAAAACCGTCAAATGACGGTTCGTTCTGAATTATAGATTAGTCTGTTTTTTGCATTCCGCTGGTAGCTTACCTGACCAAGGCAACAAATCTTCAAGAAAAGATAGGCTTTTATCATCTTCATGCTTTGGGATCTCACTCAGTAGATGTTTAAAGTAGTGATACGGCTTAAGATTATTGGCTTTAGCAGTCTCAGCAATGCTGTAAGCGATGGCACTCGCTTTAGCACCATGGATCGTATCAATTAAGTGCCAATTACGTTTGCCAATGCAAAAGCCTCTTATCACGGATTCTGTAGCATTGTTATCTAGAGGTACATCCCCATGATCAAGAAATACTTTCAAATAGCGCTCTTGATTAAGGCAGTATAAAAGACCTTTGCCCGTTTCAGATTTTTCAGGGACTTCATTAACCTGTAATTTTGCCCATGCAAAGAAGGCCTCCACTTGAGGCTTCACGATGAGATGCCTTTGCCGTACTCGATCCTCATTTGAGCACTCTGAAAGGTCATTGTCAAGTTTATAGATGGCTGCTATCTGCTTTAAAGCCTCATAGGCTAGGGTGCCTTTGG
>Ga0209639_1002383_pt1 | contig 14904 bp, 11 predicted proteins | sample EPASupsiteHSE605_FD_187268 | JGI IMG/M metagenome (GOLD analysis project Ga0209639, IMG submission 187268) | Bioremediated contaminated groundwater from EPA Superfund site, New Mexico - Sample HSE6-05 (SPAdes) (version 2) | ecosystem: Environmental > Aquatic > Deep subsurface > Groundwater >...
CCTCCAGTGCAGCCGGGACGGCCACATCCGCATAGTAGAAAACCGGGCGGATACCTGTAATCTGCTCAAGCCTTGAGACAACGGAAGCATCGCTATTGGAGAGATTATCGGCGATTACCACTTGATCGCCGCCACGCAGTAGCTCCACTGCCGTATGAGAGCCAATAAATCCGGTGCCGCCGGTAAGCAATATGGTTCTGTCCATTCTAATCTTCCCTTATTAATTAAATTTACGTAGCAATTCTTTCAATTCCGTAGAATTATCTGTTTATAATACTGCATGAAAAGGACAAAAAGCGCTGCCAGTTGTTTTCGATAAAACCATAAACCGAACAGAAACAGTATGGCAGACAAAATACTGCTGATAAGGATGTTTCCATCGTAAATACAGTTTCCACCTGCCAGAGCGCTTAATACAACAATAGAAAATATGATATATTTATAGCTATACACAGGGGAATAGTATTTTTTAGCGAGAAATGTTCGGATGATAAATACGGTAAGCCCCCCAAGCAGTGCCGCAATCGCTGCCCCTACACTTCCCCAGATGGGTATTAAAACTATGCAGAAAAGAACTGTTATGGCTACACCGGCTGCGTTATAGATAAAATGGAGGAAAGTCTTTTTGGCAATATTAATTCCAATTCCCGTAATTTCACCAAACATCAGGAGAACGGGTGATAGAACCATAATAGGTAAAAATGTTGTAATATTTCTATAATAACTACCCAGAAGCCATACAAATAGATGCTGGAATGAGATCAATATTGCTGCAATACCGGTTATGATGCAGACAACACAGCGATGAAGCCGATCAATTTCTTCTGGTTTATCTTTATAATTTGCATAAACATAAGGCGTCCATACGAGGGAAAAACCGCTTTGTGCAATGGTGACTACTGACGCAATTGTTGCTGCAGAAGCAAAAATGGCAACTGAGGTATAATCCGTATATTCTTTCAGAAAAAACTTTGGTGCATTTTGAGTGATTTGATTGATGACAACCACTAGCATCAATGGCCACCCGAACGCAAAAGATTCCTGAATTAGTGCTCTTTTTGTGCCGGCTCCACCTTTAAACAAAATATATCGCTTGCTGAATAACATCGTCAGGAAAATTAGGGCAATATTGAAAACAGTCGTAAAGATGAGGGCACTTTTGTAGTCGACCATTCCAAATAAAGCTGGGAGAATAAAAATGACCTTGTTTACTAAAGAACAAACTAATGCAAAACTGGTATAGCGAAACGCTTCATCCGTCATTCGATAGCGGACCAAGATGTAACGTTCAATTGTGTACGAGCAAAGAGAGATCACCAGCATTGAAAACACCGATCGTGTTTTCTCACCGACAATTGCAAAAGAAACCGCTTCTCTGAATGGCAATATAATAACTGCACCAGCTGTGATGATTCCAAGACTGATTATAATAGATTTGGTCCAAAGAAATTTTCTTTGTCTATCATCAATTTCATTGAAAAGCCGCATATAGCCGTGATCTAGTCCAAAACAGAATAGCGGATAGGCGATTGATACGACACTATTAAACAAATTAATCTTTCCCAGCTCATCTGGTAAAATGATTCGTGTCGATATAGGGACTACAACCAGACCAATCAATGTGGTAATCCAGCTTGCCAATGAAAAGCCTATTATCGATGAAACCAGGCTCTCTTTGCCGTTTTTCTTCATGCTTTTCTCCTGATTTTTATTTCCACAGGGATATATAGTATTCCAATACTTCTGATTTTTGGATAATGTTAAGAGCTTGCAACAGCTGAATGTGGATAGGATGATAATACTCATTGATACTTGGGTTTCTAGGAGCAGCCGTCAGATGATTTAAACAGTAAAGACTGGTAATTCCATTATCATACAGAGGTAAGATTTTGATTAAAGTCTCGTATCCGTTATCAAACAACTTTTTTACTTCACTATCATTTCTTATGACCGTCAAGTCATATAAACCGATCAATGAAAACATAAATCCGTTCAAAATCAGTACTTGCTTCGGTGCCGGAAACTCCTCATAAAAAGGCAGATTATCACCAATATAAGTCAGTACACCGTGATTCTCTGCTGTTTTATAAAACGGAAGGATTGCCCGCTTGGCAACTTCATAATACTCTGCTTTACCCGTTGATTGGTACAGTCTAGAAAGGAGTGCAATTCCTTCCCCTTGTCCCATTGCAGAGCAAAAGGGAGCTCGCATCCATTCTGAAACATGGCTTAAATAAAAATCATAATGATATTCCCACGCACCACTTTCACGGTTTTGATTTTCCACCAGCCATATACCAACGTTTTCCGCACGATGGAGAAATTTCTCGTTACTGGAATGAAGATAAAAATTATATAGACAGAGACCGTGCTGTGCGATAGTGATTGGAATGTAACGGTATTCTCCATTGAACCACGCATTCGGAATTCCATTGTCGTCAAAACGGCAAATTGTTTTATAGACATTTTTAAATTCTTTTTTCGAGTCATAAATCAAGGTTGGGAAAAAAGAAAGTGCTTGATAAGGCTTACTTTCTGATGAATTCAAAATATTAACGGCACTGATTGTGGGGCATAGATTTTTCATGTAAAAACGATATGGCTTGGCGTAAAGGAGACGGTAAATTCCCCGACTAATTTTTCTTCCACCGTGAGCAAGTTTTTTTACTTGCTTTTTGATTGACATCCCTATTTTCACCCCTCAGTTTTGTTAAAAAATGAATCAAGATCAATTGCGCGAAGCCGCCAATCTGCGCTTGTGCACTCTTCGCTCTTGACCACCAATCTGGATGAATTTAAGCGCAAGCCGAATCGTTGCCCTTCGAAAAAGCCCAAACGAAGTAGCATAGCACATTCAGCAGAGCCTGGTTTGATCATGGGAAAAAAGAGACAGGTACTACATTTCGAAAAATCTACGAGCAAAGATGCAAGAATTGTAGTCTGGTCAGTCTCTGTATCAGGATTTAAAAACCAATCAACTATGGTGATATAGCCCATTAAACTTTTTTTGTATATCAGATATCCATACAAAATACCATCACTTCTGAGTACTCTATAACGATATCCATCAGCCCCGGTATTGTCTATTTTCCATTGAAAATAGGATTTTGATCGTTTAATAGAAACATATTTTCCTTGCTGATTTATGACTGAAATTTCTTCCTCTGTGAAGGGACAAGTTTTATATTCAAATATCTGTTCCAAAAAGTTTATTTTACAGGCACGTCTAATTTTACCTGGTATGTTGTGTTCACATTCCAAGGCATTACTTCCCACAAGATGTAATTTCATGGCCAGAATAACGCCTGGTCGCTGAATCAAAACATATGTGATATACTCACCCAGATCACGCCAACCAAGTTTTATAAACCCGTGATAGGAGTTTTTATTGGGGAAACCAAACAGCACAACATGTTGATCTTTGTAATATTGCTCCGCTTCTTTAATAATATGACTGAATATGCCATAACCCTGTGCTGCAGGCAAAACCGCTGTATCACAGCTTTGTATTCCCGTTAACTGTGTCTCGCACATATTCAGCAAGCATCCCAAAAAAGCATTTGTTCCGACATATTTCCCATCCAATTTATATAAGAATATTTCTTTGGAAAGGGAATATGGATTTAACTGATGCTTATAGATATACCGCCGATATGATACTCTGTTTTGAAAGGTTTTTATAAAAATACGATAAGCAGTTTTGTATAAACCGTCTGTTGTTTTCATAAGATCACAATAATCGTTAGTGACCACTGTAAAATACCACCGATTCTTCTCATCATGAATTGACAGAAAAATATCTCCTGTATTGGGTAATAGCGCACTTTTATAGTACACAAATGAATGAAGTGCTCTGTCGTCGAATAGGTTAACAGCAGACTCAATTCGCCAAGATTCTCCAACACTGTCTGAACAAGCCCAAAACAGTTCAAAGCGGTCCTTATCTCCTTTCTTCCTAAGGGCAAACAAACCAATAAGACTCTTATCGGAATTGTTTGCCCCACAGCTTTTGCTGAAGCCCTCTTTATACGCAACAGCAATATGCCAAATGGTCATTCCTTCCGGTACCCCTGTACATGCAAGGTGGCCATTGGAATACCAATCCAAACCATTACAGCTTGAAGAAAGCGTCAATATGCCACCAAATTCAGTTGTAAGGGTTACATGATATTTCCATATTATTGTATTTTCATCTACGACGACCGCCGGTGATATCAGTGAATCTGTCATGGAACGTTCGATCAATTTCGGTGTTTCCCACTCCGCCCCATCACATGATCTTGTGAGATAAGTCTTTTGCTCGGTAATGCCATCTTCAAACACGGTATCTCTGTAAATAACATGAAGAGTATCTTGAAAAACGAATATACAGGGGTCGGAGATGTGATTTTTTATTCCCCTATACTGTGGAAAGGCAAGAGGTTGCCGACAGCCGGGATGTGGCTCTAGGGTATAGCAGTTTTCACCGGAGTAAATACAAGGGTTTTCATATGTATCCGTTGAATAAGGATATGGCGTACAGACCATCCACAATTTATTCCGCCATTCGACAAGATCTGGATGGACGGCTTGTCCGGAACCATCATAGGTGTCCAGCTTTAGACGGGGGACACTATCATACTGTGCCCTTAATTGTTTTTGATTGCAATTGCGAATCAAGCCTGCCATCCATTTAGGAAGCTCTTGATTCAAATAAGCATAATAAAAAATATAGATATAACGACTAATATTGTGTGATATTAGTACTTTTTTCCCTTTTTGTATCAAGCTTTCACCCATTGTTCAACTCTCCATATTCATACGTTGTTCTTTGGAACAGAAGCGACCATTCACGCTTTTCCAGTCAAAGAATCCACAAAATTTTTATAATTAATCACGCAGTTATATTTTGTTTCCCATGTTTGTCTAGCCGCATGTCGATATCTTACCACATCATCAGAAGACAACTGGCAGAATTGCTCAAACTTCTCTGTCAATTCGTTCAAATCGAAACTGCCGCGCAATAACCATCCATTTTTTTCATTTTCTACAATTTCGGATATTCCACCAATATTGGGAGCAATGATGGGAATTCCAAAGGAAATAGCCTCCATAATGGACACTGGGATTCCCTCTGATGTACTGGTATTTACAAAAAGGTCAACACATTCATGCTGATAATAATCAAAAATCTGATTATTTTCCATTTGGCCCTTAAATTCGCAGATCACATTCGGATAATCCAACGTCATTTTCTTTATCTGTGCAAGCAATGGACCATCTCCAAAATGTGTCCAATGAACTTTTGCATTATGTACGTTCGCAGCTGCCTTGAGAATGAAATGAATCCGCTTGAGTGGAATGACTGAAGAGCAGGATACCAAATGCAACTCTCCAGGGTGTTTCTCATATTTATGCAAACCATGATCCAGAGTTCCCAACCGCGACACGCATAGCTTTTTTTCGTTGAATTTTCCAACTTCAAATTTACTTTTGATCTGTCTGATGCCATCTTCAGATATGCTGTAAATGCAATCCAGACGCTCCACTATATATTTTTGCATAGTAGTATACATATGATTTTCCTTGCGCTCATACAGATCGTAGCCATGACATCTTGTAATGGCCTGTACATTGCTCAAAGCCTGAGATATTTTGATCGCTGCCAGTGCCGTGCTGGTCATCCAGTAGGAGTAAATGACGATTCGCTCCTCGCCCCTATACTTTTCATTAATAAGTTTTGCGACATAGTCAGTAATACAATACGCTTTGCTGATGAAAGAGGCCAACTGAGCCGCTCTTTCAACGGTAAATTGTCTTTCACGTATCAGTCGGTAAGTTTCCTGCCGGAACTCACTTGTCATCATGGCAGTGATTGCACCTAACAATCTGGCAATTTTTTTATTCTGAAAAAAAAGATTTTGCGGCTTGAGAATGATGACATTTTCCCGATGCAAAGTCTGCAATTTTCTTATAGTACCAGTTGTACCACAGAATGTAGGAATTATAACTAGTTCCTCGCTGTGATAGGCGATTTCCTCATTTAAAAATGTCTCCGCATAGGAATATGGAAATCTTTCCGTCAGTAAAATCGTCAGCATCGTCTGTTGCCCCTTCGTATCGATAGTTGAATAAGTTTTCCCGAAAATGCGATTATAATTAACGTAGTTAGATTCGTGACACTGAGTGCATTGATGAGCCAAGTTAAGCAACTCGCACGGGGGATATAAACAATCCAACGGACAATAATGAAAATTAAAACATTGCTCCACCATATGCGATTAGCCTGCATGTTCCCCAGCTGGAATAGTGCATAACCCAGCAGTGTGTTACCAATGAAAACACCCCAATAGCCAAAGTCATAATACAACTCTGCGATATAGCAACTCCCCATTCCCTTCCCAGCCAGCAGACTATTTGGTGAAAGGAAGTAAAACAACGTTGTGCCAAGAGAATTTCCTGTGAAAGCATACGCTTTTGAATATAATGAGGCAAACTGTGGAACTCCTAATAATTCTGCTATTCCATTTTGTGTTATATAATAATACAGACTTCCAAATGTGTATGGAACCGCCTGATGCCATATAGCATTCCGATACTCAACAACCAATGCAATTACATTGACCTGCGTGCCTTGCGACTCAAAAAAACTTCGAATAGCCTCTACGGCTCCCATATTATAGGAATTTCCATATCGAATACTTCCGATTGCTGTCATCAGGATCAAAGAAAAAGGTATAAGCAGGTATACAAGTATTTTCATTTTTTTAGTGATCCAAGCTTTTTCTCCGTTGCGTAGGGCTCTTGTGTTCGCAAAAATCATGCAATAGCCCAACATTATTATATCCAATACAAAGATATTACGTTGCCCGCCGAGCAGAGAAACGCACGAAACCAACATAAACAAAAATATAGGAAGTCCCATTTTTTCCCGATTCTTATTTGTGGCAAATAGTGTGCAAAATGCAACAATATTCATATTCCCGATCAATTGAATTGGATAGGGAATAGAAGAAGAATAACTCAGATAGTAGGCGACATATGATTCCTGTAGGGTATTCAGCCCGACATCTAATGTCTGCAGAAATTTTAATATAATGCTGATGTAAAATAGTACGGTAGCAAACTTTTGAACTCCTCCGATATAATCCGATCTTCCAAAAATATTTCCAGATTTTATGACCTGTATTCCTTTTCGGCGAGTACAATTATAAATAGCTGCACCAACAAGAAGACCAATCAGGGAGAGGGTCAACATCTGCACAACTGATTTTCGTATTATATCAGAATAATCTGACAACCATTGTTCTCCACTTAGCAATTTTAAAGTAACGTTGCTCAACATGAATGTATTAAAGGTGAGAAGAAACAGAATAAAGACCGTGGATCCGTTCTTTATTCTTATGGCATAGCATATACCCATAATTATTATCAGCACATCCACCAGAATCAAGGCGTCGTACCCGCTGTAGGCATAGTACACAAGACACAGGATAATGTTGAAGATGATAATATTAAAAAACAATGAATTATTTCTCATCATTTTCTCTTTCTAAATTTAAGTATGTAATAACTGGTGAAAAAGTTACCCATATGTCATAGTTGTATTTTGCATGATTACGAATAGATCGGGCAACAGCTTCTCGGCTCTCTGAGCCATACACATTATCATAGAACTGCACGATTTTATTCACATCAATTGGCGTTTCATCGGAGGGGATGTAGCACTTATAAGGATAGTCGCTATCAAAGGCAGTGTCGTTTGCTGTGCAAATCACAGGTAAACCCTTGGCGCAGTATTCAACAGTTTTAAGATTAGACTCCCGTGCCAGCTTTTTTCGGAATCCGGCCAGGACCGAAATACCGATATCACAATGTTCATACATTTGTTCAAGCGCCTCACCAGACATTTTCCCATGAAGCAAAACATCGTCCTGCAATTGCAATTTCTCAACCAGCTGCCTATAACGCCATGTTTCCGCTCCGTCGCCGACCAAGTGCAGCATAATTTTACGCGTATTTCCAGCTGCATAATACCGGGCGAGGCCTTCAATCAGGCGATCATACCCATGCCAGGGCGCCATCAGGGCCACAGCCAACAGATGGATTGTATCACCAGCTCGGCTACCATAGATTGGCTTGATCATATCAATATCTACACCATTTTTTATCATAATGCATTCCTTGTGGTACAGTGGCTCACTGCGTAGCACAACGACAAATCTATCGATGTATCTGGCTGTTGGATAGCGATACAGCCTGTCGCAGAGCAATTTCGGAATACCTTTAATACCCTGTTGTAATAATTCCGCTTCATAGGGATAAGTAGGGATTTCCATCAATATATGGTTGATTGTACTATGCATACGGCGTACCATTCGCAAGACATACGGGCAAAAGAATTGAAATCGAATATAGCAACAATCGTATTTTCCCTTTGTGTCCGCAGCATAAGCACATATCTTTTTTCTCAATGAAAGTTTCCCCTCATCACCGAAGGAAATGATTTGACGCGATGTCTCATCTTCTTGAACAATCCCATTATCATAACGGGCGATAAGCGTAACATTATAGCCTGCAATGCGGAACACTTTCATTTGGTTCCGTATTTTTTTGTTGACACCACTGGATAATTCAGCTGCATTTTCAAATGAGACATATAGCAATTTCATATATGGCCTTTCCTTTTATATTAAGTTTCCGAACACCCATTCAAGTTTCAAAATTTAATCCTTACGCTGATATTTCCCGTTACACATGAAATTATTAAGACTCAGCTCAGGGAATTAATGAAATGATTGTGCTTGGCCAGATAGAACTCTTGCATAAACTCCGCCGTATTTTTAATATCATATCCATTTTGTGTGATTTGCTTGGAAACATCAAATCTCTGATACGTCTTAATACATTTGAGAATCTCTGTCGCCCACTGAGATGCAGAAAGTTCCAGAGATAAGAATTTCACATGCCCAGTAATATCCATTTCTATTGTTACTTCTGTCGAGGTGAACACTGGCAGGCCACTAGCCTGTGCTTCGATTCCTACAACCGGAAGTCCTTCATATAGGGAAGGAAGCAGGAAAACATCCATTGCCTGCATCAGACGATCTACATCCTGCCGTACACCCAAAAACATAACAACATCTTCCAAACCCAGTCGCTTAACCCGTTCCTTTACCTCCTGCATTAATTCACCTTCACCAACAATAACCAGCAGACTATCCGGAATGATTTTGTGAAGTGCCTGAAAAATGTCAATTAAAAATATATGATTTTTTTCTTTTTTAAATCTTGCCACATTTCCAATTATTAACTTTCCCTCAATTCCAAGCTCCGCTCTCACCATCGCAGAGATATCCGGACGATAGCAGAATTTTTCTACATTCACACCATTTTTCATAATTGTCACATGGCCATTTTGAATATCTTCTTCGGAAAAAATCCAATGAGCGGCCATCTCAGAACAGGCAAAGTAATCAGTTGCGACACTGGGAACAAGCCGGTGAAGAAAATCTGTCACTTTCCCCGCCATGCCTGGCCGTGCCTGAGTTAGATGGCTGTGAGCGATGCAACAGGTAACATTGCCGAACTTTTTCGCAATCGGCATATAGATTGCCGCCGTATTTGTCATATGACCGTGTATAACATGATATTCTTTGTGCTCACGAAAAAACTCTTTCAAGGCGTATATATATATGAATAAACGAAAGTAATATGTCTTATTCCCGTTTCTGATCTGTGGCATTTTATAAATTCTACCGCCCAAACGTCGGATCTCATCATCAAATATCCCATCAAGCCCCTTATGCGTCAAAAAGTCGAACTGCACCTTATTCCGGTCTATATTACGGTACAGGTTCATAATCAATGTTTCAATTCCACCGGGGTTCATTAGCCCAACAACCTGTAAAACCCTTATTGGCTCCTCCATAACATCCACCTTCATTTTACAGTTTAATATTATTGATTTGAGTTTTGAAACAAAAATACACATTATATTCCTATCAGATACTTAAACCATACTCGGTGCGAAGTCAAACGTCTCAAGTAGTTTGTCGAACATACATGACAAGTATATTGTTTTTTTATATACAACGGTAAAAAGTTTTATTTACGCTACATTTCACTTTTGCACTTAAAGTATGGACATAAAAATCTTCTAGACATTGGTTCAATCAGCGCTCTACTACATTCCTACATGTAGTCATTATATTGTCAGTTTTCCTTTATCCACCTTTGACCACTTCGAGCGCTATAGTCGCCAATAACTAAATCCAATCCGCTCAACTTCAGTAATTTTAAATAGGCCCTTAACATCAATCAATATTTTCTCGTTTTGCGGAACTTTCCGATATAGTTCATTCAATTGTTGCATCCCAATTTTCTTGAATTCATTGTGAGCAACAGCAAAGATGATACAATCTGCACCACTTACTGCTTCTATTTCCTGTAGCTCCACATTATATTCGCGCTTGGCATCCTCTTTACTTGCCCAAGGATCAACAACGACAGGGGAAATTCCATATTCGCCTAATCGCTTGATTATGCAGTCTACCTTTGAATTTCGCGTATCTGGGCAGTTTTCCTTGAAAGTCAGTCCTAAAACGGCAACTTTTGAGTACTTTGGTGATTTTCCGGCGAGAATCATCTTTTTGATCGCGGCATCTGCAATAAAAACACCCATGCCGTCATTTACTTTTCTCCCGGCAAGGATAATCTGGCTGTGATAACCAAGCTTTTCCGCTTCATAGGTAAAATAATACGGATCCACGCCGATACAATGGCCCCCGACAAGACCGGGACGGAATCCAAGTGCGTTCCATTTCGTATTCATGCCGTCAATTACTTCGTTGGTATCAATTCCCATGCGATCAAAAACCATTGCCAATTCATTCATGAAAGCAATGTTAATATCACGCTGACTGTTTTCAACAACTTTAATCGCTTCAGCGGTCCTAATGTTACTGACCGGATACGTTTTTTCAATTACCAGATTATAGACATTTTGAATTTCCTTAAGTGCCGCTAAATCTATTCCTGAGACAACCTTACAAATGTTATCGAGACGATGCAATTTGTCACCCGGATTAATTCGTTCGGGACTATAGCCCACTTTAAACTCAGTTCCGCATTTAAGTCCAGACTCTCTTTCTAAAATTGGAATGCACACATCTTCTGTTACTCCCGGATAGACGGTCGATTCATATACGATAATTGATCCCTTTTTTAAATGCTTTCCTACGGTGACCGAAGAACTAATAATGGGAGATAGATCAGGCGTTTTGTCAAGATTTACCGGTGTTGGAACTGTCACAATTAAAAATTTCGCTTGCTCTAGTGCATCTGGATTTGATGTAAATTGAATGGCCGTGGATTGGATCATGCTATTACCCACCTCTTGTGTGGGATCTATTCCTGCTTTATAGAGTTCAATTTTATTTATATTTGTGTCATATCCAATCACATCAATCTTATTAGCAAAAGCTACAGCTATCGGCATACCAACATAGCCGAGGCCAACTAGCGCCATTTTTTCTTCCCGGTTAATTAATTTTTCGTAAAGTGACATTTTTACACTATCCTTCGATTATTTTCTATAAAGGCTTTGGCATCATGAAAATAAAAAAATAACTTTCTTCTCTTTGATAAAACTTATTTTCTCGTTTTCCTATGGCTTGTTCTCTGAATTTATGTATGCATTTCATAACACTCAAATAATAAAACAGTACATTTATTATTCACTCCATATCTTTGTATATCAAATCTCCAAATACTTTGTTTATAATACTAATTCTAAACACTTTAATAGCAGGATTAAAAAATCTAGTCAATTTAATACTATGATTGTTCTGCGCGGCAATTTCTCTTACCATTTCTGTCGTGCAAACATAACTAGCATTTTGTGGATAAAATATTCCACTTGAATCTTTATCAATTAATTTCTTAATAAATTGGCAGAGAACATTTATTTCAATCATACTTCTTTTATTTTGAAAATCTGGAAATATCGGTAATTTTGTGGCCCAGTTAGTAAGCGTCTGATAATTGCCCTTACATCCTTTCCCATAAACCATAGGTGGGCGAATAATCGAAATCAAAAAATCGTCTGTCGATAATTCGCGGATAAGCATCTCTGCTTGCAATTTTGATTTACCGTAATTACTTTTTGGATTAGGAACAGTGTCTTTAGTAATAATTCCAAATACAAGACCATAAATACTCATTGAACTAAGATATATAAATTGTTTAACACCATCTGCTTTTGCTTTTATTACAGTTTCAACAGCCAAATCACGGTTGATATTATAAAACAAATGAGCATTCTGTTTGTTCTCTTTTATGTGAGCAATTCCTGCTACGTGATAAACCGTATTATACTTGCCGAAATTCGTATTACGCCATGTTCCATCTATCATATCGATTGTATCGACCTGATACTCTTCAGGCCATTGCTTCATATAATTTTCAAAAGAGATGCCAATATAGCTGTTTGCACCCGTAATAAGTATCTTTTTCATTTACCTAAATCCTCTTTTTCTGCTTCTTTCTTCTCGAGTTCACCTATTCCACCCTCGACGAATCCATCGCGCTTCAGTACCGCCATAACCGTTCTCCAGAAGCATTTCCAATCCATTTCAAAGCTTAAATTCGCAATGTACTCGCCGTCATATCCTGCTTTATTAGCAATTTCAATCATATCTCGACCATTTATTTGTGCCCAACCTGTTAGTCCCGGCAGGATATCGTTTGCGCCGTACTTATCGCGCTCTTCAATTAAGTCATATTGGTTCCACAGTGCAGGGCGTGGGCCAATAATACTCATTTGGCCTGCTAGTATATTGAATATCTGCGGCAATTCGTCAAGCGATGTTTTTCGCAGAAATTTTCCAACTTTAGTTATGTACTGTTCAGGATTACTGAGCATATGTGTTGGAGTATCATGCGGCGTACTCATTTTCATGCTGCGAAACTTCCAGATGTTAAACTGCTTTTTATTTTTGCCGATGCGTTTCTGTTTGAAAATTACAGGTCCCGGATCGGAAACTTTGATGGCAATTATTATTACCAGGAAAATTGGAGACAGAAATATAATGCCATAAAGCGACAGCACAATGTCAAGAAATCGTTTAACAAACGTTTTGTACATATATCGTAATCCTTATATTAAATGTTTATTTAAATAGCAATATACACAAGCTGATACAAAAAAAGTCTAAAATGCAAATATTATGTACAACTAGCTTTGTAACTTGTCCTTGCTTTAATCAACTGCATGAACAACCGTGCCTGTTTCAATTTTGTTAAATGGTTTTATATAAGCGTTTTTCTTAACTGTAGCTCCGCTGTCAATGTGGCAGTATTCGTCTACTGTCGCATTGGGGTCGATGATGGAACCAGAGCTTATGATGCAGCCATTTGCTATCTTTGAATTTGTTCCTACAATGGCTTTCATCTCTACTATCGTACCCGCTCCTATGACTGCGCTTGGGCTAACCGTAGCCATTGGGTGAATCAATGTTGGAAGAATAAAGCCTGCACTTTCCAGCCGTTGCATCCAAGCCGCTCGAAGAGTACAATTTCCAAATGATGGCAGCGCGATCGGATATTGATTAACGTATTTTTTATAATTTTCGCAAGTATCTATGGCAAGTGTTTTATTCGGGTCATCATCAAGAAAGGAAATGTTTTGAAAAACACCTAAGGCATCTGCAGTCTCCTTGACAACATGCCCCTGGCTGCCAGCACCGAGGATGAGGAGATTCATGCGCTTGGCCTTGGATAAGATAGATGTAAATGGTTGCTGATAACCTGCGCTGTACTTTTCCAACACATTGACTTTTTCAAGGTGGGGCAAAAGATACTCAGCAAATTTTTTTTGGATCTCTCCGATTTGCTTAATGCCTACATAGGAACCGATTGTATAGAGATCAACATCCGATTCAATGCAACGGCGGATAAAGGCGCTGCGGAGTTGATTCGCTGTAAGACTGTCGTCGATGCTATACTTCTTATTAATTGAAAACAGCAAGTTTTGAAGAAGGTGCGCACCGGCAACTGAGTGCCCTCCATTAACAAGAAAGCAGTCAACGTCACGATAAAACCCAAGGTGCTCTTTCAGTAACCTTATTACATGCGGCGGAATAGGGAGCGTTCTCCCACCGTCTGCCGATATTATATTAAATTTATTGGGTTCAGCGTTTTCTCCCCTTGAAAGGATATTGCTGATATTCAGAGTGCCCAAATCCAAGTCTAAATCACGAATGCGCAGCGCCGTTGCTTCGCCGACGGTTAAGCCCATGTGCAGGCACAGATATGCGGCAAGTTTGCGAGGCTCTACATCTTCGGTGAGTGCTTTTTCAATTGTCAGGCACTGGCTCTCAGTTAACATCATAACGTACCTTCTCCCCGGTTTATAAATAAGAACTCATATGACAATGCCTGAATGAACCTAACGCAGGATAAGCCATATTCCGTTCGCATTCTCATAATTAACAATTATTTTATTTCTCCCATAATAACACACAATAAAATGAATTTCTACATAAATAATAATTTTTTTCAAGTCAAATTTGCGTAAAATAATTGATTTATATCATTATTCAATTTATTATCTTTGTATTTTAGGATGCATGGACAAATAAGCATCGAAATTCTATTTATATTACAGGAGAAGTCCGAGGAATTAACCCGGACTTCTCCTCGTTGTCAGTGTCCATAATAATATGCGATTTTCATTTTATTATGGACACTGACATGCTTTTTATGTTATCCACACAAACCGTAACTTGCACGATAGGCAAATAAAAGTTTTATACTTTGCAATCATGTAGCTTGCTGTTTTCTACGACAAACTCAATGACCGACTGCTTGGAGATCTTCCAGACACGGCCAAAGCGTATACCCTTCAGCTTACCGGTGTTGAGC
>Ga0209639_1002385_pt1 | contig 14897 bp, 11 predicted proteins | sample EPASupsiteHSE605_FD_187268 | JGI IMG/M metagenome (GOLD analysis project Ga0209639, IMG submission 187268) | Bioremediated contaminated groundwater from EPA Superfund site, New Mexico - Sample HSE6-05 (SPAdes) (version 2) | ecosystem: Environmental > Aquatic > Deep subsurface > Groundwater >...
GGAACCCTTAACTGCATCAATCATCCCGAGTTGAAGCAAATAAGCAACTGCCTCTTCTCGAGAAAGGCCGACTTGATCCATGAGGAGCTTAATTTTATCTCCCTCTCCCTTTCCCTCGGCTTCGCGGAGGAGTAGCGTGGCCTTAGCTTTTCCTTCTGCTGTCAGAATAGCCACCTTTTTGGCCGCTTTCGCGTCCTTCAGTGACTTCTGATATTCTTTTTCAGCATTGAGGATGAGCTGGCGCTGTTTTACCAGGTCGTCACTCAGAACGAAATCAAGAATAGTCACTTCTTTTTGAGGATTTGTTAAAACGACTCCCCATTTTTTTATTGCCCTGTTGATGTCCTTAAATGCTTCTTGAGCGATTCTACTTCTTTCGCTTATATTCACCATAGCTTCATCTAGAAGCATGCCGGCGAATGTCCTGCGATAAGTTGCCTCCGCACGATCTATGGATGCTTGCTCGTAGTTATCTACAGCATAGGTTGCCATGATCGGGTCAAAAACTTTTAAAATCAGTTGAATTTTGACTATTGCTGAAGCATCTTTGAATTCAACTAAGCTGGGGTCTCCTGGATTTCCGTCATCTATGCCCATGGTAACGAGAATCTTTTTGTCCGCGCAGAAAAGTTTATTGCGGACAAACATTAATGGTTTTATGGGAAACCATAAAAATCTCAATCCTGGATCCCATATTTCTTTTGTCGTTCCCTTTCCCGGGAAGTTTTTTTCAATCACCCAGCGGAACGGGGGGTTTACATACTTTATGGCCAGCGACAAATAAATAATCACTAGCCCCAAAATTGCCAACAAAATAGAAAGTCCTACACTCATTTCATGTCTCCTCTTGATGTGAGATTCCAGAAAAACTAAAATTGTCAAAGAGCCCCGAAAGGCTCAATCGTAAGTTCCAAAGCCTTGTTATTCACTACAAGTGGTAACGAGAAATAGTAGCATAAAACTGCTAAAAAGTCAAACGATATTATCCTCCTTTGGCGGATGGAGGAGTTTTCTTGAAAATTCTGCACGAATGTCTTAAATAAGCCAAAAGATGCTCAATTTGACAATATTTCCAACGGATGGTAATATTTAGTCAGGAAAGAAGCAGATGAAGGTTCGCGCGAGCGGACTTTTTTAAATAATAGGGGTCAATATATATAGATTTTATTTAATAAATAATTAGTAAGGAATAACTATGGCGAAAAGAAAAAAAGCGAATGACAACCAAGACGCCTCCTCAGGGCAGGGGGATTTTGGCAATGCGATTGCGGCTATTTGCGAAGAAAAAGGCATATCTAAGGACAAGGTGATTGAAACAATCTCTGCGGCGCTGGCAGCTGCCTATAAGAAAGACTATGGGAAAAAAGGCCAAAACATCAAAGCAATCTTCAACGAAGTAGGCGGGGATACTAAATTTTTTCTGGTCAAGGAAGTGGTGGATGAAACCATGAGAGAGTTTGTGGCTGACGAGGAAAAGGAAGAGGAAGGAGAAATCAAGAAAAAGGGAGTCAAAGCTAAAAAAGAAGAAGTCGCCGCGGAAGTGGTTGGAGACGAGGAGGAAAAATTACCTCGATTTAATCCTGAAAGAGACCTGACCTTGGAGGAAGCGAAAAAAATCAAAAAAGACGCCAAAATCGGAGATGTGATTGAAATTGAACTGGAAAACAAAAAAGACTATGGAAGAGTGGCGGCGCAAACTGCCAAGCAAGTTATCATTCAAAGAATTCGGGAAGCTGAAAGAGACGCCATGTACGATGAGTATAAAAACAGAGAAGGAGAAGTTATCAGTGGAGTTGTCCAAAGAATCGAAGGACGGAACGTTTTTGTGGATCTGGGAAAGTCAGTGGGAATTCTCTTTCCTTCCGAACAAATCGAACGAGAAAATTATCGCGTCGGGCAAAGGATAAAGGTATATGTGGAAAAAGTAGATGCCGGAACCAAAGGTCCTGGAATTACTTTGAGCCGAGTTAGTCCTGATATGGTGAAAAAACTTTTTGAATTGGAAGTCCCGGAAATTTTTGCCGGAACGGTTGAGATAAAAGCCATTGCCAGAGAAGCGGGCGAGAGAACTAAGCTTGCCGTGTTTTCCAGTGAGGACGGCATCGATCCTATCGGTTCATGTGTCGGACAAAAAGGAACCAGAGTGCAAGCGGTCATTGACGAACTATCCGGGGAAAAGATCGATATAATCGCTTGGAATGACGATATCGCCAAATTTATTTCCGCGTCGCTTTCTCCCGCTAAGGTTTTGAACGTAGAAGTGAATGAAGAAAAAAAAGAAGCGGTGGCAGTCGTTCCTGAAGACCAATTGTCTTTGGCCATCGGAAAGCGCGGTCAAAACGTGAGGCTGGCGGCGAAATTGACCGGGTGGAAAATTGACATCAATGGCGTGAAGGCGGATGGGGAAAAAATCGAAGACGAAGCGGAAAAAAAGCTGGAAGAAAAAGCAGAAGAAAAAAAGGCGGAAGAAAAAACCGAAGAGGCGGCCAAAGAAGCTGATAAAGAATAAAAAAGATTAATTAATAATATCAAAAATATGAACCTATTGCATGATTTGGAGCTGGGAGAAAAAGCTCCTGAACAATTCAACGTAATAATCGAAATTCCCAAGGGATCAAAAAATAAATATGAGATAGACAAAAAAACCGGGCTTATCAAACTTGATCGAGCCATGAAAACAGCCCAAGATTATCCTTTTGATTACGGTTTCGCGCCAAGAACTTATTGGGAAGATGGCGACGCGCTAGATGTAGTTGTTCTTAGTACTTATCCGCTTATCACTAATCTTTTAGTAGAAGTGAGGCCGGTTGCGATCATGCACATGGTAGACTCAGGAGACAGTGATGATAAGATTATTGCTGTTCCAGTGGCTGATCCGAGGTGGGAAGAAGTGAAGGATCTGGAAGATATAAATAAACATACCCTTAAGGAAATCAGGCATTTTTTCGAAACCTATAAAACAATAGAAGAGAAAGTTGTCGCTATTTCAGGCTATGAAGGCCGGGAAAAAGCCATGGAGGCTGTGAACAAAAGCGTTAAGCTTTATAATGAAAAATTCGGTAAATAAATTATTTTTTAGACTATGACAGAAGTTAAAAAACTGCCTAAATCAAGGATTGAATTTGAGATTTCCATTCCTTGGAACGATTGGAAAACATATATTGACCAAGCCGCGGCGGAAATCTCGGAAGAAATTAAGATTCCTGGGTTTCGTCCAGGCAAAGCACCTCGTAATTTAGTCGAGCAGAAAGTGGGTAAGGAGATGCTTCTTAATAACGCATCTGAAAAAGCAGTCAAAAAAAGTTACGTTGATTTTATCCGGCAATTAGCCAGCAAGGAAAAGTTGGAAGTTATCGGCAGTCCGAAAGTGGAAATAAAGGAACTGGCGGAGGAGAAAGAATTGAAATATTCGGCGCAAGCGGACGTTATGCCGGAAGTCAAAGTGAAGGATGGCTACAAAAAAGACATAAAAAAGATCAACGAAGATTTCGCCAAAAAGCCGATTGAAGTTAAGGACGACGAAGTTGAATTGGAGGTAGAAAAGTTAGCCAACAGCCGGGTAAAATTAGTGACTGTCAATCGGGAGGCGAAAAAAGGCGATAGCGTAGAGATTGATTTTGAAGTGTTTCAAGGCGGAGTGCCCATTGAAAATGGAACAAGCAAGAGACATAGCCTCATTTTGGGCCGGGGAGTTTTTATCCCTGGATTTGAAGAGAACTTGATTGGAAGCCGCGGGGGAGATGAAAAAGAATTCGAGCTGACTTTTCCGGAAAAATATCACAGTAAAAACTTAGCGGGGAAACCAGCGACTTTCAAGGTAAAGATAAATTTGGTCCAAGAAAGGCAAACGCCTGAAATTACGGATGAGTTTGCTAAAGCTCTTGGAAATTTTGAGAATCTGGAAGCGCTTAAGAAAAATATCCGGGAAGGATTGGAGCATGAGCAAAAGCACAAGGCGAAAGACGAAAAAAGGACCCAATACCTCGACGGTTTGGTTAGGAATTCCGAAATCGAATTGCCTGACATTTTGGTCCAGGAAGAAATAAAAACTATGCTGAATGAGTTTGAGCATCAAACGCAATCGATGGGAATGAATTTAGACGACTATCTTTCCAAGCTGAACAAGAAAAAAGAAGATTTAACAAAAGATTGGGAGCCGCAAGCCCAAAAGAGAGTCATTTCCGCCCTGGCGCTTAAGGAGATCGCTAAAGAGGAAGAAATATCGGTTGATAGCAAAGATATAGAGGCGGAGATCAACAAAATTATGCAATATTACAAGAATGTGAAAGACGCAGAAAAGAATCTTGATATGGAAAGATTGTATAACTATAGCAAGGGTAATTTGGAAAATGAAAAAGTATTTGAGTTTTTAGAAAAACTTTAATTAACTCGCAAATTATATGAAAAACCAATACCTAATTCCAACCGTCATTGAAAAAACTTCCGGCGGAGAGCGGGCTTACGATATCTATTCCAGGTTATTGAAAGATCGGATCATATTTCTCGGCGGTCCAATCGATGACGCGTCCGCTAATATTATTATCGCCCAGCTCCTGTTTTTAGCGTCACAAAATTCCAAGGAAGATATCCGGCTATATATCAATTCTCCCGGAGGACAGGTGACTTCGGCCTTGGCGATCTATGACACCATGCAATATGTCAAGCCTGATGTATCTACGATTTGCGTCGGGCTGGCGGCGTCCGCTGCCGCTCTTCTTTTGACTTCCGGAAAAAAAGGGAAAAGATTCATACTGCCGAATGGAGAAGTGCTGATACACCAGGTGATGGGCGGGACGCAAGGCCAAGCGACCGATATCGATATTCACGCACGCCACATCTTGGTCGTTAAGGACAAACTAAATGAAATTATGGCCAAAAATACCGGACAACTTTTAGCCAAAGTGGAAAAAGATACGGAAAGAGATTATTTTATGAGCGCTCAGGAAGCTAAGAGTTATGGAATAGTAGACAAAATAATCAAATAAGAGGCAATTTTCATATAAAAAAACGCCCTAGAACTAAGGCGTTTTTTTATATTTTTAAAATATTGCTCATTTCAACATATCCAGAAGGCTTTCTCCTGTCATGTCTTTGGGTTTTGCAATTTCGAATAAACTGAGAATTGTCGGAGCAATGTCACTCAAAAGCCCGGCTATTTTATTGTCTTTTTTTATTGGCTGATCGAAATGATTGTCTGGTGTTATAAACCACAGTGGCACCGGGTTTGTGGAATGTTCTGTGTCTGTCTCTCCCGTATGGCTGTTTATTATTTCTTCCACATTTCCATGGTCAGATGTTACCAAAAGGCAGCCTTTTTTAAGAAGAATGGTCTTTATGAGATCATTGAGGCAAGCGTCAACTGTCTCAACCGCTTTTATGCTAGCCTTCTCATTACCGGTGTGGCCTACAATGTCAGCGTTGGCGTAATTTACAAGGATGAAATCATATTTCTCCTTGTTCACAAACCCGACTATTTTGTCGGTTATTTCTCGAGCTTTCATCTCAGGCGCTTGATCAAAACTGGCTACGTCAGTAGATGGAATGATGACTCGGTCTTCTTTGGCGAAAGGTTCTTCATTTCCTCCGTTAAAAAAATAAGTTACGTGCGCGAACTTTTCTGTTTCAGAAATCCGTAGTTGGGATAGTTTATTCTTGCTGAGAACCTCTCCTAAACAATTGGTTATTTCTATCGGAGGATAGGCCACTTCAGTGGGGAGATCATCCTCGTATTGGATCATGGTCGCGAAAAACAAGTTTTTTATTTCTTTCCGTTCAAACTTGGAAAATCCAGGAAGAACAAAGGATTGAGTGATCTGGCGCGCCCGATCTTCTCTAAAATTGAAAAATATGACCGAATCGTTTTCTTTTATAAGAGCCACAGGCCTGTCGCCTTCATAAACAACAGCGGGCTCGATGTATTCATCGAAAATTTCTTTTTTGTAGGAGTCTCGCAAATATTGTTCGGGATCGGTAATCCTTATCCCTTCTCCGGACACCATGGAAGCATAGGATTTTTTGATGCGATCCCAGTTATTGTTCCTGTCCATGCCAAAATACCGGCCTCCGATAGTGGCGATTTTTCCGGTGCCGTATTGACTCATCCTTTTTTTGAGATCTGCTATCGATTCGACTCCGGAAGTTGGAGAAGAATCTCTCCCATCGGTGAATACATGAAGGTATAAATCCTGTACTTTCTGGTCCCTGGCTAGTTCCAAAAGAGCATAAAGATGGTCAATAGTTGAGTGAATGCCGCCTTTTCCTACGAGTCCCATGATATGCAAGGCCGAATTATTCTTGCGGGTATTGTCAATGGCGTTTAGAAAAACGGGATTTTTGAAAAACTCTCCGTTTTGGATGGCCATGGTTATCCTGGGCATATTTTGATAAATAACTTTTCCGGCGCCAAGCGATAAGTGGCCAACTTCGGAGTTGCCTGGTTCTCCCCAGGGGAGTCCAACGGATATGCCTGAAGCTTGGAGGGAAACATGCGGGTAAAAATTATTCAATTTTTCTATAGTAGGAAGCTGAGCTGAAAAAAGGACATTGCCCTTTTTATTTTCGCTTAATCCCCAGCCGTCAAGAATAACTAAAACTACAGGTTTGTACATAGAGCGGTTTAAAAATAAATAAATTAACCATTACTGATTTCATTTTATCATCCAAGAGACTTTTTGACAAAAGAACATGAATGTAATATCATCTAATATGTACGTAATTTGTTTAATTTAAAGCTAATTTACATTGATAAAACGTATAAAATAATGTTAAACCGCGAAGAGGGACAGGTATGATTTATCAATTGAATAGAAAAAAAAGATATGGAAGTCAGTCTAGCAATTATTGTAATTGCAATGTTGAGCGTGGCCGTTGGGTCACTAGTCGGGTATTATATAAGGCAATCTATTGCCAAAAAGCAACTTCACACAGCCGAGGGTAAGGCCAGCAAGATAATAGAAGAATCAGAAAAGAAGTCTCAAGAACTTCTTTTAGAGGCTAAAAACAAAGCAGTCGACATTCTGGAGGAAGCTAAGAAAAAAGAGAGGGAGCGGGAAGGGCAGATCCTTAGAATGGAAGAGCGTCTAGGGAAGAGGGAGGAAACTCTGGACAAAAAAATGGAAGAGATTGAAAGAGGGCGGGATATTTTAGAAAAAAAAGCGGAAGAAATCAGGCAGATCAGGAAAGAAGTAGAAGAGACAAAAAAGCAGGAATTAAAGCGATTGGAAAAAATTGCCGGCCTTTCAAAAGAAGCGGCTAAAAAAATTCTTTTGCAGCTAGTTGAGGAAGAAAACCGCGAGCTCATCGCCAAAAGGATGAAAGATCTGGAAATTGTCGGCCGAGAAGGACTAGAAAGAAAAGCCAGAGACATCATGACGCAAGCTATCCAAAAGTACGCCGGATCCCACGCGGCCGATGTGACAACGACCACTGTTAGCATTCCTTCGGATGAAATCAAGGGAAGGATAATCGGAAGAGAAGGCAGAAACATCAAGGCGCTGGAGCGGCTGACAGGCATTGAAATCATTGTGGATGATACTCCGGAAGCGATTGTCATATCTGGTTTTGATCCAATGCGCCGTGAAATTGCCCGGATTGCTTTGGAGAAATTGATCGGCGACGGTCGGATTCATCCAACTAAAATCGAGGAAGCAGTCGAATTCGCCAAAAATGAAGTGAACAATAAAATCAAAGAAGCGGGAGAAGCGGCTGTCTATGATGTGGGTATTGCGGGATTAGATCCTAAAATCATCCATATTTTAGGCCGTCTTCGATATCGAACCAGCTTTGGACAGAACGCCCTCCTTCACTCATTGGAAGTGGCTCATCTTTCAGGGGCACTGGCGGCAGAGTTAGGAGTGGATGTTTCTTTGGCAAAAAAAGCTGGGTTGCTGCATGACATCGGAAAGGCCGTAGATCATGAGGTTCAAGGAACGCATATTGAAATCGGGATTAAGATTCTTGAAAAATTCCATACTGGCAAAGATATAGTATCTGCTATGAAATCTCATCATGAAGATTATCCTTTTGAATCTCCTGAATCGATGATTATAGCGGCAGCCGATGCTATTTCAGCTTCTCGTCCGGGTGCGCGTAAGGATACCTTGGAAAATTACTTGAAGCGATTGGAAGAATTGGAAGATGTGGCTTCTTCTTTCCCGGAAGTGGAGAAAACTTATGCTATTCAAGCAGGGCGGGAAATTCGAGTATTTGTTAAGCCGGACAAGATCGATGATTTGGGGGCGATCAAGCTGACTCGTGCTATCGCGGATAAAATCGAAAAAGAGTTGAAATATCCGGGTGAAATAAAGGTAAATGTGATAAGGGAAGTGCGAGTAACGGAATACGCGAGATAATTGTGGATAATTAGATTTGCTTTGTTTAAAGCAAAAGTAGTAAAATAGATTAAACCAAAAAATAATAGAATAAACTAGAATGGGAGGTGACATATGGCAAATAATATGAATAAAGACGCGCTGGTTTCGGAAATTTCCGGAAAAACCGATATGGCTAAAAAGGATGTGGAGTTGGTTATTGATACTATGGTAGAGGTTATCACTAAGGCGCTTAAGGAAGATACTAAGGTTACTTTTACCGGGTTTGGAACATTCAGGGCTTCTAAGAGAGCGGCGCGTGAAGGAATTAATCCACAGACTAAGGCAAAAATACAGATTCCAGCCATGACTGTTCCCAAATTTACAGCTGGAAAAGCATTGAAAGAAGCGGTCAGATAATTTCAAATTTAAGCTTATATTCTAATCCGGTTTGCCAGGTGGCAAAAGGATCAAGAGATAGAAATAAAATCCTTTCCACTCAGGAAAGGATTTTATTCATAGGGTTTGACTAGGAATTCAATAGAAGATACTATTATCTAGTAGTGGATTTCGGAGTGTCGTATACCGGTAGTACGCATGGTTTGGGACCATGTTGACTGGGTTCGATTCCCAGCACTCCGACAGGGTATGTTAAAATAAAAAAATGTACTATGTTTTCTTATTTTGTTATATATTTCCCCAACTAAGATTAAAGTCCGCATGACTAAAACAGTTGAGGATTTATAATAAGATAGGGAAATTAGGCAGGCGGGTATTGTATAACGGCTATTACATCAGGTTTCCAACCTGAGGACGGGGGTCCGACTCCCCCTACCCGCTCATCAGCTCATCTGGGTCAAATAAGCTACCCCCGGATTTATCTAGAAAATGAAAATATAAGCACTAAAAACAGAGCCTCCAGGCTCTGTTTTTGTTTTAATTAAAGGCGATGTTTTAGCCGGCAGTCTCCCTTATTTTTTGAAATATATGCTATAATTCAAGCGCATCAAAAAGAAAATCTTCTTTTCATTCTGCGGATTTTTGGCTAAAAATCGCTTATGGAATTAGCGGAAAAAAAGAGCGAAGAATATCTTCTCCCATTTATAATAGTGGGCGGTTCTCTGATTTTTTATGCCATCAGTTTTTACAATTATCCTCTCTTTCATTCATTAATAGAGATTTCTACCATAGTAGTTGCGTTGGGGATATCCATCATTGTTTGGTCGTCCCGGAATTATGCCAAAAACGATTTTCTGCTGATAATCGGGGCAGCCTATTTTTTTATCGGCATATTAGACCTTCTGCATGCCCTTACCTATAAGGGCATTAATATTATACCGGGCATCGGTTCGGATATTCCGACCCAGCTTTGGATAGCGTCCAGATATCTTTTATCGATCTCATTTTTGGCTGCTTTTTTGTATCTGGGAAAAAAGGATCAGGGGACGATTTATGAAAAAACAAAAGCGATAGCAGTACTGCTCACGATTTATTCAATAATTTTTATCGCTGTTTTATTATCTATTTTCTTTTGGAAAATATTTCCAGCGGCCTTTATAGAAGGATCAGGACTCACCGCTTTCAAGATAAACAGTGAATATGTAATTTCTTTTCTTTTTTTGGCTTCCCTTTTCCTCCTCTATAAAAAAAGAGGTTTCTTGCATGAAAAGATGGTCAATATGCTTTTCTTTTCGATTTCGGCAAATATTGTGGCGGAGCTCTTTTTTACAAAATATGCCGGCGTATTTGATTTTTCTAATATGCTTGGCCATTTGTTCAAGTTCATGTCATTTTTATTTTTGTATCGCGCATTCATAGACTTCAGCCTCAAACGGCCTTATGAATTTTTATTTTTGGACTTAAAAAGAAGCGAGGAAGCCCTAAGGCACCAAGCTTCTTTTCCGATGCTTAATCCAAATCCGGTTATAGAGATTGATTCTTCTGGAAAAATAAGCTTTCTTAATCCAGCGGCCAAAGAAGTTATCCGAGAGTTGGGGATGGATGAAAATAGTAATATGTTTTTTCCTAAAAGTGAGAGCGGTTTGCTTGATAAACTGAAAAGGAGGGAGTCGATATTAAAACACCTTGAAATAAGCGTAAAAAACCGTTTTTTTGGATTGACTTTATTTGGCATCCCGGAGCTTGGGGTTATCCGAGTGTATGCTTTTGACATAACTGATCGCAAACGCGCGGAAGAAGAACTGAAAAAAAATCAGCAAGAGATCATAAAAAAAACCGAAGAACAATTGGTGGAATCGTATCGGCATATGGGGATGGTAAACCGAAAAATTTCCATAATTCTTGAAATGGAAGAATATTCAAAAAATAAAAACAATGCAGGCCGGATAGCGGATTATATCATTCAGTCAGCGGTTAAGCTTTCTAGGGCTGATTTAGGTATTATTTACGAATATGATAGGTCTCGATTCAGTCTCATTGCTCAACACGAATTTAATCCAAAAAAAATAGAAGCGCTTCGCAATTTTTCCCAAAAAGAAATAAAATTCTTGGAAATGCTTGTGAATGATTGCAAGAGGATAAGCGGTTTTTGCGAGTTGATTGACATCGGTCCTCTGAATATTGACGATGCGTTAAATTATTTTGTAATGCTTCCTTTGACAAATGATAGCCTGTTGAACGGATTTATTTTTCTAGGCTTCGAAGGAAAAAGAAGCCTGGGCAGTCAGGACCTAGAGTTTCTGGAAGTCTTTTCTTCGCACGCGGGCATGGCTTTTTCAAGAGGTAAAAATTTCAATAAGGATTAATAATGGAACATTGATTTTTTACTTGAAACGTGCTATAATGTATATATTGAGTGGCAAAAGCTATTATTAATGAGGAATCAGGCGGGTGAAACCCGTTTTTTGCTTTTTGGAGATCTAAAATCAGATGAATATCGATAAATATAAAAATAAAATAGAAGCATTTTTTTCCGGAGAAATTGACACTGTCGGGATGAGAAATTTTTTCTTGGTTTTTTTGATTGCCATATTTATGGCCTATGGTTTTTTAATTTGGGGGCTGGGACGAAAAATTGCCAGTGAAGTGCCGGATTTTGTTTTTGACAGCTCAACTATATTAGAGGCGAGGATAAAATCATTAGTCAAGGGCCATCCGATTGAAAAGATGGCATCGTCTATTTCAAAAAAAGAGCCTAATACCGCATCGTTTCTCGTAGCTATTGCCAAGAAAGAGAGTAATTGGGGAGTGTACTCGCCTCATAAACTCGGAAAGGATTGTTATAACTACTGGGGTTATCGCGGAACGTATAAAAAAACCGCCTCTGGCTATTCCTGTTTCGACTCTCCTTCTCAGGCGGTGACAGTGGTGGGAAAGCGGATAGACGATCTGATAGCTAAAAATGTTGATACGCCCAAAGAGATGGTGACGGTTTGGAAATGCGGCTATGATTGTTCCTGGGATAATCCCGCTAGTGTCAAAAAATGGGTTAAGGACGTGAATTTTTACTTTGAAAAATTGAATTAAAAGATAATTGAACAACTAAGAAGCAAGGCGATGGATTCCATAAAGGTGGAGATATTTTAAATTTTTTGAATAAATTTCAGTTGACAAAATTAATTTTTTGGACTATACTAATAATACAAGGGTGGCGAAAGCCGCTTTTTATATTTCCAAGAAAGCTCATCTTTAAATAAGATTTTTTTTATTTTTAAATCGCAAAATACATGACCGAAAGCCTAAAAATGGAGCTTATCAAAAAATTGGAAAATCTAGTGGCTTTCCAAACGCACTGCTTGGATCGCGGAGATTGGGAGGAATATGATATGACGATTGAACAAGTCAAAAAAATAGAGAATCAATTGATCTCTGGAGACTAGCTAAGAAGAAAATCCGGCCTATTGCCTGGCGTGAGGCATTGACGGCCGGATTTTTTATTTATCCAATATGCTACAATAGTTCTATGGTTATGAAAAAGAAGCTTATATTTGCCGCCATATTAGTTTTTGCCACTGCCAGCGCCGCGGCGTGGGCTTTTTTTACCGGGAGAAACCGGGAGCCGGTCGTGATAAAAGAAGACCGAACGGAACAGTTTGAGGGCGAAAAAGATAATTTGGAAAAAGAGCAAGAAGAGAAGAATATTGAAGAAGAAAATTTATCGGAAGAAGCCCAAGAAGGCTCCACCCCTGACGTTTCGAAAGAGAGTAATGCCCCAGAAGCCAAACCCGAAAATAATTCCCAGGAGGCCAAGGAAACGCCTGAAGCCGATTTTAAGATAAAAAATCAATTATTCAGCTGGGGATATGAAAAAGCGACAAATCGAAAGATTGATACAATTATCCTTCACTCGACTTACAACGCCACTGGTGGAGACGAATTTGATCTGGAAAAAATTATCGGAATTTATAAATCCTACGGCGTCGCTCCGCACTATATTGTGGCTAGAGACGGCAAAGTTTACCGGACAGTTTCCGACAAAAACATTGCTTACCACGCTGGAGAATCGAAAACGCCTGACGGCCGGACCGGGGTGAATAATTTTTCCATCGGCATCGAAATCATCAACTCCAAAACTCAAGGGCCGACTGAAACGCAGTATAGCTCCTTGAAAAAGCTCGTAAGTCATCTTAAGGGAGAGTATAAAATAAAATATGTTCTTGGCCACAAGGATATCGCGCCGGGAAGGAAGGATGATCCTTGGAAATTCGATTTTGGAAAGATAAAATAAGTTTTCCATGGAACGTCACTATGGAATAATTAAAAGAAGCCCTTAGAAAAAATAATCTTGAAAAACCAAACAAGATTAAAAAATTTAAGAGCGGGCAAATAAATCAAGTTTTTGATATCGATGGCAAGTTTGTTATTAAGATCGAAGGAGATCTGGAATTTGCCAAGGGAATATTCAATCATCAGCGGATAGTTACGGAGAAATCGATGGAGGTCGGCGCCAAGACTCCTCGAATTCTAGGCGAGGGGAAGATCCAAGGGAAGGAGTATATCTTAATGGAAAAGCTTTTTCATCAATGAGGCTATGCTATATTAAAAAAGTTGTATGAAATTATTAATATCAATTGAAAAAAATTCTATCAGCCTTAAGCTTTGGAAAAACGGCAAGAAAGTGGATGCTTTGAGCTTTCCCGACGAGCATAATCTTGGGAGAAAGCTTTTGCCAGAGATTGACAAAATTTTGAAGCGGAATAAGCTGGTGCCGGAAAATATAAAAGAAACGGAATTGATTTCCGACCTTTCTGACAACTTTACCACCAGAAGGATCGCGGAGGCGGTAAAAAACGCGTTTAATTGGCACCCGCGTTCATAGGGTTAATTGTACAGATATTTGACAAATTTTTAAAACCGTTTATACTTATTCATATTACGGTAACTTTTGAAATTCGGGTGAAAAAAACTTCATAAAACTTCATAAAGTTGCACAAAAGATGCAAAATGCTTGTGTTTATTTTTGTGTCCTGTATAATGGTTTCTGATTGAATTTTGCTTCTAGGGAGCCATTTTGAGAAAAAAGAAAACGTAGTTAAATAATTTAATACTTTTAATAATCCCATCTTTCTGCCTGATTTCCTTAGAAATTTAACGGAAAAAGGCAAAACTCTACAAACTAAGGGCGTCTCCACTCTTAAATAAGCAAGAACTTGGACATATATTTAAGACAGGAAGTCACAAGCCGTTAGCGCGAGGTGAGGATGGGCGTTGTTTCTATGCTAAAAGCTCAAAAAAAGCTGAAGGTTAAGGAATCTTTCAGCTCAGGGTCTTCATTGTCCAAGAGAAAGTTTTTTAAGCGGATGTCTATGGTTTCGCTGCCTAATCTTATTGAGGCGCAGCTTAACTCATATGACTGGTTTTGGGAGAAAGGACTCCGTGAATTGTTGGAAGAAATTAATCCCATCAAAGATTTCACTGAGAAAGATTTGGAACTGATCTTTAAGGAGTACTATCTGGACGAGCCAAAATACGATGAAGTTACCGCTAAGAATAAGAATATTTCTTATGAGGCTCCTCTTCGTTGCAAAGTCCAGCTAGTAATCAAAAAAACCGGAGAGATCAAGGAGCAAGAAATTTATTTAGGCGATTTTCCCCTAATGACTGATCGGGGAACTTTTATCATAAACGGAGTGGAGCGAGTGGTAGTCAGCCAGATAATCCGAAGTCCGGGTGTGTTTTTTACTATGGATTATCAGAAAGGAAAGAAGCTTTTTGGAGCTAAGATCATTCCTAATCGCGGAGCTTGGCTGGAATTGGAAACCGATTTTGATGGGGTGATTTCCGTTAAGATCGACCGAAAGAGAAAAATTCCAATTACTTCCCTTTTGCGAGCTTTTGGATATTCTAACGATGAAAACCTGCTCAAACAATTTGTTGATTCTGACAATGGTGAGATAAGTTACATAAAACAGACGATCGAAAAGGATCCGGCTAAAAATCAAGGAGAAGGATATAAGGAAGTATATAAAAGGATAAGGCCGGGGGATTTGGCGACCGAATCCAACGCCAAGCAGGTCATTGACGCGATGTTTTTCAATTTTGAAAGATACGACTTTGGATCAGTCGGGCGCTATCGTTTAAATCAAAGGCTGGAAGTGGATTTCAAAAATGACGAAGAGCATCGAGTCT
>Ga0209639_1002388_pt1 | contig 14885 bp, 17 predicted proteins | sample EPASupsiteHSE605_FD_187268 | JGI IMG/M metagenome (GOLD analysis project Ga0209639, IMG submission 187268) | Bioremediated contaminated groundwater from EPA Superfund site, New Mexico - Sample HSE6-05 (SPAdes) (version 2) | ecosystem: Environmental > Aquatic > Deep subsurface > Groundwater >...
CCTGCCATGAGACGAACCGGACGATAAAAAATCGCTCGTCCGGAGATAGCCCGGCCTCGCCGAGGACCGCCGGGTCAGGCGTGAAATAGCGGGGATGGAGGGCAGCCAGCTCCATGTAGCCGTCGAATCGGACCTGTTTCTTCCCGAGATCCGTCTCAAAGCAGGAGGGGGTGCAGACCGTGGAGCAGAATGGAAGGAATAGGTGAATCTGCTCGGTGCTGTGTTCAGTATCGTCGAAGATCACACTCGGTTTCCTCAGCAGATATGCGACATGGGCAGCGCGAATCGAACCGAATCCGACAAACATATCCGGCCGGGTCTTCCGGACGGCCTGATACATTCTCACGTCGATAAGGGGAAGTGTGAGCGCCTTTGAAACGAGTGTCTTCCCATATCCCCCGAGATGCACATAGTCGTAACCGTAGATGTCCAGCAACCTGTCGGCAACATCCTTGTCCGTCACGGTGATCAGGACCTGATGACCGCGCCCTCTCATGAGTCGGATGAAATTTTTAAAATAATGGACGTGCGCAGGATGGTTGATATCGACGACGATCTTCATGAATTCATCCGAAATGCGCGAAGACCGCTTCGCTGAACTTCGTATAGATCGGCATCGGCATCTTGCGGATCACGAGATTGGACAATCGGTAAATACCAGAGTCACGCCCGGAGAACGGTTGCTCTGAGCTGGGAGAATAACTGTACCACAGCACCTTCTCACGCGGACTCCAGTTTCGCTTGAACTGCATCAACCCCTCGTCGCCGAGGTGAACACGACCGAGATCGTAGGTGCGATAACCGTCTTCGTATGCATCCGTGATACTCTTCCAGAACAGCGAGTAGTTTGGATAGAGATGGTACGAGGCGGGGTCTGCCGCTGCGTATCCGGCCAGGAACTGATCCTTATAACTCTCCATTATACTGCCAGCGATGATCTCTCCGTCATGGCGGGCAAGGTACAGATGCACATGATCGCCGAGAATGGAGAACAGATTTTCCAGGAATTTCCATGGATGGCAGGGGACTCCGAGATTCTGTTTTGTGATGCGATTCAACTGATAAAACTCTTTTAAATCCTCAATATCGGACGATGTGGTCACGGTAACGCCGAGTGTTTCGGACTTTTTTATCATGGCCCGGGTCTTTCGTTTGCGCAAAATAGTTGATATCTCTGCTGGTTTCTCCGGGAGATCCACGATAAAGGAGTTGAAGGTATTCGCCTTGATAAAACGGTCGTCGTCGACCGGTCCTCGTATCTCGAGATGATCGATATCGGAACGATGCCCGACGTCGATCGCTTCGGTGATCAGGGCGGTACAGGCGTCCCTGTCCCCGAGAATCCCGCATTCGTGCGCGAACGGGACGGTGCACGATCGCTTCCCTGTCAGCCTGCTCTTCAGATGGAAGAGCGGGAGCAATCCTCGCAACCCCCCGCTCTCGTCGGTGGCAAAGAGGTACTGGGAGGAGTAACCAAATGTACTTTCGAGGAACGCTCTCCACTCGGGGGTGTGGTAGATGGTCGCCTCGCTATCATTCTCCAAAAAGCGCTTCCATTCCGTTTCCGGCACGTCCCGGACGATTTCAACGCTCATCGCAGCACCACGAGCATCCTCTTACCGGCATTCATCATAATATCTTTTACGTAACCGGACGCCCAATCCCAATCGCTAAGAGCCCACCGCTCCGGGTGTACGGTCAGGTAGAGATCTTCCGTCTGGCCTTCGCCGATCCATTGTATAAGGTCGTCGGTGGTCTCCACAGGCACCCGATCTCCTGCCCCGGTCAACGTATCCCGCACCGAATTCCGGCCGCTCCACGACCGTCCCGTGTCGGTCAGATATCGGAAATGGCCTCCACCCATCGAGAGGTATGCCTCCCCCTTGATTCCGAAATCGCGATAATCGTGGTACTTCCAGAGGTCCCGGTTGTCGAATCGGGAGAGGGGGCCCCCGTGCATGCAGATTGTGTGAATCTCGCAGACGGACTCGAACTCGGCAAGCTCCTGAGCAAAGAGATCGATTGCCAACCCGACATCCCCGTCGGCTTTGCCGAGAACTTCGTAATGGTATCCGATCTCGTGCCCGAGATCCCGTATCCTGCCGATCAGTTTGGGGTAGAAGGTTAATGGATACCTGAAGTAATAGGTCGCCGAGATGCCAATTCCCGCCTCTGCCTCAGCCAGCTTCATCGCATGGTCGATCCTCCGATCCACATCGTGACGGAAGATGGCGCATCTCTGCCCGTGACTACGATCTCCGGACAGATAGCCGTAGACCGTCGACGGGCGGTAGTCATGCGTGAGGATTGCCTCGCAGAGGCCGAGGTACTTCGCCAGGGTGAAGTCACGTACCATACGCATCCCTTCCGTTCACGTCGTGAATCTCAACAGGTACCGAATTGGACGACTGCGATGCACGGGGGTGCGTTGACATCCCCGATTTCCGGACGACACCGGGGTCGCAGACCTCGAGCGCCGTGCATCGGAGCGAGAGCCCATGCATGTGCTCATGCGCATCCGCACGCGTCGCGAGATTCTGCAAACGGCCTGCCCGATCAACCGCAGACTCATACCCGGTGTAAGATTTCTCCGCAACCGTTCCACGACACGTAAAAAGATCCGGACCATGAAGGGCATTGAACGACTCTCTCTTCCTCCGAGGTTCCGGAAGAGCGCCGCCGTCTCCGGCAGCGACGATTGCATATGCTACTTCGCCCTCTGGTGCAAATTTTTTAGAGGGAACGAGTGCCTCGCTCTGTACGCTCATCTCCACCCCTTCATCGAGTGCGACACACTCCTGCGGGAATCTCGTCGACCGTCGAACAAAAAATTCAGTCATCAGAAACGGCTTTCCAAGCGATCTCTCGATAGGCTCCGCCATTGTATCATCTCGACCCCTTTCTGCCTTCACGTCGCCCCAACTTTCTTCGATCTGCATCCGCCGACCACACAGGTCCGAGAGCAAGTGATCGATGGAGACACTACTATTTATATCCACTTCGAGGAATGTCTTCAAAGACGATTGTAGTGGGATCGATATTTTAAGCACCTATTTCTGTATGTGGCGACTGAGCCCGAGGATCCATCCCTTCCGGAACTCCCGAACGCCATTGCATCCCAGAGAGCAGAGCGGACATGAATCCGGCACCGCCAGGGCTGAGAGGGGATCGGCGCGAACAGGGAATAGGAAACGTGTCGGGAACGGTTGATTTTTATCGGCCTCTGTTGCGCTTTCGTCTAAGGGACGTATGGGGACATCCGCGTCAGATACGCCGACGGAGAAGATATATACTCATGGATGAAGGATAACACATCTCGCATTCCCTTGGAGATGGAATCATGGATAAGATCCCCATTACGAAAAAGATATACAAAAAGATCTGCCGATCCATGGGAAAGTCGACGTTAATTTCGAGTAATATGAGAATCTCCTTTTTCAGGAGAGCGGGCGTCCAGATCGGTGAGGGAGTCATTCTCAACGAAGGGTTCACATTGGGGTGTGACATCGGGTACGAACCGAATCTGACGATTGGAGATAGGGTTGCGTTCGGGCCGAACGTCACTATCGTTGTCACAGCCCATCCAAACAACTCCAGACTGCGAGACCTCAAAGATCAGTACTCATTTATGGAGATATTCGGACATACAGCCATACACGATGATGTCTGGATCGGCGCGGGGGCGATCGTTCTGACCGATGTGACGATTGGAGACAATTCCGTGGTCGGGGCCGGAGCTGTCGTCACGAAGGATGTTCCTCCGTACAGCGTGGTGGCAGGTGTTCCTGCAAAGATAATCAGACAACTTTCTCCGACCGGGACGACGATCGAATGAGGATCCTCTTGAGCGTGAATCATCCCGCCGACGTTCACCAGTTTAAGAATGCACTCTGGGAATTGCAGGATCGAGATCATGAGATCCTCATCTGTGCGCGCGAGAAAGAGGTAACGCTCGAGTTATTGAGAAGGTTCGGCTTCCCGTTCAGAGTCGTCAGCAGCGTGGGGTCGTCAAAGATCCACCTTATGCGGGAACAGGTTCGGAGGATCATAAAATTTGTTGAGGCATTGCGGGAGTTCGAACCGGACTTGTCGATCTCGCCGATGGATCCGTCACTCGCCCTCGCTTCCCGGCTGACGGGAACTCCGTACGTGTGTTTTGCCGATACGGAGCATGCGCGGGCAGCGATCGTTGGAGCGCTACCGTTTACGGATGCAGTCCTGACACCGTCCAGTTTCGGGAAGGATATCGGTCCGAAGCAGATTCGATACCCCGGTTATCACGAACTCGCGTACCTTCACCCCAACAGATTCAGGCCCGAGCACACTGTCCTCGATGAGATCGGCCTTACCGAGGACGACCCCTTTATCATCGTCCGGTTTGTCTCGTGGCAGGCGAGCCACGATGTGGGGCAGCATGGGATTGGTGATAAAGTCGGCCTGATCAAGAGGCTTGAGGAGTTCGGGCGTGTGCTGATCACGTCGGAGGGTCCATTGCCTCCCGAACTGGAGGAGTATCGAGTCTCGGTCTCGCCGGAAAAACTGCATGACCTGCTCTATTATGCCGCATTGTACGTCGGGGAGGGGGCCACAACGGCGGTTGAGGCTGCGCTGCTCGGCACACCCTCGATCTATGTCTCCTCGCTCGCCGGCACGATGGGCAACCTCGCCGAACTCGAAAAGACCTACGACCTCCTATACAGTTTTTCGGACCGGGATTCGATAATGACAAAAGCGGTGGAGATCCTTCGAAATCCGGCGAGCAAGGAGGACTGGAGCCAGAAGAGGAACCAGTTGCTGAAGGAGAAGATCGATGTTACGGCCTTCATGGTCTGGTTCATTCAGAATTACCCAGAAAGCTGTACGTCGATGAAGGGGCACCCCGAGAATCGGCCCTGGATAAACCGCCCTCCTGGCTATCAGTAGGACGTCGATCTCTTGTATCAGAGCCGCTGGGACCCGCCCTGCAATCGATCCCGTTGCAAGGTCCGGGTGCACCGACTGCGAGCGATGACTTCGCTCTGATCGAGAGCAATGGAGAGAGAAGAGGTTTCACCGGGACCGCCCCGGTGACTGCCCCGAGGCGCCCGCCTCAGTACCAGCCGCTGTTATCCTTCTCCTGCTGCATGTCGAAGAGCATGGCAAAGAGGAGGCACTGCGTACCGAGAGCGAACAGGATCAGAGAGCTGATGGCCGGCACGAAGATCGGATAATTTTCGATGAACCGGTAATAGAGCGAGTATATACCTCCGATTATTCCAAGGCCGGTGAGCCCGATCCCGAGGAAGAAGAAAAAGACCAGCGGGTGGAAACTCAGCACGACATATTTCATCTGCAACCGTTTGAGAAAGTCCTTCAGGAGCAGCCTTGAGAGCCTGACGATGTAGGTGTGATACCGGATCTTGCTCTTCTCCAGCCCGTATCGAGCGGGATGCGGTACGTTTATTACGCGAAATCCGAGGATGTTCAGCGATACAAGGAGGTCGTTGCAGTACCCGTATCGTGGGTAGATACTGTCCAGATCGACCCCTTCGAGCGCGCGAGCCGATATTGCCGTGTATCCGTTCTGGGGGTCGACCAGTTGCCAGTACCCGGATGCAATCTTGGTGAGCAGGGTCAGGATGACGTTTCCGCTAAACCTCCAGGTGCTCATGCTTTTCCGGTACACCGGATTGATGAGCCGATTACCCATCGTATAATCGCATCTGCCGCTGAGGATCGGATCGAGGAGATGCGGCAGGAACTCCGGGTCCATCTGATTATCGCCGGCCATGACCGCTACGATCTGCATGTCGTCCTCGAGCGCCCGTCGATAGCCCGAGACGATCGCCGCCCCGACCCCTCCGTTCGTCTCGTGGTGGATCGGTATGATCGAGGGGTCCCGCGAGGCGTAGTAGTCCACGATCTCGCGAGTGCGGTCCGTCGAGCAGTCGTTCACGACGTAGACGTTCGCGACAAAATCGGGGATTCCCGAGAGGGTCTCTCCAATCAGCAGTTCCTCGTTGTATGCCGGGACAACTACCGCAACCCGGTGATCGCGATAGAGGGGGAGATCCTTATTACCACGCCGAGGCCGTTCGCCCTTTAGCGTGATCGGGATCTCCTTGAGGGTGAGACCTCTGTGCGAGAACAGCGTGATCATGGTGGGCTCGAACAGGTCGGAGTCCGGCAATAGATCGAGCAGACTTATCGCCTCGACGCTCAGGGCCCTGAACCGGGAGTAGGGGTCGGTGCTTCGGAACGAATCGCCTCTGTCTAATGGCAGGTCGGATCCGGAGACGTCGTCAGGAGAGTACGGAGGGATCGTCTTTCTTCCGAAATACTGACGCGATCCGATCACAAGATCCGCTTTTCCGGAAAGAACGGGAGAGGCTACCCGGAAGATCTCCCGAACGAAGGGTTCCCCCTGGCTATCGATCAGAACGACTGCGCTGCATCCGTTCTCGAGAGCCATCTTGCAGCCAATCAGGATCGAATAGACCCGGCCTTTTCCGCCGTACGATTCGACCGAGACAACTTCGGCTCCCGCGCACCGGGCGACTTCCATGGTCCGGTCCTGCGAACAATCGTCGACTACGATCACATGATTGACCATCTGCCGCGTAAGAAGGACAAGGCTTCCGATGGTGAGTTCGTCGTTATTTGTCGGAATTACGACAGCAAGGTCTGATTCGGGAGTCATGGTAATTCTACACCGGTTCCGCAGCAGATGAGGGGAGATTCAAAGGAGATTCATCAAAGGGCGTGGGGAGGATTATTCTGCCCGCCGCGAGGGGCATCCGGAAGGTGGAAAGGTCGGACGATGATTTATCGTTTCCCATAACCGGGAAGGAATGGCACGCCTCATCCCGCGAATCATCTCGACACATCACCCGGCTCCTCTCCAAGATCTTTACTTGGTCCTACCCTACTAAGTTGAACGATAAATATAAGTGTTTGTTTGCGGTGAGAGCCGTTCTCGTACGATCGGGATCATCTCTCCGAATTCGTGGTCTCCCCCTCCGTCACGACGGCCATGTACATTCGGTGCAAAGGTCTGCACATTGTCTCGGAGCAGGGCAATTCCGATGCACCCTCTGCCTGAGGCACGGTCCCGCTGGAAGAGGTGGAGCAAGGATCGCAACTGCTTTTCACGAATACAACGGCCGTGTCATCAACCGGGACGTATGCGTCTCAGCGCGGCCGGATTGTTACAGTAAGTGTAATAAATAAGTTCAGTATTAGAATCCCCAATCACAATTTTATAGTATGACCGCTATCGTGCCTCCATGGATCTCGGAGTGTTCGGCACAGGGAATATGGGCCAGAACCACGTCAGGCTCTATTCGGGCATGAAGAGTATCGATTCGGTCAGAGTTTTCGATATCAATACGGCTGCGGCCCGGAAGGTCGCGGAGCAGAACGGTGCGATCGCCACCGACTCTCCCGAGAAAATGCTCAGCAGGGTCGATGCCGTCAGCATCTGCGTTCCGACGCCATATCATCTGGATATCGCGAAGAAGGCGATCGAGCACGATGTCCATATGTTGATCGAGAAGCCGATCTGCCAGACTGTTCGGGAGGCGCGGGAACTGAACGAACGGGCGTCTCCGGATCTCATCGTCGGTGTCGGACACATCGAACGGTTCAACCCGATTGTATCGGAGATCAAGAAGATCGTGCAGAAACCGCTCTTCATCGATGCCCGCCGACACAACCCGACGTCGTCCCGGATCACCGGAACCTCCGTCGTGGAGGATCTGATGATTCACGACGTGGATGTGATGGTCCATCTCTTCGAGAGCTCCGAGTGCAAGGTGTCGAGCCGGGGAACACCGGATGTCTGTTCTGCGTTACTCTCTTTCGGGGACGTTCCCGTCTCTCTCTCGGCCAGTCGGAAATCCTCAAAGAAGATCCGATCGATCTACATCGAGGAGGAGGATCGGACGATCGAAGGCGATTTCATGAGCCAGGAGGTGACAATCTACCGTCGGCCGGAGACCTACGAATCGGAGAACGAGCGGTACGTTCAGGAGAACGTGATCGAGAAGGTGCTGGTCAACCGTGTCGAACCCCTGAGCCGGGAGCTCCAGGTCTTCGTCGAGTGCGTGCGTGAGGGGCGGCAGTTTCCGATCAGCCAGTGGGAGGCGACCATGAACCTTGAGATCTGCGAGAAGATCGCCCGGTGTTTCTCCGCCGTCACCGCAGGCGGTCGGTCACAGGTCCCCGAGCAATCGGGAGAGAATGCGATCTCCATTCCTCGTCAGAGTGCCGAGCGGAATCCGGAGTCTCAATCTGCAGGGCTTCCGCAAAGAGATCAGCCCTCGGCCCTCCTGGGTGCTGACGTCCGGTGAGTCGATCGAGCTGCCGGCCGCCCCCCCCATACCAACCATTTCTCGAGAGAAATCCTATACGGCACGAGCCACGGATTTGCCCTTCTGACGGGCGCACGAGAGCCACGTACCGATCTCATGCACGCCTCGGCGGATATGAAGGAGGAAGCGATCTCCCGCAGGAGTTCCAGGTTTAACCCTCCGTACATGCCTGGAGCGGGCTCTCCACCAGCGTCACGACTTCTCCGGCGCGCCGGCACGGCTATCGTGACGGGAGTTGCACCGATGGATCAGTACCGATCAGACCACGGAGCGGGATGCAGAACAGAAGGGGTAATGGACTACATACTCCAATAGTGATGATACGGAGATTATTCCATGAGCGAGGAGAGCATGCAGGCGTTCGGCCGGGCCTGCGCAGAGCTGAACAGCGCGGGGGAGATCCTCGACGGGCTCGAGGTGAGCGCCGACGGTGAGTTCTTCTATACCATGGACGAGGCAAGCCTCGCCGACTGCATCGAGTGGGACCTGACGCCGCTCGAATGGGTCCAGGGATTGAATCTTGCCCTGCTCTACAAACTCGCGGAGCCAGTCCAGAGCTGGGAGGAGGCCGAGAGCACGGCCCGGGCATTGAAGGAGTGGGGAATCGCCGTCGAGACGAAGGAGGATAAGAACGGCTTCTTCCACTTCAGCATACTTCGCGGCCGCCGGGTGATCGAGCGAATGACCGGAGCCGTCCCCCGTCTGCGTGTCTCCGACGATCCGGAATAACCTCATCTCCGGATCTTCATCGTCGAGCTCTCTTCCTCGCGTCCGATACAGCGTCGCGAATCAGTCCTTGCAGAGGAGATCCCGAGCACCGAAGAGGTATAACTGGGCGTACCCCGCATGGACACCGAACCTGTCGCGCCCGAATCCCCTCGCCATCTCGTACAGCGACGGTGAGAGCGGACCGTCGCCGAGTTCTGGCAGATAGTGGCGGGCGAGGATTCGCCGGATCCAGACATCGACCGGGAAGGCATCGAGATGCCCGAGCGCGTAGAGGAGGATACAGTCGGCAGCCTTGGGGCCGATGCCCGAGAGGTCCATCAACATGGCCCGCGCCTCGTCGTGGGGGGCGGCGGAGACCTCCGCCTGCCATCGCGGATCTCCGCAGATCGTCGCGACGGTGGAGCACGCGAACGGCGCGCGGTACCCGAGATGGCAGGCTCGAAAATCGTTCTCGGTGGCGGACCGGAGCGCCGTGGCAGTGGGAAAGGCCCGGATGCCGCCGCCCGCCACGGGCTCGCCCCAGGCCCCCGCGATGGCCTCGACGCGGGACTGCACGGCCGGAATATTCGTGTTCGTCGCGCAGAGGAACGAGAGCAGGCACTCGAAGAGCGGTTGCCGGAGCACCCGGAGGCCCCGACACCGATCGATCGCAGCTCCGATCGCGGGATCGCGGTCGATTCCCGCGAGCAGCCTCTCGAGGTCGAGGTCGAGAGCGAGGTAGTGGCGGACGGTCGACTCGTCGGCGCCCGAGAAGTGCAGGAGGCGTCCGCACTGGCGAAGGCGAATACGTCGGCCGTCGACGACGCCCTCCCATCGGTCTCCGTTGTGTCGCCAGCGGAAGGCCTGCCCGCACCCGAGCGTCGCCTCGAGGTCGAGTGGCTCGGACTCGGCGAGCCGGATGGTCTCAGTCGTGTCCTCCCCTCCGTTCGAACCGCAAAGCGAGGAGCATCTCGTCCTCGACGCGGCGTTCGATTGCGACGGTACCGTCCAGGCCGGCTACATGCGCAAGCCGGAGAACCTCCTCAGGACCGGTCAGCGAGGAGACGAGGAGGAGGACACGGCCCCCTGATGCAAGTACGGGGTCTACTCCTGCGAAGAATCGGGCGATGGTCTGCCGTCCGTCCACTCCGCCGTCGAGTGCGTACTCGAGCCAGTCGTCGAGCCGCTCCTCCGGTGCGGTGGGCAGATACGGCGGATTGAAGAGGACGAGGTCGAAGGGACCGCGGATGCCGGCGAAGAGATCGGACCGGACGACCTCGACCCCCCGCGCGTACGCTGCTCGGACCGCATGAGGATTGATATCGAGCGCGATCACGCGTGCGGCTCGGCCCGTGAGCGAAGCGGCGATATAGCCCGAGCCCGTGCCGACCTCGAGCACGCGGTCGTCGGGGCGCGCTTCGGCAAGCGCGGCCTCGAGCAGCAGCACGGTATCCTCCTCGACCTGGTAGACCTGGGGATGAAGGGGGACTGGGGTCATGGACGTTCGGCGACCGCCTGGAGACGGATCATCGGGAGCTCGATCGTACCGGCGGGGCCGGGAGGGTGGCGGGCCAGATAACCATCGACAAGCGCCTCGACAAACGCCTCGCGGCGCCCCTCCGGCACGGAGCCGGTGTATCGGAGCCAGGTCGTCCGGATCCAGCCGGCGAGCCCGTCACGTCCGGCCATCGTCATCGTCATCGGGATCAGACGAACCTCGACCGGAACGAGCCCGGCCGCCACGAGATACGCGCGGAAGGTCGCATCGTCCGTGAAGGTATAGCGGAAGGCCGTGTCGGGGAAGTACTGGACCCACGGCGGCGACCGGATCAGATCGTCGAGGACCGCGATCAGCGGGGCCGCGTTCCCCTCGCCTCCGCACTGGACGACCGCCCGTCCGCCGCGGCGGAGTGCATGGGCGAGTCCCCGGCAGACCGCAGCAAGGTCGCGCGCCCAGTGAAGGGCGGCGTTCGAATAGATCCGGTCGAAGCGATCGCGGAACGGGATCGCCTGCATGTCGCCGAGAACGAACTCGATATTCTTGCGGCTCCTCCCAAACTCTCGGCGAGCGTAGGCGGCCATCGAGCCCGAGGCATCGAGGCCGACGACATATCCTCCGGGCACGAGGTCCGCGAATGCGGCTGTCATCCTTCCATCTCCCGAACCGAGGTCGAGGACGGCCTCGTCTCCCGAGAGGGACAGCAACGGGAAGAGCCCCGCGGCCCAGGCCGTCTGGGCCGATGCGTTCCGGCCGTAATCGTCGGGGTCCCAGGTGACGGGCATGTGGACAAGGATCGGCGGCGGGGCGAGATAATCCTCTCTCTTGGGGAACGATGACTTTTTCTCCGACGAGCTCATAGGAGGGGCCGAGGTATCACGATGCTCGTCTTCCGCTGCCGGGACGTCGGGAATAACGATTGTAAGTTCGAGGCCCGCGAGGCGACCGAGGAGGAACTGCTGGCCAAGATCCGGGCGCATTACCAGGCCGAGCGGGGCGTTCCGCTGATCCCCCCGGAGCTGCTCGAGCGGATCCGGCGTGTGATCCAGGTCGAGCCCGGACCGACTTAGGGCGTCGCGACCAGGTTCGCGATCGTCGCGAAGTCCTCAAGGTAGAGCGCCTCGGGTCTGCTCGCGAGCACCTCCGCCGGCAGCACGGCGAGCAACCGATCGGTCGTCTCGCGGCCAAAGGCCCCCGCGGCGGCTCGCAGACCGTTCCTGACAGTCTTCCGGCGCTGCATGAAGAGGATCCGCACCACATCCGCATAGACCAGGGGGTCGGCGATCGGAAAGAGCGGACTTCGCGGCGTGATTCTGACGACCATCGAGTCGACCGCCGGCGGCGGTGAGAATGCGGATGGCGGCAGGACGAAGCAGGCCTCGACCCGGGCCCACGTCTGGACCATCACCGAGAGCCGACCGCACTCGGAGCTCCCGATCGGCGCCCGCATCCGCTCTGCGAACTCGCGCTGGAACATCAGGACGGCCGCCTCGTACGGCGACTCGAGCAGTCGGAAGACGACCGGCGACGAGATCGAGTACGGCAGGTTCGCGACCATCAGCTCGAACTCGGGCCAGGGGCACCGGGCGGCATCGCCCTGGACAAGCGTCAGGCGGCCCGTGGCGATCTCCTGCGCGAAGCAGGCTTCGAGGTGTTCGACGAGCAGGCGGTCGTACTCGATCGCGGTCACGCGCGCGCCCTCTTCGAGCAGCGCTCCGGTCAGAATCCCGCGGCCCGGTCCGATCTCGAGGACACTGCGGTCCTCGACGGGGTACGCATCGACGATCCCCGCGACGGCCGTCGAGTCGATCAAAAAGTGCTGGTCGTGCCGGGCGCCCATGGTATCCCTTGGACATTGCTCGTTCCACGATATCTCTTTAACCCGGGCCGACCCGGACCCGTACACAGGCGGACAGGCACGTTAATGTGCTCCGGCGGTCCACGATGCCGGGACACGCTCCATGCCGGCAGACGATCGATCGATGAAGCAGCGGCCCGACGTGCTGCAGCACTTCTTCGGCCGGCCGTTCTTTCTCTCACTGACCATCGGCATCCCCTTCTGCGTCTTCAAGCTCATCTTCGGTCTCTCCGCGATGCGTGTGGGGACCCCCGGTTTCGTTGCGTTCGGCGGAATCGTGATTGCGTGGGCGAGCGCCGATCTCGCGATGAACATCGGCCGATCCGTCTATGACCTCGCCAGCCGATCCGCTCCGTTCGAATATTGCACCATCGCCCAGGTCGGCCGGTACCTCGGTCGACCGATGGTCTTTCTCGCGATCGACACCCTGCTCTCGTTCACGATCATCTCCCTGATGCTCTGGTCCGGATGGATTACCCGACTGACGCCGGTCGAGTCGTACCTGTGGTACGGCGCAACCACGCTGAACCTGATCAGCCTCTCGATCGTCTCCCTCTACAACGAGATCAGGAAAGAGTGATCCGGCGCGCGGACTGCGATGATCCTCGTCGAGCCGGTGACGTTCGATCGCGACAGACGCTCCGCCTGCGATCCGCGATGGGGGCTCATGCGGCAACGGGCTATGCGAAATTTCGCCGCTACAGCATCAGCGGCACGAAGAAAAATGGGAATGTCGGGATTTACTTCGACGTGAAGAGGTGATACTTGACGTCGGGGTCCTGGAGCTCCTCGAGGATCCGATCGATTACCATCCGCTCGGGGTGCGGAATTCCCTTGACCCGGGCGGCGATGTCGGCGAAGGACTCGAACGGCTTCTTCTCACGCGCTGCCAGGACCTCCCACATCAGTTTCTTGCCGATGCCGGGAAGCAGATGGAGCATGTGGAGCTTCGGGCTGATCGAGATCGCACGGTTGAAGAACTGGACGAAGTTCTGCTCGTTCTCCATCACGAGCTGCTCGATGACGTACGGCAGCTCGAGCTTCGCCACCTGGGTGAGATCCTGGTAGAAGATCCGGCGCTTGACGCGCTCGATCTTCTCCCGCTCTCCGTCACCGATGTAGACCCGCTCGTGGATCCGGATCTCGACCTTCTTCGGTACGAGCTCGAGCAGCTTGAACTGATCGATCCCGACCGCCTGGACGACCGGTTCCCGCCGAAAGCCGGACCGCTGGTCGTCGAGGTTGCCCTTCATGAGCACGTCGAGCACGAGCGCGTTGAGCTCCTTCTTGTCCGTCTTCATACCGCCTCGCTCAGAAGTGGGTCAGCACGACCTCGAGGATCGCGTCGAGCTCGTCGCCCGTGAGCGAGTATCGTTCCTTCGCGTAGATCGCGCGGAGCTCGTCGCGGGAGCGGGGCATCAGATTCGCGATCCGGTACGCGATCTCCGGCCGCATCTTCTCCATCTCCGAGAGGGCTTCCACGAGCGCCGTGGCCTTCTCCGGCGTCGTCTTGGCAAGCAGGTTCGCGTGCTCGATCGAGCGCCGGAGCTCGTACGACATCTCCCTCTCGTGGCCGAGCCGCTCGGCCTCCACTCGGAGCAGGATCTCCCGGACTTCGGGGAGGGTGACCTTCTCCTCGGATTGAACCGCCTTGACCTTCATGTACGACCTGCCGTAGCCTTGTATTCTCCCGCGCGGGAGTTAGATGTTGTGTTTCGCCTCAGAGCCGCTGGGACCTGAGGTGCTGGGGGCGTGCGATCACGATCTTCTCGGCGTTCCCGTCGTGGATCGCGAGCAGCCAGGCGCGGCCCCGCTGCTCGATCACCTTGCCGGTCTTGCCGTGGAACCGCCGGTGGGGCATACCCTTCTGGACCGAGGGGTCGCAAACGATGTGGACCGACTGCCCGGGCTCGAACCGCTGGATCAGGGCCGTGACGGGGCCGATGCCGCGCTTCCGGAGATCCTTCTTGAACTTATACCGTGTCTTCTTTCGTGGACCGTTGTGGTGTGCCATCGTCTTCTTCCTCCGTCGGGTCTTGGACCAGGACGACGTCGAGGCGGGTGACGCGGGCGGGCCGGCCGATTGCGTCGGCCAGGCTCGGGCGCGTCCGCCCTCCGTCCCCGGAGACCAGCTCTTTGATGTAGAGCCCGGCCTCGCCGAGGACCTCGATCAGGATGCCGTCCTCTTCCCGCCCGAGATACTGAATATCCAGGACCGTCCGATCCCGCACGCGGTCCGCCCGCCGGTGCGCAACCCGTGCCGGGGTGCGCTGATGGATTACGGCCCCTCTGAGGGCCGAAAGGGCGGACTCGAGTGCGTCGTCGGAGATATCGCCGTCTACCTCGACCAGAATCCTGTATTTTTTATGCGATCGGCTCGACTTAAGCGTTTCCACCTCGGACCGGGCCGCCGGCCGGATCAGGTCGACCGCGACCCTGCCCGCGGCGGACTCGTTCACCGCGCGCTCGA
>Ga0209639_1002393_pt1 | contig 14845 bp, 11 predicted proteins | sample EPASupsiteHSE605_FD_187268 | JGI IMG/M metagenome (GOLD analysis project Ga0209639, IMG submission 187268) | Bioremediated contaminated groundwater from EPA Superfund site, New Mexico - Sample HSE6-05 (SPAdes) (version 2) | ecosystem: Environmental > Aquatic > Deep subsurface > Groundwater >...
CAACTTGTAATGCACCATCTCCATGATCCAGACAGCGGATGGTGCATTACAAGTTGTCGATGAAAAGTTGATTCGGATGAAGGAACTGGCCGAACAAGCGGCGACTGGAACTTACACAGACGATCAAAGGCTGATTATTGATTCTGAATACCAAGCCATGGCGAGAGAAATACAACGAATATCAGAAAGTACCGATTTCAATGGTGTTCATCTTCTCAATGGAAACTTATCTGGCGTACATGACGGCAGCAACCTCGAATCCACCGGGGCGGCTAAGATTCACTTCGGCACAGGCAATGATAGTGCCGAGGATTACTACTATTTGAACATCGATAGCTCGAAGATTGAAAGCATTTTTGATCCAGGTGACACCGCAGTCGGCGCATATGAGCCAGACGAAAACCTGTTTCTGAATAGAACATCCGGGGATGTGCTGGTCAACACGACCACGGCAGATAATCAACGTGATTCCAGCCTCGCTTCACTAGAGGACGGCAACATCGTGGTTGTTTGGAACTCGGATAACCAGGACGGCTCTGGCTGGGGAGTGTATGGCCAGATCATGAGCCAGAACGGTGAAAAGGTGGGCAGCGAGTTCCAGATTAATAGCGAAACGAGCAACGACCAAAATGAACCCTCAGTGGCCCCGCTTAATGACGGAGGTTTTGTCGTCACCTGGACATCGAGCGATCAGGACGGTTCCGGCACTGGCATTTACTCCAAGATATACAACGCAGACGCCAGCGTTCGCACCGGGGAATCACAGGTCAACACGACCACGACGAACAATCAGTACCAATCCAATGTCACGACGACATCATCTGGATATTTCGTCACGTGGACTTCGAACAGCCAGGATGGCTCGGGCGATGGCATCTACGGTAAATTTTATGACAAGAGTGGCAACATGCTGGTGGATGAATTCCAGGTCAATACGACAACAGCAAATGACCAGCGATATTCGAGAGCTTCGCAACTTGACAATGGCAATATTGCTGTCGCTTGGTTTGCACAGGATAGCGACGGATGGGGAGTCTTCACACAAGTAGTTGACCAGCAAGGCAATCTTATCGGTTCTGAAACTCAAGTGAACACAACTGAGGTTGACTCCCAAAACTACATCGATATCGCAGCGATTGACGGAAATCGTTTCGTTGTCACTTGGAACAACTTTAACGGTGACGGCACCAACAGCGCACGAGCGAGAATCGTCAACTCAGATGCGACGTTCTTTGACGACGAGTTCCAGGTCAACGAAGAAAATTTTCCGCCACAGACTTGGCCGAAGGTAACAAGACTGGAGGGTGGAGGTTTTTTAGTCGCATTTCGTGATCCTGGCGGAATTGATGGCAATGGCTGGGCAGCGGTCGGGCAACTCTATACTTCTGATGGTCGTGCGGTAGATGGAAACTTCATCATCAACCAGACCGCATCGGGCAACCAAATTCTGGATGATGTCACAGGACTCCGTGGAGGGGGCTTTTTCGCCAGCTACTTCACCGATGATGGCTTGGACCCTTCATCCAACGGTATCGGAGCCAGCATCTACCAGCCGGTGATAAGTGTCGCGACACAGGCGCGGGCGCAGGCAAGTCTGGAGGCCATAGACCAAGCAATCGTTTCCAAAGACAAAATTCGAGCTAACCTTGGAGCGCTACAAAACCGCCTTGAAAATACAATCTCAAACTTACAAATTCAAGCAGAGAATCTTCAGACCGCTGAATCGCAAATATCAGATACAGACGTTGCGCAGGAAATGACCAGTTTTGTTCGGGAACAAATATTATCCCAAGCAGCAGTGGCTATGCTTGCTCAAGCAAATTCGTTGCCGAAGATGGCGTTGCAAATAATCACCGGCTAATAGCGACAAAACAACATCTGACCAACACTCAAAACGACTAGGAGCAGCATCATGAATTCTAATGCACTTGAAACTCAATCTATCGCACTTGCCGCAATAAGACCCATTCTTTCGGAGGACATTTCGAAGAACAAGATCGACAGGCTCATGATGGCGCTTCGGGGGGACGATCCTGACAGGATATCCGTTGACCTGACAGAAATCAGACCTCTGCTTATGGAGGACTTTTCTGACGCAGACATCACCAGGATCATGATGGCGCTGAAGCTCTCCAAGGCGAACCCCAATTAGCCGAGCAAGTGGAGTTCATCGGGACACGGCACCTGGACTCCTGCCCGGTGACATCTTGCCTGATCCCAGTCCCAGGATAGACGCTGCCGCTGGCTGACGGTGATGTGGCGGGCCGGGAATTTACCCAGGCCCTCTTGTCACCTTGGGTATTGCCCGCCTGCTTACTTTCGCCGACGAGATCGTTACCTATCAGCCATTATTTATTGACTTTAATTCGAGAATGCAGTTTAGAGACCACCTCTGTTTTGTGTTGTCACGTAGCAATTTCATACTATTTTCAGATGGAATTGCTGCGATTCGTTTCGAAACAAAGTGGTGACAGAGCGGAGTTTTCAGCCATCTTATAAAGACGAAGTGGAAAAATAAAAACTCATACCCCGGATTTTTGAGCACTCGCATCCTGTAATTGGGTTCAAAGTGGTAATCCCTGGGGGCATTGATAGCGTCAACGGCGACTGGCTATAAACATCCGCTCTCAATTAGAGCATAAAGTCGCTTGACGTTATCTTCCAGCTCACTGTTTTCGAAGTAATCGTCAGCGGAAATGTGAAACAACTTCTTCAAATTTCTATCAATTACTTGAGCAGCTCTCGCTTCTACAGAACCATCATCGCCGCGCATCAGTTCAACTAAAATCTGTATGCCATCGCGTTTCTTTATTAAAACACGGAATCTTTTGCTGGAGCCTTCTTTTGTCTTCCATACAATCGACTTTTTCTCTGTGAGCGCTATTAATTGAGAAACAAAACAAGCTTTTCTTTTGTCTTCAATCGTTGCCTGATCTTCTGCGCCCTCTTCTCGGCTTGGCTCTGAACACATTTCCTTTGAAACAATACCTTCAACAAGCAAAAAGAGATCATTTAGTTTGTTCTCAAGAATCGGAACAATAGATAACCCCTCTTGCCCAATGCAAAAAGATTTTTCTTGAACTTCATTAATAAATATTACGACCTCGAGACAAGCACAACCGTTTTTATTTGCGGACAATTTATACTCATGCCGCTCTTTCCCGTCTATCTCAACACTGCCATAATAGAACTCGCCACTTTCTTCGCGCCAAAAAAGTTCATTCTCGGTGGTCATGCCATGAACACCCTCGACGAACGGCAAAAATGATTTTAGTTGTTCTTCGTAATCTCCAAAGAATCCTTTCCACTTAGACTGCAAAGCTATATATGACTTCGCAATATTTTTCGTAATTGCAGCTTTCGTGTCTTCTGGAATGGCAGAAGATACAAAGTCAATACATCCCTCCACCAATTCAGGGCATTCAAGTAACACTCCTGTCAGGCTAGGCTTTGAGCTAGACATTGCTTCACCAAACCCCTCGATGCAAACTGACTGATCCAGTTGCCAATACTATAAAGACGTGGGCATCTTGACTGATTTGCATGAAATTACCAATTGTGTGCCTCCTGCAAATGACAAATTCCCAGCCTCTCGGTCAAGTCTTCTCTGCACACAGACCACACGATCTAACCATTGAAGAATATTATAAAAAAAATTGACAATGAATCGTCGGTGCGCAGCTCTTAAAAACGCCGATACTATGACACCCCCCAGGCTCCCCGTCCCCGGCATCCCCCTGGCCCCCTGGATTCGCGCGGGGCACCCCCTTCCTGGGATTTGGGGCTGGTCCTGGGGTTTGGGTATCCCCCCTTGGGCGAAATCGCAGGAAAACGCAGATATGGCCCAAAGTCCGTTTTCAGTATCCCCCGTCTGGCCCACTATCCGAGAGAAGTCGTGTCCATATGCGCAGCATCCTGCGCGTCCGGTTTCACTGAAATCAGGAACTGGTCCCAGGCTCCGCCCTATGCACCCTTCAGCAGGACCATAGTGTCACTTACCCGCCATGGACCTTCTCGCGTCACAGCGCAAACTTCAGAGACGAAATTGACAGCTTTGTCCTTGGCTGCACTTGCCACTTCCTTCAGCTTCTTGAGATTGTCTTTGAATCAAATGTCGATCTCCACTGGCTTGAAGTTCTGACTTTTCAAGACAAGAGACGTCGTCGATTAAGCATACTCCCTGAACGAGTGATGTTCCAGGTGCAGTGTCGATTGATACAGCTAGTGTCGTCATTGTTTATGAACCTCTGTTAGATAATTTCAATTTTATGTAAACATTAATTGAATTATATCTTTGAAAAATTATTTGATGACTTTATTTGGTGCTTTGTCCTGTGTCGTCTCCGTTGCAACATCGTCGTAACTATTGTGATATGGGGTGGGGTGCAAAGGCACCCACCCCTAAATATATAAGCGATTTTGCCTTTGCTTTTAAAATAAAATCAATAGGTTACCATCGTCAGAGCGATTTTGCCTTTGCCTCTGAGATTTCAAAGTAACCCTATGAAATCTTTAAATGATTTAAGGCATAATAAGTTTGGACGTCAATTGCCGATGTTGCCTTTGACGGAAAATCCCCAAGGGTCCGGCTCTTTGCTGGATTAAAATGAATATCCTTTGCTCTTGCTGCCTTGAATGGGATTCTCCTTGATCAATCCAGCTGCAACTGCTTCATCAATACGCTTGCCAGCAGTGTTGGAAGAAATGGTCTGCCCTTTGTTCTGGGTGCTGTACAAGTTCTGAACTTCTTTCTTGAGCTGATCCTTTGAAGTAGCAGTCCCACCAAGGTTCTGGAGAGCCTGCACAGCTATCTGTGCCGATCCTGAAGCTGCCGATTGAGAAGTCAGTGGACGGAACCGGAGGCAGTGAAGCTCAAGATCAAGGCTTCCCTGAAGGGCAAGGTTCCTGGCCTTCTTGTGGGTCAGGGCAAACCGCTTCTGGGTCTTGTTATATGTCAGCTCCCAAGTGTTCGGGGACCAGTCGCCAATGGCGCTGGCTCCTCTTCCTCCTCCTGGCCCTGATTCGCTGGTGAACTTCCCGTGGTGATGAATCAGGAGCGGTGAAGCTCCAAGGCTCTCGGTGAAAATCGCTACCTGATCGAGCAAGCGGCGCATCTGGTCGTTCGAGTTCTCGTCTTGCCCATGGAAGCTGATCAGTGGGTCAAGTATGATGATGTCCGTCTTATGCGTTTCGACAGCCTTCTGGATTGCATCAAGGAAGGACTGGCTCATCATGTCGCCAATTGACCGGATGTCGTTGTTCACACCCAGGAAGAATATCCCGTCCTGGAGAAGTTGGTCGGAAATCTGGTACCCTGACTTCGCCGAACGAACTTCCACAAATCGTTGTTTCATCCCGACGAACGTATTCTCCGACTGGACGAAAAGAACCTTATGCGGTGTTGGCTTTACATTGAATGTACCCAGGAAGCCCTGTGCAGGAGGAGAAATCAAATCCATGGCAATTTGAAGTGTCATGATTGACTTCCCAGAACCACCAGGACCAGTAATCAGCAAAGGCTCGCCCTTTGGCCAGAAGTTGTCGATGAAATAATCAAATTGGATGTTCTTATTTACTACGTCCATGGCATTGAAGACGCAGTAGCTGACCTTGGGTGCTTGAGCTGCTGACGAAATAAAAGGATTATTAGGAATGGGGGCGCTGGTTTTTACCATAGCGATGTGCTGCTTCGCTTTTTCTATTTCACGTTCAAGCCACTGGTAGCCAGATTCTTTTGCTTTTTCGCCTATTGGGTACAAATCATAAATGCTGAGAATGGTCTTTTCATCTACGTTCGCACTTAACAACCCGACAAGGACAGCCATTGAATGTTCCGATCTTTGCCCCTTGGGAAACGGTGTCAGGATCATTTGCTTGATCTCATCTGATACCGGGAGTTTTACGACAAACTGATCGCTGGGCTGGGGAGTCGCTGAACTCTGAGTCATAATCGGAACCTCGTGCGCTTCATTCTTCAGGGATGGAGCGGCATTGTCTGCCTGAACGGACTTGTGGAGGGTATAGTTCAGAAGCCAGCCGGGTGCTTCTGCAATTTCAGCAAGATTGGATATGACGTAGGGCATCCGCGTCTCAGGGTGGAGTGAGCCGGGGCAAAGGACCTGTCCTCCCTGGCCCCTGATGTCGAACACGCCTCTGACGGAGCGATTCCCGTAGCTTTTACCATCCTGAGGATACTGGAAGTAGTAGTGATATCGCTCGCCGTTTCCGCCAGTCTTGATCGTCAAAGTCGCTGGAAGCTCGCTCAGTTTATAGGTGGCAAGCCACTCCTGGAATTCGCCCATGTCGTCGATGTCCAGGACAAGGACGCCGCTGGCTGGGCCACAGGCGATGCCCGCTCTCTCAGGGAAGAAGTCGGAGGTGGCGAATGGTCTTTTCTGGGAGCACCACTGGCTCCAGTTGCGCTCGACAGGAGCCTTGAACTCTCGTGAGGAATTGCCTGGAGCGGGGAATCCACCCTTCAAGGGGATCAGTGAGAACCGTTGGGATAGGAACTCGAAAATTTTCATGCGAGTCGCGTCGTTAATCGGCTTCGACTGCTGCATGAATCCGATAAGTTGGTCCGTCGAGTAATCCATCCACAGCTCCAAAGGCTCATTACGACTGAAATTGACGAGACATCGCCAACATTATTCCTGCCTTAGATAGCCCGTGCCCGCGTCCGTGGTCAAACCAAGTTTTGATCACTGGCTCAAACCGGATGCGCAGCATCCTGCGCGTTTGGTTCTCGAAGGCAAGATACCCCCGGAATCCACCTGGATTGTCGTTCAGGTGGGGATTTGCTACCTCTGGACCATGGCCAAGAAGACCGAGGAGAAGAAAGTCATCCGCTTCGATTCCCACAGGATCAAGAGCATCGCCTTTTGGTTCTGGGAGTACCAGCGTCGAAATCCTGCTTATCGAAAATTCTCCTATGTAATCGAAAATTATAGACATTATTTTGAAGAGATTGGCGAACTCCAATCCATCGAGTCTGAAGAAGGCTGCAATGGATTTGGTTCAGACGCCTTCGACATGGAAGACCCCAACCCGAAGAATCATCCCTATGCCCTGCACCTGGAAAAGAAGTATGGACTGGAAGCCCGTCTTGCTTTTTGCAGACTATCATTTTTAATCGAAGCTGTGAGGAGGCGTTTCCATAGGCTGTATCGTAATGCCTACATTGGTTTGGACACAGAAGAAGCTCTCGCGGTCATTCTCAAAAGCAAACCCGTTAAATTTGAAAGCAAAGACCACGCCGACATCAATGCTTTGCTTCGTTCATATTACAAGTGGGCAATGAGCATAGATGATGACGCTCCTAATCATTACATGTCGGACCTAGACAAGACTTCAGGCATCCTTCTGAACCACAAGCAAGCCCTCAAAGACCCTGAGCAGGTTATGCTCGAGCTTCATGCCGTTAAAATATTCAATGCAACAATCGACAGTATTTTTTCAAACAAGCGCATAAACGATGAAACTCTGGAAGCTGTTTACAAGCTCTGTCTTTCTGGAGAAAATATCGTAAGCGCCGATATAACACGACTCATTCTATTGTGGATGTGGGATAAGGCCCATGAAGAAGATGAAAATAGCCCGCTTGATTTCGATACTGTTCAAAAGCTCCTCAAGCAAGCCATCCCATTAAAGTACAGATATATTGACAAGATAGCCACATTGCTTCAGAAAAAGCAGAGACTTCTCGAATATTACGAAAAGATCTGCAATAAGATTAACACGATGAACCCTCTCTGCACCAAGCGAAATGGGAAGCAACTCCCCTCGATAAAAGACGTCCTCAGCCTTTGAGACCTACTCCCCGCCCCTGATTCTCCTTCTCCTGCCCCGTCTGAAAAATGCCTTTGCCGTTTCTCAGATAACCATCTGATCTCTATGGTTTTCTGAGAGACAAAAGGTGTCTAGACCTCTTGTCCACAGCCCCGCCCGAGCCTGGATTAGACCCTCGATCAAGACGAACGGCGCAATGGGGTCTGGTCACAGGGACCGTTTCTCCAAAGCTCCGCCACCCCCGACAGGGGACATTCTTGGAGAGTGCCATGAGCGATGCCGAAAAGAACAAGGGACCGTATGAAGGTGGGTCGATGGATGATCATGAGGCGAAAGAAGCGCACCAAGACTATTCCGGGTTCACTGGTGGGACTGGCGCTTCTGGACTTGGTGGCGAGGTCGGCAAGGCCATCAGCTCGATCCTGGACATGACTGAAAGCGTCGAGACCTTTGCGCAAAAAGTCGCCTATGCCGGGCTCTACGGTGCCACTGGAGGAGAGGGCGAGCTCGGCTCGCTTGAGAACAACATCAAGAGCGGTGTGTCGCTTGCTGGTATGAGCAAGAAGTTCTCTATAAAGATCAGCTTGATGAACGACCCTGACGCTATCCTGAAGGACTTTACGGAATGCCAGACGACGCTCGAACTTGTCGAGTACAAGACCAATGCCGTCAAGGCCTACTTCGCGTTCATGCAGGGCAAGCGTCTCCTCAAGCTTCAGGCCCTTCGCGCGGAAAAGAACAGCCGGAACTGGATCGAGTGGATCACCAAGAAGCAGCCCAACCTGAAGAAGCGGACGCGGGAAAAGGACATGAGCCTCGCGTCGTTCCCTGGTGTGGAGAACCACTTTGCGGACGGGGTGGAACGACTGGCCGAATTTGGTACGCACTATTCCTTCTTGTCGGACGAGGACAAGCAGCTGCTTGGAGACGACCCTTACAAGACCTATATGGAAAAGTTCAAGGTGCCCATGGACATGGACTCCAGCTACGAAGAGCACCGTCACATGATCGACGCCGTCCTTGAGGTCAGCAAACTCAACCGCATGAAGGTCGATTGCTCGCTGGACGTGATGCTCAGATTTCTGCGCATTGAGGCCCCCTTAGGGGGCGAAGAGCGCAAGCACCTGAAAAAGCTTGCCGAAAAAGATCCGAGTGCCCCGGCAGCACTCTTGGAAAAGATCATCAAAAAGGACCTTAAGCGCGTGAACTTCATCGCTGGAACTGACGCCGCTGCTGAGGCAACTGAGGCCCCTGATACCAGCGGCAATAAGGACGGCGAGCCGGACGCCGGAAAGTCCTCGCAGCAGGCCACGTCGATTCCCAATATTGACCGGTTGGTTGCGTCACTGTGTAAGTCGCTCAAGCCTGTGGCCACAAAGGAAATCCAGATCGAAGGCGCGATTGATCGGGATTCCCTGCTCGAACTCCGGGATTACATCGACCAGTTGCTGGCTCTGGAAAAAGAAGCCCTGAGCTCTGCCATCCCGGACGTTGCCGCCTAACCCCAAACCACAAGGCCCCTCTGGTTGCAGGACCAGGGGGGCCATACCGAAGGATATGATCAAAATGAATATTTTCCAATCTGGTCTTCCCATACAGGTGATCAAGGGGCTGCATGAAATTGACCCTACGAGAAAGCCCAATGTCCTCCTCACTTTCTATGGGCTTGAAAACTCTAAAGAGTACAGACAAACACACCGGTCTAAAATAAAAGGTTTGATCTTAGACTGCGGAACATACAGCTTGTACAGGAAAAAGCTAAGCATCGAAGCGCACAATATTGAGTGCGACAAACTCTTCAGGCAATACAAAGACTACGCCAAAGCTAACCAGAAAGAATATGACTTCCTGTTTAGTTTCGACGGGAAATACACCCCCGATGGATTTGACCATAACTACGAGTTGTTGCTGGAACTGGAATCCGCTGGCCTTAATCTTGTGCCAGTCTTGCATACTCTTTCAGATGAAGAAATAAACTTTTACGTCGAGCGCAAGATTCGATACCCTATTGTTGCTATCGGCCAGTGCAAAGCTGACAACAGAGATGACCTTAAAACCCTATTTAAACCTGTGTACAAGCTCTATAGCAAAGGCATTAAGGTTCACCTCTTTGGCATGACGAGCGTAAAAAGTGTGAGCTATGTTCCGGCGTATTCCTGTGATTCCAGAAGTTGGCTTGAATATAGCGGCAGAGGTCGCGCACTATATTTCAATCCTGAGAAACGGTCTCTCGACAAAGAGGAGAAAATATTTTTTCCCAGCAAGCAGTTCCCGCGCAACACCGGTAACTCAGTGCATTATAATGATTTCAAACAATTGGATGATTTTTTGGCGCACATCCATTCCAGACTGCACCTCACACGTGAAGACGTCCTTGCTGAACAAACTCAGTCGATGTCTTTGGCCCTGATCAATGCCCTTTACTTCATGGAGCTGGAAAAGCGAATCACGGAGGAGAATCGCATGCGGGGGATCACGTTCGAGTAGTGGGCCATTAAATCCGACAACGAAAGGACCGGTGACAAGCCGGTCCTTTTTTTGCGTCCAATGAAAACCAAATGCGCAGGATGCTGCGCAAACTGTCCCGAGATCGCCATGTAAGTGCCCCGACCTATTGGAGGTAGTCATAGAGATATTATTCATAAACACAGGAGGTTATCTCAATGACAAAGAAGAATGCCGACACCCCCAAGGGCGAATCCAAGAAGCGCCACTTCGAATCGAAGTTCGATGAGAAGGTGTTGCGGGACATGATCAATGCCGGGAAGAGCGCGGACGAAATCCAAGCAGCGCTTGGGATTGTCAGCAAGCAGAGCCTCCGGCAGCACGTCCTGAAGCTCATCACCAGGGACCGCAAGGTCTATGAAGTGCCGGGACTGTACGTCCGTAACCTGAAAAGGCCCATGGTCAATTTCAAGGGTGAGATTCGTCTCACCAAAAACATGCTGGACTGCCCCGGATCAACCTACGCGCCCAATGACCAGTTCGAAATCGAGGTCGACAACGACAGGATCGTTCTCACCCGGATCAAGGATGAGACCGCCACTGAGGCGAATGAACCGGAAAGCCCCGAGGGACTATAGCTGGCAACGGTCACACCTGCCTACCAAGGTGGGTGTGACCATTTCTATTTTTTGCAGAACTGGAATCCTACAACATAATTGGAACATCATTGATATGTGGAAAAATATATACTTTGCCGTTACATTCGAAAAATAATTTCTACAAAGACAAAGCACCTGTCCCATAAAAGAGACACGACATCTAAACGAAGGCTGTCCATTCGCCATTACATAAACGATTTTCCAGCCATCAATGTTTTTAAGTAAATACCAAGAGGATAAATATCAAAATAGGAGTGATGACGATTTATCATTTGCTGCAACATGATAGAAACAGAAAGAATACCACAACCTTGCCGTTTATTAAAGTTCTCAAAGAAATACTCTTCAAAGGCGAGAGCTTTTGACTTTTCATCCCCTTCCGAAAGAGCTTGGAGGCGAAGCAACTTCTTTAGGAATCGTTTGACGCTGAACAATTTGAAGTCAAGCTTTCTAAAAATCAACTAGGTATTAATGCTCCCTGCTTCTTCCATCCTCGTAATTTTAAATTTCTTGAAGAACGGTCTTTTATAACGGAACTCATTACTTGAAAAGTTGGCATTTTTAAGAGTCATGTGATACATATAAGAATATAATGACGCTGCTTTACTGAGATTACTGCATTAATGAGTCGTGTTGAACATTTTCCAGACAGTACTTCTGGAGTGCTTCTGGACCATGGTACAGGCTATGATCTTCAGGAGACGCATATTGTCAGAACCAGAAAAGCCTACGCTTTATGCCTCGGGACTGGCTTGCCGCTCCATCCCTGGAACCCTCTCCCCCTGTTCCGCTACCATCTTCGCCGGATTTTGTCAGTCGCATACTTCCCATCCGTAATACCCAATATCTTTAACATTCTCGTCTCTATGAAAAGGACATTGAATAGCAACTCTACATACAGATATTAATAAGCAACGAATAAAACCCAAAACAGGAGGTAGTCTGATGCTACTAGCACTATCAGGCCCAATAGGGCTTGTCATTGGAGCTATGCAGTCAGAAATATTCAGAGAGGTGCTAAAAGCAGCAATTATCGTAGTAATACGAAAATCGTTGTAGCAGTACTTTTCACGAGGAGGGCACTCTTATGGGTGCCTTCTTCTTGTTTTTTGGTCTTATTGATAACGGCAAGATTGCTGACTTTCATCTGAATTTTTCCCAGTCTTTACAGAGATATTAAATCTTACAGTCCTGAATGTCCGTTTTATCGTAGAAACGGACATTCAATCCAGTTTTCCTGTTAAATTGAATTATATTGGCTGGTTACTGGGGTTTGCCAATTGGGGCTGCCCCGTCGTGCCGTTTTGTATGAATGATTTTACCATCATGGAAAGGAAAACGGACATTCAAGGAGGAGATATGCGAGTTGAACCAATTCGAGAGGAACAGCACGTCAAGGCGATCAAAAAGTTACTTCGCGACAAGCCAAGAGACAGATTACTCTTCATCCTCGGGATCAACAGTGGCCTGCGTGTGCAAACAATCCTCACAGAGCTGCGTGTAAAGCATCTGCTTTATGCAAAGCTCGGGGACAGCATCACGGTCAAGGAAAGAAAAACAGGGAAGACCAACGTCTTTGTGGTCAACAAGGAAATCAAGAAAGCCTTCGACGAATACTACGCGGAGGTTAAGCCCGACGAAAACCATTTTCTATTCCGCAGTCGCAAGGGGGCGAACTACCCCCTGACAACATTCCGAGTCACCCGGCTCGTGAAGGAATGGGGAGCGATGATTGGACTAAAGCAGAATCTGGGTTGCCATTCGCTTCGGAAAACCTTCTGTTGGTTCCAACGTACCAAGTACGGAGCCAGTTGGGAAGTCCTGAGCCGAAGACTAAATCATAGCTCGCCCAGTATCACTCGATGTTATCTTGGCCTGACAGATGAGTGCGTAGAAGAAATTCTGCATCACACCATATAAACAGAATGGGCCTTATAGCGAGGCCCATTCAAAACCGTTTAGTACAAGCACACTGGAGGATCAGAAACTGCATTCATGCAATTTTAAAATAGCTGTTGCATAAATTTTTTACTGACTTACAATAGGTCCCCGCGTCACTATTGCGAGAGAGGCGCTCTGTCATGCAGTGAATATTGTCCAAGTCATTTTAATTAATGGTTTCATGTTTTTAAGGAGGAATCCATGCCGTTGGAAACGCTTATGGCTCTGGATGACGAGCTGGGGCGGGCCATGACGCCACAGGAGCTCGCCAAGAGGCTGAGGGTGAGCGTCAACACTGTTCGGAAGTATCGCGACCGGTGGGGCGGTGTCGAAGTCGCTCCTGGGAAAATCAGGTTTTTTGAGAACAAGGTTCGGGAGGTAATCCATGCCAGCGCTGATAACGAAGTTCAGTCCGCCCCGATGGCGGGCAGTCGTCACAGTCAAAGGGAAGCGAAAAGAAAAGCTCTTTCCCGACGGGACCGAGAAGAGCAAGCGGGCAGCGGAAAAGTGGGAGGAAAAGCAGCGTCGCAAGCTGAAGAAACCAATCCCGATAGACACGGACTTGCCACTGACCCTGATTAACCTGGGAAATCCATATCTCGACTTCGTAAAGGAGCGACAGTCCAAGAAGACCTACGCCGAGAAGCATGCTGTCATAAAGCGTTTTACCAGCCGCTTTGGTCAGTCCGCTTTCCTCGAAGACATCACCGTCCCTGAGGCGCTAAAGTTCCTTACCGACCAGTATCGGAAACGATCAGGGTACGCTGCGAACAAGGAGCGCAAGGTCTTGATTAGCGCCTGGAACTGGGGCCGGAGGTACCTGCCCAACTTCCCTGAGCAGCAGTGCCCATTCCGGATCATCGACCGCTTCCCGGAGAAGCGCCAGCCCCGATATGTGCCACCAGAAGAGGACTTCTGGGCTGTATACGAGGCTGCCAGCGGTCAGGACCGAGTGATGCTGCTCACATTGCTGTTTCTTGCTGCACGGCGCGGCGAAGTTTTCCGGCTCAAATGGGCGGATATCGATTTCGCAGGGAATACCGTCACCCTTTGGACGAGGAAGCGCGCGGGAGGTGACCTGGAACCTGACCCGGTCCCCATGGTGCAACGACTCAAGAAGGTTCTTATGGCGTGGTGGGAACACCGACCCATTGCCTCCGAGTACGTGTTCGTAAACCTGGAGGAGCATGCGTTCTGCAAAGAATACCGGGGTAAGCCGTTTACAAATCGGCAACATCTCATGGAGCGACTGTGCAAGAAAGCAGGGGTCAGGGAGTTCGGGTTTCACGCGATCCGTCACCTCACGGCGAGTCTTCTTTACCGTGAGGGACAGCCCGTGGCGGTGGCCCAAGCTGTCCTTCGTCATAAAAGCCCCCAGACCACGACTCGCTACCTCCAGACCCTTGGTCTCAAGCAGACCCAGGAAGCTATGGAAACTGTCATGGGGCAGCGAGGCCCCACGAAGGTGGTCAGCATCCAGAAAGCTTCCCAAGAGTAAGAGGGAATACCAGACTATTGGAGTCGTAAATGTGGACTTCGTGTGGACCAAAGAAAAAGCGGGTTACCCTGGACAGGTAACCCGCTGAATTTCTTGGCGTCCCCAAGGGGATTTGAACCCCTGTTACCGGCGTGAAAGGCCGATGTCCTGGACCAGGCTAGACGATGGGGACGTTTTATTTCTTGGCTGGGGGACTAGGATTCGAACCTAGGTTGGTGGAGTCAGAGTCCACAGTCCTGCCGCTAGACGATCCCCCAGCAGCCAAGAAAGCGCAGACTATACTTTCACCGTGTCCCTGTCAAGAAATTTCTTGAACTTTTTTCAGCCCGTCCCTAGGCCTTGGCCAGACGACGCGTGCGCTTCTTCAGCTTGTTGATCTGACGACGCAGAAGCGCCTTCTGCTTGCGGGAGCCGTCGCCAGACACTTCCGTGCGCGCCGCGCGAAGCGAACGCATCTTCTGCTTCATCGACAAGATCTTCGTCTTGTACGGCGAAACCTTCGGACCCTCTTCGC
>Ga0209639_1002395_pt1 | contig 14839 bp, 15 predicted proteins | sample EPASupsiteHSE605_FD_187268 | JGI IMG/M metagenome (GOLD analysis project Ga0209639, IMG submission 187268) | Bioremediated contaminated groundwater from EPA Superfund site, New Mexico - Sample HSE6-05 (SPAdes) (version 2) | ecosystem: Environmental > Aquatic > Deep subsurface > Groundwater >...
ACCTCGATTACCTGACCATCCGCCAGTTCTTCTATAGCTACCTTTACTTTTACAAAAGTAATTGGGCATACTACATCGCTTATGTCTACAAAAGCATCCGCTTTTTTATTGTTCATTTCATAGCCTCCTGTAAATCCTTTTCAAGCACACCCCAGCCCACACGGTCAAGCGTATTTGCAAACCGTTCTCCTTGTTTGCCGTACTTATCAAAAAAGTCCAGGGTGGCCTCGATTACTTTGTGCAATACTTCGGTTGAAAAGATGATAGGCAGCATTTGCTTGCCTACTGAAATTTTATTTCCGAACAGCCCCCCGAAAGAAACAAGAAATCCGCTTTTCCCTTCCCATGCATCTGTGGGGCAGGATTTAACGCAGCGTCCGCAGTAATTGCACCCACTTTCTTCGTATTCCAGCTTCTGCTCATCTTTATCAATAGTGATAACTTTAATTGGGCAAACAGCTTCGCACAATCCGCAAAAAATGCATTGTTCACTATACCAAAATGGTTTTAATCCACCTTTAACTCCCAGGTCGTTTTCTTCTGCCTTTAAACAATTATTACGGCATCCTGTAATACCAATTTTGAATTTATGCGGCAGATCCCTGGCAAAATATTTTTCGTCCAATTCCTGGGCTAAAGACGTAGTATCAATCAACCCGCTGGGGCATATGGTATTACCCTGGCAGGCAGTAATGGTTCTTACTCTGGGCCCGCAGGCTCCTGGCTGTAACCCTGCCTTTTCCAGTTCCTGTTTAACTGCATCTATATCATCAAGCTTTATAAATGGGATCTCTATACCCTGCCGGGATGTCATGTGTACATATCCTTGGCCATACTTCTGTGAAATCTCGTAAACTGCACGTAATTGATCGGATTTAATTTGTCCGCCTATAATTCTCAACCGCATAGAAAAGTGATCCGGTTGAACTTGGCGCATAAAACCACCTTTTTTTAGTTCCTTATAGTCCACTTTAGCCATTTGATTCTCCTCCGATAATTATTTCTTCTATAAATACTTCCTTGTTAACAATATTGAAACTTCTCAATATAGGATTTTTTTCTTCCGCTAGTGACAGTATTAAATAGCTCTTATCAGGATCAAAAGCCAATCTTATATCTTCTTCTGAGGGCCGAGCCGGCGATTCCGGATGACTATGGAAATTCCCCAATAGAGCCAGGCCATTCCCTCTCATATCCCTTACCGCTGCGAATTGTTCTTTAGGATCCATTGAAAAGTGTTCCGGACTCTTATCAATATTACTTAGCAAATATATTTTTTCTATAATCTTCTTATCGTCTTCTACTCTCCCCGCAGCTAAACCGCATGCCTCATTAGGCAGTTCGTTCATACAATGGGCCATTATATCATCATAATGAAATTTGTTTAAAATAATCATCTTATCACCATTCATTCTTAAAGGTCGCATACTGCTTGTTCATAATCCTGAAGATAGTTAATACTAGGACTTTCACCGCAAACCTGGCAGGTTTTACGCTGAGGAATTTTAATTTTTCTAAAATCCATTTTTAACGCATCATAAGTTAGTAAATATCCATTCAAAAGATCACCAATGCCCAGGATATATTTAATTGCTTCGGTTGCCTGGATAGTCCCGATAATGCCACCCATAACACCGAGAACACCGGCCTGACTGCAGGTGGGAACAGCATCCGGCGGCGGCGGATTTTTAAAAACGCATCTATAGCAAGGCCCTTTCCCGGGGATATAGGTCATGGTTTGACCTTGAAATCTAATTATGCCTGCATGTGAAAAAGGTTTGGCAGATAATACACATGCATCATTAATGAGAAACTTGGCCGGAAAATTATCAGTTCCATCTATGATAAAGTCATAATCCTGGTCTTTAATTATATCCATAATGTTGTTGGAGCCTACCCATTCCTTATAAGCAACTACCTTCACATCTGGATTCATATCATTAATTGTTTCCTGACCTGAAAGTACCTTGGGCTTACCTACATCCCCGGTTGAATGAATAATCTGCCGCTGCAGATTAGATAAATCAACTGCATCAAAGTCAACTAAGCCTATAGTGCCTATACCTGCCGCCGCAAGATACATAGCAGCAGGTGCTCCCAGCCCCCCGGTACCTATAACCAGAACTTTTGAATTCAAAAGCTTGGCCTGGCCTTTACCGCCCACTTCTTTTAGAATGATATGCCTTGAATACCTTTCCAGTTGTTGATTTGATAAACTCAATTTTCTCCACCACCCATAAAATAGAGAAACTCAATTTCGTCACCTTCATTAATCTCTCTAACCGAAAAGTCTTCGCGATCTATAAATTCGTCATTGATTTGTACTGTAACGTATTCAGGCATTTCAACCTTTAGTAAAATAAGTAGTTCTTCAACTGTAACGGATCTCTCCAGTATAACTTCTTCTCCATTTGTTCGTATTCTCATAGAAATTCCTCCAACACTTTATCAATTTTTATAAATACAATTATTTGCTAGTGCAGTACCTTCTACTTATTACGTCTTCCTCCATAGAAGTTTAAGAATCATATAAAGTAATCCACCTCCGATATCCGCAAGGCATTGTCAAATTTTATTTGCCTGAATCTCATGAAATCCATCCATTTGTTAGCGAATGCAGCCCACTTGTTAATGTTATGGCTATTAATTTCATAATCATTTATCAACTCATTGAAAGCTTCCTGGCTTTTAATTTTTATATAAGCTCCATTTGTATCAATAATTGGAACAGAGTCATAATTATACTCATTAAATCCAACAATTTCTTCCAGTCTTGATTTCCTAACCCTTGCAGAAAGCCGGGACTTCAAATCGATTAAATCAAAATCATTTGGATAAAGGTAGGTTTCTCCCATTATCGGAAGCACATCTCCATGGCCAAAGGTATAAGGCCTGCCAGTTACTTTCCTCACACTGCCCTCTGCTAAAAAATAAAAGTACTCATCAAAACAAGTTACAGTTATCTCGTTATGGTTGTGGGAAAGCTTGCTGGTTGTCTGTACCCCTTTCTCTAAATCTGATACTATTCCGCCACCGCTCACGTCATATCCATCTAATAAAACAAATCTACCGGTGTTGGGATTATTCTTAAATTCATCAAAGCTTATGTTTTCCTTGGTTCTTATGGTTACTTCTGCTACATCGTTGGTTTTAACCTCCATCGCATTCTCCATGGTGTCAAGGGTTGTAGCATCAGTCACTTTGCTTATGGAAATAATCTCGCATTCCTGTTCCTGGGTAACTAATTTTAGTTTGTATTTTTTATTCTTTATGAGAGAGTTCCTACCCATCCAGAACAGGTTTGCCTTGAATGTGTCGGACACAAGAGGAGGATTGTTTTTATGGGAAATAACTTCTCCCCTTTTGTTGAAAAATTCATCTTCAACCGTAATTCCTACTGACATACCCGCACTCACGACATCTCTTTTATCTCTATCAACCCAGTATTCAACCGTCTTAACTCTGGTAATTTTGTTGCTGGGTGATATAAGGATTTCATCTCCGACTTTAATTGTCCCCGATTCTACCCTGCCTGCAATAATTCTTCGGTTATCAAATTTATAAACATCCTGAATAGGAAATCTGAGAGCTTTATCCTCCAGACCCTTTTCTTTTTCAAAAAGATCAATAGATTCAAGGATTGATTCACCTTGATACCACTTCATCTTATCGGAGCCATGGGTCATGTTTTCTCCATAAAAAGCTGAAATGGGTATATATTTGAGGGGATAAACATGCAGACTGTTCAGAAACTTATTCATTTCATGTCTTATCTCATTAAATTTTTCCTCTGAATAATCAATTAGATCCATTTTATTAACTGCTACATAAACTTTCTGAATTCCCAGAAGTGAAAGTATATATCCGTGTCTTTTGGACTGCTCCTGAACACCCTCCAGAGCATCGATGATAAGAAGTGCTGCTTCTGCATTGGCTGCACCAGAAATCATATTTTTAAGAAATTCTTTATGTCCGGGTGCATCAATTATCACGTAATCCCTTTTGTCAGTGAAAAATTGCAGCTGGGTTATGTCAATAGTGATGCCCTGCTTCTGTTCCTCTTCAAATGCATCGAGAAGATAAGCATACTCAAAGGGTTTGCCCTTCTCCTTGGATATCTGTTTTACCCGTTCAATCTTTCCTTCCGGAACTGCTTTGGTATCGTACAGCAATCTGCCTATTACGGTAGATTTCCCGTGGTCGACATGCCCAACCACTACTATTTTCAAAATCTCTCTATCATTTCCCATATCTAAACCTCCGGTTGAATTTTACATATACCCATCTTTACGCAGCTTCTGCATCGCATAGGCATCTTCTTGATCCTGTGCTCTTCCGGCTCTTTCGCTTACCTGAGTATTCTTTAATTCTTCTATAATTTCATCAACAGTGGCTGCATTGGAATCTATCATTCCGGTACATGGTGCGCAGCCCAGGCTTCTATATCTTTTACCATTCCTGGCAAAGTACAGATCAACCAAAGGTATGTTTTCCCGTCCGATGTAGCTCCAAATATCAATTTCATCCCAATGGAGGATGGGATGTACTCTAATATGGTTGCCCTTGGGGAAATCGGTTTTGAATTGATCCCAGAGCTCTGGAGGCTGATTGGTATAATCCCATTCCGAGTCTTTATTTCTTTCACTGAAGACCCTTTCCTTTGATCGGGAACCTTCTTCATCCCTTCTGATACCCAATATTAAGCCTTCAAACTCATATTTAGTTACTACCTGCTGAAGACCGTCTGTTTTAAGGGCCCGGCAGCATTCTAATCTGCCCTTTTCAGGACCCATACCCGCTCTGAGTGCCTCTTCATTGGAATGAACTATTAATTTGATATCATATTCTTTGGCCATCTTATCTCTGTATTCAATCATTTCAGGTATTTTCAAGGTTGTATCTACATGAATAAATGGAAATGGGCAATGACCGAAGAATGCTTTTTTAGCCAACCACATTAAAACGGTTGAATCCTTGCCAATTGACCACAACATACCCAGTTTTCCGAATTTTTTATACGCTTCTCTTAATATATAAATGCTTTGGGCTTCCAGCCTGTCTAAATGATCCACTTTATTTCCTCCCTAGTACTGGTTTGCTTCTTTTCTGTTAATTGTTATAACTTTTTCCTCTCCGGATGGCTTGGTAAAAACCCAGTGCAGATAATCTTCCTCCGACTGTGTTTTGAGTGTAGTTCCTCTTCCGCCTATGTCAGCCCCGAGGTAATATTTGATAGCACCGAAATTACATTCCTTTATACATGCTGTACATCCCCAGCAGTCTCTTGGGAACCTGTTGATGATCTTTCCCGATTCATCCTTATAAAGGAGGCTTCCCGGGCATACATTTCGGCATTTGCCACATCCCGTACATTTTTCCCAATCAATTTTTATGCTCATAAACTTCATCTCTCTTTACCAAATCTCTTAATACTATCTTTATCTCACCATCCTCAAATCGGGAATTCACATACCTCAACCAGTTATCATCGTCTTTTTGGGGATAGTTAGTATTTTCCTGAAAACTATGCCATCTGGTTTCCTTACGGGCTTGAAGATGCTTGATCAGGCTTTTACATACATAGAGACGGTCTATAACTTCGTACACATGCATTAACTCATGTGTATCGGAAGCTTTTAGTTTATCGCTGATTTTCAATAACACATTAATATACTTCTCCGCCAACTCGAGCTTACTGGTACTAACTGCATACCCTGAAGATATTCCTCCAGCATACTCATCCATTACCTTCTGCATGGCCTCTTCGATATTTTCTGCTGAATAGATCCCTGTATCTTCACCCAAATATTTATTCACTTCCTGGAGCTTGGCTTCAATCTCGAAATCATTAATATCTTCTCTATGCCAGTCTTTAATATAATCCAGTGCCGACAATGCAGCTATTTCTCCTTCAGCAAAGCAACCAGTAACATATTTTTGAGGGCTCCCCCCGGCTACGTCTCCTGCCGCATATAGCCCTGCCAGTGTCGTAGCTCTTCCCGTATCTACCCAGTAACCGCTAGCTGTGTGACCACCTACAATATAGGGCTCGGTTCCCTCAATTTCTACATTCTCATCCGCTGGTCCCCGGCTGTTTTCCATCCATTTTAAGGTCTGAGCGGGGGCCATATTCAGATAGGCTTTAAAAAGCTCCCTTTCCTGTTCCGGGTTAATACCTGATGTTTTGAGAAAACAAGGGCCGTTGCCATTTTTATTCTCTTCCACAGTAGAATAAAGTCTGATATGGGTTTTAGGAGTACCATATTTTCTATCGTACTCTTCGCCCTTACTGTTAACCTGCGCCGCCCAGATACCTTGTGCAATAGTTCCAGTGGGAGCTATGGTATCCTTGCACCTTAATGCAATAAAGCGCATTTCAAAAGTAGTCATCTCTGCTCCTGCTCTAATTCCCATGGCATAACCTGCTCCGGTGTTGAAGGGGCAGTACCACATTTTATGTCTTGAAAACCCGGGATTATTTGGTCTGTACAAACCAGCCGCTCCTCCCGTTGTGCAAATCACGGCCTTTGATTTAATAACATAAAATCTACTGTTGTCTATGGAGAACCCATAGGCACCAATTACCCTGCCGTTTTTTACAATATAATCAATAATATTAACCCGGTTGAGAACTTTTATATTGTGCTTTTCTTCAACCGCCTCAGCCAATATTGGTTTAATGTTCTCACCATTAATCTTTATGTTTCTGTTTCCTCTGGAAACGTATTTCCCATTTTCATCCTTTTGAATAACCAGTCCCAGTTTTTCAATTTTATATGTTACCTCATTTAACCTTTTAGCTATGCTGTATACGAGGTCTTCTCGTACCAAGCCCTCAGAATCATTAATAACATAATCAAGATAGTTTTCGGGTGTCTGGCCATTTACAATATAGGCATTTAAGGCATTAACCCCGGCAGCCAGGCAGCCGCTCCGCTTAATGTTAGCTTTTTCGGCTATGATTACCCTGGCATCAGAATTGTCGGCTATGGTTATTCCGGCAAAGCAGCCTGCAGTTCCGCCTCCGATAATAAGGACATCTGTTTCGAGAACTTCAGTATCTAATTTCAAATTACTTCACCCACTTTCTACGCATATAGCTGCAATAATACTCAACTTTTTTTATGGTTTTACTAGGATATGGGTAAATAAAAAAATATGAATATGTGCACTCTAAATAAATCTTCAACTCATAGATTCTTGATAATTTGTTTTTAATAACGGTTTAATTCTTATCATTTAAAAAATGTTCCAGGACCATAGCTGCTGAACCTACCGCAATGGCATTATCCTCGAAATAACCACCCTTACTGAAGACAATTCTATCTTGGTGATTTTTGTAGCATTTTCTTAGTGCTACTTCTATACATACTTCATAAAATAAACTTGAATGTTTTACCAATGGACCGCTTAATATTATTAACCCAGGATTTAGTAGGTTTATGAAGTTTGCTAACCCGGTTCCTAGAATTATAGCTGAACCAGTCAATATCTCTTTGGCCAGTTCATCCCCGTTTTCTGCCGCAGTACAAATATCAACATAATTAATATCATTTATTGGTTTTGAAACCTTTGATGTCCTGCCCTTTTTTAACCCAGAAACAAATTTATTAGTTATAGCCGGAATCGAGGAATAACATTCTAGACAGCCAAAGTTCCCACAACTACATGGTTCTCCATCTACATCGATTACCATATGTCCAAAAGCATCTTCAGCGTTATTTACGGTTCTAACGATAGTTCGTGAAGAAATGGCCCCTGTCCTTATTCCTACTCCACAATTTATATAAACAAGATTGCTAAAACTTTTACCCTTGCCAAAGAGCATTTCAGCCATTACTGCTGTATTAGCCCCGTTGTCTAAAAATACAGGATGTTGTATTTTATCCTCTAACATTTCTTTAAGATGTACATCATTCCATCCTGGAGCATCAAAGTTGATAGGATTTATTATTATGCCTCTTTCTCTGTCCATTGGCCCTACCGTACCCACTCCAACCCCTAATAGTCTCTCTTCTCCAACCTTAATATTTTTTAATCCGTTATTAATGATATCGTTAATATATTCAACGGTCTTATTAGGCGTATGTGATTTATTCATATTAAATTGCTGCCGATAAAGTATTTCCATCTTTAAATTGGTAATGACTACCTGGGTATAGGTTCTCGAAATATCTATACCGGCTAGATATCCTTTATAAGCATTTACATCGTATAATACAGGTTTTCTTCCACCAGTCGATTCCCCTATACTTGACTGTATAATCAAACCTTCATCTTCAAGAGGTTCCATAATACGATTCAAGGTAGTTAGTTTCATATTGGTAAGAAGTAATAGGTTATTCTTGGACTGAGGTCCGTTCTTTTGTATTAGATTATATATGTTTTTCGCCTCATTATTGAGATTAATCAACGTATTATATATCTCATCCATCTTTGGTCCCCTCAATCGTTTCTTAAGTCTAGTAACATTATTTTAAATACTTATTTCTATATTGGCAATAAGTATTTAGCGATCAATATAGTTCACTAAATTGTATAATCAGGTATGAAAACCTTAAAATCCCGAGGTCGTATATATACTTTTTGCTTTTCCTTCAGATCAAGCTTCCTATAAATGTCCTTGCTTATATCAGCTTCGATATATTCTTTATTATCGATTCTCTTCAATTCAAGGTTTACAATCGGACCAACTGCTCTGATAAAAACTATTTCGGCATCGATAAAGTCTTCTCCCTCTGCTTCAAGTCTTATCTCTATATCGTGCGGACGAATATAGCTTACGACTTCTTTGTCTTTTGTTTCTTTATGTTCAGGTGCATCAAGTTTCATAGAACCAAGTTCAATCTTACCGTTATGCATCCTTCCATGGAAGAGATTTACGTTTCCGAGGAAGTTATAGACAAAAGGATTCGCAGGATTGTCATAGACGTCTTCCGGTGTACCCATTTGTTCTATTTTACCTTCATGCAAAATTACAATTCTGTCGGCCACATCAAGGGCCTCCTCCTGATCATGGGTAACGAAAACACTTGTGATAGGGTATTCGTCATGCAGCTTCCTAAGCCATCTGCGCAGTTCTTTCCTAACCTTAGCATCCAAAGCTCCAAAGGGTTCGTCAAGCAGTAAAACCTTTGGTTCAACAGCTAAAGCCCTTGCCAGTGCTATCCTTTGGCGTTGGCCACCTGAAAGCTGCGCAGGATAACGCTTTGCAAGTCCCTCCATCTTAACCAGCGACAGTAATTCTTCTACCTTTTTATTAATAACTTCCTTGCTGGGCCTTAGTTTTGAAGGTCTAACCTTTAATCCAAAGGCTATGTTTTCAAAAATCGTCATATGCTTAAAAAGGGCATAATGCTGAAACACGAATCCTACCTTGCGGTCCTGGGCACTTTTTTCCGTATGATCTTCACCATCAAAAACAATGGTGCCCGTATCTGATGTCTCAAGGCCAGCAATTATTCTTAAAAGAGTCGTTTTACCTGAACCTGAAGGCCCCAGTAAAGCAACCAGTTCGCCGGTATTGATCATTAAATTAATGTCGTTAAGTGCTTTAAATGAATCAAAAGTCTTGGTAATATTTGAAATTTCAATACTCATAGCCAATCCTCCAAGTAGAATATAAAGATTTATTAATTAAGGTGCTGACAGAGAATGTCCCATCACATGTTATGCTGATTTATTTTCCAAGCAGCAATATTCTTAATAATTAGGTTCAAAATTGCAATCAATGTTAATAATGAAGCAACCGCAAAAGCGGCGGTAAACTTGTATTCGTTGTATAATATTTCAACATGGAGGGGCAGGGTGTTGGTGAGGCCCCTTATATGTCCCGACACAACCGATACCGCGCCAAATTCACCGGCAGCCCTTGCCGCAGTTAGCATAACCCCGTATAATAAGGCCCACTTTATATTGGGCATGGTTATGAGCCAGAAAGTTTTCCAGCCACTGGCTCCCAGGGTAAGCGCTGCTTCCTCCTCTGCAGTTCCCTGAGACTCCATCAAAGGAATCAGTTCTCTGGCCACAAAAGGAAAGGTTACAAATAATGTAGCAATAATAATACCGGGCGTAGCAAAGATTATTTTTAAGTCCCATGCGTTTAATAGGGGTGCAAAAAGTCCATGGGTCGTACTAAAGAGTAAAACGAATATTAAACCTGCCACAACCGGCGAAATTGCAAAGGGCAAATCAATTAAAGTAATTAATAAATTTTTGCCTTTAAATCTGAACTTAGCTATCGCCCAGGCAGCCATGATGCCGAAGACGGTATTGAACAGGACAGAAATACCTACAGCAGTAAGAGTAAGCTGCACCGCCTTCAAGGCAATAGGATCGCTTATTGCTGCAAAATACAAGCCTACTCCTTGCTCAAAAGCTTTCACAAACACGAAAACAAGTGGAATCACAAGGATTAAAATAAAAGATAGCATAGCCATAGTAATCAGAATATTCCGCACGACTTTTGAGTCTTTTGCTGCACTTCCTTGATTTCTATCGGTCGTTTTTATACCCCCAGAAATATTTCCAGCCATTTTATCACTCCTAATTCGTTTTATCTCTATTGCTGGCCCACCATTGCGTGACATTAATGAACAGCAGCATTAAGAAGGAAATGATCAGCATTACGGCCGCAATGGCTGTAGCACCGGCGTAATCATATTGTTCTAGTTTGGTTCTAATTAATAAAGGTGCTATTTCTGTTTTCATGGGCATGTTTCCGGAAATAAAAACGACCGATCCATATTCACCCAAAGCTCTGGCAAAAGCCAGGGCAAAACCTGTAATGATGGCAGGAAGCAGCGCTGGTATAATAATTTTGTAAAAGGTCTGCCATTTGGTCGCTCCCAAACATGTTGCCGCCTCCTCAGCCTCAAGTTCCATACTCTGCAAAACCGGTTGGACTGTTCTAACTACAAAGGGAAAGCTTATGAATAGCAAGGCCAGGGTTATTCCCAAGGGAGTATAGGCGATTTTAATCCCTAATGGAGCAACCAGTTGACCGATCCAACCACTTTGAGCATACAGGGTGGTAAGCGCAATACCTGCCACCGCGGTGGGAAGGGCAAAAGGCAAGTCGATCAAGCCGTCGATGATTTTTCGTCCGGGAAATGAGTATCTTTCCAGAACCCACGCCATCAGCAGTCCCAAAAAAACATTTACTGCCGCTGCCAGTAAAGAAGTCCCAAAAGAAATTTTCAAGGCAGCTAGGACTCTTTCCGTAGTAACGATTTCCCAGAATGTTTCCCAACCAATACTGGAGGTATTAATAAAAACCATGGAAACAGGAAGCAAAATCAACAAGCTGAGGTATAGCAAGGAAAAACCCATGGTAATACCAAAGCCGGGTATAACGCTTGGTTGCTTTAATCTAAGGGGCTTAATTGTCGAATTCATAAATCCACCTCAATAAGATAATGGAGCGGTTCTCGGGTATATAGCAGCCGATACATTAGAACCGCTCCACTTTATCTTCACTTATTTCATCTTATTTCTTAGTGTAGATCTGGTCGAATATTCCTCCATCAGCAAAGTGTTCCTTTTGAGCTTTATTCCAACCACCAAAAACATCATCAATAGTAAAGAGATTTACCGAAGTGAACTGCGAAGCATATTTCTTGGCAATAGTCTCATTCCTGGGCCTATAGAAATTCTTGGCAGCTATTTCCTGACCTTTTTCACTATACAAATATTCCAGATAGGCTTCTGCAACTTTACGAGTTCCCTTTTTGTCTACAACTGAATCAACAACAGCTACAGGCGGCTCAGCTAATATACTGATTGAAGGAACAACTATCTCGTATTTATCTTTATTCTTGGGGTCTTTAGTGACCAGGAAAGCTTCATTTTCCCATGAAATAAACACATCTCCTAAGCCTCGCTCAGTAAAGGTTATCGTTGAATCCCGAGCACCGGAATCAAGTACCGGTACGTTTTTGAATATGGATTTAACAAATTCTTGGGCTTTTGCCGCATCATTACCATTGTTTTTAAGAGCATAACCCCAGGCTGCCAGGTAGTTCCAGCGAGCTCCGCCTGAAGTTTTCGGATTGGGCGTAATAACCGAAACCCCGGGCTTGGTCAAGTCATTCCAATCCTTAATGTTCTTTGGATTTCCCTTTCTCACCAAGAATACTATAGTTGATGTATAAGGGCTGGCGTTGTTGGCAAAATGTTTCTGCCAATCTTTATTTAGAATTTCTTTATTCTTGTTGATAGAATCAATATCATATGCCAAAGCCAGGGTTACCACATCTGCTTCCAATCCATCCAATACAGCCCTGGCCTGCTTACCTGATCCACCGTGCGATTGATCTATTGTAACATCCTGCCCTGTTTTTTCTTTCCAATATGCAGCAAAGGCAGTGTTGTATTCCTGGTAAAGCTCACGGGTAGGATCATATGAGACATTAAGCAGGCTAACCGTCTTCAAATCATCTTTTGGTGCCTGGGCGGTTTTTGCCCCGCAACCTGCAATCGAAGCCAGGATCGAAATTACTATCAATCCTATAATGCCTTTTAATACAAATTTTCTTTTTTTCAATTTTTCCATGTTCAACTCTCCTCATTTATTATTCCGATGGTTTTAGTCATATATGTTTCGACACGCATTTATGTAAATATTATTCATTACACCACCTCCATTTTAGAATGATTTGTTGTTGATATAATTACTATTCATATCAATTTACTGGGTTTTGTTTTCTTTTTTAACCCTCCACTAAATTCAGATTAAGTGGAGGGCTTTCTAAAGTCTTTTTGCTTTTTTGGTAACAAGGATTGAAATATATATCCTAGTAAACTTATGTAATTAGTATGTTATTATTTTAGGCCAATGAATAGCTTAAGTCAATACACTTTTTTAAAATAATAACAATTATTTCGATTCGCTTACTAGGTTATGGATCTTAGACTTATTAGATCAACATCAATACTAAAACATAAGATAGACACCTAAATGCTGTCTGTCTTATCATATGCTTTATTTACATTTGCATTGGTACTGAACTGACCATAAGCAGGCCTGGGTCCAACATACCAAATATCATAGCCACATGCGCTACCACCAGGAAAATTCCCACAAATATAGCATGAAGCTTAAGCTTACCGATTTCATCTTTTTGCCTGGCAATAATCCCTAATTCCAACAAGGCTATTCCTACAAACGGAATAATACCGGAGAGATAGAAGCCTACCGCTATAACATCGGCCGGACCTCTCCATCCACCTGAAACAGTTAAAGGAATAACGGCATGGGTGAACAGGTAGATAAAAACACCTGTAAAGTAGACTCCAGCTATAATACCCGCTATCTTGTTGACTGCTCTTACACCACCTGTGAGGTCGCGGCTAAAGAGAATTATTAATTCGGTAATGGCTAAAGTTTCCGCCAGAATTACTGGTATGGCCATAAATAATATCAAATGCCAGGGCTGGTTTGTGGCCAGCAGTTCCATGTAATGAGTCATAGCATTCATTCATTCTTCCTCCTTATAATAATTTTTAATTACCAATCAGTAATATTGTATTTAATAGTTGTGGAGATTTTATGAAGATGAGAACCCATCTAAGTGTCTAAATATTATCCAATCCTATGATTAGCAAGTCAATCCTCGTCATGACTGCTATAGCCTTGTTCCTGCGCCAGCATATCCAGGTATATCGTTGCGATGTTAGCTATAAACAGGTCCGTTTCACTACCTTCAGGTCGTTCATCAAAGGTTTTCATATAGCCCTTACATTCTTCGCAGGTATATAACTGATAGGACATGTTATCTTCCAAACACAAATACTGGATTTTATCGGGATTATCATTGCCACAGTGGACGCAGTATAAGTAGCGAGTTTCCCATTCGGTGAAACAGTTCTCACAGAACATAAATCTTCGACCATCCGCAGCCCGCAGACGGCTGAAGTGGGACCTTTTACCACAGAAGGGGCAGATGGCAGCTAACTGCCAGGATTTAAACTCATCATTGGCAATCGCAGCATAATGAGGTTCGGCCCAAAGCCTGAGCCATGGACGAAGAGAATGATCTACCGTGAAAATCAGCAATTCATTCGAAACATCTATACGAGCAGAGAGTTCAGAGAAATACTGCTGATCCGCTTCGAGCAGTTTGACTGGCAAAAGGTTGAAATCTAACTGATCAAGATTCTCTAATATCTTGTCCAATACTACCGCAATTTCCTGACGATATTCCTTTAATACTATTAGAAACTCTCTATACATTTGTTTATACAGGCCTTCATCCAGTTCAAAATCAATAGATTGTATTAGCGGTTTATTAGTATTGGCCAGTACTTTTAACACATCTATTGGGGAAGGGGAATAGGTCTTTTTTAATGTGATCTGTTGCTTATTCTGCCACGTTTCCAGACTCTTGTAAAAATCCACATACCCCTCTGGTAGATTTACCGGAACCTGTCTATTCAAAGTATTTCACCCCTTTAATTAAAGAAGGGGAGTAAATCTCCCCTTCTCCTAATATTTATATGATTCACCAAGAATTATTCTGCTTTGGCCTTTTCACCATAGGTCTCTTCATACCAAATAGCATGATGATGCTTAGCCCAATCGGTTCTGACAGTACCTTTCCACATACCCCAGAAGGATTCGCCGGAACCCAGATGGAAAGAGCCCAGATAACCATGCATACATACCATAACGGTGGAGAATATCATGGCTAAATCATGAACCGGATAAGCAAACCTAACTAACCCAGGCCAAAATATGGATGGGAACCACATGATATATCCGCTTAAGACAAGCAGTATAACCATAGTTGGCGTTACCACCGAGTTCATTTTTTCCCCGCCATTAAATCTGGTCTGAGGT
>Ga0209639_1002397_pt1 | contig 14832 bp, 10 predicted proteins | sample EPASupsiteHSE605_FD_187268 | JGI IMG/M metagenome (GOLD analysis project Ga0209639, IMG submission 187268) | Bioremediated contaminated groundwater from EPA Superfund site, New Mexico - Sample HSE6-05 (SPAdes) (version 2) | ecosystem: Environmental > Aquatic > Deep subsurface > Groundwater >...
CGCTGGTGGAGCCGTAGGCGGAACCGTAACGGGCTTCACGCAGGAGAGCGCGTATGGTTTCCGTGCTGTCGGCGTTAAGCTGTTCGCACAGGCGGGACATGGTATCAAGCGCCCGCCAGGTATCGTCGTCGCTGAAATCCTGTCCGCCGATATGCGCCCAGCGGTTGCGAAAGCCGGTCAGCTCCTTGGCCCAGGTGCGGTGATCAATGGAAAGCTTTTTGCGGAACACATCATTCCAATGTAGGTCAAAGAGTAGCAGACAACGTTGGATATCCAGCGAATCCACCAGCTTTTCGTCTTCACCCCGCGCGGGGAGATCGCGTTTCTGATCATCATATAGCTTGCCAAGCACAGCGGTTTCCCACCAATTTGTGCCGTAAGAATAGCGAAGTTCGTGGGAGATATAGGGGGCAAGCGCTTGCAGCAGTGCGCGGAAACCTTTGGTAATGAGTGTGTGGTTTGGGCTTTCCATTTTTCCTATCCTATCTTTTGGCGCAACGTATTGTAGTAATGCTGCACATCGATACCATTACTTTCCGGCAGCATTTCACGCATACCATCCAAAATCACCTGAAGGTAGCTCTGACTGGGTTTATTATCTGGCCTGCGAACGTTGTTGGTAAAGGTCTTTATCGGCCAGCCATTTGAATCCCCAAGCGGCAACACTGTGTTATACCAATTAATTCCGCATCCTTCTTGGCTTTGGATTTCACAAAATTGTTCTTCTGTGACCAAATACATCCGGCCAAGGCAGTCGCCAGATTTACCTGAATCTAGAAACGCAACCCCGGAACCTCCCCAAGAAGAAGACTCATTGCCGAAATACAGTTCATAGGGGAAGATAAACGCCTTGTTATCTCGCGGTGGGCTTTTATCGGTGCACCCTAGATAATTCTTGCCGTTTGCCGCAAACATTCCACCAACGATGTAGCACATAAACCGTTCATAGAGCATGTTAGAGCCATAGCTGGCATACCAAACTAACTTTTCCTGCACGTTCATAGGGGTTTCTTTCATAACAATTTGCCCTGCACCATCTGGACGCTTCGTATGTCCGCGACTCTTGCCTGGATGTCCGGCCAGGCGATGACCAGGGAGTTGTAGGCGTAGGCTTCCTGCGTCCAGCCCTTTTTCTCCGCTATGGTGAAGAGGCGGTAGGCGAGCGCCTTGGCGCTGTCCGCGGCGGAGCCGAACATACCCGCGACGATTTCCGCACAGGCTTCCACACCGCCGGTTTCCATGGCACAGGTAAGTTGCTGGGTAAGCAGCCAAAGCGTTTTTTCGCTATCGAGCGTTTTTGCGGGCAGTTCCGCTCGTTCAAGCAGATGCACCACACCTTTTTGCGCATACAGCACGCATTGGGAAGCCAGGCTATCCACAGAGGTGTTTTTGGCGCGGGCCAGCACGTCCGCTTCGCCGAATTTCATGTCATTGAAAGCAAACTGGGAATAGAGATCAACGCAAAATCGGCTGTCCGCATCCAGTTCGCCATCCTGCTCGGAAAAGAAGAGGTCAAGCTCTTGATTGATGATTTGCAAGGCGCTACGCACCCTCATGGAGGAACCGTCCGCTTCCAGAACCTTGGCAAAACGCGAATACACGCCTATGCCCGGCCCTATTGCCGATTGCGCCAGGTCAACCGGCGCGATGTTGGAACGCTGAAGTTCTTTGAGGGCAGGCTTCAGTTCACGTTTGAGCGCGTTGATGAAGTCGCGACGGGTACAGGTTGGGGCATCGGCTAGGCGTTTGCGGCAGACGAGGACAATGGAGGATGCGAGGGCATTGGTACCGACGTCAATAGTGCGCCCAGAGCGTTCTGTACGCATTGGCCATGTTCCGGTAATAGTAAACCCTGCTTGTATAACGGCTGTCAATATCGTTTCCCAGCCAGTAGAGGCTGTTTGGGTATTGCCAGAGTCATCAGCATCCGATTCGCTTTGTTTAAATGCATAATAAATAGTTACAGGAATATCATCGCGACTGTATGAATTTACATGCTTAAAAGTTTGAAGCATTCCTGTTTCAAAAAAATCACGAGCTTTTTCAACGCTGCCGTCAAAACGGTATGGAGTTGCCACAAGCTCTTCGGCTTTTGGAACAAGCATTGTCCTGAAAATATCTGGATATGTATTTTTTAGACTTTGCCTGAGCCAAATATAAAAAAAATCGGAGAGATCTGCATAACCTATATTATCATAATAAGGTGGGTCTGTAGAAACAACTGTACCATGCAGTATGCCATGGCTTTGCGCATCGCACTGATTCACGAAAGCCTGTTTACTTGCGGGCAATGTCACAATGCATTTGAACACCCATTCAGCACAATTATCATAGCATCCTGAGGAGTTGGAAAAAGGATTAGATTCGGCGTAATCCCACACCATGGGGAGTGCTTGGCGAGCAAAAGTATTGCGCAATCCATCACGGTTAATGTTCCATGAAACTAATGAAGAGCTAACATCCACCATCTTGTCTACAGTGAATGCCAAATACACCCCAACAGCCTGCCCGTAGGCTTTGGCCCCGGTTCCGCCATCAGCCAAAGGCACCCCATCTCTCGGCAAGCCTGCCGTCAGGGCATTGGCTTCCGCCTTGGCCTGTGCTTCTTGCACCAATGCGCTGAAGGTCGTGAGGGCGGTAAGCTGGCGGTTTGTAAAAAGATCGGAAAATTTTGTCAGACCATAATTGGGTGTTTTGAAATCTCGCGGATTAAAGGTGATTTGCGCGTCCGGGTAGTCTGCTGGTTTGGGGACATCCGCTATATGAACATGGTCTTCGTTAGGAGAAATATATGCACGACCATTCGCGCCCTCTGCTACAATGGCGATTAACCTGCTGCCCATGCGCCCTTGCTTGCCTTCTTCCCGAATGTAGGGAAATGCCACAGGTTCACCGCAACAAATACAACGCCCGCCTTTACGGTTAACCGTTCCATCAGGTGCATTTTTGCCATGCCGAACTTTATATTCAATATTTTTTCCATCAATGACTGGTTCAACAAAGGCTTCTTTGCCTTTCTTTTTTGACATGATGAAGCTACTTGTCAGCGGCATTTCACATCCGCAAACAGGGTTGGGACATTTTACTGTTCTAACCCAAAGCCAGGCAATAACCGTGGCCTCACCGCCACCTTGTTCGTGAGGCACTTGCATCTTGGGATACAAATGGCCGATGCGTTTGAAGGCCTCCTGTTTCATCCATTCGCCATAGTAGTGCACATCCTCGGCCAGGCCGGTCGCGCCTTTCCAGGTGCGGTCGTTGCCAAGCTGTTTGCGACTTTCCGGGTTGACCGGAGCCTGCCCGGCAAACTTGGGCGGAATTTCAATCATGGCCTTGTTAATCATGACGGCCACGGGGTTTAAATCGCTGGCATGGGCTTCCAGGCCCAGACGCTGGGCTTCCAGCGGTATGGAACCGCCCCCGGCGAAAGGATCAAGCAAGATTGGCGGATTGCCGCCAGTGGATTTTAAAATTTCGGCCTTGGCCTGCTCGAGCAAGGCCTCATTATTGATGTTTTCCCACTTCACCAAACCTTCAATCAGCGCAAACAGGCGCTGCCGTTCCGCCGTTTGGGCCTCCTCTGTGGAGAACTCTTCCGGATGCGAAGAAGGATCATCCACCAATGAGGAAAAAATAACGGCACGAGCCGTGGCCGTTGGTTTGCGGGACCACCACAAATGCAGGGTGGACGGGTGCCCGTGGCGAATGGATTTTTCTCGGGCAGATTCTTTGTTAATGGCCTCTAGGGGAAGCGCCACTTCGATCAGTTTTTTAGTAGCCATGTATCCCTCATTGTTGGAAAACAACTTCCGCCGTTTCAAGCAGATCCGCCATGCCATACACTACAAAACGGGATGAAAAATCCGGCGTGTTGGTGAACGGCTTTTTCAGGTAGGTTGTTTTGGTATTGTTTCCGTCCACTTCAACAATCGCAAGAATGAACTCTTCCGGCTTGTTCAGGGCGGTCAAAATTTCGTTTTTAGTGACGATAACCGTATCAGCCCCTTTGGCCCGGCCCTTGACCTCGATAAAGCGCAGGGAGGCCGTGCTTTCAGTGCGCAACGCTTCAGGGATATGCGATTCCACGTCATACCCGCATTTAGCCGCGCTAACGTCTTTGGGCGTAAAACCAAAGGAACTTTCCACACCCATCACCGCTTGCATGGCGGCTAGTTCAACAGCTTTTTTATCACCCAGAGTAAATATGCCGAGTGCGGCACCTTCCCCACCGTCCATAAGCGTAAGCATAAGACCACGCGGAATAACCAAAGCCCCGCCCACAATAACCGGCGGCATGGCAGAAACTCGTTTTTCAAGCTCCAGTTCGGCCATGCGTTTGTGCAGTCGACCTTCCAGCTCTTCCGCCCGTTGCTGGGCACGTTGGGAGTTGAGCCGGGCATTGACCTTGCCTGCCGCTTCTTTTTGCTTGAGGTCAGCTGCGCGGTAATCCCAATACTGAATTTCCGCCGTCAGGCGCTCTTTAACCGCCTTGGCCGTCTTTTCAGCCATGCGCTCTTTGCGTGAACGCACTTCGGCAAAATGCGTCGGAATAATATTGGCAATGGCGTAGGTGCGGGCAATGTCCTCCACACCCTTTTTCAGCCAGGCCTGTTCGTCGAGAAAAGAGCGCACTACGGCCAATTCTTTTTCCTCGGGAGCACTGTAGTCAAGGTACGGCGCGTATCCGGCACTGAACGCAGTACCGTCTTGCCTGATTTCCACAAAATGGACGTTCTTGGAAATAACGCGTTTGGTGCCGTCCTGAATGGCGTCTTCAATATAGAAAAGCAGTCGGGGTTCCAGGCTGTCGTCATTTTCATCAATAAAGACGGAGCCGCGCTTTAAAACGTCTACATGGCGTTCGCGGACAAGATCAATGGTGGCTTCCAAAAGCGGATGGCCGGGGCTGAGAATTGTTGCGAGTGTCAAACCGGGAACTGCGCTGTAAGTCTTATCAAAGCACACCCGTTCATAGCGGGAAAGCACAGGTTCGCCAAAGCCGATTTGCATATCCCGATTGCGCACGGCAAAGGGAACATGGGTTATCTCGTAGCGCCCTTTTTCGCGCGTCTTGATCTTGCCGCCAAGGTTCACGAAGGCTTCCAGGAAAAAGGCCTCTATAAAGTGGGGTTGTAGCTTGTGTGCTTCCATGCGCTCCATGTCTTCACGGATAGCAGTGACCTTGTGAACGTCCATGATGTCGTCGGTCAGGGCGTGTTCTTGCATTAACGACTCAAGTTCAGCCCGGTTCATGGATTTATCCACAATCTGGTTCAGCCGGTCACGTGTTTCCGGGTCGTTTCCGTAGCGGATGGCTTCAATGAGTAGTTCACGCAAGGAACGGTTGTTGAAAGACACCTTGCCGAGAATATCAAAAATCTTGCCACCAAGTGACTCGCGCTCCTGCTCCAGTTTCTCGAACAGGCGTTGGAAAACCATGCCTTCCCGCGTTTCCCTGGAAACCAGATTCCACAGGTGGCAGACTTCCGTCTGCCCAATACGGTGAATCCGGCCAAAGCGTTGTTCCAGGCGGTTGGGGTTCCAAGGCAGGTCATAGTTGACCATCAGGTGGGCGCGTTGCAGGTTGATGCCTTCGCCTGCCGCGTCCGTGGCGATGAGAATGCGGACTTCTTTATCCTGCTTGAAAAGCTCCTCCACCTTGCGGCGCTCGTCCCGGAGCATACCGCCGTGGATATTCACGACAACTTCATCCGAACCAAGAAGGGAGCGGATTTTATCCGTCAGATAGCGCAGTGTATCCCGGTGTTCGGTGAAGATGATCAGCTTATCGCGCAGCCCATCCGCCCCGAACATGGAGGAGTTGTCCTGCAATAGGCTGGAAAGCTCTTCCCATTTACGGTCTTCGTTGCTCATTCGGATTTCGTTGGCGATGTTTTCCAGGACTTTTAGTGTGGCTATTTCCGCGCGTAACTCCGCAATGGTTGATGCGGCGGTAGCCTTGTCCACTAGGGCTTCTTCCACAGTTTCCAATTCTTCAGAGGAAAAATCGTCCTCGTCAAAATCACCCTCGTCAAAATCAATGGAGGCACGGTAGTCATCCGCCCGTTTGCCAAGTTCTTCTTCTGCTAGACGGCGCTCCAGCCGTTCAATCCGGCGGTGCAGCGACTGGTAAATGGCTTCCGGCGACGACGCAAGGCGGCGTTGCAGAATGGTAAGGGCGAAGCCGACAGTATTTTTCCGCTCGCCGTTCAATTGATCCGCCCGGTTGAACTCCTCCTGCACATAGTTGGTGACTGCGGTGTAGAGTTTCGCCTCTTTAGGCGAAAGGTCGTAATTGACTGTGTAAGCGATGCGCTCCGGGAAAAGCGACCTGCCATCAAACTTCAGCAGTTCTTCTTTGACCAGTCTGCGCATGACATCAGAAACGTCTACTGCCTGAGCGCCGCTACGCGAGGCACCGCCAAAGCGATCCGGGTCGATCAGCGACATGAATAGCTGAAAATCCTCTTCCTTGCCATTATGGGGAGTGGCTGTAAGCAGCAAAAAATGGCGCGTGATGCCGGAAAGAAGCCGTCCTAGCTGGAAGCGATTGGTATACTTAACTTCTCCGCCCCAGATGGTGGCGGACATTTTATGCGCTTCATCGCAGACAATCAGATCCCAGTCCGTTACGCGTAGCTTTTCTTGAATCTGCTCGTTGCGTGCCAGTTTATCCAGTCTGGCAATGGCGTAGTTGGCTTCAGCGAACACATTGCCGGAAACAGCGGATTCAATGCGGTCATTGGTAAGGATTTCAAAGCGCAGGTTGAACTTGCGGTAGAGTTCATCCTGCCATTGTTCAGCGAGGCTTCCCGGCGACACGATAAGGCAGCGTTTTAAGTCGCCGCGAATGATCAGCTCCTTGAGGAACAGGCCGGTCATAATGGTTTTGCCCGCGCCCGGATCGTCTGCAAGAATGTAGCGAAGCGGCAGCCGCGATAGCATTTCCTGGTATACAGCGGAAATTTGGTGCGGAAGAGGTTCAATGGAGGATGTGTGTACCGCGAGATATGGATCAAAAATATATGCAAGGTTTATGCGGTACGCCTCTGATGCCAGCCGGAGCAAGTCGGAATCAGCGTCGAAACTCCAGGGAAGATTGCCGCCAAGAATATTAATGGCGCTTTCGTCGTCGCGATATACAAGCTGGTTTCCCAATTCACCTTTGTCGTTTTTGAAAGTAACTTCAAGAACACTTGTACCGTACCATTTTACAGCGACAATAGTTACAGGCTCGCGGCCTGCAAGGCCAGTTACGTTGCTTCCAACTGTTATTTGCTCAAGTTGCGCCATGGTTTTCCCAAAAAATGCGCAAAGCAGGAATGCTCCGCAATAAAAAGTTGATAACTATCTATCTGATTGGAGAGAAGAATAGCGGAATCAGGCCTTAATTTCTAGGCCAAACTTTCGGTTAAAAACTGGCTACCTCTTGGGCGTGTAAGATAATGATTGTCTGACAGCATGAGCCATTCCCGTCTTAAAATATTGTTTATGGTGATTGGCGTCATGGCCTGAGCCGCGCAATGGCAGGCTGGCCTTATGGGCTGCCAGGCCGGCAACCTCTTTTTCTGAAATCCAGAGTGCAAAGTGCCTCTACATCCAGTCCCTTGACCTTACCCCACGGCGTATACCACTTGTAAGTTAGTGGGTCCCACTGGGTTCAGGTTGCACTCTTTTCACGGCACTCTTCAGGAATTAGCCAGCCCAATGAGCTGTGTGGTCGTAATGGTTGTAATCCGGCCACCATGTCTCAACCGTCCTACGGGCATCATGCAGGGAAAGAAACACGTTCTGATTTAAATACTCATCCCGGAATTTTCCGTTAAAGCTTTGAATATTCCCCCTTACTCATCTTTAAAGTCTTCCTAGACGTTGCATTTCCCCTATCCAGCGAGAAAGCTTTATTCGTGAAATGGCTTTGTCAGCCACAGGCATTTTTTCAATGCGGCTTGGAAGCGCATTTTCACTGCTCTTTCCCGGCAGCACAATGGAGCATGCGGCTCTGCCGCGTTCCTGAAATGCGTTCAGATAGGGCAGATCATAGGCTATATCTCGCGCTTGTTCTTGAGTTATAGGCTCGTGATATTCAATAATCACCTGCATCTGCTGGAAATCCAACAGAAGTTTTGCCCGGTACACAAGGCAGGGGACATCAAGGGCAGCAGCTTGCAGAGGGTAAAAGGGGTCGGCATCGGCGGAAAGCGTATACAACGTCTCATGCAGTGTTTCCCCCGTGTAGGGGATTGTTCCGACCCTCAGCACCGGAAAGGGGTGATGGTGGGCGGCCTCCCAGAGCCAGGGGGATTCAGTTTCAGCCAATGCCGTAATAAGCAGGCCAACGCCGTTCTTGTAAGCGGTAAACCTCAGCCGACCGTTCCCTGGCACGGAAAGGCGTGTTTCTGGACTCAGGCTGCACCACCCAGCGGCGGTCAAGCTCATATCCTTGGCTGGCGCAAACGTGACGACTGGCCGCGCTCGCGAAACAAGCACAGGCATATCAGCCGTGCCTTCCTGTCCCATACCGCGCAACGGAGGACGATCAAAAGCGTATTTTGATAGATAGAATCCGCAAAGCAGTAGTGCGGCGATGCACAGAACAATTTTCATTGCGCTATCCTGCTGACACAACAAATAGTCCATATTTTGCCACAATTTAAGGAAGTAGATGAATTTTCTACTTCAGCAGTATGGCACCAATAATCACGAACATAGTAAGGATGCAGATCAATATCTCATCCTTAAAGAGCATTGGAAAGAATGCATTAGCGCATCCTTCATGTTCGCAACAAATTCTTCATCCGTGAGGGGGTGCCATATCGCGTTATAACTACGTCAAATTTATGCAGATGACTATTTGTCAGGATCGTAGTGGTCTGGATCTGGTAATTCGTCAGGTAACTTCATGTAGATAGGACCTTTATCCGGGGTTTCTGCTGTTATGCTCGGATTATATTTATCGTACATAGCTTTAATAGCGGCTTGCATGTTTTTAAGCACCGTTGTCAGCTCCTGTTTTTCTTCATCCGTAAGTTCAGCCTTTATCTTTGAAAGCATTTTTTCGTGAGATGCATTGAGTTCCGCAGTCATCCCTTCAATTATACGGATCTGCGCATTGACAAAACGATTGCCGGATTTCTTGTTTCCGTGAGATTTTTCAGAAGATTTTCTAGGTGTGTTCTCTGGCTTTTCAAGCATGTGACACAGTTTGTTATACATCTTTTTCTGAACATCAGCATCTCTACGGCGAGCTACCTTCAAAAGACGCTCACGGGTCATCTGGGGCTTTGTCCTGGCGTCATTGCGAATCTCTTCTGGAAGCGATGCAATCTTTAGTATTTCGCTTGTGGTGCTTTTCCTCTTGCCAATCATTTCTGCAATTTCATCATTGGAGCAATTCTTCTGCTTTTGCAAAGCAGCTACAGACTCAGCAAACTCAATAGCTGTCAGGTCAGATCGAAGTATGTTTTCCATTAGGGCGAGTGTCAGAAGGTCGCCTTTAACATACTTGGCTTCTATTGTTTCCTTCCCCAACTGCTTGTGAGCCCGCACACGTCTTTCTCCAGAGATGATTATCAGCTTACCCTCATAGCAAGTAAAAGTGATGTTTTGCAGAAGGCCATTTGCTTTAATGTCCGCTGCAAGGGCTTTGATCTCATCTTCGTTAAAATACTTCCGAGGCTGCTTGGGATTGGGGTTTAAGTCGCTTACATTGATTGTGTACATCTTGTTGGTTTCATATTCTTGGTTCTGATACTCAGACATAAGCCCCCCGATGGTCAACGAATTGTGTATGTTGTGGCAGTTCGGGCGACCGAACTGCCACTTGAGCATGAGTGAAAATCTGATTCAAATGACAGGGTGTGTCAATTGTGTTGGTAGCGAGTTTTATAGGACCGTTAGTTTCTGCCAAAGTCAATACATAAGGCTCTTGCGGTCGTACTCCGCCTTCTTTTCTATCTTTACCAGGAAGGAATATCCAGAATGCATGGTAACAGCATTTGACATGCTCGTGGTCTGCCCCCCCCAAAAACAAGTCCGCCTAAAAAGTTAGTGTAAGGTGGAGACATGGGGGGCATCAGATGGGTCGCAAAGTATTCACTCTAGAGCAAATCATTTTCAAGCTTCGCGAGGTTGAAGTTCTTGTGGGCAAGGCGAAAGCATTGCCTTGGCTTGCCGCAAAATTGCTGTAATCGTGCAGGCGTATTATCGATGGCGCAAGGAATACGGGGGCATGGGTACTGAACAGCTCAAGCGACTGAAAGAACTAGAAAAGGAAAACGCCAGACTACGGCGAGCCATTGCTGATTTAAGCCTTGAAAAAACTACTCTTGCGGAGGCGGCAAAGGGAAACTTCTGAGCCTCACCCGCCGTCGCCAATGTGCGGAGTACGTATGCGCGCAGACAGGGAACAGTGAGCGCAATGTACACGCTGTTCTGGGGCAACATCGGACGAATCAACGCTAAACCAGCCGCTCTATCCATCCGTAGCTCCAGCGTTGCGACGGATGGAATCTGGAATTCACACAGAACAAAAAGTAACCAGCATGTTGACTCGACTTACATTGCTGCTTCACCGGAGCGGTGGAACGGCCATGTCTCTTTGTATGAGTTGGTTAGTGTACATACTTCGTTCGGGGGTATGGTTCTGAGTTTGGGATGCCGCCCATGCAACTGGAAACGGCATCCCACATACAGGGCAAACAGACAGATCAGATTGGCCGCGGTGGCATGTTCTGCGGCAAACTTCGATCCATTCCGTATCTACCTGTTATTTTAGTTGATTTGCACAGTTGCTTCGCTTGCACGGTTGCACAGTGATGTTGTTCTGCTTTTTGTCAAAACATGGAATCATCACTAATGGCTGCATACTCATCCAAAATCTTTCTGCGAAGACCATTTGCGTAATTGTCTGAATCTTCTATGGAATCAGGACATTCGAGATACAGGTTGTCAGATATGAGGAAGATGCCGTAAGGCCTGTTACCACCGTAACCAGTGGACTGCTGCGTTTTTACAGTGCCATGCCTTGTAATCACAAGCAGATTTTTTGATTTGAGATATTCCACAAGACCGTCATACTCATAGTGCTTGCAGATGGTCGGGATAATGTAGTCCTTTGGGATGAAGAAGCAGGTGCGGCCTTTTTCGTCTGTCTTTTTGACAGGATGCCCTTCGCCATACTTGCCGTAGAACTCGCTTTTCACCAAGGAAAACAGCTTTTCAACGGATTTCAGCACTACAAGATCATCACCGCCATGCTTTTCTCTGAGCCACTGGTCAAGGCAGAATCTGGCCGACTTGATAGCGTCCCCCTTGGGCCAAGGGAGTATTTTCCACTGAATGGCGATCTCTCCTACACCGGCCAGAAAGGCAAAATGCCCTGCTACACGCTGGGCTTGCGCTTTCAGGTTCCGTTCGCTGTAGTTGTCCATGAAGGCTTCAATGTGCTCCTGGGCAATCGTTTGGAGTTCACTGGGAAGCAGCTTGATAGCTTCAATGAACATGAGCAAAGCCATGCCGTAATGCTGACTGCCGAACTTTTTCAGATCGTCCGCAAACTCGCTGGCAGACTTGCCGTCAGGGATGGTGGTAAAAATGCCATGTCCAGTGCCACCATCAGCCAGAATGTTGATGACGCGCACTTCATGACCAGGCATGGATCTGTTTTTGAATCCCTGATCCGCGCGGTCGCCGATGCTCTCTTCACCCGTGGACAGGAATATCAGGTTCCATTCTGGCACCCTGCGACTTGCGCCGCTTTTGGATGAGCGAGACTTCCCCTTGCCGTTGCTAAGCATATAGGCCACAGGCCCCACGGTATCCGGATCACACTGGCCGATTTCATCAAGAAAAAGGCAGTTGTCGTTATGCAGTTCCGCAATGCCTTCAAGGCCGTTATCTGTCGTTCTCCATGATTTCATTTCTCCACCGGTAACGGAAGCGGCGACAAAAAGGCCGGTAGTCTTGCCGTGAGAAGAATTACCGGTAAGATGAATGCCGAAACCCTGATGGCCCAGAGGGAGGAGAGCAGGCCCGGCAAGAGCGGCCATGACGAGGATCTGTATGATGGGATTTCCGGGACACTTTCCCGCAACGTGCTCCTGCCATTCCGTCAGGGTCCCGGACTGCCTGAAATGCTGGTTCGGAACGGGATTTCTCAGGCAGAGGTAATCCCCCCCGTCCAGTTGTTCTCCAAGGTCATAGGGGACGAATTTCATGGTTTCGCCGGGTATCCATCCGTTTTTATCAACGATACGGGCGCGGTTATGGGGGTTCGCGGCCTTGAGATAGTACAGAAGGCGCGCCTTGGCCTGTTTTCCCGGCTCAAGCCTTAGACCGGCCTCAGAGAGAATGTTCAGGGCATCCTCGCCAGTGCCATTCAGTGCCGCATATGGGATTCTGCAGGCATGTACGATATTGTCAGGGTCAGTGACTTCGACAATTTTTGACCAGTCGCTGCTTTCGGCATCACGGGCGGATGCCTTGACAGTGATGGGGGAACATACCCTTTCATGTCCCTCGCTCCCTTCACCGTCCGAGCAATACACAAGCCCATCTCCGGTATGGTCGAAATTCTTCAGACCGATGCTGTCGGCGTGCGCTTTCCGAAAGAGGTCAATCGGACATTTGACACCGCAATTCCTGCCGCAGTCATACTCTTTTTTAACATCCTCACAGGATGGATGCACATACTGGAATGCGTGCCGCAGTTTTTCTTCCGCTCCCCTTTCGTTGTAGCGGGCGTGGTCTTTTCGGCTGTATTCATGGAAGAGATGGCGCCCCGCAGAACCAAGACGTGATAAAATTTTTGCAAGCATGAACCACTGGGGTTCACTGACCTTTTCCGGCTGTTCACGACAGTATTCCATAAATGTGCAACCACTTTCAAGGCAGGCGACAGTCTGCAGGATATTACTTTTGTTCGCAGAAATTGAAACCTGTGCTTTCGCTTCATTGAAGAGGGTTTCAAGGGCCGGGACACTGCGTATCTCCGATGCTGCCGTTTCTATGGCCGGTTTCCTGTCGGCCCTGACAATCTCCTCAAAGAATGCAGCGTCCTTGCACTGGATTTCTTCATATGTGACTGGCACCTTGTAATTGCCGTCAGCCCGCTGGATATGGGGCTGCCTGATAAGCTGGCCTTTGCCTCCCTTAAAGCCGTTTGAATCAATGCAAAGGTCTTCGAGCGTAATCTTGCGGCTGTCCCTGGTTGCATCTGGGACAATACCGTCCCAAAATTCTCGGTTGGCCGCAAAGTTGAGCATGGAACACAACATTTGACTGTAGATAGCCGGAAGTTCAATGTCTCCGGCTTCGGCCCCCATGAGCTGACGCGGAACAACGACATGAAAGCCTTTGCCTCCGCTGGCGTAATAGCGCAGATGGCCAGGATTAACGCCATATTTCTGTTGCAACATCATGACGAAGATGCGGACTGCTTTGAGGGCCTTGTTAATATCACCATACCTGCCTATGAGGACTCCGTTTTCATCCAGAACGTCCTTTTTGGCGTCAAAATCCAGTACGATATCACCGTATCGTGTGGGCTGGGGGTTGCCCTTTTCCACAGCATGACTGAATTCGAAGATGGAAATGGCCTGATAGCCATCACGCATGGCCTGTTCCCTGCCCTCCGGTGAGGCCGGGTACTCCGCCCATTTCATTGACATGCCTGCTAGTTCCGCTTCTCTGGGGCCAGGGAAACCGGCATAGATGATACTTTTTGTGTCAGTCTTCCTTTCCAAGCCGTTTGTTTCAAGATTTGCACTCATGATGCCCTCCGAAAGAATTGTATTGCATATCATGTCAATCGGGATGTTTGGTACATGATTGGGGTGATATGCATATAGTAATGACGTATTGGTACATATTGAAGATGGCCATCATGATTTTGAAATCTGGATAACATCTCTGTGCAACAGTGCAAGTAAAGCAACGGTGCAAATATGACGACGCAATTTGATGCAACGTACAATAATATGGCTTCAAATACGCCAATAAAACACCATATGGAGGAGTGCATGAGCCAATCAGTCATGACTACCGGAAATCAGGAGATTGATAATGATCTGTTCGCAGCGCTTGAAAAGGAACTGCCTGCTATGTTTGATAGGGGAACGGCATCAAAAATCATGGGCGGTGTGCTCAGTCCCAAGACGCTTTCCAATGCCGATGCTAAAGGGACTGGCCCCAGCGTGCGCATGAAGCTGGGCAAGAAAATTGTCTACGAGCGAGCTTCGTTCATTTCCTGGCTGCGCGACCGCGTGAAATGACGAACAGAATCAGTGGCGAAAACCGCTGTCTGTCAACAAGGAAATCTGCCATCCCGCCCCTGCGTGGGGGTGGGACTGGTGGCTACGGTGGTATCGGATTTACTGCGTGTCATGTTCATAAGGGTAGAAAAGCGTCTGAAAGTACCCTCAGGACGCATTTTTGATGCCTAGAGCAGGGTTCTGGCCTTTTTGCAGGCTTGTGCATGAACGCGGAATTCAGGGGGGAGTCTGTGGCAGTGTGGTGCATTGCGTTCTGTGCGGCGAGAACTGAAACACGAAGCTTTAAGGCTCTCAGCGTTCTAAATTCGAGCAGGTTTTGTTCTCGCCACAAATTCACAGCCGAAATGGCACGGGCTTGTCTTGCCCTATTGACCATGCATACCCGGCAATCAGCAGTAGGCAGAGGTGACCGCAGCAGATGTATCCTTGGCCCCTAGCCAGATGTGCAACAGAGCGCCGAAAAGGTGTTTTCCATCCATCTGAAAAGAGTCACGGACGCCCTGGCGGTATCCCGATCTAACACCTATGCACGTAGCCGCAATCCCCGGTCTCGTCCGAA
>Ga0209639_1002403_pt1 | contig 14795 bp, 14 predicted proteins | sample EPASupsiteHSE605_FD_187268 | JGI IMG/M metagenome (GOLD analysis project Ga0209639, IMG submission 187268) | Bioremediated contaminated groundwater from EPA Superfund site, New Mexico - Sample HSE6-05 (SPAdes) (version 2) | ecosystem: Environmental > Aquatic > Deep subsurface > Groundwater >...
GAAGGATATTAAAAGTACCAGAGATAAAATCAGCACCAGATAAACCTTTTTAACCATATTAATAACACCTAATCTTTACTGCACTTTAATGGGAACTTTATAAACAAGTTTTTGTATTTCTTATTTATTTATATTATGGAATATTCAAACCCATAAACCAATAATCAGAAGTTGTCCACCTTCAGCTAAAAATACCATTAAATACCAAATATTAATTAATTGAGTATAACTACCAGCCCATATAAACTTTAAAAATAATTTTAAGACAGATTGACCAGGCTGAACACTTACATTGCCGAGGAAAATGTCCGCTTACACAATCATAACCGGAAACATGAGAATTACATAATTACAAAATGATTTGACGAACATTTAGTTAGAAGGTAAAAATGCGAGACAAACGATTTATAGCAGAACATAGGGGCGGGCCCTTAAAAAAGGAACAACACTATCAGTTAATAAAATGGGCCTGTGACTGTTCAGAGCATGTACTACCTCTTTCCTGTGAAATAGATGATCGGCTGAAAAACGCACTTAATGTGGCTGAATTGTGGCGACAAGGGAATGCTTCAGTTGGTGATGCGAGAAAAGCTTCATTAGGCGCAATTACAGTGGCAAACGAATCATCAAACCCGACTACGATTTTAGTGGCTCGTTCTATTGGACACGCTGTTGCAACTGCCCATATGGCTGATCATTCCTTAGGAGCAGCGTGGTATGCTCTGAAAGCGACGAAAAATGCATGTAAATCACCAGATGCAGAAAGAAAATGGCAAAATGAAAAACTGCCACCAGAAATTAAAGATCTAGTCTTAAGTGCAAGGAAAGCACCCAGATTTAAAAAGATATGAAACTCTAGGGGTCAGTTATACTTAAAATGTGCACATATAGGAGTTTAGGGAGTTTCTGTGCGGTTAAATGTCACATTTTCTGGCGTATTGGTTAATTTTACGTCTACCTGGTGAGTGGTTCCACTATAGATATCTGTAAAGTTGAAAAAGTGATTATTCGTTTGTTCTTCGAAAACATCGTAGTTCCAATGTTTTAACTCATAAGTCCTGCTGTCCGCACCATACTGGCAAAATAAAGTGTTATCAGATGTTGTTAAGTTTATATTACCAAATAAATCGTTGGAATATACACCCACATAACCACTTAAAGGTAGTGTTTGATCTACTATAGGTGGTGTTGGAAGTTTAGGTTTTAGTTCATCAGTGGCCCAGTTGTAATAGGGAGTCCATGTATCCGTGTTAAAATCACCATTTATTAAATTCTTGAATTTATCATTGCAGCTTTTTTTAAGGGTAACACCATACTCTCCTCCATTGGTGAATATTGCTATAGCCAAACCTTTAGAAGGATAAAGTGTAAGGTGTGTATATTGACCAACACTAGCTCCTTCATGATATAACGTGCCATCTGCTCTTATGTGCCATCCCATACAGTACCAGGAAGGTGAAGTCGTGTTTTTATTGGTTTGTCCGGTTCGTGTTTCATCTAGTTCAGTTTTATTTAATATTTTTTGGCTATTGTAATATCCTGTATCAGCAATCTGGAACTTAAGCCAATTAGCCATCTCACTTATTGACATATACAAACTTCCTGCTGGTCCAACACCATCAGGAATAATATCATATGGTTTGAGAGTGCCGTTTTTAAGAAGTGTATAAGGAGTCACGTGATTTAATGAGTTAATGAAATCCCAGTAGCTTGTTTTGGTAGTAGTCATTCCCAATGATCAAGGAGATCTCTTTTAATTAGCTCATTCCATGTGTTATTATTTGCCTTTGCTGCACAAAAACCTGCCAATGCATAAAGTAAATTTTGATAAGCATATGAAGAGCGGAATGGGGTAATGTTTTCAATATATCGGAGATTATAAAGAGAAGTGGAAAAACTTTCGTTGAAGTATGTATAATAATCATCTCCACTATTTTCCTCTAGCCCACTACGCATAGTTAGACAATCTCTGATTGTGAAATTATTCGTAACTTCGTTGCTGTATAACTGGAATTCACTAGGAGATGAAAAATATTTAGTTATGGGGTCGTCCCAGCTCATTAAACCATTACTCACATATTGTGCTACATTAGTTGCTGAGAACTGTTTAGTGAGGGAACATATTCCAAATAAAGTATTTTCATCAACTGGTTCTCCTGAAGCTAAATCTTTAACTCCTAAACAGTTCATGTAAATTATTTTATCATTTTGAACTATAACTACCGCAGCAGCAGGTATTCCTGATTGAGTGAATTTGGATTTGAAATATGCATCAAAAATACTGAGTACATTATTCATTGGATCAGGAGTAGGTTCAGGGCTTGGTGAGGGAGTCACTGAAGATGAAGATGGACTATTAACCCCGGATGAGAATGGAATAAAATTTAAGAAAGTAGTTGAAGGAATAAAATCACTATTGCTAGTAGTGTTGTTCTCAGTTTGGTTAACCGTGTTAATCACATTATTAACCTGAGATATATTGGGATTTAGAGGATTAAAAACCAAAACACTTGCAAAAACCCCTACTAATACAAAACCAAGAATAATTCTTGTTGATACTTTATTATCCACTCATTTACCCCCCAACAAATAAAATTATACTATTTTTTGTCAGTAATTATAATATAGCCTTTTCTAAAAAAATATAATAACAACACTTATTATTATGTCATTTTAATCCAATGAAAAATGGAAATATGGGTTTTTTAAGTACTATTTGTACGGTTGAACACTGAATAGCTAGCGGTTGGTGTAGTATTATAATTTTTTAATCCAGTAACTTGTAATTGGTAAGACTGACTATTTTGGATGTCAGTGAAGTTAAAAGGAACCCCACCACAGGATTGATCATAGAATACATTCTCATTCCAATGAGTTAATTCAGATGGTTGGTTATTACTCCCATAATAACAGATTAAAGTATTGTTAAAGGCAGTTATGTTTATATTACCATAAAAATCATTGGAATATACACCTAAATAAGTAGCTAAAGGCAGTGGGTCTGTTTTATTGGAAGGAGATGGGCCCAGTGGATTATCCATTCTTTTTTCGCTCGTATTTTTTGCTGCGGGCCATGGATCAGTGTTTTCATTACCATTCATTAAATCATTTAATTTATAGAAGAAACTATCTCTGTAACCTATTCCATAAACTCCCCCATCTGTAAATATTGCTATTCCAACATTCTGTGATGGGAAAATTTCAACATTAGCGTGGAAAGCATTAGTATCCCCTCCATGGAATAGGGTTCCATTAGTGATGTACCATCCAAATCCATACTTATAAATAAGATAATCTATTTGAGCAGTTCGTGTTTCATCTAAATCTGTTTTGTTTAGTATTTTTTGACCATTGTAATAGCCAGTGTCTGCTATTTGGAAGCGGAGCCAATTAGCCATCTGGCTAATTGAACATGCCATACTTCCTGCCGGTCCCACTGAATCAAGAACAATATCATGTTCTATAAAAGTCCCGTTAGAAAGAAGCCAATAGGGTTTAGCATGATTCGGTGAGTTAAGAAAGTCAGTAAGGGTAGTGGTTGCAGTGGTCATTCCTAAGGGGTCCAGAAGATCCTTTTTAATTAATTCGCTCCAAGGGGTATTGCTTGATTTTGCAGCACAATAACCTGGTAAAGCGTAGATTATATTGTTATATTGATAGGTAGTGCGAAAAGGAGTGGTATTTTGTATGTAACGAAGCTGATGAAGAACAGAAGGATAAGAATTATTAAAAAATGACCATCCTACATCTCCACTGCCAGTAGGTAACCCACTACGATGAAGGAAACAATCCCTAATAGTGATATTATCGGTTACGTTATCGTTATATAATTGGAATTCATTTGAATCAGGATAATATTTAGTTATGAGGTCATCCCAGCTCATTTTTCCTGCACTAACTAATTGGGCAACATTAGTAGCAGTAAATTGTTTAGTGGCAGAACCTATTCCAAATAAGGTGTTCTCATCAACAGGTGCTCCTGAGGCTAAATCCCGAACCCCCCGACAGTTCATGTAAATTATTTTATCATTTTTAACTATTACTACTGCCATACCAGTTATCAAAGATTGATTGTAAATAGAATTTATATACGCATCGAAAAGACTGATTATATGATCCATTGGATCAGGAGATGGTCCAGGGCTTGGTGAAGGAGTCACTGCAGATGAAGATGGACTATTAACCCCTGAGAATGGAATGAAAGTTAAGAAAGTTGTTGAAGGAAGAATATCATTACTATTAGTGGAATTATTCCCAGTTTGGTTAACCGTAATCATTGCATTATTAACCGGTGATGTATTATGATTGTAAGGATTAAAAATCGAAACACCAGCAATAATAGCAACAAATACCACTATCACGATTAACCCTCCTAAACTCTTATTATCCATATTAATCACCTATTCCTAAATTTTAACTCGTCCGATTAAAAGTACCATTCACACCATAACCGCTTTCAATATAATCCACTTTAACTTGCTGTGCTTTCCCACTACCATCGATAGAAGTGAAATTTACAGCAGTATTATACGAAAAAGGATTATCTACAATTTTAAATACATCTCCACTCCAATGCTCTAAATTAGTAGGTTCAGTACTGTTACCCATTAATAAAATCAGTTTTCCATCGCCAGATACGACATTTACATTACCGTAGAAAGTATTATTATAAACACCCACATATGTACTCAAATTCTTTGCGGGTTCAGGAGGTGATGGTGGATCTGGCAGTTTGCCTGTAGTGTCTTGAGATGTTTTAGTAGCACTATCTCTAAGTTCGGTCCAAATTGTCTCGTCTACTTGGCCGGTCTGATACAAATTAATAAAAAACAAATACAAGGCTTTATTAAATGCTATTCCATAAGTATCTTCATTAGATACTACTGCAAAACCTAAATTATTGGCAGGATCCAATGATATCAAAGTTTTAGATGGTGGAACGTTTCCAGAATGAGTTATAATTCCATTAGATGTAATTCCCCAACCAAACCCATACCATGTGCTGCCATCCATTTTAATCTGTGGTATTTTTGTTTTTGTCAATTCTTCACTGGATATTATCTGCATTCCATTATAATTCCCATTTGCAAGCTGTAATTCGAGCCATTTAGCCATATCATTAATAGAAAAAGCAATAGAACCTGCACCTTTAATTTCATCAACATTTAAAGGACCCCATTCGGTTATAGTTCCATTTATATTTACATAGGTATGGACTCGATTAGATGAATTTAAAAACTCATAGAAGTCTGCGGTGGCAGTTTTCATTTCCATAGGCTTAAAAATCATTTCTTTTATCATTTCCTGCCATGAAGGGTATTCTAAACCCGCATTTTTAGCAGCACGAAACGCACACTCACCTGCGAGACAATACATTATATTATTATACTGGAAAGTGCTTCTGAAGACTGTGTTATTTTCTATATAACGTACTCTGTATAGAACATCAGGATATGAATAATTAAAGTACATCCATAATTGATCACCAGAACTGGCAGGCAGTCCACTGCAATGGCATAACAGGTCTCTTATGGTAATTTCATCAGAAACTGTAGCGCTGTACAACTGAAATTCTTCAGGGGTGAAATAACTCCTCACAGTGTCATTCCAGTGCATGATGCCTAAATTAACAAGCTGAGCAATATTCGCTGAGGTAAAAGCCTTACTGCATGAGCCAATCTGGAATAGAGTGTCTTCGTTTACAGGATCTTGGGTTCCATATTCTTTTACTCCCAGACATTTTTGGTAAATTACGTTCCCGTCCTTTACTATAATTACTGCAGATGCAGGAATTAGGTTTTCTCTGAAAAACTTCTCCACATAAATATCGAACTTTGCTAAAACTTTATCTAAATAAGAAGGAGATGGTTGCGGTTGTATGCTGTCTGTTGACTCATAAGATATTACAGAAGTGGCTAAAACGTTATTAACTAAATAATTATTGTTTATTGGATTATTAGGCTGGAGCTGTGATGTGTCATTGGAATCTAGAGAATTTGAACTATTTAATTGACTATCATTTAAAGTGTTAGGTGGATTCAGGTTGGGATTGAAAAAAGCGATGAAACAAACTATGACAATACCTCCAAATAACAATATCCCCCCTAATTTACTGTTTATCATAGATGTTATTACTAACTAATGTGAGTAAATAAAGTTTATGTTATTAATTTTTGATAAAAATTATTTTCTTAAAAAAAAAATATAGAACAATTCTACTTTAAGTTTATCACCATTTATGGTCCGGGCCCACCCTACATTGCCCCGAAAAAAAGTATCTCTAACGTATTTTTTATGATAGAATAAAAATAAAGGCTTGAAATGGAATTGGAAACTTGAAGTAGTCAGAAGTTTTCCACCCGCCAGTGGCACAGAATTATACGGAATTGTCCTAATTATACAATTTTTGGTCTTTTTATCAGATCTCGGCCAATTAGAATAAATACTATCAAGTTTATTCTAAAATTGTTTTTCAGATTCAAATAAACTTATTGAACTATCTAAATCATCCTTACTTGATTCAATAATTACTATAGCTGACTTTAATTCATCATCTTTATATTTCTGATCAACCATTAAACGATGAATAACAAACCCTATAATAGATAATACAGCCATGAAAATCAAAACAAAGAAAATTAAAGCTAATAAATATTGATAGAAAGTGAGATTTTCAAGAGTAGTAAAAGATAAAATGAAAGCGACTAAAAATGCGAAAATAAAGCAGGTGGCAATGATTAATAATAATTTTTGGTCATCACTGGCCCTATCCTTAAATGAAGAATAAGCTGCTATAGATAGGGAAGATCCTGCTACACTTAAAACCAAAAATCCAGATATTATCGTATTAACATCCATTTTTTCACCTTTAATAGATTTAATGGCACTCTTGTTGGAACACTTCTTCTTTAGTTAAGGGACGAGCATATTCCATCATTTTACTAAAAGCTTCATCATACTTATTAATCAACTCAAGCTGCGCCTGCTTTACCCCTACCGATCCCCGGCTATCATTGTGTCTATGGGGCTTTTCAATGTATAAATGATCTTTATTAAAAATCATGAAATGATTGGTAGGTCTTCTGGGCAAGATTAAATATTCAACGTTCTTATATTGATCAAGAAGGGTGTAAATTTCCATCTTATCCTCAGAAAATACTTTAGGACCGCTTATAATAGTTATTGAACCAAATTTATGATACGCTGCGTGTTTAATTATCTCTCGTTTACCATCGCTGAATTCTCCACAAATCACTTTGAGTTCTAATTCACCAATGATTTTTCCTTTAGTTTTTTGATTTTTCAGCTCTTCGATCAGATTAAATCTCCACACTCTTCTTTTATATCTCTCTGCACGGTGAAAAAGGACAATTTCTCCCCCATAAAGCTCACTATAATGTGGATTATGCCTATAAATTAATTTAATTAAGATAATGACCACTAATGTGGCTAAAATCATTACCATCACAAGTGCTGCATAATCAAATTGCATTTTATTATCCTCTTAATATTGAAAATTAATATAATTTAAGATAAATTCAAGATTGGATATAAAGAAAGGATTTGGTCATTATTCGTACTACTGCGGAGTATCACGTTAATTACCATGATATATAGAAGTAATTATAATATTTGATTATTTTTCTCCTCTTTGGAGAGATGATAGCCATTCAAGTACTTTATCTGCGATATCTTCCGAGATATCTTCAATCAAATCTTTTTCACTCCAAGTACATATTTCTGCCTCATCTATATCGCCAACTACGTCTTCTATCCGATCTTGATCACTGTATGTTCCCATTTCAGATTCACAGAAACTAAAAATTTTATCATGATTTTCAAATATAACATTCCATTTTTGTGAATCTCTAATCTCCCAATACCAATAATAGGTTTTAATGGTTTCTTCTTCAGGATCTTGCTTATCAGTTTCCTCTTCTTCTTCGTAACCAATGATTAAAACCGTGTTGTCGTCTAAATAAATATGTTTCTCCCAAATATCCTTATTTCCTTCTATCCTCTCTGATTCTGAGTTTTCTATCAGATCTACAAGTTCTTTTTTGTCAATAATTTTAACACACCCCTCTACTGATAAGATTATTGTATTATTTTGGATATTCTAATTTGAATTTAGAATTAATGAATGAGAAAGATTTTAGGGTTACTTTGTTCTTTATGATATCGATGAGAATTATTTCCTATTGGACCTGTGATTGGTTCAAAAAGTTTCTTTCTCCCCACAATCTCGACATTTCCAATGACTAAATCCACCTCGAGCCTCATAATAATCCCAAATAGTTTCTTTTTTACATCCAGCGCAATAGTTACGTTTTGTTTTCTGAGACATTTTCACACTCCCTCTTGTTATATTATGTATTTTATCATTATTTAAGATTCTTAAACTACCACCCAGTTTTACTGCAAGCACCATGTTTACTTAATGGAAATGGAGTTAAACTTAACAATAGAATCCGAATTGGTCAAATTATAGATTTGGATCCTCTCGGAATAATTCCACTTTTATTTCATTTAAATAAGATAATTGGAAAGAAATTCCTCATAATTAAAGAATTGAGTATTAAAAAAATTAACTCTAAAACGAATTTTTTTAGAGGCAATAGTCCATGTTCAGCCTACACTGCAGATAAAGATGTCCGCATACGCATTCTGGAATAGAATGAAAATTAATGATAAAATTCAAAAACTTTGAAATTAAACATTATTTATAAACATTAATTGAATATCAAATCAGATACAAATCGAATATTAATAGGAATATTATTTAAAGGTTTTATAAGGAGAGTTATTTATTTATGGTTACAAAAAAGTCATACACAACTGGTTCAGTAAATTCAAAAGACGGTACCAAGATTGGCTATCGAAAGATGGGTAATGGGCCTGGTATTATTCTCCTGCATGGAGGCATAAATGCATCACAACATCTTATGAAACTTGGCACTCTCCTCTCAGATGAATTTACAGTATATATTCCAGATCGCCGTGGTCGTGGTATGAGTGGGCCAATTGGTGATAATTACAACATAGGAAAAGAAGATGAAGATCTTGATGCTCTCCTTAAAAAAACCGGCGCTCATTTTGTCTTCGGAACTGCAGATGGTGCGCTTTTTGCACTGCATGCATCAATATCTAATCCAAACATCCACAAAATAGCTGCTTATGAGCCTCTTATTTTCTTTGGCCAGCCAGGGCTCAAGGAATTTGAAACCATGATAGAGCATTATAACAAGCATATAGCCGAAGGCAACGTGGCTGCATCAATGGAAAGTTTAACCAAGGATTCAGGTAAATATATGGTAATAAACATCACACCGGATGTTCTATTGGTACCAATTTTTAAACTGGCATTAAAATTGGATGCATGGAAAGTCAAAGGCGACGATGTAACACTCCAGGAACTTCTCCCTACACTGCACAATGAACTGGAAATCGTCCAAAAAACTGAAGGAACACTTGAAAATTACAAAAATGTATCTGCAGAAGTATTATTGCTCCGTGGCAGCGAAACTGAACCCTTGTTAAGAGATACTCAAGACACCTTGAACAAGGTATTGCCCCATTCTAATCTGATTGAACTCCAGGGCCTTGATCATGGATCAGCCCAGGATTACGGCAACCCAGAGCCCATAGCACAAGAATTAAAACGGTTTTTCTGAAAATGTTAAAATATAAAAGAAATAAATACATAATCACTTAAATTTTTATTTTAATGTTTAAATCCATTTATTAGCATTTTAAGGCCTTTTGACCGGTCACCCTAATACTGCAGATAAAGGTGTCCTACAATTAATGTTCCCCATGTAAAACTTTTTTTATGAATTAATATATATTTTATCAAATATTAGGAAGAGATTATTATATGTGTTTAAATCATTAATAAAAACAAGAGGTGATATTATGATGTCAGTGGCAATTGTTAAAAGGCGTTTAAAAGAGGGGAAAACTTACGAAGATTTCCGCAAAGCCTGGTATCACACTACTGGATTTGGTACTAATAATAAAATGTATAGTTTGATAAATGCATTCGACGAACGAGAGATTATCGTGATAGGATTTACTGAAATACCCACAGATAAAGAAGAGATTTTAAAGGGTTTGAGAATAGATGTCAAGGAAAGGCTTGATAACCCATTGGATGATGTTATTGAACCAGATATAGATCGTGATTTCGGGATTCTAATATCTGAAGATGATTTCTCAGCAGAGGGCTCCATAAAGTACAAAAACCCAACTGTTAACGGAATAGAGACTGATGTTGAAGAAATAGTAAATGGCTTGATAGAATTTAAACAGTCCCTAGAACAAGCATCATCAGAAAGGGATGCTGCCCGGAAAACAGAATAATCTCCTACCATTAAGATTTTATATAGTTTTTTAAGACATTATGACCAGGCAAATCCTACACTGCAGATAAAAGTGCCTTTAAACGTTTTTTTTATAACAGATAAATAAATAAATAAAAAAATAGAGGTTTCAAGTGCTATTTGTGCGGTTAAATGTGTTTGTCATATTAGCTGGATTCACCGTATAATCTGTCGCCGTGTAGGTTATTAGCTGTTGATATTTGTTATCTTCAAGGTCTTTGAAAGTTAATAAGTCACTGTTACTTCTTACGACGAATGTTGTGTCATTCCAATGAGTTAAATTAAACGGCTGTTTATTATTGCCATAATAACTTATTAAATTGTTATTTTCAAGCTGAATTGTAATGTTTCCATAGAAATCGTTTAAATATACACCTTCATAGTTAGTAAGGGCTCCGGGTCCTGTTGGGTTATCCGGAGCTGGTTCGTATATTGGTTTATATGTATCGTGAAAAACAGTCCAGAAATCTGTATTTTCATCGCCATTCATTAAATCTAATAATTTTTTATATACACTCATCCTGAAAGCATCTCCCATACTCCCTTCATTAGTTAATATTGCTATACCAATTCCTGAAGATGGATAGAAATTTATGAATGCTTTTGATGATGGTATTGTTCCAGCGTGGGATATATGGGTTTTATCAATATCCCATCCATATCCGTACATGGTATCATTTTTATCATCTGTGTATACATATCCGGTTCTGGTTGCATCTAAATTTTCTTTAGAAACTATTATCTTTCCGTTATACATTCCAGTATTTGCCATTTGGAAATTCAGCCAATTAACCATCTGACTAATTGAAGCACCCATACTACCTGCCGGCCCAATCTCATCTAAAGCGGGGGGATATGAAGGTTGTTTAATCAGAGAACCATTATCATCATAGTATGTTATATAATGGGTTGCATGATTGGGTGAGTTCAAGAAATCAGTGAGATTAGTGGTTGCTGTATTCATTCCCAAGGGGTTTAAAAGTTCTTCTTTAATTAGATCTCCCCATGATTTGCTGTTTGCTAGGGCAGCACTATAACCGCCCAAAGCATACATTACATTGTTATATTGATGGGTAGTACCTAATGAACTGGTATTTAGTACAAAACGCAGATTATAAAGCATATGGGAATAACTGCTGTTGAAAGTAAATGCCTCTGGATCTCCTTCAGCAGCGGGTATACCACTCGTATGTTTGAGACAATCTGCTATCGTTAAATTGGCATTGGCATTAGGATCATATAAATAGAATTCATTGGGATTATCAAAGTACATATTTACAGTGTCATTCCAATGCATTAACCCTTTATCAACTTGTTGGGCAACATTGGTAGCAGAAAAAGTTTTAGTTACTGAAGCTAATAGAAATAAAGTATCAGGGGTAACAGGAAGACCCGATTCGAGATCCCTTACACCAAGAGTATTCATAGAAACTATTTTACCTTTATAAATAAGAACCACTGCTGCACCTGGCAGTCCAGCATTTGAAGCTTTTAAAAACGTGGATGTCACATATGCATCGAAAAGACTGATTAGGTTATCCATAGGATCAGGCGTAGGTCCGGGACTTGGTGAAGGACTCACTGAAGATGAAGATTGACTAGTTCCAGATGATAAAGGGACGACGTTTAATAGAGGAGCAGATGAAGAAAGAATACCAGTATTGTTAGTAGAAGTAGTGTTGTTACCAGTTTGGTTGACAGTGCCAATCATACCATTATCCAATGATGTATTCGATTTTAAAGGATTAAAAACCAAAACACCCGCTACAACAACCATTAATAAAAAACCTAGAACTAATCCTGCTAGAACCTTATTATCCACCCATTATACCCCCCTTAAGAAATAATTAGTATAGATGTTAGTTAGTAATACATATACTTATTTTTTTCTATAAAAAAATAGTGATACTTTAATTAAATAAAAAAAATGTTAATTAAACAACTAAATTCTCTTAAAACGATTTTAAAAGTTCTGACCAGGGCCCACCCTACACTACAGACAAAGGTTGTCCCAATAATGCATTATAATATATAAAAACAAGTAAATATTTTTTTAAATTGAATTCTATTTGGGCCTTAGCTGATTTTTTTTATAGTTCATTCTTATGTAACCAAATATGATAATATGTAGCAATAATACAAAAAAGATTGAAATAATAGAGATTACCACCGGAACGGCAATATAAGAATAGAATACTATTAAAGTATATGTCCCTACCGGAATACCTAATATTAGACTTATGATGAGCCCCGGATTATATTCCCGATTTCGTATAGAAAAAATCACATGGCTCAAACTATTAAATACCGCAAAATAAGGAATCCATAGGCCAAACATTATGTTAATAGATGATAAACCTGCAAAAATAGGCATTAATATCCAAATAATCGGAATATTTATCCAAAAAATATTTTTTTCATTTAGAGGAAAATTTCCTTCGTAAACCTTGAATACTTTTTTATTTATATAATTTTGAAACCCATTCCAAGCATGTTCCTCAAACTGATGCAATAAATAAATAGGTATCTGTATCCAAATCAAAAACAGAACAATATTTTCAAGTTTTATGAAAATAACAATAAATACAGTAAGAACAATCGCAAATAAAACACTTAATTTTGCCCAATTTTTATAGAGCCAATTTAACATATTATTCCTCAAAATTAGTATGGTTTTACTGATATTTGAAATTAGTGTAATCAGGATTCTGTTAAGTATCAAGAAAAGGGACAATCAGAAACAATTTAGATGTAACTATTATTTCTCAGATTTTAACAGACCGCTATACGGTGTTGCAACTTATTACTAATAAGGAATGGACAAAGAAAAAGTTCATGAAAATTGGATCAAATCATATTCGGTAATAATGAAAAAAAGCGTATAGCTGCAACAATTAATAATTCAGATTCGAATCTATTAATAAGCTATTTTAAGACCTCATGACCCGGACCCACCCTAACCTGCGGATACAATCTTAAAAACGTTAAAATCTTCTCCAGGGTCTCCTGAGCCACTTTCACATCCCAGGTGTAGTCACTGGGTGCCACACCCAGGACAAGATTCTCTCGGATAAATGCAGCATCCATGGTCAGGAAAACAGGACCATCCATCCCATTTACAATGAAAGAAGTGTGTCCAGGGGTGTGTCCAGGTGTATGGATTGCCCATAGAGATCCATCTCCTAGTAGATCCACGCTGGGGCCTAAAAAGGGCATATCCCGTGCCTGAGCATAATCAATTTCAAATAGTTCTTCTAAACTTTCTAAAAAATCACCATGGACTTCGGGATGGTATTCAGCATATTCCCCTTTGCCAGTTACATATGGAATCGTTTTTGGAAGTTCCCTCAGCCCCGCAGCATGGTCAGAATGTAAATGGCTTAAAAACACCATTTCTAGATTAATTCTGTTCTTTTGGATATAATAGGCTATGTTTTCATTTTCACCCTGCTGGTATTCATCAACATTAGTTCCTTCTAATCCTCCACGTGGGTCCTTAAAGTAAGATACATCCAAACCCACATCCAAAAGGAAGTCACCCTTTTCTTCATGATGTACCCAGTGGGCCAGTATGGGAACTTCCAACTCCTGGTCTGGAATATCCCTGGCACGAGGATGGTCTGGATTTATGGTGCCGTTCCTGTTGATGGCAACAGTGCCGGTCTGGAAACTCAGAACACTAATATGACACGGATTCTGGAACACTTCCACCCAATCATGATTCCTACTTTTTTCGTACTGGTAAGTTCTAAGTTTCATTGACCTCTTATTATATAATTTTAATTATAATCAAATTCCAATTTGTGGTTTAAAATCCAGATTGTTATTTCCCTTTAGCACGATCCACTCCCTCAAAACATTTATCCAGAAACTCCTTTTCAGGGGGTTTGGTTAGTAAACTGACCACAATGGTAACCACAATTGCCACTGGCAGGGCCACGATCATGGGATCCACGGTGGGCCAGGGCACAGATGTAATAATAGTAGACTGCCCCATTAAAGCTTTTGAAACCCCCAATGGTTCGGCTGTTTTCTTAAACCCAAATAGTAACCATATCAGACTCACTGCAGCTCCTGAAACCAGTCCTGCGATCGCACCTTCTTTGGTGGCTCGCCTCCAGTATAGTGCTGCCACGTAGATTGCCAGGAATGCAGCGGCAGTGATACCAAACCACAGGGCGGTTCCCAGGGCAACTATACTGGCCGGTAGTATGAATCCCAGAATGACTGCGATGATGACTGCAATTACTATTCCTATCCTGGCCACCCTTACCGATGACCCCCCAGTTTTACGGAGTATGGTTTCATAGATATCCCGTCCCAGGGCAGTTCCCTGGACATGGAACTGTGCAGAAAGAGTGGACATGGCTGCAGATAGAAGTGCTACCATAAAGAGGTATGTAAACCACAAAG
>Ga0209639_1002405_pt1 | contig 14771 bp, 12 predicted proteins | sample EPASupsiteHSE605_FD_187268 | JGI IMG/M metagenome (GOLD analysis project Ga0209639, IMG submission 187268) | Bioremediated contaminated groundwater from EPA Superfund site, New Mexico - Sample HSE6-05 (SPAdes) (version 2) | ecosystem: Environmental > Aquatic > Deep subsurface > Groundwater >...
ATTTTAGTTCCTAACTTTACAAAATAATTTTTACCTGGGTTTAACTCAGAGTCATCCATCCATAAAACAGTTGCAGTAAATAAATTACTAGTGCCAATATCCCCGCTCTTTGCAAGTACACATCCTCTAGACACATCTACTTCTTTATTAAGCTGTATTGTAACCGGCTGACCTTTAGATGCACTGGAGGCATCCTCATCTGTGATAAGAATACTTTTTACCAGAGCTTTTTCATTGCTTGGAAGAGCAGTTACTTCATCACCTACAGAAATACTGCCAGCTTCAATTTCTCCTTGAAAGCCTCTAAAAGTATGATTTGGTCTACATACCCTCTGAACTGGCATATAGAATCCTTTCTCTTCAGAAGTATTTTCAACATCTATATTTTCTAGGTAAGGTAAAAGCGGTAATCCTGTATACCATGGTATATTTTCTGAATTCACCATGATATTATCCCCCTCAGTTGCAGAAAGAGGTATGATTTGGATATTTTCTAAAGAAAGCTCCTTCTCCAATTCTTTAATTTCTTTTTCAACTTCTAGGAATCTTTTCTGATCATATTCCACTAAATCCATCTTATTTACAGCAAATACAAAATATTTGATACCCATTAATGAACAGATTCTGGCGTGTCTTCTGGTCTGAACAAGTACTCCTTGTTTAATATCAATAAGTATCACTGCAAGATCTGCAAAGGATGCACCAACTGCCATATTTCTAGTGTATTCTTCATGCCCCGGCGTATCAGCCACAATAAAGCTTCTATTATCTGTTGTAAAATAGCGGTATGCAACATCAATTGTTATTCCCTGCTCTCGTTCAGCCATAAGTCCATCTAACAATAAAGAATAATCAATTGCACCATTACGGCTGCCAACTCTACTGTCTAATTCCAAAGCCCTTTTTTGATCTGCATATAAAAGCTTTGCATCATATAAAATATGTCCAATGAGAGTAGATTTTCCATCATCCACACTACCGCAGGTTATAAACTTTAATAAGCTCTTCATCTTAGAAATACCCCTCTCTCTTTCTTCTTTCCATGCTACCTACTTCTTCAGTATCAATAACCCGGGTGGTTCTTTCAGATGACACTGCACTTAATGTTTCCTCAATAATTTCATTTAAGGTAGTAGCTTCTGATTCCATCCCTCCTGTAAGCGGATAACATCCTAAAGTTCTGAAACGAATTTTTTTGTGTTGAATTTCTTCTCCAGGCAATAATTTCATTCTATCATCGTCTACCATAATAATATTTCCATCCCTATACACCACTGGTCGCTCTTTTGCAAAATACAATGATACAATGTCAATATTTTCTCTTTTTATATACTCCCAGATATCTCTTTCCGTCCAGTTTGAAATTGGAAAAACTCTTATACTTTCGCCCTTATGAAGTCTAGTATTATAAAGTTTCCACATTTCAGGTCTCTGATTTTTAGGATCCCATGCCTGTGCCTCATTTCGGAAGGAAAAAATTCTTTCTTTTGCCCGTGACTTTTCCTCATCACGGCGTCCACCACCAAAAGCTGCTGTAAAACCATATTTTTTTAATCCTTCTTTTAAAGCCTGTGTCTTCAATATATCTGTATAGGCTGATCCATGATCAAATGGATTAATCCCTTGTTTTAATGCCTCTTCATTTTTATGAACAATCATTTCTATTCCTAATTCTTTTGCCCTTCTGTCACGAAACTCTGTCATTTCTTTAAATTTCCAGGTAGTATCTATATGCATGAAAGGGAAAGGCGGTTTCTCTGGATAGAATGCTTTCATAGCAAGGTGTAACATAACAGAACTATCTTTTCCAATCGAATATAACATTACTGGTTTCTCACACTCAGCAGCTACTTCACGAATAATATATATAGCTTCTGCTTCTAATTTATCTAGATGTGATAATTCACTCATTATTAATTCCTCCTGCTATTCATACTTATATTTTAAATATGAATTTTCTTTCATTTAAGGTTTTCCTAGTATTTATTAGAATCCTTGCTATTTACATCAATAGAATGCAAGGTTCCATTGCTTTCTTCAATATTCCAATGTACAATATCTCCTTCAGTCTCAACGGTTAAGTGGCTTCCCCTTCCTCCAATATCTGCTCCTAAATAGAATAAGATTGCACACTCCTTACATTCTTTAATACAGGAACAGCATCCCCAACAGTCTTTTGGGTACTTCATATAGGCTTTTCCATCTTCATCTAACTTTATGAGACTGCCAGGACAGACAGATAGGCATCTTCTACATCCTATGCATTTTTCTTTGTTAATTTTTATGCTCATAGTTTTCACCTCTTCCTACTAAATCTCTGTACAAAATAGTAAGCTCTCCATCTATAAGCTTTGAATTAACATATTTAAGCCATTTATCACTTTTCTTTGGATAGTCCAAATTTTCTGCAAAACTATGCCATCTGGTTTCTTTTCTCGCCCTTAAATGAGCAATCACTGCTTTACAAACTGTTAGTCTTTCCTTTAATTCATATACAAACATAAGTTCATGCATGTCATTTGCATGAAGCTTATTACTTAGCTCCATAATATGTTTAATTTTTTCATCAGCTAATGCAAGCTGTTTTTCATTGAACTGATAATTGCTTCCAATTCCGCCTGCATAAGCATCCATTATCTTCTGCATAGCTTCCTCTAATTCTTCAATAGAAAATACAGGCTTTTCAAAATTCAATATATTTTCTACCTCTTGTTTTTTTAATTTAATTAATAAATCTTCCTCTTCCTTTGATAAGGCAGCAGAATTGCTTTTATCATTTTCAATTTCTTCGATGGCAGCTTTTGCTGCAATTTCCCCTTCTACTAATGCCCCTGTAACATATTTTTGAGGGCAACCGCCAGCCACATCACCAGCAGCAAAAAGACCTTTAATTGTGGTTTTTCGTCTAGTATCAACCCAATATCCACTGGCAGTATGACCACCGACTATATAAGGTTCCGTACCTTCAATTTCTACATTCTGCTCACTAGGATTTTTGCCTCCCTCTACCCATTTAAGAGTTTGACTTGGTGCCATGTTTAAATATGCTTTTTTCAATTCTTCATCCTGAGATGAACTAATACCTTCTGTTCTTAGGTAGCATGGCCCTCTGCCTTCTTGATTTTCCTTTACGGTACCATAGACCCTTTCAGAAGTTGTAAGACCGTATTTAGTCTCATAAACCTCTCCTTTGGAATTAACTTGCTTTGCGCCTACTCCTTGTGCAATGGTTCCTGTAGGTGCTATGGTGTCTTTACATCGTAATGCAATAAATCTCATTTCAAAGGTAGTCATTTCCGCACCTGCACGGATTCCCATAGCATACCCTGCTCCAGTGTTAAAAGGTGGATACCACATCTTATGTCTTGAAAATCCAGGATTATTAGGTTTGTACAATCCTGCTGCGCCACCAGTGGCACAAATGACCTTTTTTGCTCTAATTTCATAAATAATTTCTTCTTCTATACCCATTGCAAATGCTCCTAATATCTCATTATCCTTTACAATATAATCAGTAACATTTACATGATTCATAACTGTAACATTAGAAAGTTTTTTCACTGCATTTGCTAGAATAGGTTTTATATTTTCTCCATTAATTTTAATATTTCTATTTCCTCTAGCTACATACTGACCATTTTCATTTTTCAAAATTACAAGTCCTAATTCTTCTAACCTTTTTGTTACCCTATTTAATCCCTGGGACATGGTAAGAAGTAAGTCTTCTCTTACAATTTCGTCCGCATCCTTTTTTGCATAATCCACATAGTCTTCAGGGGTTCTGCCTTCTACAATATATGCATTAATTGCATTTACTCCTGCTGCTAGACAACCGCTTCTTTTTATATTAGCTTTTTCAAGAATTAATACTGATGCATTTGAATGTTCTCTAATAGTTAATGCAGCATAGCATCCAGCTGTACCGCCACCAATAATTAATACATCAGTTTTTAGTTGCTTTACTTGTATTTCTTTTTTCATTTGTACCCCTTCCTTTAAGTAAATATTTACTAGATAAATACTGAGTTGTTATCTTCCAGAGCAGGGTTTTCAAGTAAATAGGCATTCTTATCATCAAATACGTATAGACGATAGATTAGAACATTTACTCTTTCACCAACTTTAACAATTTTATCTTCAAGAGACCTAGTAACGGTTAAAATTATCCCCTTTACATTAACTTTCACTTCTAAGTAGCTCCCTCTAAAAGATATTTTTTCAATAACTCCTTCTTCCGCTGCACTCATATATTGTTTTATTTCATTTATCTTAGTAATATTAATAAATTCAGGACGAATGACAGCTTTTTTGATATTGTGCAGTTGGTCAAAGCCTTTGAGTTTGTGATAGTCCTCAATAACTGTAGACTCCCCTATAAACTGAGCAACAAAAGGTGTGGATGGATTTTTGTATATTTCTAAAGGAGAACCCTTCTGCTCAATAGTTCCATGGTTAGTAATAATTATTTCATCTGCAACTTCAATTGCTTCATCCTGATCATGTGTAACAAATATACTTGTAACACCAAGTTTATTAATCATATCCTTAAGCCAACTTCTCAGCTCGTGTCTAACCTTAGCATCAATAGCAGCAAAGGGCTCATCCAGTAACAACAGCTGTGGATTTGGTGCAATAGCTCTAGCAAATGCAACCCTTTGCCTTTGTCCTCCTGAAAGCTGGCTTGGATATCTATTTTCTAGCCCTTCTAATCCAACTAGTTTAATAAGCTCTAAGACTCTTTCTTTTATCTCTTTTTTGTTTTTCTTTTGAACATTAAGTCCAAATGCTACATTATCAAACACATTCATGTACCTAAATAATGCATAGTTTTGAAATACAAATCCAATTCCTCTTTTGCTCGGAGGAACGTCATTTACACGGACACCATCTATATAAATATCTCCTGAATCCGGATACTCAAGACCGGCAATCATACGAAGAATTGTTGTTTTTCCGCTGCCACTTGGTCCTAAAAGTCCAATTAACTTGCCTTTTTCTATTCCAAAGCTTACATCATTGGATGCTTTAAAATTTCCAAATGCCTTATTAATATTCTTTAGTTGTACATACATTAGCATTCACCAGCCTTTTTTGCCTTATGTTCTATGATATTTCTTATAATCAGTATAATCACTGCCAAAATCACTAAAATTGAAGATACTGCAAAAGCATCTGTTAGCTTGAATTCGTTATAAAGTATTTCAACGTGAAGAGGAAGTGTATTGGTCTTTCCTCTTAAGTGTCCAGAAAGAACAGATACTGCACCAAACTCACCCATTGCTCTCGCTGTACATAATACGACTCCATAAAGCAATGCCCACTTAATATGAGGTAAAGTAATCTTTGTAAATATTTTAAAACCATTAGCTCCCATTAGAGCTGCTGCTTCTTCTTCATCTTTTCCTTGTGCATTAAGAACAGGTATTATTTCTCTTGATACAAAAGGGAAAGTAACGAAAATGGTAGCTAAAATTATTCCAGGAACAGCAAAAACTATTTTTATATCATTAGCCTGTAAAAAATCATAAGCCCATCCGATTCTTCCAAAGGTCAAAATAAATATTAAACCAGCAATAACAGGAGATATTGCAAAAGGAATATCTATTAAAGTAGTCAATAGCTGCTTCCCACGAAATTCAAATTTTGTAACAGTCCAAGCAGCAAACAATCCAAAAATAGTATTTATCACAACTGCAGATACGGTAGCTATTACTGTAAGTTGTAGTGCTTTTATGGTATACTGATCCTTCACAGCCTTTAAATATGCTTCAATTCCATTTTGTAATGCATATGTGATTACAGCAATCATTGGCATTACTAGCATAACAAGGATAAATATGATACTTACGGCAATTAATATGGCTTTTGTAGTATTAATTTTTTTATTTACCTGTCCATTTCTATAATCTGATTTACTCATATAAACCTCCTATTAATTGCTTGTAATCTTATTTGCATATGCTTGTATAATATTAATTAATAGCAATATAATAAATGATGCTATTAACATAACAAGTGCAATAGCCGTTGCATCTGTGTATTTAAATTGCTCTAGTTTTGTCATAATAAGGAGTGGAGCAATCTGAGTTTCATATGGAATATTTCCTGCAATGAATACTACACTTCCATATTCTCCTATACCTCTTGCAAGTGCTAATCCAAACCCAGTAAGCATAGCTGGAAATATCTCAGGAAATATAACTTTAAAAAATGTACGTCTACCGCTTGCACCAAGCATAGCTGCTGCCTCTTCATATTGTCCATCCAATTTTTCTAATACAGGCTGTATAGCCCGTACTACAAATGGAATCCCTATAAATACCATAGCAAGGATGATTCCTAGTTTGGTATAAGCAATTTTGATTCCAGCTTTTGCAAATATACTTCCAATCCATCCTTTGTCTGAATACAGTGCGGTTAAGGCAATACCCGCAACAGCTGTTGGGAGTGCAAAGGGAAGTTCAATCAATCCATCTAAAATTCTTTTCCCAGGAAACTCGTATCTCACCAGAACCCAAGCTAAGATAATTCCAAATAAGCAATTGATTAAAGCGGCTATAAAAGCAGATGAAAAACTTACTTTATATGCTGCAATAACCTCTTTTACAGTAACTATCTGCCAAAATTCATGGAGGCTAAGCCCTGAAGAAAGAATTACTATGGACGCCATTGGAATTAGTACAATTAAACTTAATAACGTAAGTGTTGTTCCTATGGATATTCCAAAACCAGGAATTACCCTTTTGCCCCGCTTTTTTTTATTTTTAATTTTATTTTTCTCCATTGAAACAATTCCCTTCTGCTTTATAAATTCAATAGGGATACAAAAGATAAAACTCAGTATCCCTAAATGTTTCCATTAGTTACTGCTATTTTGATTTATCTTTATATATCTGATCAAATAATGCTCCATCTTGGAAATAATCCTTAGTTGCTTTCTCCCATCCGCCAAAGTCATCAATTGTTACCATCTTAATATTCAAATTAAATACATTTGAGTATTTTTGTAGGATTTCCTTATTTGAAGGTCTGTAATAATTATCTCCAGCAATTTTTTGTCCTACATCAGAATATAAATACTCAAGATAAGCTTTAGCTACCTCTTCTGTACCTCTTTTCACAGCAACTTTATCTACTACAGCCACTGATGGCTCTGCTAAGATACTAATGCTTGGAGTAATAATTTCATATTGATCCTTATGCTCTTTTACAGAAAGATAGGCTTCATTTTCCCATGCAATTAAAACATCACCCTGACCATTTTCTACAAAGGTTGTTGTTGCAGCTCTTGCTCCGGAGTCAAGAATTGATACATTTTTATATAAATCACTTACGAATTGTTTAGTTTTTTCTTTGTCTCCACTAAATTTCTTATCTGCATAAGCCCAAGCAGCAAGGAAATTCCAGCGAGCTCCCCCAGAAGTTTTTGGATTTGGTGTAATTATGTTAACACCTTTCTTAACTAGGTCATCCCAATCTTTGATATTCTTTGGATTTCCTTTACGAACTAAGAATACAATAGTAGAAGTATACGGTGAGCTATTTTTATCGAACTCCTTAATCCATCCATTATCTATTAAGCCAGCCTTTTCAATTCCAGTAACATCCTGTGCAAGTGCAAGAGTTACAACATCTGCTTCATTTCCTTCAATTACAGAACGTGCTTGTTTTCCTGAACCACCATGTGATTGGGTAACATTAACATCCTGCCCTGTTTTGTCCTTCCAATATTTCGCAAACTCTTTATTATATGCTTCATACAATTCTCTCGTAGGATCATAAGATACGTTTGTAATTTCTACTTTGTTATTACTTGATGCAGTCTTGCTTTTACCGCAACCTGTTACAACCCCTACTGTTAAAGCAAAAATCAATCCTAATGCTACTATCTTCTTTCTATTCATAATTATCCCCCCAAGTTAAAATTTAGTTTTTTACTATCGAATAAAACTGTGTTTGCAACAACGCCACATGACCTCATTCGATTGAAAAAATGTTTTAAATAAATTTACCATAGCCCCTGCCCCTTCCTTAATTACTTTATGTATTTTGAGTATAAAAAAAGGTTTTAAAGGAAACTTTATATGCCATTTAAAACCTCTAATTGTCTTCTTATCTGTAAGTTTTCACTTCCTACTAACATCATATTATGAATTTAGTTATACATTGACTACTATTTCGATAGGAATTATAATTTATAGTTTGTATTATATTAGTTTTATCACATAATGTCAATATGTTTTATGTACTTTATAAAAATAGCTTTGCTTCATTAAAATATAGTAATGATGATAAGATAGTTATATAATATTAATAATTATGTATTTATGCGGAGGTTAATTTTTATGAATAACATACTAACAGAGGAGAATATAAAAAAATTAAGAGAAGAGTTAGAATATAGAATGACTGTGAAAAGAGCTGAAATAGCTAAGGAAAAATTAATTGCTGCTGCTCATGGCGATAGATCAGAAAATGCAGAATACAAGGAAGCTTGCGCAAACTACAGAGAAAATGATAATAGAATTCAATATTTATTGACTATGATTTCCACAGCAACTGTAATAGATGATACAGACGTAGATAAATCTGCATTAAGAATTAACAGCAAAGCTAAAATTAAATTTATAGAGGATGAAGATGAACTGATTGTAACATTAGTAACTACTATGGATAAAGACCCGGAAAATATGCATATAAGTATAGAATCAGACTTAGGAAAAGCATTACTGGGTAAAAAAGTTGGAGCTAAGGTGGAAGTAAATGCTCCAAGTGAAAATTATACAGTAGAGGTTTTAGAAATATTATAAGAATTAATATATCTTTTAAAATAAATAGGACTGTCGCACTAAAAAATTAGTGCGACAGCTTTTTGTCTGAAAAAATAAATCTCCCACTCGAAAGAGTGGAAGATTTATGGTAAAATTAATATATGACCAAATACATTAATTTACATAAAAATTATACTTCAAATCGTGGAAAGTATCAATTAAAACTTCCGCTAAATATTGAGTACATGATTCCAAATAATGATTCGGTGCGTTTGCTAAGTCAGTTTGTAGAGGAGATGGATTTAACAGATTTATATTCGACTTATTCCCGATTAAGGGAAAATCAGGCTACGCCTCGTCAGATGCTGAAGATTGTACTTTATTCTTACATGAATCATACCTATTCTTCTAGGGAAATGGAAACCTCCTGCAAAAGAGATGTTAATTTCATGTACCTTTTAGAAGGCTCACCAGTACCAGATCATTCTACCTTTGCAAGGTTTCGTAGTCTTCACTTTGCTCCCTGTTCAGAAACAATTATGGCTGAAATGACAAATTTTCTTTATGAGATTGGAGAAATATCAGGAGATGCTATATTTATTGATGGTACAAAGATAGAGGCATGTGCTAACAAGTATACCTTCGTCTGGAAAAAATCAGTTTCAAAAAATTTGGAGAGATTACTTTCTAAATTAGCTGATTTCGTAGCTGAATGTGAAGAACTATATGGAATAAAGCTTGTATACGAGAATAAAGTAAAAATAAAGCATGTAAAAAAGCTACGCAAGAAGCTTTACACCTTGAAACAAGAAGAAAATATAGGATTTGTACATGGATGTGGTAAAAGGAAAACTCCTATTCAACGTTCTATTGAAAAACTCGAGGAATATCTTGGTAAGTTAAAAGAATATACGCAGAAAATCCATATATGCGGTAAACGTAATAGCTATTCCAAGACAGATAAAGATGCAACCTTTATGAGGATGAAAGAAGATGCTATGAAAAATGGTCAGTTAAAACCAGGTTACAATGTTCAACATGGAGTAGATTCTGAATATATAGTTTGGGTTACTGTTGGCGATAAGCCCACGGACACAACAACATTGATTCCATTTATAAAAATCATGGAGAATTTCTTGTATTTTAAGTATTTTAAAATTGCTGCGGATGCAGGTTACGAGAGTGAAGAAAATTATGTTTATGTTAAAGAGAATGGACAGTTATCATATATTAAACCAGCAAATTATGAAATATCAAAAACAAGAAAATATAAAAATGATATAAGCAGAATAGAAAACATGGATTATACTGAATTGGGCGATTATTATACTTGCAAAAATAATAAGAAACTAACAGTAAATAAAATAGTAAAAAGAAAAAGCAAGACAGGCTATATAAGTGAAAAAACAATCTATACTTCTGAGGACTGCTGTAACTGTGTTTATAAGAGCACATGCATAAAAGGACATAACTGCAAAACACCATTAGAAGAAAGAGTTAAAAATCTTGAAACTTCAACGCTGTTTAACATGCTTCGCAAAGAGAATCTTGAAAGAATTTTAAGCGAAGAAGGCTGCGAGTTGAGAATGAATCGAAGTATTCAAGCCGAAGGCTCTTTTGCAGAGATAAAACAGGATATGGGATTTCGTAGATATCTAAGTAAAGGTAAAAAGAATGTTTTGGCAGAAAGTCTTCTATTAGCAATGGCACATAATATAAATAAGCTACATAATAAAATTCAGTCAGATAGAACTGGAACACATCTTTTTCCACTTAAAAAAGGTGCATAATTTTGAAATTTTAAAAACTCTGCAAATCAAAAAAAGCCTTAATATCAAAGGCTTATTAAAATGCGCCATTTTTTAGTTATCAAGCTTATTGGGGATTAAAATATAATTAAATTTTCTATGAAACACACAAAAACGCTGCCGCGGTAGCATATTTTTTTATGCTAATGCGACAGCCCCATTTATTTCTATTTTATGATAGTTTGCCTCAAGACATCAATTGAAGTTATAACTCCATCAAGAGGCTCCATGGTCATATCTTCCATTTCTAAAGACACATAATCATTATAGCCAACCATACGGCAAACTGAGAAAAATTCTTTCCACCACTGTAAATCATGTCCGCAGCCAACTGCTACATAATTCCATGAACGTTCAGAAAATCTCTCAATAGTTTTAGTATCTAGTACTCCATTGGCACTAACCATCCTTCGTTCTAATCTTGAATCTTTTCCGTGAATATGATAAAGTGCTTCCCCCAGTACACGTACAGCTTCAATAGGGTCTCCCCCCATCCAAAACATATGCCCTGGATCCATATTCATACCTATCATATTTCCCACTTCTCTACGAAGTCTTAAAAGAGTTTCAGGATTATATACTAACTGATAACCGTGATTTTCTAATGCAATACTCTCAATGCCGCAGTTTTCAGCATCCTTTACCAGCTTGTACCATGCAGGTATAGCAACCTCCTCCCATTGATATCTAAGTATATCCTGTGTTTCAGGAGGCCAGCTTGTTGTTACCCATACAGGAGTAATATCTCCCTTACACCCCGCTGGAAGACCGCTCATCATGATGATCTTCTTAATGCCTAGCATTTCTGCAAGCTCAAATGTCTTTCTAGTAACATCCATATCTTTTTCATATGCCAGTGGGTTCCCAGAACAGTTTAGTGCAATTAATTCAATATCCCGTTTTTTTAGTGCATTCATATATTTTTCTCTAGCTAACTTACTTGAAACAAGCTCATCAAGGTTTAAATGTGGCGCCTTAGACCAATTACCTGTTTGAATTTCTAGTGCATTAATTCCAAGACTCTGAACTGTGTCCAGCATTTCTTCAAAGGGCATATATCCTAGTGAATCTGGTATAAAAGATAGCTTCATATATATTTCTCCTTTATCCTTTATAAAATTCTGGGCACTGAGGCATGGCAATCTTTACAATAGTACCCTTAATTATTTATGTCCTTGATTTATTAGATTTTGTGATACTTATGTTGTGGTCTGCCTACTTTACCGTATTCCACTAATTTTTCTACTTTATTTTCTTTTTCCATATATTCAAGATATCTTCTAACCGTAACTCTTGCTATACCTAACTTTTCGGCGAGATACTCTGCTGTAAAATCCTCTTCTCTGTCTTTCTCTATTTCTTCCCAAATAGCTCTATAGGTATACTTATTAAGTCCTTTTGCAAAATCCTCTTCATTACTAATAACATTTTGGTTAGATATTATCTTATCTAACTCCTTTTGCTCTATAACATCATTTCTCCTAAACTGGTAATATCTGCTCTTAAATTGAAAAAGTGCTTCTTTAAGCCTTTCAAAGCTAAAGGGTTTTATAAGATAATCCACTACACCATATCTAAAGGCTTCCTGTATTCTTTCAATAGATTTATCTGCTGTAATTAGGATTACATCTATATCCACCTCTTGACTCCTTATCCACTTCAAAAAATCAATACCATTTTCTTTAGGAAGATACACATCAAGTAATATTAAATCTGGTTTCTTAACTATTATAAATTTTTTTGCATCCTCAAGGTTAGAAACTGCTTTATATAAAATAAATCCTTCTACTCTTTTTAAAAACTTAGAATTTATTTCTCTAACCATAGGGTCATCTTCTACTATCATTACTTGAATCAATATTATCACTCCTTCTCATAGGTATACTAATATCCCAAAGAACTCCTTCATCTGACTGTAGATTTATTGTACCATTTGCTTCATCAATTATTTTCTTTACTATATACATTCCGTGTCCCCGTTGACCATCCTTTGTTGAAAAGCCTTGATCGTATATTTTTTCCATGTATTCTAGGGGAATTCCTCCACCATTATCTTTAACTATTATATTTAAAAAGTTCTCAGCCTCAACTATTTTTATATATACTAACCCGGTACCGTCATTTGTAACTTCATCTAGAGAGTTTTCAATTAAATTTCCCAGAACTGAAACAATTTCTTCAGGAGCCATATGCTCTGGTAATCTTGTAAGTTTTGAATCTTCATCTATTTTTAATTTGACCCTAGATTCTTCAGCTTTATTATACTTTGCCAGCAATAAAGCTGCTAAGGATGGGTCTTTTATATTTTCCGTTAAAATATTGCTTATATTACTTCTCACCTTCGCTACATCTGAAATGAATTCTAAGGCTTCGTCATATTCTTCCAGCTGTATAAGCCCTGCGATTGTATGAAGCTTATTCATAAATTCATGGTTTTGAGCTCTTAAGGACCAGGCCATTTTTTTAACACCTGTTAGCTCTTCTGCCATTCTTGTAACCTCTGTTTTATCCCTAAAACTAGCGATTGCTCCTACAATCTTCCCTCTACTCATTATAGGAATTCTATTTGTCATTATTATAGTATTATTTATTCTTTGCTCTTCTTCAAATTCAGATTCACCTGTTTCTAATATACTAATCATACGGGTATTTGGAATGACCTCTTCAATGTTCTGTCCTATAATATGTTCCTTATTAACCTTATTCTCAAAGTGTAAAATATTTAAGGCAGAATCATTTATTAAAGTAATTTTCCCAGTATGGTCAACAGCTACTAAGCCTTCATGAATAGCATCAAGGATTCCCATCTTTTCATTATAAAGCTTTGTGATTTCTTCAGGTTCAAGTCCCAGCAAAGTATTCTTTATATTATTAGCTAATAAAAATGCCCCTACCATACCTACCGCTAATCCCCCAAAGGCAATTAATAATATATATAAAATGGCTGTATGTTTAGCTTTTTCTATACTGTGAGTTAGTGTACCTACAGATACAAAACCTATCTCCATGTTATTTTTCGAATCATATATGGGAGCAAAAGCTCTCAAGGATTTTCCAAGAGTCCCTGTAGCCTCTGAAATATAAGTTTCACCCTTTTTAGCCGCTCTATACTCATCTCCTCCAGCAAATTTTTTACCTATCATATCAGGATTAGGATGAGAATATCTTATGCCTTCACTGTCCGCTACGATTATATATTCAATTTGTTGTAAATTCTTAAGCTGTGTATTAATGTATGGTCCAATCTTTCGGTTTGGATCCTTGGCCTCTAGCGCCTCAACTATATCTCTAGAATGTGCTACCATTTCAGCTACATTCATAATATTAGTTCTTGCCTTACTTTCAATATTTCCAGTCATCCATGAGGCTACAAAAGAACTGATTATAGATATAGAAACAAACACTACCATAATAACCAATAAGGTGAGCTTTGTTTGCAGCTTCATTGTTTTTTTCAAAATTTACCACCTCGACATTTATATGCTACATCCAGTTTCATAATCAAAAAGTTTAAAAACACGGAATTTAGAAGACCATAACTTCAGATAGAAGGATTACCATAGGAATCTATATTTCAATCCTATTATATAGTACTTCTCTCATTATTGTCTTCCATTTTCCGTGTTTAATTAGCATCTATCTATAAAATTTTTAAATTTGATTTTTTATGCAGCAGCATCATTATTTAGTTTTTTCATTTTATTGTTTCTAAGAATCTTGAATGCATAAGTAACAATAAATGGGCATACAATTGCAGATACTACGCATGCGGCTGCAACTTGAGCAGTAGCTATTGTTGCTATAGCAGCCATAGTTGGGTCTGCTGCTGCAACAGCAGCTGGTGTTGCTACGGCATTTCCTGCAGTTGAACCTGTTGCAAGTCCAATAATAGGCTCTTCTTTAAATAATTTAAGAAGTACATAAGCTCCTATTCCAGTAAAGGCAGCTATTATTCCTAATAATATTCCAGGACCCCCTGCTTTTACAATAGTTTCAAGATTCATTCCTGCTCCTAATGGGAAGGAGAAGAATGGGATTAATAATAATTTACTGCTTCCAAGGAACTTTCTCATATCAGAGTCGATGTTTCCTAAAATCATTCCTATTAATATAGGAATTAATACTGCTATAAGTGCCTTAAAAGGAATTTGAGCAAGTCCAGATGCACCTAATGCAACTAATGTGAAGAATG
>Ga0209639_1002407_pt1 | contig 14766 bp, 11 predicted proteins | sample EPASupsiteHSE605_FD_187268 | JGI IMG/M metagenome (GOLD analysis project Ga0209639, IMG submission 187268) | Bioremediated contaminated groundwater from EPA Superfund site, New Mexico - Sample HSE6-05 (SPAdes) (version 2) | ecosystem: Environmental > Aquatic > Deep subsurface > Groundwater >...
CCGAATGATTTTTATGCCAACTACAACGAGGCTTTTCCAATGGAACCCGGCTGGCGGCAACGAACCGATATTTATAATCTGTATCCGCTGCTGGTTCACCTCAATCTTTTTGGTCAGCCTTATGTACCAAAGGTAATTGATATCCTGAACCGATACACCGGCTGATTTTTTTCATCATTAATCTTCTGCTTTTCAGGGCTTTTTAACCTGAATGCGATATGAATTTACCTCTGTTCATATTCATTTTGAATATCGAAAAAAAATATATGTATATTAGCAGCAAATTTGTCACACAAACCTAAAATTTTAACCTATGTTTTGTCCAAAATGTAACGCCGAACTGAAACCAGGTTCACGCTTTTGCCACGTTTGTGGCGCTGACTCACAGGCACAGCAGACTCCTCCTCCCGGCTACAACCAGCCTATGGGCGGTATGCCCGGCCAGAAGCAAATGTTGCCCAATGCAACCGTTGTTCTTGTAATGGGTATTTGCTCCATCGTGTTCAGCTGTTTCTTTATTGGTATTATTCTCGGTATTGTTGGTCTGGTTATGTCAGGCAAACCCAGAAAAATGTACAAGGAAAACCCATCTATCTGGGACGGATATGGTTCGCTCAATGCCGGCTATATCATGTCAATCATTGGTACCATTCTGGGCGCCCTCTATACCATTTACTGGTTAATCTGGGTTGCAATTCTTGGAAGTGCCACTATGACTCTTTGGAATATGGGTCACTAATTCTCACTTATTACAAAAAGAGGGAGAAAAGACTCCCTCTTTTTTTTTTAATTATGTACGTAAACGATATTTTTTTATTTCCCTGTGCTTACAAAAGCCTGTTCGGTATCGATTGCCCCATATGCGGCTTTCAGCGCTCTTTGTTGTATTTGATCGAAGGCCGGTTTACCGACAGTTTTCATATGTATCCGCCCCTGATTCCGTTTTTAATATTTCTGGGGTTGCTCGGTTTTCACCTGATCAATAAAAACTTTATCAGCCGCAAATGGATTGAAAGATCCGGCGCCGGTTTGCTGGTCATTATTTTTACCAGCTATTTTATTAAATTGTTTATTTGAAAAAAACGGATTATTGTTTTTTCATGGTGCGTTCCAGCACTTCAGCATTATAGCTTTTCTCAGGAATATTCAGCGGTCCGTGATGACGCAGCCATGTTTTGCGAAAGGCAACACGCATCGTAAAATTCTTCAGCTTCGGTGTAAGAAAATCCATGTTTTTGCGAACTTTCATGCGTTTGAAAATCATTCGCATCAACCGGTATTCACGGCCGCTGACCTGTTTTGTCGATACCGCCAGATGCCGGTTGTACAACAGCAGCTGGTGAATCGGAATATTCACCGGACAGCGCTGTGTGCATCTGCCGCATAAAGTGGATGCATCAGAAATAAAAGACAAACCATCATCGGGATTCAGATGCGGCGCAATTACAGCCCCAATGGGGCCACTGTACACCAAAGGATAAGCATGACCCGAAATGCGTCTGTACACCGGACAAACACTCAGACAGGCGCCGCAACGCACACAATTCAGCGCATTACGCAAATCCATATCTTCGAGCAAACGATGACGGTTGTTGTTTAATAAAATAACTGCCATGTCTTCGGGGCCATCCAATTCGGCACTGCGGGCTGGTCCCGAAATAATATGATTGTAGGCCGAAATTTTCTGTCCTGTGGCATGCGAGGCCAGCATGGGCCAGTACAAATACAGGTCGCGCAGCGACGGAATTATTTTTTCGATTCCCGCAATGACAATATGTTTTTTGGGCCAGGCCGTCACCAACGAAGCATTGCCCTCGTTTTCGGTGATGGCCACCGATCCGGTATCGGCAATCAGAAAATTAGCTCCGGTTACACCCACATGCGCGCTGGTAAATTTATCGCGCAGCAGCTTTCGTACAAAACCGGTCAATTCTTCGGCGCTTGCGTTTTCCGGTGTTCCGAAATGGGTTTGAAAATACTGTGCAATCTGTTTCTGCGATAAATGTATGGCCGGCGCGGTAATGTGCGAGGGTTTCTGCCCCATTTTCTGCACAATAAATTCGCCCAGATCGGTCTCTACCACTTCATCGCCGCGTTTCAGAATTTCTTCATTAAAGCCGACTTCTTCGCTGGTCATGGATTTTGACTTGACAATCAGACCTGGCTCGGAAGGCAGTATTTCAGCCAAAATGCGGATAACGTCTTCAGTAGTATCGGCCCAGTATACAGCGCCACCATTGCGGATAAATTTATTTTCGAATTCAAGCAGATACTTATCCAGATTGTTCAGTGTCCTTTTTTTAATATATGACAGGCGTTCGCGGCAACCTTCGAGATCGTCGAACTGATTTATTCCTTCAGTAAATTTGGCTTCGTAATGGGCCGTGTTTTTTTTCAATACGCTCTGCAGCTCAGCATTAGCGAGCTTTTCAGTAATCTGAATTTTAAAAACATTCAGTTCGTTCGTATTCATTTTATAAGAATTTGCTGAAATACATAATACAATCAGTCAGCAAACTTCTGATGCGAAATTAATAATAATACCGGTATTTTAAAATTCCGAAATTTTGGTCACTCGTCTTTCGTGGCGACCTCCTTCAAATTCTGTACTGATAAAAGCTTCAATAATGTCGTATGCTTCTTCTTCGCTGATGAAGCGTGCCGGAATCGACAACATATTGGCATTGTTGTGCTGACGGGCCAGCTGAGCAATTTCAACATTCCAGGCCAGGGCACAACGAATCATGGAATGCTTGTTGGCCGCCATAGCCATTCCGTTTCCGGAACCACAAATCAGAATACCCATTTTTACTTCACCACGGGTAACGGCTACACTGGCTGCATGAGCAAAGTCGGGATAATCGCAGCTTTCCTCCGAGGTGGTACCCATGTCGGTAAAAAAAATACTTTTGGAAAAATGTTTCTGAATTTTTTTCTTCAGTTTATACCCGGCATGATCCGAAGCAATTACAATATGTTGAATATTCATTGTTTAAATATTTGCTGCAAAATTATTAACAATTACGAACATTGCTGTTAAAAGCGCGAAAAAAAATAATAGTCAGTGTGTTAATTAAAATATTGAGCAGCTGAAATTTTTTATGATTTGGATTATATGATATTAAAAAGTCTGTAGTTTAATAACTTAACAACATTATCAACCTTTATTCATTCGTCTGTTAAAAAAAATCAATAAATAAATTTCATGATTCCGTTTTTCTGTATATACCACAGTCATTATCAACAAAACAAAATAATCTTTCCCTAAATATTAAAGCCTTTCAAACGGTTTATTAACCAAAAGCTCCTGGTTGAAACGAATACAATTTATTAAAACATATGTAATCAACATATTGTTGAAAACATTGTCATTTACCAGAAAAACAGTTATTTTTGTAGTGAATAAGGATGTAAAAATGGTGAACAAAACCTGATAAAACACATTTCCAAATTTTTGTTATTTGTTTTTTCAACCAATTCACAGCCCTTATTATTATGATTCAATTTTTAATTTTTCTAAATGAAAAACAAGATAAATAATATTAATGAGCTTCGCCGAAAAAAAAATGCGGTCATTTTAGCTCATTATTATCAGGTTCCCGAAATTCAGGAACTGGCCGATTTTGTTGGCGATAGTCTGGCACTGGCTCAGCAGGCCGAAAAAACCAATGCCGATATCATCGTTTTTGCTGGTGTGCATTTTATGGCCGAGACTGCAAAAATACTGAATCCGACTAAAAAAGTACTGGTTCCCGACCTCAATGCCGGTTGTTCGCTCGCCGATTCATGCCCGGCAGATGAATTTGCTGAATTTTTAAAACAGTATCCCGGTCATACGGTTATTACATATGTAAATGCTTCGGCGGCCGTTAAAACATTGTCCGATATCATTGTTACCTCTACCAATGCTATGAAAATTGTCAATCAGCTGCCGGCTGATGAAAAAATTGTGTTTGCTCCCGATAAAAACCTGGGAAATTATATCAATTCGGTAACCGGCCGCAATATGGTATTGTGGAACGGCAGCTGTCATGTGCATAATCAGTTACTGGCCGAAACTGTTGTGATGCTGAAAATTCAACATCCCGATGTACCACTGATTGCACACCCCGAATGTCAGGGTGCTATTCTCGAAATGGCCGATTATATCGGATCAACACAGGCTTTGTTGAATTATACGCGCACCGATTCATCATTGAAATATCTGGTTGCAACTGAAGGTGGTATTATTCATCAGATGAAAAAATATTCTCCGGATAAAGAATTTATTGTTGTTCCGGCCGATAAAACCTGCAATTGCAACGATTGTGAATACATGAAACTGAACACCATTGATAAAATTGAAGCGGTGTTACAAAATGAAAATAACGAAATCACGTTATCAAGTGAAATAATTGAAAGAGCTGTTATTCCATTGAAAAGAATGCTTGAAATGAGCTGATATGAAGACTTTTTTTCTGGTCATATTGAGTTTTTGTTTGTTGCAGGTGATTTCGGGTCAGACTGATTCATCTCTGGTGCCTGTTTCATATACTTATCCGGATGGAAAAATTTCGTCCAGTGGTTTTCTACGCAACGGAAAACCCGATGGATACTGGAAAGCATATTATGAAAACGGACAATTAAAAGCAGAAGGAAATCGACTGAATTTTATGCTCGATGGTCTTTGGAAATTTTACAGCGACAGCGGTACGGTTGCTTCTGAAATTACCTATGCAAATGGTCTTAAAAATGGCATCAGAAGAACTTATCTGAAAGACGAAGTGCTGGAAGATTATTTTGTAAATGATGTCAGGGAAAAATATTCAAAAACATTGTATAGCGATGGAAAACTCAAACGTTATATTCCCATCGAAAACGGGCTTGAACACGGCACTTCGCTGGAATATAACCGCGACAGTGTCATTATTTTAATTTGTGAGTACAAAAAAGGTTTTTTAATCAGCCGGGAACATATCAACCGCTTAGATCCAAAAGGGCTTAAACAGGGGCTTTGGAAAGAATTTTGGGACAACGGAAAAGTGAAACAGGAAATCACATATCTGAATGGAAAAAGAAATGGTTATTTAAAGAAATATGATGAAACAGGCACGTTGCTCAGCATTGAAAAATATATCAATGACGAACCGGTACTGTTTGCCGAAGAGCTGAAGGAATTTGAGATACGCCGCGATTATTATCCGAATGGAACTATAAAAATTGAGGGCAGTTATTTTCAAAATAAACCAGATGGTATCCGTCGCGAATATGATTCGACAGGAACAATTGTAAAAGGCTATATTTTCAGTAAGGGAATTATTTTAGGTGAGGGTATTGTTGATGAGAGCGGAAAAAAACAGGGTCCCTGGAAAGAGTATTACGAAACAGGCGAATTAATGGCCTCTGGAGCTTACAGAAACAACGAACGCGCAGGAGCCTGGGTGTTTTATCATAAATCGGGGATCGTTGAGCAGAAAGGCTCTTATACATCAAAAGGAAATCCCGATGGTGAATGGAATTTTTATTACGAAAGCGGAAACCTGCTGAAAAAGGAAAATTACAGCAATGGTGAGTTGCAGGATGAATACGTTGAGTACAGCGATAGCGGCGAAGTGCTGGTCAAAGGCATGTATGTGGATGGATATGAAACAGGCGAATGGTATTATGCCATTGGCGATGTGATTGAAAAAGGTACGTATCAGGACGGGGTTGAAATTGACTGGTGGGAACAACGTTCAAAGACCGATGGAAAGCTGATTTTCAAAGGTAAATTTTCTGATGGATTGCCCGAAGGCAAACATACCTGGTATTACCCCGATGGGTCAAAAAGAGTTGAAGGATATTATTCATCGGGTGTACGGAATGGCGAATGGAAATATTTTTTACCCGATGGATCGTTATCTTTAATTACTACGTACAGGCAAGGAATAGAGATAAAATACAATAATGTGATTATTAAACCCGAATTAGATCCCACAGAAGAGTACTGATTGGCTTGACTTTCAATACATTTAGATTTATTTTAGCATTTGGTTTAATTATGCAGCATGAGTAAATCTGTACACGATCGTCTTTTTAACTCATCTCAGACTCATATTTTTTCCATGTCGGCTCCGGTTATTGTGCTCGACAGGAATAATGTCATCTGTGATGTTAATGACGTATTTATATCTGAATTGAAATATACGCGATCAGAAATAGTTGATAAAATTAATATCACCGAAATAAGTATTTCTGCTACTGACAAACGTCTTGGAATGCTGAATGCATCTAAGTTTCTGAATCGTCCGGAAAAAGACTGGTACAATTTTATTGTTTTAAAGGAAAAAGGCGGAAAGCTCCGGTATTTCTTTTATACCATGGAAAAAGCGTCAAACGACCAGAAAATTTTATTTTTATTTGATCATTCGCAGTCATTGGAAGTTATGTCGGAGCCTGAAAATAAGAACGCATCGCTTCGTGATCTGGTTTCAGCATTTCCGGGTATCATTATTATTTTCGACCATAAGTTGAAAATAACCGAGATCAATGAATCGCGCGATATTGACGTTAATCTCATTTTCAACCTGCGCAAAGGCCATACTTTAACCAAAAGCAATTTACCTGAACCGGTAAAGATATTATGCATTCAGAACCTGAAGAAAAGTGTATTTGAAAAGAAAGATATTACGTTTGAATATAGTCTCGAAATCAATGCACAACTTCGGTATTTCAGGGCAAAACTGGTTCACCGGAATAATTATATAGTTGCCCTCATCAGCGAAATAACCGAAGATAAAACAGCCCTGCTTGAATTAAGCAATAAAAGCCGTGAATTGACACGCATGCTTGATGATATGCCGGTAGCCGTTGTTCAGGTAAATCTGGATGGAAAAATTGAATACGCCAATACCTCTTTCAACGATCTGATCAGTCGTTCAGGTGTATTGCCTTCGGATTGTATAAGCAGTTTCCTGGGAGAAAAATTGTTTTCGGAACTGAAATATAACGGCAAAGGAAGCCGAAAACACTGCATTCAGCTTGGAAAGCTGTTTATCGATGTAATTAACCGAAAAAGAATGGTCCATCAGGAAACCTATCATATCATTTTATTTATCGATGTTACCGAGCGAGAAAAGAGTAAAATGGCTCTTGAAAACAGCGAAGCCAAGCATAAAATGATGGTTGATAATATGCCCAATGGTATTCTGATCCGCGATGAACATCAGGTTTTTTATGCCAATCCCGAAGCGCTCAAAATTCTTGGATTTAAAAAAGTAAAAGACATTGATTTTTCAAAAGTCATGAGCGCCGGAGATCTGAGTTCCATAGTCGCCAGGCAGGTTGAAACACGCAATGGAAAAGATGTTGGTTTTATGGATTATACCATTATTCCGGCTGATACCAAAACACCGGTTGTGATTACAACAAAACCAATTCTGGTCGATTACCAGGGAAAACAGGCGTTTCAGATTGTTTTTCGCAACAGTTCGACCGAAAAATTACTGATGGAAGAGCGGGTTAAAAAACAGCTGCTGGAAGGTCATAATAAAAAATTGAAGATTGAAATAGCTAAAAGGATAGATACCGAAAACAAACTAAAGAAAACCATTGATGAAAACAAACTTTTAATAAACGAAGTACATCATCGTGTAAAAAATAACTATCAGATCATTTCCAGCATGCTGAATCATTGTATGTCAAACATCTCGGATCCCGCATCAATAAAGGCAATCAATGCTGTCAAAAGTCGGCTTGTTTCTATGGCTGTGGTGAACGATTTTTACATGGATGCTGAAAATTACAACTCGATAAAATTGTACGATTACCTGCAGAAAATTCAGCACAATTTTATACGCGAACATGGCTCAGAATCTAGTCTTTCGGCCATTCGATTTCATCCGGAATTCAGGCGCTTAGTGGTTGATTTAAACGATGCGGTGCCTATAGGTCTGATTTTCAATGAAATATTAACAGTCTTATATCAATTGGTCGACAAATTAAGCGATAAATTTTGTAATTTTGTACTATTAAAATGGCTACACAAAAACACCATGGTTATCAACATCAGTTTTAACAAGGATATCTTTCAGCGCATGGCTGGCCAGATAGAAGGTTCGGCCGAACTGAATTCGCTGAAAGATCTGATGGAGCAGGTGAGTGGTGAAATAAAAACCCATTTTGATAAAGCTGAAATGCAACTAATTGTCAAACTTTCTAAAATAGACTAAAATGAGTAAAATAAAAATCGTGATCGTTGAGGATGAAACCATTGTAGCAAAAGATATTCAGAACATTCTGAATAATATTGGCTACCAGGTTGCAGCCGTGGTTTCATCGGGTGAAAAAGCACTTGCTGAAGTCGAAAAAAACATGCCAGGTCTCGTTCTTATGGACATTATGCTTAAGGGCGATATGAGCGGTATTCAGGCTGCAGAAATTATCCGCGAACGCTACGACATTCCGGTTGTTTTCCTAACCGCTTATGCCGATGAAACCACCATCGAAAAAGCAAAATCAGCCATTCCTTATGGTTATATTATTAAACCATTTAAGGAAAAAGAACTTCACACCACCATCGAAATGGCGCTCAACAAGCACCAAAGCGATATGGAACTGAAAAAAGAACGTAATCTGCTGCATTCTATCGCCCTGAATAAAGACGATAAAGAAAGCATTTTTGTTCGTGCTGACTATCGTTTAAACAAAGTGAATTTTAAAGAGATTTATTTTGTTGAAGCATTGAAAGATTATGTGGTTATCAATACCGCAGATAATATCTATACTACACATACCACAATGAAAGAAATGATGCGCATTCTTCCTGAAAAGGATTTTGTACGTGTGCATCGTTCCTACATTGTACGTCTCGACAAAATTTTCTCAATCAAATATCCCGATCTCGTTATCGAAGGAAAAATGAAAGTTATTCCTATTGGTGGCCTGTATCGCAAGGAACTCTTCAGCCGCCTGAATCTTATTTAATAGCTTCTGCTTGCTGAAAATCAGAATTGCCGTCGCTTCCGGGTGTACGGCATTTCTGTTTTATTACATACTTTTCAACAAAATTCAGTAAGTTTGCCTTGATAATTACTCTATGGAAAACAACAGAAACAGAAATACGGGTGGCGGTGGCCGTGACCGTAAAGGGCCTTTTAAGAAAAGCAGCAACGACGGAAAAACTTTCCGCCGGTCGAACGATAAACCTTTCCGTCGCTCATCGGATGAAAAGGGTGGGGAAGAACCCTGGAAAAAAAGTTCAAAACCGGTGTTGAAAAAAAGGTCATCCGAAAATATTCCGGAAAAACCGGAAAAACCGTCCTGGTCCGATAATCCCCGGAAACCCAGACCAGATAAGGATTTTAAGAAGTCGAGACCTCGCGTATATCGCGACGAGAATTCAACGGATGAAAATCCACGTGGAAATTCCCGGAATATTGAGCGTAAAACAAGGAATCATGATGGTGCTGAAAGAGGTGAATTCCGGAAGACGCGTTCATTTGAAAAATCAATTACCCGAAAAAGAATTTCTTCGACCGGAAAAGATAAAGAAGAAACCCGGTTGAATAAATATATTGCAAACAGCGGCATATGTTCGCGCCGCGAGGCCGATGTGTTAATTTCAACCGGCGTTGTTAAAGTCAACGACGAAGTTATCACGACTATGGGATATAAAGTAAAACCGGGTGATAAAGTAACCGTTGACGGCCGCGAAATGAAGTCGGAAAAAAAAGTGTACATTTTAATCAATAAGCCAAAAGATACCATTACCACCACCGACGACCCGTCGGGACGAAAAACTGTGATGGATATTATTGAGGGTGCCTGTCGCGAAAGAGTTTATCCGGTAGGCCGGCTCGACCGGAATACCACCGGACTTTTATTGCTTACCAACGATGGCGATTTATCAAAACGTCTCATGCATCCTTCGCATAAAATAAAAAAGGTGTACGAAGCGACCCTTGACCGAAATATCACACGAGAGGATATGCAAAAAATAGGGCAGGGTGTTACCATCGAAGATGATTTTATTCCGGTTGATGGAATTGCCTGGGCCGATCCCGACAAGAAGAATGTGGTGGGAATTGAATTGCATTCCGGAAAATATCATGTTGTTAAGCGAATTTTTGAAATGTTCAATTACAATGTGATTAAGCTCGATCGCACCATGTTTGGTCCATTGACAAAGAAAAATCTGCCGCGTGGCGAGTGGCGGTTTTTGCAGGAAAGCGAAATTTCAATTTTACACAGACTTTAAAAAACGATATTATGGAAATGAATTTTGATCATTTGTGGTCTTCGAATGTAAAGAAAATGAAGAAGTCCATTATTCGTGAACTTCTGAAACTTACCCAGCGGCAGGAAATTATTTCGTTTGCCGGGGGCCTTCCAGATCCGAAACTTTTTCCGTATAACGATGTGCATGAATGCCTCAATTCGGTCATGGAAAAAAACGGAGCGATGGCGCTTCAGTATGGAACCACCGAAGGTGATATGCGTCTGCGCGGTCATCTGGTTAAGCGCTATAATAAGTTGGAGGGTCTGCATATTTCGGAAGGCAATATTCTGGTAACGACCTCTTCGCAACAGGGACTCGACTTTTGCGGGCGGGTTTTCATTGATCCGGGTGATGTTGTTTTTTGCGAATTGCCTTCCTATCTGGGTGGTTTGAATGCTTTTTCGGCGAGCGGAGCCGACCTGTGTGGCATTGAAATGGACGAAAATGGTATGAGCAGTATTAAGCTCGATGCAGCTATTCAGCAAACCATTCAGGAAGGAAAAAAACCAAAATTCATTTATGTTGTTCCCGATTTTCAGAACCCTGCAGGCTTAACCATGGGTGTTCAGCGTCGTCGCGAAATTCTGGACATTGCTTATAAATATAACCTCCCGGTTATCGAAGATTCGCCATATCGGGAACTTCGATTCGAAGGCGAAAGTCAGCCCATGTTTCAACAGCTCGATACCCGTAACATGGTCATAACTCTGGGCACATTTTCAAAAGTTTTTTCTCCGGGTTTTCGTCTGGGCTGGATTATTGCCGACGCTTACTGGATTGATAAATTTGTAACCATCAAGCAAATTGCCGATTTGTGCAGTTCAGCTCTTTTGCAAATGACCGTTGCCGAATATTTCGAGCGAGGATTTTACGACAGAAACCTGCAGCTTATCATTGAAAAGTACAAAGAGAAGCGCGACTGTATGCTCGATGCTTTGCAGAAGTACATGCCGCAGGGTGTCAGCTGGGTCAAACCCGAGGGTGGTTTGTTTCTGATGATTACATTGCCGGAACATATCGACAGCGAAAAATTGTTTGTGAAGGCGGTAGAAAAAAATGTTGCTTTTGTCATTGGTCGCGCTTTTTATTGCAACGATTCGGGTCATAATACGATGCGCCTGAATTTTTCGTTTAGTTCTTTGGAGGATAATGTTGAAGGTATCCGTCGCTTGAGTGAAAGTATTAAAGAAATGCTCTGACATGGAAAAAATCAAACTAAAGGCATGGCATAAGATTCTGATTTTTTCAGTACTGGGTGTATTGATTTTATTGGCAGCGATATCTTTATTCAGGGGAAAGCCGGAGACAGAGAAAAAGCCGATTCCGGTCGCGTCGAAATTCAGGATTGATATTATGCCTTCAGATTCCTGTTTCAGTATGTTTGATGATGAAGTTATCAAAGGCGACACGATAGCGTTCGAGATCATTGAAGGCGATAGTTCGGGTTGGATTTTTCAGGTTTTTTGTGTTGGTCAAAGATTGGATTATACGCTTTCCATCGATTTGCGAAATTCGGATCATGTATGGAAAAAGGGCGATATTATCATCCTTGACAGCGATAGTTTGAAAACCGATAAAAGAGAAGTGAGTGGAAATAAAATGGTGGAAATTACTTCGAATTACAAAACAGGGTATAATTCATATCTGACCGATAAGGTGGAATTTCCGGATTATAGAATCGAAATCAGGTGTACCCGGTTTGATTCACTGGCTGCATTTTCCGGAAATTTTCAGGCTACGAAGAAACAGTTGGATGGACCTGGATCGAAAAACACCATGTTCGTGAAGGGAAATTTCAGAGCCGATGCAATCAAAATCGGAAAAAGAATTATAAATTAGAGGTGTCATGGACCAGATTAAATGGTTGGAAAACGAGCTGAGAAAATTTGCCACAAAGTATTACATGAATATTTTTTGGCAAAGGCTTGCTGTTTTTACGGCTGTTTTGTTTCTGATTGTTTTTACTTTCTCGTTTGCTGAATATTCTTTTTGGTTCGATACAAGTGTTCGGTTTTATTTATTCTGGTCCTTCATTCTTTTGAATATTGGTTTTTTTGCAGCTATTCTGTTGCAGCCAATTTTTCTGTTATTTGGCATTAAAAAACGATTGAGCAAACAGGAATTTGCTCTGGTAATCGGAAAACACTTTCCCGAGATCAAGGACCGGATTTTAAATATCCTGGAGCTGCACGAAGGGAATTATTCAAATGTAAGTCTGGATTTATTAATTGCCAGTATTCGTCAGAAGATGGATCAGGTTTCTTTTTTCCGTTTTATCGATGCTATTGATTCGCGCAGGACTTTACGCAGGCTTCCATTATTGATTGTTCCGTTGCTCCTGTTTATTGTAATGGGTTTTACCATTCCGGATTTTATGCTGAATCCTCTTGAAAGGCTTTCGCGCTATAATACCGAATTTATTAAACCGGCTCCGTTCGATTTTGTAGTGATGAATAAGTCGTTCGAAATTGCCCAGAACAAAGATTTTACCGTAGAGGTTCAGCTTCGCGGAAGTGAAATTCCGGAAGAAGTATATATTGAAGAAGGGGAGAAAAGAATAAGAATGAGCGTTGGTGAAAACAACACTTTTCAATATACATACAAGTCGGTAAAGAAAGATATTCCATTTCGTTTTTATGCCGATGGATTTAAATCGTCTGAATATACAATCTCGGTTTTTAAAATGCCGGCCATTGTCAGTTATGAACTTCATGTCTCTTATCCGGCCTATATGGGTAAGCAAAAAGAAGTATTAAACAACATTAATTCTTTAAATGTTCCACGTGGAACATTTATACAATTTCGGATTCTGACCCGCGACGCCGACAACCTGAAAGCCATCGAAAACGGTAATATATTAAAGGTAAAACGCGACATCCGCTATTTTACCTTTGAGCAAACAATGGATAAAGATGTCAGTATTAAAACAGTTTCTTTCCGAAATAATATTAAAGCGGCCGACAGTCTTGAGTTCTCTTTTACGGTAATCCCCGACGAATATCCAATTATTCAGGTACGTGAGGAGGTTGATTCGACCATGCTTATGTTGAGGTATTTTACCGGTACCATTTCCGATGATTATGGTCTCAGCAAACTTAAATTCGATTACCGGTACTACTCCGAAAATAAGGTCATCGATTCCAGTTTTTCGATTAATATAAACCCTGAATTTAATTTTCAGGAGTTCTATAATGCTTTCGATTTTTCAATTTTTAACCTGAAACCGGGCGATAAACTGGAGTACTTTTTCACTGTTTTTGACAACGATCTTTACGCCGGACCCAAGGCAGCCAAAAGTCAGATTTTTGTTTTTCATATGCCCACAAAGGAAGAAATGGAAAAACTGATTGATGAAAAATCGGACGCCGTAAACAAGGGTCTCGAGAATATGTACGACGAAGCTGCCCGGTTACAGAAGGAACTCGATGACTTTATGAAAAAGGTTTCGGGCAAGAAAAAGCTGAATTGGGAGGAACAGGAAAAACTGAAAGAGCTGCTCGATCGCGAAAAAATGCTCGAAGAAAATATTCAGAAAGCTACCGATCAGAATGCCGAGCGTATGCGCATGAGCGAAAATATGAATGAATTTAATGAGCAGATTTACGAAAAACAACAAATGATTGATGAACTCATGAACCAGATTATGGACGATGAGTTCAGGGAAATGTTGGAAAAGCTGCGCGAAATGATGGAGAAAAATGCGGGTAATATGAATTCGCAGCTCGAAAAACTCAATGAAAAAAATGACGAAATTCTGAATAATCTGGATCGGACCATCGAGCTTTTGAAACGCGGCGACGTTGAATTGAAAATTAACTCACTCACCGAAGACCTGAAAGAGAAGAGTTCGGAACAAAAAGAAATTTTGAACAAGGATAATTCGCTTCAGGAAAAAATCAACGACCAGAATAAACTCAACGAAGCCTTTCAGGATTTAAAGCAAATGACCGATTCGTTGATGAAGAAAAACCAGGAGCTCGAAGAACCTTTTCCGATTGACAAAATTGATGAGCAGATGTCGAAAATCGACTCGACCCTGAAATCGGCGCTCGAGGATCTGAAAAAATCGAAAGAAAATAAAGCTTCAAAATCGCAGCAGAATGCAGCCGACCAAATGCAGAAACTGGCCGAAGACATTGAAAAGATGATGATGGAAGCCGAGATGGAGCAGAACGAGGAAGATATGACCCTTGTGCGCGAACTGCTTGAGAATCTGTTGATTACGAGTTTTAATCAGGAGTATTTAATGAAAATAGTACGTTTGACGCGGGTTTCAGACCCTCAATACTACGAAAACCTGCGTAAACAGAAGCGTTTAGATGAAGGTCTTTCGGTCATTAATGATTCCTTATCGGCTTTGGCCAAACGTAATCCCATGATTAACAACTACATCATGGAGGAATTGGGCAAAATTAATGTCAGCCGCAAAAATGCGCTTGAGAATCTGAACAATCGATATGTTGAGCCTGCTGCCAGGGAGCAGCAGAACATAATGATGGGGGTCAACAATCTGGCCCTGCTGCTGAGCG
>Ga0209639_1002409_pt1 | contig 14762 bp, 15 predicted proteins | sample EPASupsiteHSE605_FD_187268 | JGI IMG/M metagenome (GOLD analysis project Ga0209639, IMG submission 187268) | Bioremediated contaminated groundwater from EPA Superfund site, New Mexico - Sample HSE6-05 (SPAdes) (version 2) | ecosystem: Environmental > Aquatic > Deep subsurface > Groundwater >...
TACCAAAGTCCATATCAAGACTACTTTGAGTTTGTTTGTCTTTTATAGTGTCGTACATAGGAAAAGTATTCATTCCAATATATCCAACAAAATATATTATTAATCTTGAGACAAGTACAATAGTTAGTAATTTAAGTAAAAGTGATAAGTTATCAGTAAAATTTATTTTCATATTAAACACCTTCTTCTATAAAAAAGATTGTAAGCAATAACTTTACTTACAATCATTAAAAACCACATTATCTTAATTCAAGTTTACGAAATACCCAAAACTTACTGCCAATATAATTAGAAATAATTGAAAAACTTGTTGCCGTAATTTGAGCTATCATATTATCCCAATGCAGTTTACCTGAAAGAGTATACATAACTAATAAATTTATTGAAAGAGACATTGAATTTACTGTAACAAATTTCACAAATTGGTTTAATATTACCTTATCACTATCATAAAAAGTCCACCGTTTGTTTAATACATAACTATTAACCATGCCAACACAATATCCTAGTGTTGAACTTAATATGTAGTTTATACCTAGAACTGTGTTTAAGATATAGAATGTTAATAGCGTAAGAAAAGTATTAGTTCCACCTACAAGACAAAATTTAATAAATATTTTCATGTTTTTCACCACCGAAATCTACATTTCTATTTTGTAATATATTCTTTTTCAGTGTTAATATCTTTACCAACAACATATAAATGCTTCTTATCACTTTTTTTCATATTTATTTCTCTGTCAATTATATAGAGAGGTCTGCCTTTACTCTCATCATAGATTCTTGTAACATATTCTCCGATTACACCTATAGAGAATATTTGTATACCACCTATAAAAGCTATGGCTGTAAAAAGAGAAACCCATCTTAATTCGATGCCTCTGATACCTAAGATAGAACCTGACAATAAGTAAATAGCAGCTATAAATCCTATTGAAAGCGTAATTAGGCCGGCTAATTCTACCAGCTTAATAGGTTTTGATGAAAAAGACAATATGCCATCTGAAGCAAGTTTAAGCATTTTTTTTAGAGGATATTTTGTTTTTCCGGCAAAGCGTTCTTTTCTTTCATATTCCAACTCAATTTGTCTAAAGCCTGCCCAACTGGACATACCCCTTAGAAATCTGTTTTGCTCAGGCATCCTTCTTAAGACCTCTACCACCTTTTTATCTAATAATCTGAAATCCCCTGTATCCATAGGGATTGGTACATCGCTCATATTGTTTAGAACTCTGTAAAAGGCTTTTGCGGTAAAGCGTTTAAAGAAGCTTTCACCATCACGTTTTTTCCTTTTACCGTATACAACTTCATAGCCTTTCTCCCATAAATCTATCATTTTAGGTATAAGTTCTGGTGGATCCTGCAGATCTGCATCAATTATAATTACTGCGTCACCTTGAGCCTTATCTATACCAGCAGATACAGCAATTTGATGACCAAAGTTTTTTGAAAAATTAATGACCTTTACATTTTGATTCTTAATAGCTATGGATTCCAATAACTCAGGGGTTTTGTCTGTACTCCCATCATTAATGAATATAATTTCATAATTGAGGTTAGCAGATAAAGCTACATTGGTAAGCCTTTTATAGCATTCTTCCACTACAGCTTCTTCAAAGTACATAGGAACTATTATTGAGATTAATTTTGAATTCATTATAGTTATCCTCCAAATTACGTGTATTCTTCCGCAACTATTTTTCCCTGAAAAGTTTTATTTATTCTCTTATGGATATAACATATTTCAATATATAATCTCTTATGAAAATTTTGTATTAGGGGTACATTGGTATATAATCGCATATTTTGGAAACAATAGTGTAAGGAAAAATACAATTGACTTGGAGAAGAATATGATACGAATATTTAACACAAAACCTATGGATAGTATCTTAGATTTTTTCGAAAGGTGCTATTATATTTTCCTTGCTATAATTCTAATGTTTGCAGCATTCAATTTATTTTATAATCTTGGTAATACACCTATCAGTAGTTGGGATGAGGCAAGACATGGGGTTAGTGCTTTTGAGATGATTAAAAATAATAATTATATATTAAATACATATGCCTATTCCAATGATTACTGGAACTTAAAACCACCATTAAGCTATTGGGCTATTATAGCCGGATATAAATTATTTGGATATAATGCCTTAGGCTTAAGATTTTTTTCAGCAATAGCAGCATTATTAACAATATTAGCTGTAGCTAGATTTAGCTTAATCAAGAATGGAAGACTGGCATCATTAATATCAACTGCTGTTCTTACTACAACAATGCCGTATATAATTGAACACTGTGCAAGAACTGGAGATGCAGATTCTATTTTTATATTATTTTTTACGTTATCTATAATCTCCATGCTAATGATAGAAAAAAGCATTGGCTTTTTATATTGTACTGGAGTTTTTTTTGCTTTTGCATTCCTTGCAAAAAGCTGGCATACAATCAGTATAATTGCTATAGTAGGTTCTTATTTAATATTAAGTGGAATTTTATTCAAGCTAAAAGTTAGAGAAATTATATTATTTTTATTAAGCTGTGCTTTACCTATTTTGATTTGGGGTATTTTTAGATTTAGTCAAGATGGCTTTATGTTTTTTAAGACAATGATAGATTTTGACTTGTTGAAGAGAACATCCACCACACTTGAAGGGCATATAGGCAGTACTTCATATTATATTGAAAACTTGCAACTTGGATATTTTTACTGGCTGATGGTTTTAGTGAGCTCAGTTGTTTCTCTTACATTACTTTTAGAGCCAGATATAGTTAATAGAAGATTATTTAATAATATCTTAGCAATTTTTTTATGGATAGCAGTTCCACTTTTACTTTATACAAAAGCAAAAACAAAAATATCTTGGTATATACTGCCTATCTACCCTGCTTTAGCTATTAGTATAGGGGGAGCAGTGAGCGTACTTCTGAAAAGCAAAAAAAGAAATTTGGTATTTCAGATTTTGTTGAGCCTAATGCTATTCGTGTCATTATATAAAAATGAGATATCAATCATAAATATGGTTTCATATGAGGCTAAAGATAATGTGCAGCAATTGATAAAAGAACTTGGTACTATGTCAGAATACAGAGGAAAAAATATATATTCATTGTATAAATCTGGTTCCGCAGATAATCCTGATAGATGGGATCAAAGTTACTTGCTCTGTTCTGAGCTCTATGGAAATATGATACCCAAAGAGGGAGGAATTAAAGATTTCCTAGAAGATAGCACAGATAAGCCATTGTTTTTAGTACCTAGAAATAGTAAATATACTGAGAAGCTAGGTGAGTACAATTTAAAAGTTGTTTTAGAAAATAAATCAGCGAGCATTTTTACTAAGTAAGTTAAATATTCTATTAAAAAATTATGAGAATAGGCTATGGATTAAGAAACAAATTAAAACCATGGTCAGCTTCCCAGTGCGTATATTTTTATTTTCTCCATATCAAACCCTTGTATGAAGAGCATTAGTGAAATTATTTAAAGAATCCTACTATTTAATGTTTATAATATAAAGCTTGCTTTATATTATAAACTATGTTATTCTTGATAAGAACTTAAATTAATAGTAAATAATGTAACACCAATCTATTTCAATTATTACTCTATTTATATAGTATGTTGATTCGAGATTTTGTTAGTGAATTATTACAATCAGTTTAAGAAATAAAATTTCGGAGGTACACATCGTATGAATGGTACAGTAAAATGGTTTAATGGAGAAAAAGGATTTGGATTTATTACAGGAGAAGATGGAAAAGATGTTTTTGCACATTTTTCTCAAATAAATTCAGATGGTTACAAAACGCTTCAAGAAGGTCAAAATGTTTCTTATGACGTTGTTAAAGGACCAAAAGGACCTCAAGCAGAAAATATTACTGTTATTTAATTAATGAATATTTTACCCCTTGAATAGTTACCCTATTTAAGGGGTTTTTTAGTTTTTACAATTATATTTTATACAATACAACTGTATTGAAGAGGAGAATTATGTTATTTAAAAATTTAAATGTTATAGAACCTATATTGAGAGCTCTCAAAAATCAAGGATATACAAGTCCTACTCCTATACAGGAACAATCTATTCCTGCTATACTTGAAGAAAATGACATTCTAGGATGTGCTCAGACTGGTACCGGAAAGACAGCGGCCTTTGCTGTACCAATATTGCAGCTTCTATATAGTAAATATAAAGTCGGAAAAGGACTAAGAAACATTAAAGCCTTAGTGTTAGCTCCAACTAGGGAATTAGCAATCCAGATTGGAGAAAGTTTTACCTCCTATGGGAAATATACTGGACTAAAGAGTACAGTTATTTTTGGAGGAGTATCTCAAAAACCTCAGACAGATGCCTTAAAGGCTGGAGTAGATATTTTAATTGCAACTCCAGGTAGACTTTTGGATTTAATTGAACAAAAGTTTATAAGTTTGCAACACATAAAGTTTTTTGTCCTTGATGAGGCAGATAGAATGCTTGATATGGGAATGATACATGATGTAAAAAAAATTATAGCAAAGCTTCCTAAGAGCAGGCAGACTATGTTATTTTCTGCCACAATGCCTAAGGAAGTTTCAAAATTAACAGATGCTATTCTATTAAAACCTGTAAAGGTAGAGGTTACTCCTGTTTCATCCACTGTGGATACAATTAAACAATCGGTATATTTAGTTGAAAAGAAGGACAAGAAATCCCTACTTATACATTTACTAAAGGATAAATCTATTGATTCCGTTCTAGTATTTTCTAGAACGAAGCATGGTGCAAATAAAATAACAGGGGATCTTGTTAAAGTTGGAATAGAGGCTCAAGCTATTCACGGGAATAAGTCACAGAACGCAAGACAACTCGCGTTAAGTAACTTTAAGGAAAAGAAAATAAGAGTTCTAGTGGCAACGGACATAGCTGCAAGGGGTATAGACGTAGAAGAATTGTCACTTGTAATAAATTTTGACTTACCAGATGTGCCAGAAACTTATGTGCATAGAATTGGACGAACTGGAAGGGCAGGAGCAGATGGAGTGGCCATTTCCTTTTGTAATGCAGAAGAAAGAAAATCTCTTAGAGATATTGAAAAAACTATATCAAAATCAATACCTGTGATTAAAGATCATCCTTATATTATGGGTAATTCAATGAAAGTTTAATATTTTAAACCATAGTGTTACTTAGGCAAGCTTACCTAAAGAACACTGTGGTTTTTCTTTTAGTATAATTTTTAAATTATACATACCTTAATGTATTGTTTAAAAGTAAATTATCTTATATATTCACTTTAGGGCTATATTTAGGTAGAATAGATATAATAGGAGGGGATCAAATGAGAAAAGTACTTACTACTTGTGGATACTGTGGATGTGGATGTAATTTTTATTTAAATGTTGAAAACGATGATATAGTAGGTGTTACCCCTAAAAATAACCATAGTGTAAGCCAGGGAAAACTTTGTGTAAAGGGATGGCAGGGACATAGTTTTGTTCATCATAGGGATAGGTTAAAACAGCCCTTGATAAGAAAAGAAGATGGAAATTTCCATGAGGTAACCTGGGAAGTAGCTATTGAGTATATAAGTTCTAAACTTAAAGAAATCATTAAAAAATATGGTCCAGAAGCTATTGGTGTATTATCCTCTGCAAGATGCACCAATGAAGAAAATTATCTCATTGTAAAGCTGGCAAGGGCAGTACTAGGTACAAATAATATAGATCATTGTGCTCGTCTTTGTCATAGTCCTACAGTTGCAGGTCTTGTAAAGGCTTTTGGAAGTGGAGCTATGACAAATTCAATAAATGAGATTGAGGATTCAGAGGTTATTTTTGTAATAGGGTCAAATACTACAGAACAACATCCTCTAATTGGAATGAGAATAATAAATGCAGTTAAAAAAAATGGGGCAAAACTCATTGTAGCTGACCCAAGAAAAGTTCCTTTGACTGAACATTCAACTATTTATGCTCCTATTAGTCCAGGAAGCAATTTAGCATTTATAAATGGAATTTTGAATGTAATAATTAGTGAAAATTTAATGAATGAAGAGTTTATAAAAAATCATACTGAGGGCTTTCAAGAATTAAAAGCCTCAATAGAAAAATACACACCAGAAGTTGTAGCACCTATTGCTGGAGTTCCTGAAGAGACAATTAGAGAAATTGCTAGACTATATGCTAAGGCAAAAACTGCATCAATTTTTTATGCCATGGGAATAACACAGCATATAACAGGAACAAGAAATGTGAGAGCTATTGCTAATCTTGCTCTATTAGTGGGGCAAGTTGGAAAAGAATCCTCAGGGGTAAATCCATTAAGAGGTCAGAACAATGTGCAAGGTTCCTGCGATATGGGGGCTCTACCAGATGTTCTTCCAGGATATCAAGCTTTAAATAATTCATCTGTAAGAGAAAAATTTGCAAAGGTTTGGGGTGAAGGATTTGCAAGTGAAGCTGGAAAGAGTCTTGGTGAAATGATGGATGGAGCACTTAATGGAGAAATAAAAGCTATGTTTGTTATGGCGGAAAATCCAATGATATCAGATCCTAATCTTAATCATGCAAAAGAGGCTCTTGAAAACCTTGAACTTCTTGTAGTTCAAGATATCTTCATGTCTGAAACTGCAAAACTTGCTCATGTGGTTCTTCCTGGAGCAAGCTTCATTGAAAAGGATGGAACCTTTACAAATACAGAACGACTAGTTCAAAGGGTAAGAAAAGCACTAAATCCAATAGGAAATAGCAAAGCAGATTGGGAAATACTATGTGAATTAATTAAAGCCTTAGGGCATGATGCAGATTATACATCCCCTTCTGATATAATGGAGGAAATAAGAAGCTTAGTTCCAAGCTATGGTGGTATTACCTACGAGAGAATTGAAAAGGAAGGACTTCAGTGGCCTTGCACAGATATAAATCATTCAGGAACAAAATTTTTGCATAAGGAAAAGTTTACGAGAGGTCTTGGACAGTTTACAGTTAATGAATATGAACAATCTACACAGCAGCCTAGTGAGGAGTATCCATTTATTTTGACAACAGGACGTATTCAGCATCATTATCACACAGGAACAATGACAAGAAGATCCTGGGCACTAGATAGAGAATATCCAGGAGGATATATGGAAATTAATCCTGAAGATGCTGAAAAACTAAAACTTAGAGATGGAAGCAGGGTAAAGGTTAGTTCTAAAACTGGAGATATAACAATCGAGATTAGTATTACCGATAAAATAACTCCAGGGGTGGTATTTATTCCATTCCACTTTGCTGAAGCAGCTGTAAATAAGCTGATAGGGGATCAACATGACCCTGTAGTTCAAATTCCAGAATTTAAGGTTTGTGCTGTTAAGCTAGAGGGGGTCAAATAGATGTTTATAATCAATAAAAAGGACTTAAATGATTTATTTAAAATATGGTCAAAGGAATCAGAAGTATATGCACCTCATATAGAAGATGGGCAGGTTATGCTTCTTCCTTATGAAGAGGATAAATTTACAATGGATTACGTAAATTTCGCCTTCCCTGTAAAGGAACATCTATTTAAGCAAAAGGAAATTCTTTTTAACTGGGAAAATAAGAATGGAACTATAAGTGTTGAAACACCAATGAATATAGACGATATTAAAAGGATATATTTTGGGGTAAGACCCTGTGAGGTCCATGGAATTAAGTATACGGATAAGTTCTTTCTAGAGGGTTACAGAGATGAATTTTATGCTAAAGCTAGAAATACAGCACTTATAGTTGCTGTGAACTGCACTGAACCTGGAGAAAATTGTTTTTGCAGCTCTATGGGCACTGGACCTTTTACATGCAGTGGCTACGATCTTTTATTTACTCCATTAAAAGATGTGTATTTAGTTGAGATTGGGACAGAAAAGGGGAAAGAACTAATAGACTCCGCAAGAGAATTTTTTACTGAAGCAAAGGAACAGCTCCTGCAGGAAAAAGAGAGTTCTGAAAAGAGCAGTATAAATAAGTTTAAGACAAAAATTAATACTGATAATATTAGTAAAGTGCTTGAAGAAAGTTTTAATAGTCCCATATGGCAAGGGCTTTCAAAGGATTGCATTACATGTACAGGATGCACAAGCTTATGCCCTACCTGCACCTGCTTTAATGTAGTTGAAGAAAGTACAGGGAATAATAGTGGATGTAGAGTAAGGTATTGGGATTCCTGTCAAAGTGATTCCTTTACAAGAAATGCCCAAAAGCACAATCCAAGAAGCAGTGAAGCAAGGGTAAGATATAGAATTTATGATAAGTTTAAATATATTGAGGATAAGTTTAATATGAAAGGCTGCAATGGCTGCGGAAGATGTATAAATGTATGTCCAGCAGCAATAAATGTGGTGGAAATAATTAATGAATTATCTGACAGTAAATTAGCTTTAGAAGGTAATGGGGGTAAATAAATGGATATGCATAATCACGGGGAGAGCTGTGGAAATATCTATCTCCCTCAGATTGCTATTATTAAGGATATAGTAGAAGAAACAAGAAATATAAAAACCTTTACTATGCAATATGAGGACAAATCGCTTCATGACAAGACTAAGTTAAATGGACAGTTTTACGAAATAACTGTCTTTGGTGTTGGGGAAATAGCTATATCGATTCCTTATTCGCCTAGCTTAAAGGACAGCTTTCAATTTTCAATAAAAAGAACTGGTAAGGTAACTAATGCAATACATAACATGAAAATTGGAGATAAGGTTGGCTTACGAGGTCCCTTTGGGAAGGGCTTTCCCTATGAGAAATTTAAGAATAGAGATGTGATAATTGTAGGAAGTGGAGTTGGTCTTGCACCAGTTAGAACAATGATATTGCAAATTCTTGAAAATAGAAAGGACTTTGGTAAGGTTGTTATAATAGGAAGTGCATTAAGCTATGAAGATCTTTTATATAAGAAAGATTTAATTTCTTGGACAAAGGAAGAGGATGTTAAAGTTTTATATGCCCTTAGTAATCCAACTTCAAGGGTTAAAGCTCATGTTGGATATATAAATGATTTATTGTCAGAATTGGGATTAAATTGGGAAAATACCTCTGCAATTGTTTGTGCATCTCCAAGGAGAATAAAAGCTGTAGCAAAGGACTTGCTACAGCTTGGAATGAAGAGCACAGACATATATACATCTCTAGAGACTCACATGAGATGTGGAATAGGTAAATGTGGACACTGCAAGGTAGGAAGCAAATACATGTGCATAGATGGACCAGTATTTAATTATGAGGAAATGCTAGAACTTCCTCCAGAATTCTAAGGGGTGCAAAGTTTGAAAAAGTTTGGAACAGCAGTAATCCTGTGTGGTGGTAAAAGCAGTAGAATGGGTTTTGACAAATGTAAGCTGAAGATCAAGGGGAAATTTTTAATAGAGGTTATTGGAGAAAAATTAGAAGAGGTATTTGATGAGATAATTCTTTTATCAAATGATGATGATAAGTTTAAGCATATGAAGTACAAGGTTTTTCAAGACATAATACCAAATTCAGGACCCATAGGGGCTATATATTCAGCTTTAAAGTATGCATCTTCAGAATATGTTTTTATTACTGCCTGCGATATGCCAGTAGTAAATATAGATTTTATTAAGTATATGATGGAGTTAATCCAGTTAAAACAAGTGGAGGGGACCGTAGCCTGTAAATCAGAATTTATTGAACCTCTTTATGCTTTCTACAGCAAAAGTATGATAGAAAAAATTGAAAATCAGATAAATAATCAAAATTATAAGCTTTTACAAATAATAGATAGCAGCAAGATACATTATATTGAAGAGAGTGAAGTAAGAAAATACAGTAGTAATTTAGAGATTTTCACAAACTTAAATTATAAAGAGGACCTTAGTTTACTTAATAAAATATTTTTGGAGGATAACAAGAAATCATGAAGAGCATAAAGACAGTTCATATAACAAAAATAAATGCTGCTACTGAACAAGAAGTTACAGATGAAATAATAGTTGAAAAAATATTAAACATTTTTGTAAACAGGAACTTTTACGCCTCACTTATGTGTACACCTAATGAGATAATTGAGTTAACCATAGGATTCCTATTTGCTGAAGAAATAATTTCTTCTATGAAAGAAGTGGTTAGCATAGAAGAATTGATTGAAAATAATATATGTGTAATTTTAAAAAAAGACTTAGAAAAAGATTTTGAAAAAAGAAAAGCCTTCACTTCTGGCTGTGGGAAAGGCAGCATAGATTTAGATATTTTTGAGGAATTGAACCTAAAGCCAGTTGAAGGCAATGCTAAATACTCAGTAAATGAAGTTTTATCCATGATGAAGGAATTCAATAATAAATCACAGCTTTTTAAAGAAACTGGAGGTGCACATAGCTGCTCTATATGTGATAGAACTGGAATAATATTCTTTTCGGAAGATATTGGAAGGCATAATGCTCTGGACAAGGTCATAGGGAAGTCTATTCTTGATAAGATAAATTTAAATGATAAGCTCTTCATGACCACAGGAAGAATTTCTTCTGATATAGCTATAAAAGCTGCAAAAATTGGAATACCAATTATAGTTTCTCATTCAGCTCCTACAGATATGGCATTAGATATTGCAAAATCATGCAACATAACAATGATTGGTTTTGCCCGGGGAAATAGAATGAATATTTATTCCGGAGAACACAGAATAATTTAAAAAGTCATATGCAATTTTGCATATGACTGTTTATAGAGTTTATAAACAGAGTTATTTATATAGCATCATTAATTTATTATTTAAAACTGGATCACTATTAAATTTTCCCCTTAAAGTAGTTGTTATTGTTTTAGCACCAGGCTTTTCAATACCACGAGTTGTCATACAGCCATGTTCACCTTCAATAATTACAGCTACATCTTCTGTTCCAGTTATTTTCTGAATTATCTCAACTATATCTGTACCTATTCTTTCTTGAAGCTGAAGTCTTCTTCCTACCATATCTGCTATTCTTGCAATTTTACTTAAGCCTATAATTTTTTTATTGGGAATATAAGCTACAGCTACTTTCATGTTATACATTAATGCTAAGTGGTGTTCACAGTAGCTGAATATCTCTATATCTTTCATTAAAACCATATCCTGAGGGTTTTCTTCAACTAGTAAATCCTCTTCAAAGGTCTTATTAAACATTTCTGCAATTTCATCGTTAGTATAACACATTCCTTTAAAAATTTCCTCATACATTTTAGCTACACGATTAGGAGTCTCCATTAACCCTTCTCTATCAGGGTTATCCCCTAATGCAATTAAAATGCCTTTAATATGTTCCTCAATTGCCTTTATATCAATTGCCATAATTAAGCTCCTCTCTTTTGTACATGAAACAATTTACTGTAAGTATCATTATAATACAAATTATAATACAAATGAATTTTTTTTCATACAGAAACTAGGAGGTGTACTTGTTGTTTTTTATTTAAGTAGAGTTTATAATTATATATAACACTATAACAAAAAGGAGCACAACAATGAAAGAAAATAAAATATTTCAACTAATGGAAAAAATGTATGTTGAAATGCAAAATGGTTTTACACAAGTAAATAAAAAAATAGATAAAAACTATTCCTTACATGATATAGCTATAAAATAACTTTCACGAGATATTAATAAAGGTGAAGAAGCTTATACATATATACAAAGTATAAAAGATGTATTCACTAACAAAGGTTAGTAAAGCTAAAGCCCTTGAAAACACTAAAGTTTTCAAGGGTTTTATGATAGGATATATTTAAAAATATAATTTGATTACTTTAACTAAGGATGGACGTAGATTAATGAGAGTATTTCTATTTATTTTAGCTAATAATGTAATACCTATTTCAGTACTGATAATACTTGGATATTTTATGGGTAAAAAGTTTCAATTAAACATATTTACTTTAACTAAATTAAATTTTTATATTTTTGTACCTTCCTTTACCTTTGTAAATTTATATACAACAAAAATTCCCTTTGAAATGATAAAAGTGGCTGTAGCTGCAATATCAATATTACTAATTAATTTGGGAATATCTCAAATCTTATCAAAAGTTCGTGGATACGATGAAGGCTTTAAGAATGCTTTTGCTAATTCTCTTATGTTTTATAACTGCGGCAATATAGGAGTACCTTTGATAACTCTGGTTTTTAGCAGCAATCCTTTCATAATTAATGGAGAAAAGCCATATTTAGATGTGGCATTAACTACTCAAGTTATGATTTTAGTAGTACAAAATATTACAACTAATACATTTGGCTTTATAAATGCAGGAAGGGCAAATGCAAACTGGAGAGAATCCTTTCTAAAAATATTAAGAATGCCAACAATTTATGCAGTACCTCTAGCTTTTATTTTAAAAGCTGTTCCTTATGACATAACCCAAATACCATTGTGGCCTGCAGTTAAATATGCTTCCAATGCATTAGTGCCCATTGCACTTATCACACTAGGAGTACAGCTTACACGAACAGCTATTGAGGTTAAAGATAGAGAAGTATATTTATCTTCATTTATAAGATTGTTTGGTGGCCCAGTGTTTGCAATTATACTTATTTATTTTTTAAAAATTCATGGAGTAAGTGCACAAGTATTGATGATTTCTGCAGCCTTACCTACTGCTGTAAATAGTGCTTTAATTGCAGTAGAGTATGATAATCATCCCGATTTTGCATCACAGGCTGTAATGACTTCTACTATTCTAAGTTCTATTACTCTTGTCTTTATAATTTATATTGCAAGAATTTTGTTCCCAGTATTATAGAAACTAATAAAATAAAATATAAGAGAAGGATTATATAAGTATGGAAAAACAACATGAAAATATATATGAGAATAGATGGATTATATTATTGAACGTGGTAATGATGACCTTCATGGCATGCCTTGATAGTAGTATTATAAATGTAGCATTACCTGTAATGTCAAACAAGCTTCAGGTAACCATGGGCTCTATAGAATGGGTGGTTACAATCTATTTGATAGTAATTTGTTCTACAATTCTTATATTTGGAACCATTGGAGATATTATAGGAAAAACTAAAATATTTAAATTTGGAATTTTAACCTTTACTATAGGTTCATTAATGTGTGGAATTTCAAACTCACTGGACTTTTTAGTAATTTCTAGGGTACTTCAAGGACTTGGGGCAGCGGGGACTATGTCAACAAGTCAAGGTATAATTACTCAAGTATTTCCAGGGAATGAAAGAGGTAGAGCACTGGGCATAACTGGAACCTTTGTTGCCTTAGGAACTATGATTGGGCCTCCTTTAGGAGGATTTATAGTATCTACTTTAAGCTGGAGCTTTATTTTTTTAATTAATATTCCTATTGGGATATTGACTTTTATCATGGCAACAAAGATACTTCCAAAGACAAATACAGCTATGAAGAAAAAATTTAACTTAAAGGAAACAATTCTGCAGTTTTCTATTTTTAAAAATGGATTATTTTCACTAAGTATTTTCTGCGGATTTATATCATTTATAGCAATTAGTAGTCCCAATATAATACAGCCATTCTATTTGCAAAAGGTTATTAACTTATCTCCATCAAAGACAGGCTTGTTTATGATGGCATTTCCTGTTGTTTTATCAATTGTTGCACCCATAAGTGGATATTTGTCAGATAAAATTGGATCGGAGTTTCTTACATTTGTGGGATTATTATTTATTAGTGTAGGACTGTTTCTTATGTCTACACTTAATGAATACTCCAGCTTATGGGCTTTAACCTCCTTTGTAATAATTATGGCTATGGGCAGTGGGTTATTTCAGTCACCAAATAATTCCTTAATAATGTCCTCTGTACCTAAAAATAGGCTAGGGATAGCAGGCAGCATAAATGCTTTAGTGAGAAACCTTGGGATGGTTTTTGGTATATCTTTATCTACCACACTTCTTTATAACAGAATGAGTTATAAAATTGGGTATCCCGTGGATAACTTTATTAAAGGTAGAGAGGATGTATTTGTATATGGAATGAAATATGTATATATTACTACTTCTATCATATGCTTAAGTGGAGCTGCATTAACATTATGGAGATTATTAAATAAAAAAAAGTTTAAAAATATTTAAAATTGTATGGGGGGAGTTTTTGTTATGAAATATAGAGTATTAGGTAGAAGTATGTTGAAAAAGGTAAGGAAGATTTTTAATGAATAAAATATTAAGGAAATTCTTAAAAGTAATTATTATAATACTAATAACTTTATTTATTGGGATTATATTTTTTGTATACTCTCCAAAAACAAATAACCCCATTGCTAAAAAAGGGGTTTTAGATCTTACTAGTTGGGATTTCTATACTAATGGTGACATAAGTTTAAAAGGAGAATGGGAAATATATTGGGAACAACTTTTAATTCCTGAGGATTTCGCAGGAACTACAAAAACTAAACCTAATTTAACTGGATATATTAAAGTACCTTCTAAATGGAAAGTAGATTCAAAAGGATATGTATTTCCACAGAAAGGCTATGCTACATATAGGCTTGTTATAAAAATGAACCCTGTAAAAGACATTTTCGGAATAAAGACAAAGAACATAAGGATGTCAAATAAAATCTATGTAGATAATATATTAATAGGTGAAAGTGGTAATCCTGCCAGTAACTCTAAATATTATAAGTCAGGTAACACACCCTATACTGCTTTCTTTAATGTTCAGGGTAATGAGGTTGATATAATTATTCAGGTTGCAAATTATGTTTACCCTAATAGTGGAATAATACAAGATATTTATTTTGGATTACAAAAGGACATATCTTTTTTAACAAATATGT
>Ga0209639_1002410_pt1 | contig 14742 bp, 6 predicted proteins | sample EPASupsiteHSE605_FD_187268 | JGI IMG/M metagenome (GOLD analysis project Ga0209639, IMG submission 187268) | Bioremediated contaminated groundwater from EPA Superfund site, New Mexico - Sample HSE6-05 (SPAdes) (version 2) | ecosystem: Environmental > Aquatic > Deep subsurface > Groundwater >...
TGGTTGTTTTTACCATATCTTTCTTTAAGGACTATATTCCCTTGATTATTAATTCCATAATCAGGACAATCTTTGTTCCAGCAAAAAAATTGTGAAAAATCGATTTCAGAAGTGATTCCAATCCCCCCAATAATAATAGATTTAAAGATATATAAAAATAAGTCAATGATTTAGGGACACGACCCAGCAATTGATATGAGATTTTGTGTTTCATAGAAATACGCATTTGAGAGGGCTCCTACAGTAAATGAAACTCCCGTCATCATAAAGATGAAAGGGCCGCCTACAAGGACTGCCCTGTTAAGGGCTCTGTCATCCTTAACTGTCATAAACCTTACAGCAAGCTGCGGCTGGGCAAGAACTCCTATTCCGACACCCAGAACCAGAGTTGAGACTAGAGTCCACCATATGGTCGAACCAAATGCCGGCATTGCAGTCCATCCAAGGTGTCCTTGCTGCATCAGAGTTTCCGGAACCAGCGGAGCCATATCAGTGAGCAGCCTGTGCGCTTCCGTAATTCCACCAAGCTTTGAGTAGGTGAGGATCATTAAAACCGCCATGCCAAAAAACATCAGGGCTCCCTGAAGAGCGTCCGTGTACATGACTGCAATAAGACCTCCTGTTATCACATAGGCTGCAACTATAACTGTAAAGATTAAAACCGCAACATTATAATTTATCCCTAAAGTGGTCTCAAGGAACCTTGCCGCACCAATCAGGACTATTCCCGAATAAATCGGCATGAAAGTTCCAAGCAGAATTCCTGAAAATCCCTGTATAAACTTTGATTCGAAGCGTTTTCCCAGTAGTTCGGGAAAGGTTACGGCCTTGAGATTGAATCCTATGCGCCTGGTTCTTGACCCGAACACAACAAATGCGATAAATATTCCTACAAAAACGTTCATGAATGTAAGCCATAAAAGGCCCATCCCAAGGACTCCGGCTGCGCCTCCGAATCCGACTATAGCCGAGGTACTGATGAAAGTTGCCCCATATGATAGGGCAAGTACATATGAGTTAATTTTCCTCCCTGCAAGCATATAGTCATCCGTATCTTTCGTTTTTTTGTATCCGATCCATCCAAGGTAGAATGTTGCCATCAAATAGACCAGAACCACTATTCCGAGAACAGGAGTGCTTACAGTCATTATTTCAGAACCTCCTCTTCAGCACCGACATTCCATTTTAGAATACCATATACAATGCATCCAAAAGCGCTCAAAAAACAGAGAATATATGCAATCCAGATATGAGGATCATCAATTCCTAACATTTTTTCGTCTCCAGTAGAATCAATTTATGATCCATGATAATGATAATGTGAAGTATGTTAACATGTAACAAAGATTAAACTTTCGGGAGAAGAAAAATTAGAGGGTATGAATTAAATGGCGGCAGGTAACTTTTGAAAAATTGATCCTGCAATGAACATTGAACTTCTTATCTTAAAAACTGCGTAAAAATAGAATTGCCGGCATCCATCAGAGAGATATTTACCGGCCTTCTTTACATCAAAAAATAAGTTATGATGCAAGTGATTTAATTGCCTGAGGGATACGGAGGCGGATATTATACCGAATAGCTTTTCTGATATCGCCTATCATATTCAACTCTGTGCTGTCCAGCACATTTGCGGACTTAATAATCACAAAGTACAGGATAATGAAAGCTGCATATTCCCAGTCTGCTCCGGACAGCAGGAGTGCTTTTCTGGCGGCAAGCATGAACACAATCATGGAGACACCGATAAAGGTTACCTTTTTGTACATCGAAGTAAAGGGATGCATATGCTGCTTCCTCCAGGTTCTTAAAGTCATTAAGATTTCGATCGATGCAAAAGATGCAGAAGATGCAACCGCTGCGCCTACCATCCCATACTGAGGTATGAGTATGAAATTGAGAAGGACATTCATTCCTGCACTTGCTACCGAGCACTTCATCAGGAAGTCAGAATCGCCGGATGCCATTATAGTGTGATAGTTAAATCCGAAGTACGAGTTTGTCACGAATCCCAGGGCAAGGATACGCAGGACTGTCGCACCGCTTGCATATCCCGCTCCGTAAAGTTTAGTAAGAAGAAACTCGGGATACACAAACATCAATGCGAAGACCGGAAAGGTGAGTATGAAGCACCATTTGGTCATTATCTGGTAGATCGGTCCGAGCGATTCTGGCTTGTTTTCTCCCCATAACTTTGAGGTTACAGGAATGTACACAAAGCCCATGGAACCTATTATCATGGACAGAAACCCTACAAGTGGGTATACTGCACTGTAAACACCGACTACCTCAGTTGACTTGAAATAGCCAAGCATTATGGTATCTGTCCATGTCATGAGGTTCAACAGAGTTGCGCTTATCAAAAGAGGGAACGAGTACCTTATTAGCTGTCTGGTTGGCTCGCTGAATTTCAGTTTCCATTCAGGCTTAAACGGAGGGCTTTTGAAAAAGTAAATCGACATTATCCCAAATGTGAATATCATTGAGAGCAGATCAGCAAGCACTACTCCATGCAGAGACACGCCCAGAAACACGGCCGCTGAGGCAAATCCAAGCAGGGAAACCGGTCTTATGATATTGTAGAAGTATGTGTTGACATTTGTACGATCAAATCCCCTGTAGATCGCTACCGTCAGATTCAGGACTATAGTGAATGGAATGGCAAAGATCATTATCCTGACTACGGACAGGATTTTGCCCTGAGCATCGAATCCTTTCCCGGCCAAATGTTCAAACAAAACCGGTGAGACCAGCATGGCAAGCACACCGGCGATCAGGCCCATAATTATGGCTGATATCATTAGTTCCTGAATTTTATTCTCTTCATGCCTACCCCTGAAATATGCAATATACCTGGGCACTCCTTCATGAAGCCCAAGAGTTGCTACGGCACCTGTTATTGATATTACCGTAAGTGCAAGGGAATATGTTCCGAAGTCTGCTGGAGAGAGATATGAGGTGAGCACTCCTTTAATAAGAATATCGAACAGCAGTCCGGCAAGAGTTCCTGCAAAGATCACACCGGAACCTAACACTATTCGGTTGACCGAGTCGTTAACTGACATGTTAACACCGTTTTATTGCCTTTAGTTCCAATCTTCCGGGACTAATGGACAAGAACAGGATTCTGTTGCCCAGACAGCCATGACTTGTAAACAATTTTCGGTCAACTCAAGGTTGAAATTTAAAGAATTAGCCTCCGCGGTCTGCAAGAGATTTAAGCCTGATTCTTCAACCCTGTATGTCTTACCAGATAGGGTACTGGTATTGAATGAGATGGAATGCTCTATTTCAGGATTACGGGTTTCAAAGTGTATTTTATTAAATTCATTCAGAAGGTTGTGAATTTTAACTGTTGTGTATCTGTCTTTTTGCTCAATTTCTTGCCTGATTGCCCTTACGTAAGCTATTGAGACAAGGTTCCGGGGTTTCTCTTTAATAATCTGCATGATTTTTACGACCGTTTGGATTGGATCGGAGTTTGGATCGGAGTTTATATCTTCGATTGGATCCGGGGTCGGCTTCCAGATGGGGATTCCGGGTTGAATCCTGGGTTGGGTACAGACTTCGAACTGGATCTCGGGTTGAATCCAGAATTCTGGATTTAGTCTAGACTTCGAATCGGATCCAGGGTTGAATCCAGAATTCTGGATTGAGTCCAGTTCGAATTGGATCTAGGGTTGAATCCGGAATTGGTTCAAGTTGGATTTTGGGTTGAATCTGGGAGGACCACTATTGGATCGCAGGTTGGGCTTTGGGTTGGGTCCGGGAGGACCCTTCTGGGTTTAGGGTTGACCCTGAAAGATTCAGGGTTTAAGTGTGACAGGCGGATCTGGAGCTTGATCCACCGCACCTGTAAACAGAAAGTTTACTTTTGATTTGGTAGACTTCTGTAAGTCTGTTTTTCGAAGCTTGTAATCTGTTTTTGTAATTTAGTTGCTTACAAAAACTGGTCGTGGGTCTGAGTTATAGAAAACCGTAAGCATAAGACTCTTGTTATATTTATTTCAAATACAGGGGATGTACTCGCTTTTTCGGAAGTGATCAATAACTCATACCCACTACCCAAAAACTCATTGAGCTTTATTAACTCCACAAGCGTTCGTAATCAATTAGCCACCTCAATGTAGCAGAATGGGTTATACAGTTTTTCTTGAAATTTGAAAGGAATTAACTCATTGAAAATTTTAGAGATTTCCTCTAAAATTTCTATGAAGTACCTTCCCTCTAGATATAAAAGCTTTTTGTAAAAATCATGCGTATATCATAATGAGGTAAGATGGATACCCAAAGGAAAACTGATTCGATATGTCTTCTTCCAGAGGTCTGGCTGAATTCCAGTTCTTAAAGTTCACAGCTTTTATCCTTGAATAATTAAAAAACACCAAAAAACTCTGAATCCTGAAAATAAGTAAGAATAAGGTTTGAATATAAGCTCATGACCCGAATTGCCTTTTCCGGATAATTCCAATTTCTTTTACTCAGTCAAGAATAATTCAGGAATAATCCTTATAAAGAGGAGTGTTTACATCGGCAAAAATGTACAAAAAAGAAGACGAAGGTTTGAGACCTTCATTTTTATCTCTGTCTTTGAATCCTTTTTATCTCTGTCTTTAATCCTTTTTATCTCTTCTTTGAATCCCTTTTATCTCTGTCTTTACCCTGATCCCTGGTTTTCATTTCCTTTTATACAGGAATAAGGCAAGGAGGGAGATTACTCCATAAACTGTTTCAAATCCTGGGGAGCGCATGTTTGCTCTCTGTTCAAGTGCCTTTTCAACCTCTGATCTGACTCCAGAGTCAGTCCCTACGGCAAGCTTGCCAGTTTCTGATACAGATTGTGAAGCCGGCTGTGAAATAGTTGCTACAGCTTTTTCTGTTTCAACCTTACCTGTAATTGCAAAGAAGGAGAATCCGGAGGTTTCTGCTGTGAGATACAGGTATTTGTCATCTTCCCCTGAAAGACTGGTTGGGAGCTGTTCCCATTTTTTATCATTGTACCTGTTCAGGGTTATGGAAGACTGGTTTATACTATTATTCTGCAGCCAGGATTTTTCGACCTTGAAGTATATTATTGGGTTTTCTATATTCTTTGAGGTTGCATACTTGCTATTTCCAACCCAGATATTAAGAAATTTATATACCTCGCCTGAAGGTAACCCGGAAACCAGAGTAGATTTATTTTTCAACATTTCAACAATGGTTGTAGTCTTACCTGCAGTCTTCTTTGCATCAAAACCCACATATACGACACAGGTTGCATTATTTGTGAGATCAAATTTTACCTCATTGCCGTTTGTGACGAATACCTGTGAAATTTCCTTAACTTCAACATTTTTTGCAGGTTCGGGAGAAACTCCGACACTTCCGCCACTGCTACCGTGGCTGCTCCCACCACTGCTGTGGTGACTGCTGCTTCCACCATTGTCGTTTTCGCTTTCATCAGTTCCACTGTCGCTGGTATTACTATTCGTATCACCGGTATCGCTATTCATATCACCGGTTCCATTATTTCCGGAGTTATTTTCAGCAGCTTGTGTAACTGTTACTGTGGCAGTTTTTGAAGCCGTACCGTTTTCGTTGCCCACTATAAGGTTAACGATATAAGTCCCAGGACTTGTATACTCATGAACCGGATCTTTTTCTGTAGAGTCAACATTTTTATCACTTTCAAAGTCCCAGCTCCACGAAACTGCATTTTCGGACAGATCGGTAAACTGGACTGAGAGAGGAGCAGAACCATTAGAAGTACTCATTTTGAAATTTGCTACCGGAAGTACTGGCTTCTGTGGTTTGGATACAGACACAAGGGGATACTTGTCAGCATAGATACTTTTCTCCAACTGATATGCGGAGTCAGCAATACCGTCTCCGTCTCCGTCAGCTGCGGTATCGGAAAATCCGGTACCATCAGGTTTTCCCCAGAAATTTCCTGCAATGTAGGAGCCGCCGATGATATTCGTGCCTTCGGTTTTTTCAGTGTAATACGCATTTCCGGTTCCGTTCTTAATTTCGGCATTATCAGTGTTATTAAAATAGTTGTTAAATACAAGATTATTGTCGCTCCTGGGGCAGACATAAAGACCGTAAACACTGTTTGAAGAAATAGTATTACCTGAGAGTTTATTACCATCAGAAGTGCCGATATGGATGCCACGTTCGTTGTTGCTAGCCTTATTTCCTGAAAGGACATTGTTACTGGCACTTGAGAATAAGATTCCATACGCCCTGTTGTTAGTAGCCTCATTATTTGAGAGCGTGTTCCCTTTAGAATCCAGAAGATAAATTCCATATCCATTGTTCAAAATTTTGTTCTTATCAATGATGCAGTTATTGCATCCGGATAGACAGATTCCTGCATAGGGGTTTTTTGTTCCGGTAATCTGAAGCCCGCTAATTTGTACGTTATCTGCTTGCAGGAAGAACACATGAGAGCTTGAGCTTTTAGCTTTAATTATTGTATCTTCAGGGTTTCCGGATACTGACTTTATTACGAGATTATCTGTATTTATTACCACGTTTTCATTATAAGTTCCGGGTTCTAAAATTATCATATCACCTGAAGTTGCATTGTCTATTGCGGTTTGTATCGAAGCTCCTGACTGGACTAAAATCTCAGTTGCAGTTCCAATACCCGAGCTTAATGTTAAGATAATAAAAGCTACTAATAAAGTAATTAATCTGTTTATGTTAGCTCCCCCTCGGTTAAGGAAGTATGGATGATGTTTCGATATAATAAATTCATGAAGTGATTACGCTGTTAAATACGAATTAAATGAAATTAAATGCGTCTTGTTTGGTCTATGAAATATTGATTCTCACTGTGAACATTTAGTTGGAATCCACATAACAATATAAGCGTATTGGTTTAAACTAATATTTTAGGAGTGATATAATAAAAAATAAGATGTCATAAACTGATATTCTGCCTTTGATGGCACGGATTTTCATCGGAGTAGTTAAATCAAAAAGAATTCAACAGTTTACTTATTTGTTAAATGAAGGTAAGTTTACTTCTTTGTTAAATTAAAGCGTTATCTTAAGTAAGCTGGTAATTCCATTTTCAAAAAAAGTTAATGATCTCAGCTCAAAACTCAAAATTACTTTTCTGAACCTCAAATTTAGAAGAATCAATTGAGTTTCTGATTATGAAAAATAGTTCCGAAACCCTCATTGATTTGAGAATAAAATTGGTTTTGGGATGAGCTCAATAATAAACCCCTATCCTGAAAGCTAAACTTTGTTTCTTCGAAAGGTAATATGAATTATATAAAGAAAAAGGAATAAATTAAATTTTAGTATGCTTGACAAATTAATTGCCAGATACTGGTATATTTATAAAATAAACTATCTCTGATACATCTGTCCATCACCGGATTTATGTCCGGCCATAAAATAACTTAACATTCACTTACTTAACATTCACTTCGCTAGAGGTTGCCGTCATAAGAAAAGCGAAAGAATGGCGAGTATAACGAAGATTATGACGAGCCACTTTGCAATTTCCATAGAGAAACCTGCAATCCCCCGTGCACCCAGTACATACGCAACCAGTGCCAATATCAAAAAAACTATAGCTAATCCTATCAAGTCCGGTATATTTCATTCCCCCAGTGGTTGTTTAATTAAGTTAATTATTATATTAAAAGTATTTATAATTTGACTTTCAAAGTAAGTAACTCTTTCATAAATAGACATTCTTTTTTAATTGAAACCCTTCTTTTTTAATAATACCAATAAGTTTTCAAGGTTATTTTCATTTGCTGGTTAAAGGAGAGGTAGTTCTAAGCTTTTAATTGAAACCCTTCTTTTTTAATAATACCAATAAGTTTTCAAGGTTATTTTCATTTGCTGGTTAAAGGATAGGTAGTTCTAAGCTTTTAATTGATTTAAAACAAGTGAGAAGACCTGATAGGATAAAAAGAAAACCTGAAAAACTTGATAAAAGATCGATGTCTATTTTACCCTGAACCGGAACTATCGGATTTCCAATCAAGTAAGAACAGAAAAAGTCCAGTTAAGCATTATAATTGTCCAGAAATTTTTTTACAAGCGGTCTTTAATAAATAAAGGAGAATTTGCATGATATATTATCAAAAAGAAAAAAGTTTTTGTATATTTATACAATAGTTATTGGCTAATCTTTCTAGCCTCTATATAATATCTTTTCTCGTTTTCCTTTCCAAGAGAAAAGGACTTTCTCGGAAGAACACCTTTCTTTTTTATAAGAGAAAAGAATTCGCTCTTTTTTAAGGAGGGGAGGAAGAATCCAATATTACCTTTCTCTTTTCCGAGTTTTTCTACAATCTCAGGATCGTGTTCATACTCAACTGAATAAACATCAATAATTTCATCAAGAGTTTCTACTTCAAGGTCGTACGCAGGATTGTTGAAGATCAGTATGCCACACCTGTCTTTTGTAATAAATCCGATTGAATGACCAGCAGTTGAATGACCGATAGTTGAATGACCGATAGTTGAATGACCGATAGTTGAATGACCGATAGTTGAATGACCGATAATTGAAAGGTCATCTGTTAAACGACAGACTGGGGACTCCATAATCCTTGCATTGAATCTTTTAAGAAGTTCCTCAGGCTCAACTCCTTTTACAACCCTATGAATGGGTTCAAAAGAAAGCCCTGGATCATGAATGTTTACAAGTTCAACCATTGCATACCTTGCAGGATGATTATCCGGCACGGTTCCTTTAATTTTTTCCCAGAAACTCTTTGCTGCAGCAAGACTGTGGTTTCCATCGCCAACAAGAAGAGGTCCAAGGGCCTGAATCTTCTCTGAAATTTCTTTAATTGCTTTTTCGTCACCGATCTTATAGCCAGTGATATGGCCACCTTCTTCCATCAAGTCAAAGTCATAAACCCTATTATCTTCATAAACAGGATCGTCTGTAATTCTGGGAATTACCGAGAAGTCCGGATCATCATATAATACCAAAATATGGGAAAGCTCCAGATCTGCATTTTCTCTTATTCTAACTCTTGCAGGAAGCCTTTCTTTAATCGTTCCTTCAGTCGGTCGGATAAAAGACTCAGATCCGTTGAATTCGTATCCTTCCAGATCGATTGCAACTACAAGACCGGTTCTTTCCTTGTCCGAAACAGAACGCTTTACAAGAATAAAACAGGGGCCATGATCAACCAGAATTTTTTCGTAATCACGCATGGCTTTATGAATGTTGTTTACTCTCTTTTCATCTAAAGGAAGATATATTTCCGGATAAATAAGATTAAAAGTAGAAGGAGCATTTCCAACAAATTCTTCAACTCTTTTCCAATATTCTATATCCTGAGTATGTTGATCACAGGCAATGACTGCCCACTCTTCCCAATTATCCTTTGGAAGAAGAATGTGAGGAACATGTAATATCATGATTAATTAAAAAAAGAAAGAGGATATAAAGATTTCTAAAGATTTCCGAAACTATTTTTTGAAACGTCAATTTGTGGAAAATTCTCTTATTGAAGCAAGCGTGAATAGAGTTTTGATAAAAGTATGGTGAAAAGGTACAAAAAAGCATATAAGAAGCCTAGTGTCAAGAACGTTTAGTTATTGATAATCTATTAAGCTCTGAATCGTTATGCACTGATGGGGTACTGCCAAAAACTATGTGCAAGAATTAAATTGCCGTGATACTAGTATCGTAAAAACCTAATTATCGAACATATTATTTGGTAGCTTCCATCAGCTGATATGGTTTTGACCTTAAATTGATGATCCACAATTAAGTTTTCGTGACACTAGAGGTGCTGCATCCGTTCACTGCATCCCCAATACAGTTTCTTCGAAATATTATGCTTCCCCAAGCATACCGATTCGAAGATGGATCAGCGACCTCCAGAGGTTTTTTTATTTAGGTGGCAGAATACCCCATTTCACTTTCCAACTCCAGATATAACATTATACCATTAATATTTTAAATTAATTCTACCAAAAATTGTTTTCAAGCAAAAAACAGCTTGGCATAAAAAATTTTAAAGCAAGCATATAGTCCTACATTTGTACGTCATTACTTCAAAAAATTAACTCCTTTAAGTGTCGGAAATTAGTGTAAAAAGTATTTTAGATGGCTAAATCTCCTGAAAGGAAAATTCTTACTCTTTTCCTGCTACTGTGAACCTTATAACGAATTCCGTTCCATTGGTCCTTTTCAGTTCGAGTTCACCTTCTAACTGGTCTACAAGGGTGGTTACCAGCTGCATGCCAAGAGTATCGGAATTTTCTAAATCAAGATTTTCAGGAATGCCCACACCATTATCTGAAACGGTCAGAGTATAATTAGTTCTTTTACACTCTTCTTTTTTGCTTCCATTGTTTTCATATTCTTCGGTTTCTTTACTAATAAGTTTTATCTGAACTTCCCCTTTTCCCCTGCCTGAAAATGCATGTTTGAAAGAGTTCGAAACAAGTTCATTAACAATTATCCCTAGTGGGACTGCAATATCCATATCAAAAAAAACGTTTTCTTCCAGATTCATATTTAACTTGATATCGGTACTTTCAAACCTGTAAATCTGGAAAAGATTTTCAATGAGTTTCTTCAGGTACAGTGAAAAATTAAGGGCATCAGTTCCTCCACCTTTGTATAGTTCTTCATGGATAAAAGCAATTGATATTACTCTGTTTTGGCTTACCCTGAAGGCTTCAAGGATTTCCGAATCCTTAACACATCCTCTGTTGTTGAACTTTTCAGCCTGAAGGTCAAGAAGTGAAGAAATTACCTGCAAGTTATTCTTTATCCTGTGATGAATTTCCTTTTTACGGGCAACCTCAAGATTTGCCAGATATTCTTCTGTTTCTTTTCTTTCGGTTATGTTGTAAACCACACACTGGTACACATAGTTTCCGTTCTCACCAGATACTTTTTGACAGGTTTCATGAACCCATTTTGGTTCCCCATTCTTGCTTCTTATTCTGTACTCGACCTCTGCAATGCAGGAATCAGGAATTTCCCTGATATCTTTTCGCGTCTCAAATATGACAGGCAGGCACTCGGGGTCGATGATATCTGTCCAGTAAAGTTTAGATGACATAAACTCTTCTTCACTGTACCCCGTAATTTCTTTCACAGCTCCGTGAAGAAACTGTGGAATAAAGTTTTCATCAGTCTGAAAAGCAATTCCTTTGAAGTTTTGCATGAATGAGCGGTATCTTTCTTCGCTCTGCTGTACTTTCTGGTGGGCAAGCTTACTTTCCGTGATATCAATCATTACTCCAAGGATTCTGGAAAGTCTTTCATTTTCATCTACTAGGCTGATCCCGCGTTCTTCGATACAGATATACTTTCCGTCATTTCTTCTGAACCTGAACTCGTGATTAAGCTTTCCTCCTTTATTCAGGAAAGTATCAACTCTTTCACGCACTGTTTTCAAATCTTCTGGATGAATGCTCTTTAACCAAGAAATACCATGTATTTGCTTAAATTCTTCAGCTGTATATCCGGTAATCGCCTCGATAGCGCCTGCCCAGTTAATCTTATTTTTCTGGATATCAAAATCGTATATGAGCTGCCCTGTCTGCTCTGTGACAATCCGATACCTTTCTTCACTTTTCTCAAGCTGTTTAAGGGTAAGTTTTTGCTCTGTAATATCCTTCATGACTCCAAGAGCCCTGTAAGGCTGACCTGTTTTATCTACAAGGTAGACTCCGCTGTCTTCTGTATAGAAGTAAATTCCATCTTTTCTCTTTAGCCTGAATTCTTCTCTGTAATTTCCTCCTTTTTTCCTGACTTCACCAAGTTTCTTTACTATACGTTCTCTGTCTTCAGGATGGATATGTTCGATCCAGACTTCAGAGCTAAGCTCTTCAAACTCTTGAGGTGAATATCCTGTAATTTTTTCAATATTACCTGCCCAGTTTCCCTTGTCGGTTCTCAAGTCATAATCATATATAAGCTGCCCTGTTTGCTCTGTGACAATCCGATACCTTTCCTCGCTTTCCTTAAGTTCTTTTTCAGCTCTTTTTCTTTCGGTTATATCTCTGGAAATAACTGAGATATCTGTAAGCTTTCCAAATATATCAAACACCGGAGAAAGAGTTACTGAAACGTCTATTACTGTACCGTCCTTTCTTATCCGTGAAGTTTCATAATGGCGTATTTTTTCTCCCTGTTTAATCATTTCAATTAATTTTTTTGTTTCTTCAATTAATAGGGATGATGCCAGAACGGATATCGTTTTTCCCAAAATTTCTTTATCTGAATAACCATAGATTTGCTCTGCTCCCCTATTCCAGCTGGTAATAATGACATCAAGAGAGACAGTTATAATGGCATCGTTTGATGATTCTACAATACTCGCTAAGTTCCGAATCTTTTCTTCTATTTTTTTACGTTCAATGGAATGTCGGATAGAACTTCGTAATAGTCTGTCGTCTGTTTGTCCTTTAACTAAATAATCCTGGGCCCCCTTCTCTACAGCATAAGATCCAAATATTTCATCATCCAGACCGGTCAAGATTATTATAGGAAGTAGTGGATTTTCTCTGTAAATACTGAGAAAAGTGTCGATACCATCGCTATCCGGTAATCCCAGATCTAGTAATATCACATCAAACGGGCGTTCTTTAAGAAGACTTAAGCCTTCGTTCAGGGTTGCAACGTTTTTAATTTCATATGAATAATTGGCAAACTCTTCGAGCAGATCTTCAATAAGATTTGCATCTCCAGGATTGTCCTCGATAAGCAAAATCTCGATTTTTTTATCCATAAATAAACCGTCCTACCCGGGTTACATTGATCTTATTTTGGTAGTAACTTCACAACTTCAAGCCAGAAATCTTCTATGCATTTAACCATCTTTACTAATTGGACAAAGTCAACAGGAACGGGGAAACCTGAAAACTACCCTTTACCATATAAAAAGAGTGTTGTCTCTTCTCCGTCCTCTACAACATGAAGATTATTCCAAATTTTTGCCTCTTCGAAAACCTCTTCAATTAATCCAACGTCTCCTTCTATCTTCTGCTAAAAGAATCTCTATCGGTTTAGCTAATTTGTTAGCTATCGATATTTTCATTCATGGATCTCCTTGGATCTCCTTAATAGTACCTCAAAATAAAAATTTTGAAGTTTTGATTTTTTAGAAAATATTTGTTTAAAACTGAATCAAATCTTCAAGATCAGGATTTTGACCATGAAATTATACTTTGTATGGTTTAATTCTTACATTTTTCAAAGAGAATACAGTAATATTCGCCAAAGAAATAATTTTCAAATTTTACTGAGATTCTAAGTAATAAAAATATAGTAATAACGCTATGCATTTTATAGAAAAATCTTACCATTTTAATTTCGGATAATATTGTAGGTTTTGTTTTATGAGTGATTATATTTATTTTATAAACACCGATTTATAAAATAAATATAACTTATGACCGATATTAGACGAATTTGTACTTATTTGTGGGATTTTATTTATATAAAATAAAGTGAGAGAATAATGTGGAAAATTGTGAAAAAATGTGAAAATTAATTTATAAAGTTTGAGGAAATATGAAAAAAATCGAATGTAATGTGAAAAAAGTTAGTTCATACTTTTTTCACATATCTAATAAATCCTCGCCAAAAGAATCAGTGACAGAAAATAGGATTAGTTTTCTCCTTCGGTTAGAAGTACATTTAATGTCCATTTTTTGATAGTTTTAAAACTTTGATCGTCTCTTTTTTGGTTGATGTTATTCCCAAAATATCCTTAATGCCGTCTCTCAGCCTTTTTCTGTCCCGCGCTTCGGTGAGACTGGAGCAGACCTGCCTTAATTCATGAAAACGCAAGCAATTGTTACAATGGGAACTTAATCATGAAAACATCAACTATGTAATGGTAGACTACCAAAACTTTTTATGCAAAAATATTATTTGCTTGAAAACAATTTTTTTTGGATAATTATAGTCAAGGCTGGAAATATTTACACATATAAACAAGAATGATAACCTTAAGTAACACCTTGAGAAGTGCAGTTAACTGTTGAGTTGACTATAAGTCCTCGGTTGGCTATAATTCAAACGAAAAAGTAAACCATTGAAAGCACGGAAAACACGGAACAAATGGAGCACAAGCATAGTTTTTCAGTGTCATAGACGTTTTCCGTGGTTATGCGAAATTAGGAGCACTGGCGCGAAAATACCCTTTTGCTTGCAACAGGATGCGCCAGCACAACTTTGATTCATACTATTTTTCTGTGACTATGAACCCTATAGTGAATTTAGTCCCATTTATCCTTTTCAGTTCAAAAAGGTACAAAAAAGAAATATAAGAAGCCTAGAGGTGCTGCATCCGTTCACTGCATCCCCCAATACAGTTTCTTCGAAATATTATGCTTCCCCAAGCATACCGATTCGAAGATGGATCAGCGACCTCCAGAAGTTTTTTTATTTAGGTGGCAGAATACCCCCATTTCACTTTCCAACTCCAGATATAACATTATACCATTAATATTTTAAATTAATTCTACCAAAAATTGTTCTCAAGCAAAAAACAGCTTGGCATAAAAAATTTTAAAGCAAGCATATGTTCTACACTTATACTGCTTCAAAAATTAACTCCTTTAAATGCCGGAAATTAGTGCAAAAAAGTATTTCAGATGGCTAAATCTTTTGAAATTTACATTTCGACCCCCTTTTAATTTTTCCACCGAATTTTCGTAGGCTTTGCAGTATTTGCCCCTTTTTGGATTCGAATTGGTTGAAAATATTCAGTAGTTCATCTTCCCTCTATTGAATTCAAC
>Ga0209639_1002411_pt1 | contig 14740 bp, 11 predicted proteins | sample EPASupsiteHSE605_FD_187268 | JGI IMG/M metagenome (GOLD analysis project Ga0209639, IMG submission 187268) | Bioremediated contaminated groundwater from EPA Superfund site, New Mexico - Sample HSE6-05 (SPAdes) (version 2) | ecosystem: Environmental > Aquatic > Deep subsurface > Groundwater >...
CCACCCCCAACTAAGTGACGAACTGGCCCGCGAAGGCTGGGTGAAGGGAACCCGAAGGCTCACTTCCATGCAGGTACGAATCATTGTAGCCTATCTGGGAGAACCATGAGCCTGCCCCCGAAAAGGGGGCCTCCGGCAACTCCCTGTTATCCTAAAAACAAAGCGGTAACAGAGTTATATTCCAGGTGTAAACACTGCAATTTTCAGGTACTTTTTGCGTAAAATGTCATAACATTTTAAACAAAAAGAGTATACATTTTTGTCAAAATGTACCTGCAAATTTTGTCTTTAACAGAACCGTTTCACTAAAGTGATTTTCTTTGTTTTGTATCGCTTATATCTTTTAATTCAGTGTATTAACATTGTAACAGAGCTTTGTTACAAAAGAAACAATGGTCTTATTAAGTCCGAAAAAACTAAAACAATGAATCGAATTATTCAACAAACCCAAAAACAAATTGTCCTGTCTTACACGGGCTCGGGAAAGCCCTCGTTTAAAAAATTTCACCAGGCAATCAAAGACAAAAAAGACGAAATGGAAATTGTCTGTTCCATCGAAATACTGCTTAACGATCCCAATGAAGGTGGCACAGAGGTGTGGACAAGGTTTGTCCGGAATTGCCGGAAACATTATGGCGAAAGATTGAAAAAATATAAATTACACCTGTTGAAGCAGGAAAAAAACAATTTAAAACTGGCCATTAATAAGCATCATGAAGCCATGGGATTGGTGATTGCAGCTTACTCCAAACTCCAATGTTTTGGGTTATCTTCCTCAAAATCAATTGCTAAAAAATGCTCCGAATTTTTCATGAATTCGAAAGATGAAAAGAAATTATTAAGGTTGCTGGACACCATTCCGGATGAATGTGCAAACGACTTGTTAGAGTCTATATATGAGATACTTAAATCGCATAAGATTAAACTTTGAACAAAGGATGAAGATGGATTATTAACATTCGCATACAAAATAAAGGTAATTTTATTGGTCCAATGTTTTTGTTTAAAAAGTAGATTACCAGTGAATTACAGCGAAAACGCAAACCCATCTTTTTTTCGAGGCCAAATAAAACCTTTATACCTTTGCCGCAGTGGGTTTTCCAAATGAGCGTTTGTAAAAATTTCACGATGAAAAGAGCACAGCCGGTTCCCGAAACGGAACCGGTTAACCACAAGACCAAGACGGGAGGTCGCCACAAGTTCCCGTTTTAAACAAACTATTTGTCCCGGCCAGTCTGTTGATTGGTTTTACATTCGGATTAATTTTTAAATTGTATTAAAGAACATGAATACTATATTAAGAAAGGAAACGACACCAGATACGACAGCGACCCCCTCGGAAGCCTTATCAATACTAGGTTTAGGGGGCGCATTCAGTGGTGCAAAACAATCTTTCTACAACGAAAACCGGGACTTTAACCAATTATCCGACTTGAAAATGGAAAAATCGTGTTCAATGCGCAGACTTATCAGCGAAGGGTTTAGCGCAATTCCCAGAGCCGTGTTAAACAACCTTACTAACCCGGACGAGCAGGAGAGACTTATCGCCAATATTTTATTTATCATTTTCCGGGATGCCCGGTTCAAGGATGGTACCATGGCGCTAAAAAATGCCGTCTATCCCTGCCGGCGCGGCCAGTTGGTCGTTCAGCAAAAGAAGATGGCGGCTCAGATGATGGTAAATTATCGCTCCTTCCAACGGGCCATGGATGTGCTTAAAAGCGATGGCATTATCGAAGTGGAACGCCTCAAGGACGGCAGCCGAATCACCATCACAGCCTACGATCTGCTGGTAGGGGCCAAGCTGAAAGAGCATAAACCGGCCGAACCTAAGAAGTTGCCCTGCGATGTGTACGAGATCAACATGCGGGAGATGTTTCCGGATCAGAACAGCAATTAATCAAAACAAACACGGTGCAAATCAATCAGTTTGCATAATTAAATCAATTATCATGAAAAACATTTCATTGGAGTTTAAAGAAGAGATTTCCTTACTTTGTGCCCTTATTACGGGTCAAACCTGCATGGGTGATATCTACCCCCGACTTAAACCGGAGCATTTCGACAGCAAGCCTTTCGGCTTTGTGTACGAGGCTTCCGTTAACCTGTACAACAACGGTATTCCCATGGACCTTACCTTGCTTGAGGAGGAGATGCGGCGCATGGATCCTGCCTATTACAACGAGATAAACGGTATCGATGCCGTAAAGGATTATTTCGGATTGGTGCTGGACGGATGTAACGTGCGGATGTATGCGGATCATATCATCGAAGGGTTTCAGCGGCGTAAGTTCTCCACACTTTCTACCGAGATGCGTGCCAAGGCGGCGCAGTACAACCTTTCCATGCAGCAGATTCTGGAAGATACGACACTGAAGATGCAGCAGATCAGCTGTGTGGGAGTCGATAATTCCACCATCCGCCAGGTGTCTCAGATTGGGGATGAGGTAATTGCCAAGCACGAACGGATGCAGCAGCAGGATGTGCATTCGGTGGGGTTGTCTACCGGTCTGAAAGGGTTGGATGAGATAATAGGTGGTCTGCTGCCCGGCGAGGTGCCCTGTATCGGCGCGCGACCGGGACAGGGGAAGTCGGCTTTGGCACTCTTTATTGCCCTGCAGGTGGCGATGAGCGGACATCCGGTGTATTTTATCACCCTCGAAATGAGTCTGGAGCAGCTTTACGGTCGTATCCTGCTGTCGCTCTCCGAGGTATCGGCCGCCAATTTACGTCAGCATGGACTTACCGTTACCGAGATCGAGGCGGTTCGCAACCTCAATAAAACCAAACTGGCCGAGCTGCCGTTGTATATCGACTACATTCCTTCGGCACGGGTGGAGGATATCCGGTCGAAGGTTAAGCTGGCGCGCAACCGCAACCAGTGCGATCTGGTGGTGCTGGACTACCTGCATCAGCTGGAGCTGGAGAGCGACGCCAATAACAATCACGCCACCACGTTGGGTTTTGCCATCAAGCGCATCAAGGATTTGGCCATCGAGGAGCACATTCCCATCCTGCTGCTTTCGCAGCTGAACCGCGACATCGAGAAACGTACCGATTCGAAGGATCCACGTATGAGCGACCTGCGCGATTCCGGAGTGCTGGAGCAGGCGGCGGATATCGTAATCTTTATCAACCGCCCCGAACAACAGGGTAAAACCAAGGATGTAAACGGTGAATCGCTGGCCGGTATAGGCTTCCTTAAAGTGGCGAAAAACCGAAACGGAAGCACGGGCATCACCCGTTTCCGTTACAATGAGAACATGACACGCCTGAGCGATTATTAATTCACAACCGGTCTGCCGCCGGTTACAATGGCGGCAGACCTTCCTTAAATCATCCATACCATGAGTATCGATTACGAACAACAGACCCGCGACCTGAAGGAGTCCCTTTGCATTGAAAAGGTGATTGGCGCCTACGTGCACCTGCAACAAAAGTTCGGCGGCAAATACATCGGGCTTTGTCCCTTTCACGACGACAGCCATCCCTCTATGCATGTACACCAGGGGAAGCAGATCTTTAAATGCTTTGCCTGCGATGCCGGGGGCGATGTGTTTTCGTTTATTCAGCAATACGAACGTTGCAGCTTTGTGGATGCGGTAAAGCTACTGCGCGAACGGTGGGGAAACGGTTCGGAACCGCTGGTGATGCACACACCACGCAAAGTGGAAAAGAAGCCCGTTGTGGAACTTCCCCCTGCCCAAAAGGAGGCCATCGAAGCCGCCAACATCCGCTTCCTGAAATCCCTCAGCGGATTCCACCCCGAAGTGGCCAGCCAGTACGATCCATACTTTTTACAAGGGTTATCAACAGGTGTTGATAACTTCAATTTGTGCTCTGAATCAGATACTTCGGGTGCTATTTCCGGGGAGCTGCCCCATCTAAAGGGAGCTGATGCAGAAACGGACGGTGGAGGATTAGATAAGGCGATGGATTCCGAAATGAAGTTGAGCGGAGTGAAAGCCATTGAGCCATCGGGGAAATATCATCCCGATTGCCAGGGTATCGCACAGACGTATATAAATTACGAAGTGGGTATGGCAGGGATGTCTGTGACTCATGGTTTTTCGGCCATGGCGGGACGTATTATCTTTCCCATTCGCGATGCCGGCGGTAGACTGGTAGGCTTTGCCGGACGAACCACATTCAACCCCACACAGGAGGAGAAAAGGCACGTACAAAAGTATCTGAACAGCAAATCGGACGGATTGTATAAAAAGAGCGAAACCCTGTATGGATTGTTTCAGGCAGGCAACGCCATCCGCAACGAAGGATTCTGTTTCCTGAACGAGGGGTACAAAGACGTGCTGTCCATGGTGGCGGCAGGCTATCCCAATTCGGTGGCTCAGTGCGGTGCAGCCTTCACCAACGAACAGGCTTTGTTGCTGAAGCAATACACCAACCGCGTGGCCGTATTGATGGATGCCGACGAGCGAGGTCGCGAAATTGCCGCCAAAGCCATCCAGGTACTGCAAAGCAACGGCCTCCAGACCTGCGACCTGGTACTCCCTCCGGGTGAAGATCCCGACTCCCTTTTCCGCCGCCTGGGCCGCCAATCCTTCCGCGCCATTATCCGCGAATCCCAACTAACCGACCAAATCCAGTCCACCACCCCCAAAAGCGAAGCTCATCCCGTTATAGCTGCCGGGCAAGGACAGGGAACCCCAACCGAGGCTCCCGAAGAATTCGGTACGCTGATAAGCGACCGCCCCCGACTGGAAGCCCGCGAAGCCGAGCTACGCAAACAAATAGGAAAACTATACGACAAGCGATTCATAACCGGAGCCGGCCCCGACCGCATCCAACTCAACATCGACCTGATGCACTTGCACACCCAACTAAAACAAATAGGCAAACAACTTAACAGACCCAAGGTCTGGCATTAAAACAGTTGGTTTTCTGTTTTCATAAGTTTAGGTTATCTGTTAAGCCCTTCCTTCCAATGGATTGGTTGGTTGGAAGAGGCTCTTATCTTTTTAACTTGCGGAGTAATATATATAACATTTACTTTGGTTGGATTATAGTTATTCTCCTTTATTAATAAATAGTTGTATATTTATTTACTATTGTTCGAAGGGTTAGTCGAACAATGCTAGAAAGAGATACCTCGACTTAGTAATTTCCTCCTAAAGCTTTATAGAGTTCTACCGTTCTTTTTATTGCTAAAGACTGCTCTTTAGTAATTGTTTTTATATCATGATATTGTCTGCCAATAAATTTCATTTTAGCCTTTTTGGCATTTGCCAATGCGTAAATAAGATCTTTATCCGACGAATTTAATCCTTCATCAAACCATTCCCATATATTTCCACCACCATTATCAGTTTCAACATTTTGAGGAATATACTCATAAGCTTTTTCATCAATTGAAAATTGAATTCTATTAAAGAACAACCAATCATCACTGTAGTATTGAATTCTAAATCGAAGGTTACATGGCATTCCATTTTGTGTTTGAAAATAACAATAAATACCATTCATATTTGTGTATTGAGGTGTAGATTTTGGCTTATACCAAATTTTATTATTATTTGAAAATTCATCTGTCTTCTTTATGAAATATTTTTCTAGTTCTTTTACTTTTACAGAGTCTATTTTTGAAAATGTACTTGATTCCTCAAGATTCTCTTTATTATTATTCTCATTAACTGATTGAATTGAACTTGGTAAAGAAAAAATCTTTTTTTCAATTTCAGCTTCTTTATCTTCTTTAGTTATAAATGAGACTGACTCAACAATATTGTTTCCGTCTTTATCAAGAAGTTTGAATTCTAATGGAGTTGTAAAAGTATTTCCGGACCTTTCTTCCATATCCTTATTTACTTTTACTGAAATGCAAAATTTTTTATAAGCTTCTAAATATGCGAGAGTGTCATTTGTGGCACTTATTATTTCTGGATCTTTTTCTTTTGTTTCTACTCCACTCAAAATTCCCTTTTCTAAAACAACCTCTACATATGAGTATTCTTGACTACATGAGGTTATAAGTAAAACGAATAATAAACTTTTAAATACAGCCTTTTTCATATACTAAATATTTATATTGGTTACAAAATTATTTACTATTGAATATGAATTTAATTGTTTAATAGTTAAAACAATAATCACTATCGAATATCCAAAGATATGTAATTAATATTTATCATTATAGTATTAATGGTATAATAAATTTACACATAACGAAATATTAAGTATATAATAGTAATACCACTATAAACATAAATTTATTAGCCTATGAGTTGGATGAAAAATTAGATTCAAAATGAGTAAAAGCTGTTATTCAATATGAATAACGAACTTAATCATATTGAATTCTACTAACAAGAAATTCTAATATTGTTTTATATTTGTAGAATTCAATCTAATATCTATAAATAATAAATCCAAAGATATTTACCAATTTTGACTTCCAGTCTTTTGATTAATTTTATTCTGCATTATTTCACTAAAATATATGTAATTATGAAGAACCGGATTATCTTTTTACATAGTTTCTTATTTGCTGTCACTGCATTAAATGGAACGGGAAATGCTGATCCATTAAAGCTGCGTAATGTGAAGACCTCTTTTGTATTTGTATAATCCACCGTATGGAAAAATTATGATGAGAAGTAAATTGAAACTGGTAATTAGAATTTTATTGTTCTTGGGGACAGTAATATCCTTGTATTTTGTTCCGTGGCCTATTGTAATTGCTTGGATAAAGCCACTTCCAAACAACATTCAGGAACAGGTTAATAAAGCTGCGGATTACGGATTTGATGGGATTGTTGTATGTGTAAACAAAACCGGTAATAAATGCGAGTTTTATACATCGGGCTACAAAAACAGAGAAAACAAGATTCCTGCTGATCCTAATTCATTTTTCAAAATAGCGAGCGTGGGTAAATTATATGATGCCGTAGCAGTTGCAAAATTGGTGCGAGATGGCAAATTATCTTTAGACAAAACACTATCAGATTATTTACCCGAATTAAAAGGCAGGATTGAATATGCTGATAAAATCACTTTGAGAATGTTGGTTATGCATCGAAGTGGTATTCCAAACTTTACCGACACCTATATGTATTGGGCTGCTCCAAAAGAAACAGAAGATGAGCAACTTGCTTTGATTCTGGATAAACCTGCAAACTTTAAACCCGGTGAAGATTATGAATATTCCAATACCAATTATCTGTTACTTGGCAGGATAATGACCCGGGTTCTTGGCTATGATAAATTTCAATACATTCAAAATGAGATATTAAACCCGCTGAATTTAAAACACACTTTTGGATCGATACATGATGTAAGCATAGATGATGTAATGAGTGGTTATTATGTAGGCTATGATGTTGATTTGAAAACAGATAACATTGGCTCAATATTGGCGACAGCAGAAGATTTAAGCATATTCATCCGGGCCTTAAACGATGGTTCTGTTTTTAGAGACAAAAAGGAACAGGAAATCTATACTTCCATATATAAGTATGAACACACTGGATTGATACCGGGATATCAAACGATTGCAAAATATCATAAAGATATAGATGCTGTCGTTATACAGTTTACAAACACCGTTAACTTTGAAGGGTATAATTGGAATATGTCTGAGATAATGTATAATAAAATTGTAAAAATAGTGAGAAAGAAAAACTAGCCTCAACTCATGGCATATTATAATTTTAGATTTTTAGTTTATAAATGAAATAGTTGAGTATAAAAAAAATCAGTCAATCATTGATTGATAAAACACTAAAAATCTATTTGCAATTTATTTGAGAATAAATAGATTAATTAAATATTTATGTATCTTTACTGAGAAGTAATTTGTCTAATTGTTAAGCTGATATTCTGCATTGTTTCACTAAAATATATGTAATTATGAAGAAACAGATTATCTTTTTACTTAGTTTCTTGTTTGCTGTCACTGCATTAAATGCAACGGGAAATGCTGATCCCTCTAGACAGAGTAAAGTGAAGAATAGTACGGCTGATAGTTCGGATGAAAAAGTGGTCAAGGATGTTCGTCTTGCAAGAGAAGGAGGGACCTTACCCACATATTCTGCAGGCGATGTCTGGAAATATATGAATGACAATGTGCATTTTCCGGCAGACGCAGAATTAGTAAGGAGTGATAATAGTGTTATTGTGCATTTTGTAGTAGAAAAAGATGGTTCCCTGAATACATTTAGTCTTTTTGCAGGAAGTTATCCCGCTTTAGATGCCGAAGTACTGCGCGTTGCAAAAACAATGAAAAAATGGAAACCCGGTAAACGGGCAAACGGAGAAAAAGTAAGAACTACTTTTTTATTTGGAGGTGCTTACAAGTCTGAAAATGGCAAAATAAAATTATATCCATTGCCTGAGCGGGAACCAGAAAAATACCAGGGAGAAGTTTGCACTGTTGCTGATAAGATGCCACAATTCCCCGGGGGATTTGGTGCTATGAATAAATTTATCTCGGAAAATATGCAATATCCTGCCGAAGCAATAGAGTACAAAGAAGAAGGGAATGTGATGGTGCAGTTTATTGTATCGCCAACGGGACAAATTTCGGATGTATTCGGTGTAGTCCGTTGCCGGTTTAACGAAAAATGTCCTTCTACCTCTTTAGTTTTGGCAAAAGAAGCGGAACGAATCGTAAAATTGATGCCCAATTGGATTCCCGGTGAACACAACGGGGAAATAGTTGCAACGAGATACGTATTGCCGGTCAAATTTAAACTTCCAAAATAAATATCTAAATTGCGTGGAGGAGAGGATAACCGTTCCCGATTATCCTCTCCTGACTTATTTTAAAAGAATACGTATACATTATTTGCCTATTCATTCACATAATGAGTGATAGCCAATGCAGTCTTATAGTTTATAAGATGGTTTGTGTATACTCTCGGAGCATTTTCTTAATGAGTGTTCTTACTTAGGTTCTTCAGCCGTGTTTAGTAACCCGAGTTGTTTCATCCACATATATTGATCATAGTACGTACGATCTTCTGCAATTAGTCCATCGGGGTTCAGTATGGCAATGAATGCTCCCTGGAGTGTGCTTCTTAGTCCGGTTGGCTGTACCTCGCTTCCTGGACTAGCGAGGACTCCTGTAAAAGTGCCACTCGTCATCATTTCAAAGCAGACCTTGTTTTCGGATCCTATTGTTTGCAGAATTTCTATTTTAACATCAGGAAATGCACGAAAGTAACTTGCATAGTATTTTTCTATTTCTGCTTTACCCCGTACCATTGCTTTGCCTTGAGTATCAAACAAGATTGCATCTTCGGAATATAAATTAGCCAGTCCTGTGGCATCATGGGCATTGTATAATGTGGCCATTTTATCTCCAAATAGCTTAAAATCAACTACGTCTTTCTTCTGATTGCAACCTCCAAATACCAGTAAGCTGAGTGTTATACCCAATAATACTTTAATTAAATTTGATTTCTTCATTTCGCATGCTGAATTATTTCAGATCTCATATTATCTATGTACCTGAGTTGTGAGTTGTTGATGTTTTAAATTCTTTGTTAGAAGTGAGGTTTTTTGGATCTCCTGGAATTCAGTTTCATTTTCGGCCTAATAGTATATGTTAAGTTTTGGATGTCCGGGCCTGTAAAGATAGCTGGCTAATGGGATGGCTTCTTTCCCGTTGACTTACCTCAGACATCTATTCACTGTTTTCTGTGGTGAGTTTGTACACCTTCATATATAACAATTCAATCAATCTTTTGGTTTCTTGTATCAGTCAATTAATAGTCTATCAGCATCTTGATTTATGAGTAATAAGGCATCTTTCACGTAAGTTTGTAATTTAGAGTTACATAGTATCTGTTTGGAAGCAATTGAGAAAGAGTTTATTATTTAAATATATTGCTTAATTTAAGCTGTTGTTCCTCTCCAATATGCTCCCATCGCTCAATTACTTTGCCGTTTTTATCTATCAGAATATAAAATGGAATCCCATCAACATTATAAATTTCGAGACTGTAATCTAAACTGTGTCAGTAAATAAAAAAGTATTAACTTTACTGACACAGTTTAGATTACAGTCTCCATCAAATGTAAAACAGGGTATTTTTTAATCTTAATTATCATTCATCGAAATTCCATACCTTACCAGTATCGTATCTTTTTAATGTGTTAATTATATGCTCCTTATTGAGATCCTTTGTTGGAATATCATACAAATTCATCATACCAATTATAGCTGCCCGTCTTTTTATCTCGTTTACAAAATCATCTGTAAATAGCTCTAAAAGAGGTGTTGATTTTTCTTCATCCTCCAATTTCTCGAAGAAGATATATCCATCATAGTTATTACTATAACTACCAGCTTTTGGATCGAATTTCATAGGTATCATTCCATCAAAAGGTTCTTTGCCAAATGGACTATTTTTCAAATCAAAAGCAATAGGAATATTTCCGTTCATCTCAAAGGCATAATCATACAGCCCGTTTCTTAATTTTCCTCCCATTTCTCCATTATTTCCTATACTGGCACAATGGGGAAAAATTGAGAAAATATCATTATCCGTAAAACGCTCTGCTAGTTGTGCCCCTGCTGATAAAGCTGGTATTTGTCCGAGAGGTGTCGAATATGTACCAGGTATATGAGATTTATATCCATGCCCAAATCCAACAATAAACAATGAATTTCTGCTGTCTTTAGACGATTGAATTGTTTGTTGGATAATATCTGCCATCTGTGTATTTCTATCTTTACTTTTCTTTAATTGGCTTTGGAATTCTTCAGCCGTTTTTATAGAAGGCCACGGAATTTGGTTGTCTGCGAATACCACTTTTATTTTTTTATTATTTGATAATTTTTTATTAAGTTCTCTCAATGCAATCATAAAATCGAACTGACCTTTATCAGTCCAACCAGCTAACTGCTGACGACCAAAAATATTTAACAAAATAGATTTATCTAGTTCTTTTTGTTCATAGAAACGATCGAATTCTTCTTGATTGTAAGACCCAAATTCCATAAAAACTGTTCCTGTAGTTTCTGCGAACTTAGGATCAGCAATAATTTGCCTTAGTAGATCCCACGAAGCTGCTCTTTTGTGCATTTCTCCATAGATTACAAGTTTATGTTTGGCTAGTTTTTCAAGCACATAGTTTTTAGGCTGTTTGCCATGTGTTTTTATATATTTTGTAAAATTGACAGTATCTTTCGGCGTTTGTTTTAGAACCTCCATTCTCGGAATATAAGAAGCTAGTGTAGGTAAATAATTCGTTGCTTTATTTTGAGCATCAACAAATTCTCCTTCTTCGTTTTCATTTGCAAATAACCATTCTCCATTTTCTTTACTAAAATATAGGATCAGATGAGATGAGTTTGTTTCATTAATTGTACAGATAACAGCTGCCACTGAATCTCTATATATGATGTATTCTCTTATTTTCCAGTTTAATATATTATTTTTTTCTTCTTCAGGAACTTCTCGATCCGGAGTTCTTTTTTTAGAAAAAGACTGATAAATACTATAAGAGCTATATTCTCTCATCATACTCATTTTCCCATTTGCTGTTATATTGCTCAATGAGATAAAAGCATCTATTGGAGTTGCTTTAGAATATTGTTCGGGAAAGTCTTTTATTCGTTTATTGATTGTAGTTGTTTTAAAGTCGTTTTTATTTTGTGCTATTCCTGTTATTGAAATACAACTGAAAACTAAAAATAGACATAAAGAACTGATAGTGATATTTACTTTTTTCATACGATATAAATTATTTGATTTATTCTACAAAGTAAGGGCAGAATACACCAAAATGTATTTATATCATGGATAAATCTAGAGTGCAGGTAAAGTATAAATAGTGCTGATAACCAATCTTTTACGAGCTAAAGGCTGTTAAAAAGTTTATATTTACTGATATAGAGTTTATATTTTCGGGAAATACTAAAATTATCGGCGGATAAATTCTATAATATCTTCTGCTTCTTGCATATTTAGTTTTTCTCTGATCGTAGTTTTTCTTTGATAAATCGTACGTACACTTTGTTGAGTGATAACGTTTATTTCTTTTGTTGTAAAGTGTGCACAGAGCAGGCAACACAATTGCATCTCTTTTTCGGTTAGAATATCTCCAAAGCTGTTCTTCATTTTAGAATAAAGGTTATTGTATAGCGAATCTATCAAAGCATACAGATCTTCCCACACAATTAGGGAATCAACAGGAATTTCATCGTTTGTTATTTTTGTCATACATTGTAGCATCTCTTGATTCTGCTTTGTCGGATTAGATGCTGTCAGACGAATAAGCCCCAGTTGCTGCAACAGTACTTTTTTAAAGTAAGAACTATTTTCTCTGCTGTATTTTAAATCATCAGAAACATCTGCCAATAACTTTTGGAGTGATTCCATTTTCTCTTCCATTCGGTAGAGTTTTTCCTTTTTTCTTTTGATGTATAAGTATGCTATAACAGCAACTATTAATGCCAGAGAAAGAATGCTAAGCAAAAGTAGCTGGATTCTCTGTTTGTTTATAATAAGTGCATGATTCTGCTCAGATAGTTGTTGCTTAGCTAATACCTGCTCTTCAAATTTTTTCATTCGAATCTCTCGGTCAACATTTAGAGAGTCAGTATATTGCCCGATCGATTGAAAATCAAAAGAACCTCCTTGAGCATACGATATAATATTCTGAAAAAACTCCAGTCCTTTTTTTGTGAATAAGAAACTTCTTTTATCATTCGAGCCTAATTTCTGTTCGGTCATCTTATTTAGATAATATTGAGCCGAATCTAATTTGTGTTGTTGGAAAAATATTATTGCAGTCATAAAAGGAGCAACATTGATTGGATATCTATTGTATCTTTCCATATTCCTTATATTGATTAAGGCTTTATCATATTTCTTAGCTCCTATTTGTATATCTGCATAATTTCTATAATAATGAAAGACACTGGCGGTATCTTTTTGTTGTTTAGCCAGATTAATAGCTTTTTGCATCCAGTAGTCGACAGAATCGTTATTTTTTATCTGCGAATTTGCCAAAGCAGCCGTATAAAATATTGATGGATCGAAATCATTATATTCGGATGCTTTAACATAATATCGATAGGCTAATTCATAATTTTTCTTGTCGTAATAATTATTTGCTATAGATCGAAGTATAGTGAAGCTGAAAAGGCTGTCATTTTCTAATTTAACTAATTCTTTAGCATCTTCCATGTAGAGGCGATAATTGGTAGAGTCATTTTTCCATGCCAGATGGTTGAGGGCAAGCATATAGGACTCTTTGAGTTCTTTCTGCATGTTGTGCTTTTTATAATAGTTCAATGCATAGATAATCATAGAATCTTCTACTGTAGATTTTCTATTTAAGATATGTGCATTCGTCCGTAATCGCGAATAATCAGCCGTTTGCCTGTCTGATAGTTTTATATCCGATATTTTATTTAATATATTTTCTGCACTGTCTGGATGAGAGTATACAATAGAATCAGCATGTACCAGTAATTCGGTAATTTGTTCTGATTTAGTGCATGAACTCAAAAACAAGATATACCAAAATGTACAAATAGAGATTATTCGTTTGCTTTTCATTTTTTTTCAAGCTGATTGTTTTGAGATGTTCTTTCTTTTTCCAATCAAAGATATAGTTTATTCGAATCTAAATTAGTTAATCTCTTTTAATTAGTATCTCTACTCTTTATCTAAAGATGTTATTAACCTAATAATCAAAAGTTTTTTCTTGTGCGGTTTTCATATTTATACAATACCTACTTTCAAATTTCATATAAAATATTATGTAAGAATAAGTCAAATATAGGAAACTGTCATCTTTTACATGCATCTAATAAATTTTCCAGTATAGCCTCAAAATATCTGTGGTGCAAATAAAAAAGCAGCTAAGTAAAATATACTTAACTGCTTTGTTGGGTTGTGGTCCCACTTGGGCTTGAACCAAGGACTCCCTGATTATGAGTCAGGTGCTCTAACCAACTGAGCTATAGGACCGGTTCAGACACTGGGTCTGAAATCGGGTGCAATATTACGGGTTTTAATCGGAATATACAAGTTTTTGAAGTAAAAAGTTGTATTATTCTTCCTTGGGTGTGCCCGCAAATTCCATGAGATAGGCTTTGATAAACCCATCCAGATCGCCGTCCATCACTGCGCCAACATTGCTGGTCTGGTAATCGGTACGGTGGTCTTTTACGCGGCGGTCGTCAAACACGTAACTGCGTATCTGCGATCCCCACTCAATTTTCTTTTTGGCTCCCTCCACCTTGGCGATCTCTGCACGGCGTTTTTCCAATGCGAGTTCGTAGAGCTGCGATTTAAGGAGTCGCATGGCGTTCTCGCGGTTGCCCAGCTGCGAACGGCTCTCGGTGTTTTCGATCAGGATCTCGCGCGTTTCGCCGGTGTCCGGATCGCGGTAGTTGTAGCGTAGGCGGACTCCCGTTTCTACCTTATTTACGTTCTGTCCTCCGGCGCCTCCCGATCGGAATGTATCCCATGATATGTCTCCCGGGTTTACCTGAATCTCGATGGTATCGTCTACCAGCGGGGTGATAAATACGGACGAGAAGGAGGTCATTCTCTTTCCCTGTGCATTGTAAGGGGATACGCGGACCAGACGGTGTACGCCGTTCTCGCTTTTCAGATAGCCGTAGGCCATCTCGCCTTCCACCTGCATGGTTACGGTCTTGATGCCGGCCTCGTCGCCATCCTGCCAGTTGGTGATGGTTACCTTGTAGCCTTTGCTTTCGCACCAGCGTTGGTACATACGGCATAGCATGGAAGCCCAG
>Ga0209639_1002423_pt1 | contig 14684 bp, 12 predicted proteins | sample EPASupsiteHSE605_FD_187268 | JGI IMG/M metagenome (GOLD analysis project Ga0209639, IMG submission 187268) | Bioremediated contaminated groundwater from EPA Superfund site, New Mexico - Sample HSE6-05 (SPAdes) (version 2) | ecosystem: Environmental > Aquatic > Deep subsurface > Groundwater >...
ATGATGAAAAAGACCCGGATCGGCCAAAGGTCCATGAAAATGTAACTCTGGGAGTTAGTTACAAATTCCGATCAAAACCACCTCAAATCGGTAAAAACGCACATCTGCGTTCAAACACCGTCATCTATAATGATGTGGAGATTGGTAATGATTTCCAGACTGGACACGGAGTACTGGTAAGGGAAAAAACCACCATCGGCGATAAAGTACTCATAGGAACCAACAGTGTTATTGAAGGACATTGTGATATTGGAAGTAACATCAGCATCCAATCAAATGTTTACATCCCAAAAAACACCATAATTGAGGATCATGTTTTCTTAGGACCATGTTCCTGTTTCACCAATGACCGGTATCCATTAAGGACAGATTATAAACTTGAAGGTCCAATAATACGGAAAGGAGCATCTATCGGAGCTAATTCAACATTCCTATCTGGAATTGAGGTAGGAGAAGGATCCATGGTTGCTGCCGGGGCCATTGTAACTCGGGACATACCACCATACTATCTAGCCATAGGTGCACCAGCTAAACATAAACCTTTACCCAAACACTTCAAGAAATTGAATAAAATTTAAGTGAATCTCCTACTCCTCAATTTTGTGAAGATATTAGGTAAAAATATCCTTTTTTGTAAAAACTTATATCATTCTTTCTCCTAATTCTAATCATGGAAGTATCATTAATCATACCCATGTACAACGAGGAAGATAACGTTCTTATTACCCTCAATGAAGTTAAAAAGGTTCTGGAAACCTACCAGAGCTACCAAATACTGACAGTGGATGATGGTAGTAACGACCAAACCCTGGCTTTACTTGAGGAATATGCATCCAAAAACCCAGAATTAGTTGTCCTAAAACATCCCGTGAACATGGGAATGGGTAGAGCACTCAGAACTGGTTTTGAAAAGGCTGAAGGTGATGTAATCATCACCCTGGATGCAGATTTGAGTTACGAACCTCACTACATCACAGAACTCATTCAAGAACTCCATAAGAATCATTTGGATATTGTAATAGGATCCCAGTACATGGATGGTGGGGAGACTGAAGACATTCCATTCATCCGTCTCTTTGTAAGCAAAATGGCCAATAGAATCGTTGGATATGCCCTGGATAAAAACATAAGCACTGTGACCGGAATATTGCGCGCTTACAGGAAAGAAGTTATAGATTCCATAGAAATTGAAGCAACAGGAACTGAAATTAACCCCGAAATACTTTCAAAAGCCATTGCAATAGGTTTTGAGGTTAAAGAAATTCCTGTAAAATTGAAAGGAAGGAAATTAGGGGAATCTAAAGTCCAGTTCAGATCAACTACCATATCACATCTGTTATTTACTTTTTATGAGAAACCAATGATGCTTTTTGGAGTTATTGGACTCCTGCTGTGCATTATAGGAATCATAATCGCAATATACTTATTTTATGAGTATTTAATAGGCACATTAGACCCAACCCGACCTTTAATGTTCGTTATGGTTTTAATGATACTTTCAGGGATACAAATCCTTGTTTTCGGTTTTGTTGCCACCCAGATAAGTCTCCTGAAACGTGAAATTTACATAATTCAAAAAGAAAATAAATTACTGAGGAAAAAATTGAAATAACTACAGAATAAATCTCTTTTTTCCATTATCCGGTGTTTTTATGGACAATCCCCGTGTATCAATTGTAATTCTTAACTGGAATGGCTGGGAAGACACCATTGAATGCTTGGAATCATTATTTCAAATTAATTACCCTAACTTTGATGTTATTTTAGTTGACAATGCTTCAGAAGATGATTCTCTGGAGAAGATCAAAAAATATTGTTCAGGGAATTTGAAGGTCGAATCAGGTTTTTTCAAATATAATCCTGAAAATAAACCAATTAACCTTTTAGAATACACTAAAGAGTTTGATGATCCTAAAGTTCATATGAAAAAGGAAAATGCAAATCGTGACCAGCTTATACTAATAAAAAATGATGAAAATGTTGGTTTTCCCGGTGGGAACAATATAGGAATGAAGTTCGCCCTTAATTTCTTTAATCCAGATTACATTCTACTTTTAAACAATGATACTGTTGTTGAGGAGAACTTTTTAGAAGAGCTGGTGAAAAATGGAGAAGCAAAAATAAATATTGGTATTTTAGGCCCTAAAATATATTTTTACGATGAATCAAATACCATATGGAGTGTAGGCTGCAAGATATCCTGGAAATTAAGCAGGGGGATACAAATTGGATCTGGTGAAAAGGATCATCAACAATACAATACAATAAAAGAAGTTGAATATATTAATGGCTCGGCTTTCCTCATAAAAACTGAAGTGATTCAGAAAATTGGATTAATGGATGAAAAATACTTCTTATATTTTGAAGAAAGTGATTGGACCCTCAGGGCAAACCCGGAAGGTTATGGAAGTCTTTATATTCCCACTGCAAAAATATGGCATAAAGTCTCTCAATCTGGAGGAGGAATCTCTAACCCTATTGGACTATATTATATAACTCGCAATAGATGGATTTTCATGAGAAAATGGGCCAAAAAGAGTGATTACTGGATTTTTATGTTGTATCAAATTTTTGGTGCAATAATCTTCCCTCTTTTTTTAGCTTTTTTTTATAAAAATCAAGAGCTTTTATGGGCTTATTATAAAGGTTTAAAAGATGGCATCAAAAGTTCTCATTAAAAATATTTCATAACGAATTTCAGCAATTTTTGGTTATTCAATAATTTATCCACACTCTTTTCATTTAAAATATTTAATAAAATACGCATTAGTAATCCTTTAAAAAAACTACCTTCAGACATTAAAACTTTAGAAAGGCCTCTAGCCCGCTTAATATCTCCACTTCGAATGCATTCCATAGTTTTGGCAACATACGTTGCGGTTCTTCTTCTCTTTACTAAAGAATATAATTCTGGATATTTAGCTATTAGTATAGAATACGCAAGTAATGCATTTTCAAGACCCAATTCATGCATATCTTCACTTTGTGATGTGTTAGCATTATGCAACTTGTATAAACCTAAAACTTCATTTATATATCCCAAATCTCCATTTACTAATACTTCCACTATGAACAAAAAATCATACCAATATTTTAAACGAATATCTAAACCATTAACCGGAATTTTTTCGTACTTGTACATTATGGAAGATGGGCACAACAAAAGAGATGGATTAAAAATGGATTTAATGTCCATTCTATCCTTGATTTTAGTAAAATTAATAACTTCACTAAAATTCCCCAGAGACTTTCCATTACAAACATCAAAAACATCCATATCATGCGCACAAGCTACTAGATCTGAATTTTTTGTCAAGTATTCAACTTGTTTTTCGATTTTTTGTTGAGACATTACATCATCCCCATCCAGGAATGATACATAATCAGCATTTGCACGTTTTAAAGCCCTATTCATGTTATGAGCTATTCCTTTATTTTTTTTACCTAAAACCGGCTCAATTAAAGGATTATTTAAAGCATATTCCCTTATTATATCCTGAGTTTTATCAGTTGAACCATCATCAGCAATAATAATCTTGATTATATTATTATAAGATTGATTTACAACACTCTCTATTGTATCTTTAACGAGAGTTTCTTGGTTATAAGTAAAGATCAAAATGTTAACTGTTGGTTCACTCATATTATCAAGTTTATATTTTTCTTATTAATTAATTTCTAATTTTAAAATATGACTAATTTATACTATGTTCTAGATCCTATAATTTCCTTGAACAAATCAATTTCCTCTTGTGAAAAAGTCTTTAAAATGAATAACAAAAAAAGATATGTAGTTGATGCAATTATTACCATTACAAAAAGATTTAAGTGGACATATAAAAGGATTATTCCCATAATTACACATGCAATTAACGGTTTTAATATAATTTTTTTAATATCAATATTACAGACAAATTTTGAAACATAATGAAAACTAAACATAAAAACCATCAATTCTGAGATCAAAGTTACAAAAGAACTACCTAAATAACTAAATTTAGGAATTAAAATCAAATTTAATATTATATTTGTTATCATAGAAAGAAACATTATTTTATATAGAATATGTTGCTTGTTTATGGATGTGATAAAAGTTGAAAGGAGATATGTCAAAAAAAGAAGAGGAATTGTCCAAATAATTATTTGAAGGGGCAATATTGATTGTGTAAAATTGGCATCATAAAAAAGCAATATAAGATCATTAGCCAAAATTGTCGTTCCAACAGCAATTGGCAACCCCAAAATCAATAAATATTTGAAAGAAAGTTTATATGAAACTTTTAAAGAATCTTGAGAAGATGTATGAAACCTTGATAGAACAGGTAAAATTGAACTTGTAAATATTATCGGTAGAAATGTTAAGAAATCCATCAATCTGTATGATGCGCTGTAAATACCAACAGCATAACTTCCTTTTAATATTGAAAGGAATAGCATGTCTATTCTAAAATATATGACTCCAAATATTAAAGCAAGGGAAAGTGGAAGTGCCTCTATTATTGTAATTTTCCAAAAAATTAAATCAATTTCTAATTTAGGAATTACAAACCTCCAAACACATATTATTAAAGTGTAAATGAGGACAGCTAGGCTAACAAAGAAATAGATTGAAGCAAAAGCTACAACATTCAATCCATAATTTATTGCAAATATAACACCTAAAAATAATAAAAAACTGGCCAAAGATTTACCTATCGCTTGATATTCCATTTTTTCATATGCTTGGAAAATAGAATAAAATGTGCTTGAAAAAGAATCTAATATGACTGAGACAGCTAAAAATAATGTGACAACTAAAAGTTCATACGAGTAGAAAAGAATAGAAACTATCAATATTGACCCAAAAGTTAAAATTGCTAGAATGATCTTAATTACAATCATATTTCCAGCATATTTATTTACCAATGAGTTATCACGAGCTATTTCCCTTGTTGTCAATGTATTCAAACCCAAATCGCTCAAAAGTCCCAATATCATTACAAGTGCTAAGCCAGTAGATAATATGCCAAATCCAACGGTTCCCAAATATCTTGCCGTGTATAAAGTACTTAAAAAAAATAAAACACTTACTGCGAGTTGAGATACAAATAAAACAGTTGTATTTTTTGCAATTCGCTTAGCTGTATGCATTTTTACCTCTTAAAATGGAATACTTAATAATTGTTATTTTTCCCAGAATAAACAACCATACTGTCCGATTTTTTTGATTTAGCTAGTAATATACTTACTAAATTAATAAATGGATAAAAAAACCCCAAACCAATAATAGGGTTGATATGATGTGCCATAAGTATATACTTCAAACTAGATAACATATTATTCGGATTGTTATCATATTCAATTTTTAAAACATTAAATCCCGTTTTATTCAGAAGAGAAGTGATAGTAATAGGTGTGTAATGGTATAAATGTCGAGGAAGATCCCACCCTATCCAATACTTCTCGAAAATTTTCGCTTCGACACTACTAAAATTAGGAAGACAAATTATCAATATGCCATTTTTTTTTAAAATACGATTAACTTCAGTTAAAGTAGATTTGGGATTATATAAATGTTCCACAACATGACTTAAAACAATTCCATCAAAAAATTCAGCATCAAATTCAGCATCCTCAACTGTACCTGTGAAAACAGCCAGCCCCCTTTTTTCTCTTGCATATTTAGCTGCTAAATCGCTGATTTCAACACCATAAGTTTCCCAACCTTCTTTTTTTAGTTTTAATAATCCTGTTCCATCACCACATCCAATATCCAAAATTTTACCACCCTGTTTTGGAGGAACTGTCATTTTATAAGAAATTTTATTTATGAATTTATGGGCAAATTTTTTTAATTTTGTTTCAATATCATTAGATACATTGTCTACTTCATCCATTTCCCAATATTCATTAGGATAATAATTAGAGATATTTTTTTGTACTGGACGAGGATTCGTGTAAACCAACCCACATTTTTTACATTTAACAACCGAAAACAAACCATTTTTCTTATATTTAATATCTTTTCCTTTAAAAACCATATCTGAAGAAGTTAAACCACATAAATTACACTCAACATATTCAAAATTATCATTTGAACTCATAAAAATTATTATTCTAATTAACATTATATAACTTTAATTTAATCTTAAATTTCATTCAATAAATTAAGTTAAAAACAAATACACATCTCATATATTCTTAATTACAAAATAAAAAAATGATAATCATCACTTAGCCAAGTAAATATAAAATTAAAATAAATTATATCAAACCATATTTATATATTGAAAAATTTTTAACTTTTTTTTACTATAATCAAAAATTGGTAAGCAATTAAACTCGGCCACCAACTACCCAATAAATGTAAAAATTTTGCAAAAAAATTTACATCTCCTACTGTAACATCAAAATCGACAATTTCCAATCCAACATCAAAAATAAGGTTTTTAGCCGTTTTTTCTGTAAAAAACCTTAAATGACTTTCATCAAGTATTCCATGAGTTTCATAATCAAAATTTCCGGATAACAATTTTAATCTAACTCTCCAATTAGCAACATTAGGCAACGAAACAATTATGTGACCATCATCCTTAAGATATTTAGCAAATCGTTCTAATACTATAATAGGATCTCTTAAATGCTCTAAAATATCTGCAAAAATAATAAAATCAAAATAATTATTGTATTGGGGTTTCAATTCAATTGATTCAACATCTCCCCTGACCAGTTCTGTGCAATAATTTTGAGCAATATCAGCTGATTCTTCATCTAACTCTATTCCAATAACTTCACAGTCATTATTCTTCATCTCTTTAGCTAGGATCCCTACGGCACAACCCACATCAAGAACTTTCTTTTGTTTACCTACACACTGCACAATTTTCTGATGAACACTGAATGGATTCAGATTTAAAGTGTCATATTTTGTCATCAAATCACTTATTCAAACTTAATTTGATATAATATTATCTATTTTTATTTAAAACTTCATTATAAACATCAACATAATCTTTTGAAACATGTTTCCAGCTAAATTTATTCTTAACCATATCTAATGATGAATCAACGAGTTTTTTTCTTAACTCATCATCTTCCATCAATAATAGAACCGTTTTTGAAATATCTGAAATTTTTTTTTCTTGTACAAGTAAACCTGATATTCCTTCATTTATTATATCTGGAATTCCTCCCACATCAGATCCAATCACAGGAAGCCCACAAGCCATGGCCTCCAATAAAACCACACCTAAACCTTCGGTATTTCCCTGAGAGTCTACTATAGAAGGTAAAACGAATAAATCAGCAGAGTTGTAAATCATCAACAATTCTCCATCAGAAACATTCTTCACAATTTCCACTTCATCTCCAAGACTAAGTTCATAAATAAGTTCTTTCAATTTAGCTTCGAGAGGTCCGGATCCAACGATTTTCAGCCGAACATGTTTATGTTCTTTTAAAACCTGAGGCATAGCACGTATGAGATATTCAAAACCCTTTCTTTCAATTAAATAACCAACTGACAGTATTTGAAAAATATTTTCATCTTTATAAACATCCAATGGCCTGAAAAATTCTGTATCCACTCCAAACGGTATTATATTGATCTTCTCCCCATCCAGACCCGCTTCTAAGCAAAACTTCCGAGTAGCAGTGCTGTTGGTTATGGTTTTTGAAGAATTATTCACCAGCCAGCGAAGAGCAAAAAGCATATTATAACGTTTGGAAAGATGTACCTCTTCACCATGGATCGTATTTATGTAATGGACCCCATGAAGCTTTTTTAAGAATAATGCACCTAATCCATTGGGTATAGGCCACTGAACATGAATCATATCCATTCCTTTCAACTTCCGCAGAGAATAATAAACAGTGAAAAACAGGAAGGTTAATACCTGAATTTTAACCAAAAAACCCTCTTTAACATTATCTATCATTCCGGCCCGACCTGATAAGCGTTCGTATTTTCGTGGATAGAAATAGTGGAATCTTTCTACATTCACCCCTTCCAAAGTGTAACTGGTTTCCCCACCAGTGTGCGGCGCAATAACACGAACTTCATGCCCCTTCTTGACTACTTCTTTCATCAATCGGTGAACAAATATTCCATGGGGATCATCTTCGTAATCTGGATATGCTGATGTTATGACTCCTATTTTAATTATATCACCTTTATTCAATTATACTCGTTGATATATAATTACTGTGCCAAACTTCTGGATGGGCTGGTACGAAGTGAAATTCACTTCTGGCCAGACAGATATATAATAATCAGGTTTATTTTTTTCTAATTCATTGTTAAAAGCCAATTTATCCTGTTCTGTGAAATTGTAATCATTAGCCCCCACATACAATGTTTGATTATTCCGGAATATGGGCATCTTCCCCACCTTGGTTTGCAGGAACCAACCAAAGTATGACCACAGATCAGCATAGATAAATTTGGAGTGGTAGTCTGGATCATAAGACTTAAGCCATTGACTGGCTTTCTGAACATCTTGAGTGAAAATTTTGTTGTTCTGGTTGTCCTCTTCTATGCTTTGGAGCTGAGATGATACTGATAAAAGCATCATAGAAGTTAACAATATTGCAAACAGACCACGAGTTATATTTATGTCTTTAAATTTGACTCTGAGCTCATTCACAGACCAGTTAAATGCCCAGGTCAAGAAGTAAGCTAGGGGCACAACCATAGTAATAAAGTATCTGTGATCTTTGGCTACATAAACACTCTGAAAAATGAAAAATGCCATGAACCAGACTATAAATAGGAGATCCCTATCTGTATCCGCAGAAAAATTAGCGGCCACTAGATAAGCTAAGTAACAGATAATAAAGAAAATGAACTCACTAATCATATAATGTACTTTAGCGAAGCTAATCAAAAATACGCATAATAAAAACAACATTATTATAAATTTAAAGTTTTTAAAAAGATTTTTTAAATCAGATGTCCATTTGATATCTATTAAATGGTGTTTTCTAAATTGTTGGACTACAACTCCAAGTAGAGTAAAGAAAACAATCCCCCACGATGCAGTACCAATATATAAAGGCATGTTTTTAATGAAATAAAGTGGATCGGGATTATATGCAAAGTGTTCAGTCGATCCTGCCCCTCCCGATGTTTTAAAAAAATCCATAAAAGGATAAATCGGATTTCCAAATTTCAGGTTGAAGAAATATAAAAGGGGTATTGTTAAAATGAGTGCTATACTAATCCCTATTAAAATATTTCGGGGCTTTTTGATTTCATTTTTATTAATCAAAATATAAAACATAATTGGAAAAATCAACAGCGCCATGTTATACCGGGTTAAAAATGCAATCATGGCTACGGGGAAAGAAAGCAAGAATAATCTCGAATCTTTTTTAACTGCCATATATGTAAGATAAATCGCCCATATAGCCACGGAAACACTGGATACATCATTAACTCCAGTTCCGGCGAAAGTTATTACTATTGGAAATGTGGCAAATAATAAACTTCCAATAAAACTGGTCAATGGGTCAAAGAATGTTTTAAGGAACAGATAAAGACCAACACATCCAAATATGTAAAGAAGACCGTCAACAATCATTATGGGATCTACTGACAATCCCCCAAACAAAAAGAAAATAGAAGTTAAAAATGGTATAAATAGTGGTCGATTAAAATCATCAAAACCTATCCCTTTTCCTGCAAACACAGCGGCATCCGCAAGATAATCATAGGTATCAATGATAGCCCCCAAATCAATTTGAAGTTTTACTCTGTAATATGCGATAATGCTGACTGTTAAAATTAGGAGGATTAAGAAAAACCACTTTGAGTACTGATTTTTGAGTTTTAGTCCATGCAAATAATCACCGATGAGCTTCATTTAACGAAAATTAAATCAGTTTATATTCTTTGATATAATATTACACGATCAAACTGTTTAATTGGCCTATAATTTACAAATGTTAAACCAGGAGTAATCGAAATATAGTAATCGGCTTTATTTGAGTCTAATTCACCATTATAGTCCATTAAGTCTTGTGCTGTTAAGTTGTAGTCTTTAGCACCTGTATAAATAGTCTGATTATTATGGAACTGGGGCATTTTACTAACATTTCTTTGTAAAAACCATCCAGAATAGGGCCATATATCTGAGTAGATGACCTTATTTTTGTAGTTAGGATCATAATTCATTAACCATACACTAATATTATTATTACCCTCATTTAATTCCGTTAAATGTTTATTTGTTTCACCTATACTTGGCAAATAGTTATAGGTTGAGAAAATGATTAGAAATATTAAAAATCCGGAAAATAAATAGTGAGTCACATTCCTGTTTTTGTTTTTGATTCCTAATTGGGATGTAGTCCATGTAAATCCCTTCATTAAAAAATAAGCCAGTGGTGGGGCCATATCAATGAAATACCTGTAATCTTTAATAACATATACGCTGTGGAAAATGAAAAATACCATAAACCAGGATAAGAATAAGAAATCTAAATCCATATTCTTAAATTTAAACTCATTAACTAAGCTATAAATGAGATATAAAATAGGGAATAGTATAATCTCACTAAACAGATAGTGAACTCTTTGTATAGTTAAAATAAAGATGATGACCAGCAGAGATAAAAATAATAATTTAATTTTGATATCTCTTCGTAATGATAATTGAAAGGACTTCTTTAATTCATTTTGATTTTCAAGTGACTTTCTTTTATTCATGAATCTTTGGAAAGGACATATCAATAGTCCTAAAAAGATAACCAGAACAACTCCCATGGCTTGAGGCCCCATTAATGAAGGCATAGCCTTTGCAAAATAGAAGAAATCGGGGTTGTAGGAAAAAAGCATTTCAGTTGTTTGGGAAACTGAACCTGAACTAGAACTAAAGAAATTCAAGAATGTATATAAAGGATTACCAAAATTTACATAAAATAACCAGAAAACTGGAACAATAAATAGTAATGAAAGTAAAATTCCAATAAGAATATCTTTCCTGTGTTTTATTTCTTCCAGATTTATTAATATAAAAAAGAACATGGGAAATATGATTAACGCAGATGTGAACCTTGTCAAAAATGCTAACATTAATATTGGAAATGATAAATAGAACCATCTTGAATCTCTTTTCACTGCCAGTACAGTAAATAATAGGGCCCATATTGAAATACAAACCGTGGCCGTGTCAGTGAGGCCAGAGCAGACAAATGTGAGTATAATGGGAAATGTTGCAAATAATAAAGCTCCAAGAAAGCTGGTTAAATTATCGAAACGTAATTTCAAAAATAAAAAAAGACCAGCAGACCCGAATATAAATATCAAACCATCAATTAACATGATAGGCCAGGTAGACAGCCCTACAATCCTGAATAACATGGAAGTAAGAAATGGGATTAAAGGAGGTCTTATTAAATCATAATAACCAATATTTTGACCTGCCAAAAATGCAGCTTCAGAGAGTAGATCATATGTGTCCCATACTGGACCTATGCTTGTTTGTATCTGAAAACATTTGTAGGTTATTATACTGATAATTGCTATTAAAATAGCCAGGAAAATTAGGGATGATAAATGGTTTTTAATCTCCTCAGAGTTAAACTTGAACAATTAATCACCTTCAAAATTATTATTACTATCAAATATTAAGATTTTTATGATTATTGAAATATAAATTATCATTCATCCGGGGTATCATCGCCATCAACACACACTGCTCAGTATTCCCTGTACGATCCAGTAACCCCCTGCTGAGGTGGCTAACTGCACCTGTTTTCTGTCCAAGATGGTCAACACCAGTAAGTTGATCCATAACATCCCCCACTTCAACACCTTCCAGAACCTGTTCTATGACCATTGGTGGGTATTCAAATCCTGCACTGACTCCCAGGGTGGTTTTCTCTCCATCATGGATGGCACACCATTGGAGGTCCAGGTAACCAGTTATACTGTGGGGTACCTCCAGCAGGCCGGATTCTATGCCCACTGAAAGATCAAATTCTTTGGAAAATGCATTTTTGGCCCGATTAATGGCTCCTTGGATAGTGACCTCTAATCCTATGGGTTGGTCCGGCACCCCGGAATCAACATGTTTTGCCTGAACACCCATTTGAGGATATATCTTCTTTAAAACATTCATGGTGGCCTTTAACTTCACTGGATTTTTGGACCCAACTACAACTTTCATTTTACTTTTCTACCTTTTAATTAATGTTCCCACCTTATTTATCTCTCCTCGACGTATACGGGTGGATGATATAGGTTTACCATCATCTGCCAGGACCATGCTTATGGTGATTATGTCCAGGGGTTTCATTCCCTTCTCCCGACGTATCTGGTTAATTTTAAATGCTGTTGGTTCTGTTTCAGGACTTACTACTATGGCATCTATGGATTCATCATCTATTGTGATTCCGTAGGGTTCTTCCAGTCTGGATAAAATGTAATTTGATCGGTTCTTAAGTACCAAGTTCAGGTTGGACATCCTCACATTGCAGGGTTCTATTTCTCCCTTAATGCCCCCGAATTCATCGGAGGTGACTCCTATCAGTACATGGTCACCAATCTGGAATGCCTTCTTTATCAGTAACCGGTGGCCCTGGTGGAATTTATCAAAGGTACCTCCAACAGCCACTTTATTATATTTTTTAAACGTCATTCTCTGCTTATCCTTAGACTTAATTATTTTAATGGTAATGATTTATTTGCAAAAGGTGAAATGATTAATTTCCGAATTTGTAAATTAGAATTCTGATCAATTTTTCAATCTATTCTTAAATCTTAATCTCCTGACTTGAATTAAAATCTATTTGACCATAATTAATTAGGTAGATATCTTGATTATATTGGTGGTAAAGATAATAAACTATGCTCCTGGAACACAATGTGGTGGTGAAGGATCCACTTAAAATTGGACTTCGCTTCGCCTCATGCTACCCCAATCTCTACCGCAGTGCCATGTCCTCACTGGGTTTCCATATCATTTACGACTTTTTAAACCATCAGGATGATGTTTACTGCGAACGGGTGGTCTACCCCTATGGTAAGAGCCTGGAGACTGGTTCACCCCTGAAGGATTTTGATGTGGTGGGTTTCTCCCTCCAGTATGAGCAGGATTACCCCCACGTCCTGGAGATGCTCAGGGAAGGTGGTTTAAATGTTAGGAAAAAGGATAGGGGTCCTGATGATCCTCTGGTAATTGCGGGTGGTCCCTGTGCCAGTTCCAACCCCTTACCCATGAGTGATTTCATTGATCTTTTCCTGGTGGGGGATGGTGAGGTCATTCTACCTGATTTTATGGATAAACTAGGTGAACTGGATAACCCCCGTAGGGAGATTGATGCCCTTCTGGATGTGGAAGGGGTGTTCATACCAGGTAATGAAGCTAAACTGGTCAAAGTAGAGGATATGCGTGATGCCTGGCGTCCAGTTCGTCAGGTTTTCCCGGAAACTGATAACAAGGATCTGATCCCTGCCTTTGGGAAATCATTCCTCCTGGAAGTTTCCAGGGGATGTGCCCGGGGTTGTCGTTTCTGCATGGCGGGCTGCCTTTACCGTCCCCGGAGAGAGACAGATATTAAAACCCTTATCCAGACTGCAGAAGAGGGGAGGGAAGCCACCGGTTTGAATAAAATTGCCCTTATTGGTGGTGCGGTTTCTGATTACTCCCATATAGAGGAGTTGTGCAGTGAACTCCTCCAGCGTGGTTTCCAGGTTACCACACCATCCCTGCGTATCGAATCCATCAGCAGGGATCTTCTGGAAAGTTTGAAAGAAAGTGGGCTTAGAACCATTACCATTGCCCCGGAATCCACCTGGAGACTAAGGAAAGTGGCGAATAAACCCATCACTGATGAGGATATTCGGAGGACCATGGAAACTGCCTTCGCCATGAACTTCAATGTTAAGCTGTATTTCCTGGTAGGACTGCCCACAGAAACACAGGATGATCTCCAGGACTTGTTGAATCTGATAAGAGATCTTGAAGTTATGGCCCCTCACCGGGATTCACTCCGGATAAGCATCAACCCATTCATACCCAAACCCCACACACCCTTCCAGTGGACAAAGTTCAACCTAAAAGACATAAAAGCCAGGGTGAACTACCTTAAAAAACACACCCAAAACAGGCATTTCAAGGTGGAAAACCCCAACAAATCCCTGATGCAGTACGTATTATCCGTGGGGGATGTCAATCTATCAAATATTATCGAAGAATCATCTAAAAGACGGGTCCCCCTGGGCGAATGGAAAAAGTTAACACCCCACTGGAATTTCAGGGATGAACTTCCCTGGAAAGATATAAACGTGGGCATGGATGATGAATTCCTGGAAGAAGAATATGAAAAAGCCTTAAAAGGTGATCTAACTCCCTGGTGTGAAACCTTCGGGTGTTATAATTGTGGGGCTTGCGATTAAAATAGTTACTGCGATTAAAATAGTTATATTATACTCCCAATAACTCCTTAATACATAAATCAAAATATTATTAGCTATATCACTAAAATTAAAACTGGAGATACCATGAAACCAGCTAAAAGAGTAGAGTCCATTGATCTATCTGGAATACGGAAAATGTTCGATATGGTGGGGGAAGACTCCATCAACCTGGCACTGGGTGAGCCAGACTTTGACACACCACCCCACATTCGAGAAGCAGTTAAAGAAGCCCTGGATGAGGGTTTCACCCATTACACCGGCAACACCGGGATCATGGAACTGC